>Ga0318529_10000367_pt1 | contig 10987 bp, 10 predicted proteins | sample GRESIP053b4f23_FD_203494 | JGI IMG/M metagenome (GOLD analysis project Ga0318529, IMG submission 203494) | Tropical soil microbial communities from Luquillo Experimental Forest, Puerto Rico - GRE.SIPMG.053b4f23 | ecosystem: Environmental > Terrestrial > Soil > Tropical forest > Bulk soil... | reverse complement strand
GGCTCGGGGGGCTGACGGGCAAGACCGCCGTGGTGATCGGCGCCGGTGCGATGGGCGCCCTGTCAGTGGCGCACCTGACCCGTGCCGGCGTCGAACACATTCATGTCCTGAACCGGTCCTTGTCCCGGGCGCAGCGGCTGGCCCGCAAGATCCGCGAATCCGGGGTGCGGGCCGAGGCGCTGGCCCTTGACCGGCTGCCCGGCGCGCTGGCGGATGCCGACGTCGTCGTCACCTGCACCGGGGCGATCAGCACGGTGGTTTCGCTGGCCGATGTGCACCACGCGCTGGCCAGCGCCCGGCGCGACGAGGCGGCCCACCCGCTGGTGATCTGCGACCTGGGCATGCCGCGCGACGTCGATCCGGCGGTGGCCGGGCTGCCGGGCGTCTGGGTCGTCGATGTGGAGCGCGTGCAGCACGAACCGTCGGCCCATGCCGCCGCCGCCGATGTCGACGCCGCGCGCCACATCGTGGCGGCCGAAGTCGCCACCTACCTGGCGGGACAGCGGATGGCCGAGGTCACCCCGACCGTGACCGCGCTGCGCCAGCGAGCCGCCGACGTGGTCGAAGCCGAGCTGATGCGGCTGGAGAACCGGCTGCCCGGGCTGGCGAGCGCCGACCGCGAGGAGGTGGCCCGCACCGTCCGGCGGGTCGTCGACAAGCTGCTACACGCGCCCACCGTGCGGATCAAACAACTCGCCAGTGCCCCCGGTGGTGACAGCTACGCCGAGGCGCTGCGCGAGCTCTTCGAACTCGACCAGACCGCCGTCGACGCCGTCGCCGCGGGTGAATTGCCAGTGGTCTCATCAGGATTCGATGACAGCCCGCAACAGGCCGGCGAGTAGCCGATTGCCGCACGTGATCCGGATAGGCACTCGGGGCAGTCTGTTGGCCACCACCCAGGCCGGCACCGTCAGGGACGCCCTGATCGCCAACGGCCATCCCGCGGAGTTGGTGACCATCGCCACCGCGGGCGACCGGTCGTCGGCGCCCATCGAAAGTCTGGGTGTGGGCGCCTTCACCACCGCGCTGCGTGAGGCCATCGAGGACGGCCGCGTCGACGCCGCGGTGCACTCGCACAAGGATTTGCCGACCGCAGACGACCCGAGGTTCACCGTAGCGGCGATACCCCCACGCGATGACCCCCGCGACGCGGTGGTGGCCCGCGACGGGCTGGTCCTGGGGCAGTTGCCGGCCGGTTCGCTGGTGGGCACCTCATCCCCGCGACGGGCCGCACAGCTTAGAGCATTGGGTCTCGGTTTGGAAATCCGCCCCCTACGAGGCAACCTAGATACCAGGTTGAACAGGGTAAGCAGTGGTGATCTAGACGCGATCGTGGTGGCCCGGGCCGGTCTGGCCCGGCTGGGCCGCCTGGACGATGTCACCGAGACGCTAGAGCCGGTGCAGATGTTGCCGGCACCGGCTCAGGGCGCGCTCGCCGTCGAGTGCCGCGCCGGTGATGGGTTGGCGGCGGTGCTGGCGGAGTTGGACGACGCCGACACGCGAGCGGCGGTCACCGCGGAGCGAGCCCTGCTGGCCGAACTGGAGGCGGGTTGCTCCGCACCGGTGGGCGCGATCGCCGAAGTGGTCGAGTCCATCGATGAGGATGGCCACGTCTTCGAAGAGCTGTCGCTGCGCGGCTGTGTGGCGGCGCTGGACGGGTCCGACGTGATCCGCGCGTCCGGCATCGGCACTCCCGGTCGGGCACGAGAGCTGGGGCTCTCGGTCGCCGCGGAGCTGTTCGAGCTGGGCGCACGGGCGCTGATGCGGGCCGCGCGGCAAGACCCCGCGCGCGAGAAATGAATGACGCTAAATAGGGATGACTTGGGAGCGACAATGACGACGCGAGGGCGTAAGTCGAGACCGGGCCGCATCACGTTCGTGGGCTCCGGTCCGGGCGACCCGGGATTGTTGACCGCGAGGGCCGCCGCGGTGCTGGCCAACGCCGCCTTGGTGTTCACCGACCCCGACGTACCCGAGCCCGTGCTGGCCCTGATCGGCAAGGACCTGCCGCCGGTGTCCGGTCCGGCGCCAGCCGGTCCGGTCGCCGCGAACGCCGAACACGCCGCCGACGGGGACCACGGCCGGCCCGCGCCCGCGGTGATATCCGGCGGCGCCGACATCCGCCCGGCGCTCGGCGAGCCCGCCGAAGTCGCCAAGACGCTCACCGCCGAGGCCCGTTCCGGCGCCGACGTGGTGCGGCTGGTGGCGGGCGACCCGCTGATGGTCGACGCGGTCATCACCGAGGTGAACGCCGTCGCGCGTAGCCACCTGCACATTGAGATCGTGCCCGGCCTCGCCGCCACGAGCGCCGTCCCCACCTATGCCGGGTTGCCGCTGGGCTCCTCGCACACGGTTGCCGACGTGCGCGGCGACGTGGACTGGGAGGCGCTGGCCGCGGCGCCCGGCCCGCTGATCCTGCAGGCCACCGCGTCGCATCTGGCCGATGCGGCCCGCGCCCTCATCGATCACGAGCTGGCCGAGGCCACCCCGTGCGTGGTGACCGCGCATGGGACCACCTGCCAGCAGCGTTCGGTGGAAACCACGCTGCACGGGCTGACCGATCCGGCCGTCCTGGGCGGCACCGACCCGGCCGGTCCGATGTCCGGACCGCTGGTGGTGACCATCGGCAAGACGGTGAGCAGCCGGGCGAAGCTGAACTGGTGGGAGAGCCGGGCACTGTACGGCTGGACCGTGTTGGTGCCCCGCACCAAGGACCAGGCGGGCGAGATGAGCGAGCGGCTGACGTCGTACGGCGCGCTGCCGATCGAGGTGCCGACCATCGCCGTCGAACCGCCGCGCAGCCCCGCCCAGATGGAGCGCGCCGTCAAGGGCTTGGTCGACGGCCGCTTCCAGTGGGTGGTGTTCACCTCCACCAATGCGGTGCGTGCGGTGTGGGAGAAATTCGGGGAGTTCGGCCTGGACGCCCGCGCGTTCTCCGGCGTGAAGATCGCCTGCGTCGGCGAGTCGACGGCCGACCGCGTCCGGGCCTTCGGCATCAGCCCGGAGCTGGTCCCGGCCGGCGAGCAGTCCTCGCTCGGCCTGCTCGACGACTTCCCGCCCTACGACAGCATTTTCGACCCGGTGAACCGTGTCCTGCTGCCGCGCGCCGACATCGCCACCGAGACGCTGGCCGAGGGTCTGCGCGAACGGGGCTGGGAGATCGAGGATGTCACCGCTTACCGGACGGTGCGCGCCGCGCCTCCGCCGGCGGCCACCCGCGAAATGATCAAGACGGGCGGCTTCGACGCGGTGTGCTTCACCTCGAGCTCGACCGTGCGAAACCTGGTCGGCATCGCCGGCAAGCCGCATGCGCGCACGATCATCGCCTGCATCGGCCCCAAGACCGCCGAGACCGCCGCCGAGTTCGGCCTCCGGGTGGATGTCCAGCCCGATACCGCCGCCGTCGGCCCACTGGTCGACGCCCTGGCCGAACACGCCGCGCGCCTGCGCGCCGAGGGCGCGCTGCCACCGCCGCGCAAGAAGAGCCGCAGGCGCTAGTGAGCTACCCGCGGCTGCGCCCGCGTCGGCTCCGCTCAACACCCGCGTTGCGCCGCTTGGTTGCGCAAACGTCCTTGGAGCCAAGGCATTTGGTGCTGCCCATGTTCGTCGCCGACGGTATCGACGAACCGCGGCCGATTCCGTCCATGCCGAAAGTGGTTCAGCACACCAGAGATTCGCTGCGCGCCGCCGCCGCCGATGCCGTTGCCGCGGGGGTCGGTGGGCTGATGCTGTTCGGCGTGCCACGCGAGCAGGACAAGGACTCGACCGGCTCGGCCGGCACCGACCCCGATGGCATTCTCAACGTCGCGTTGCGTGACCTGGCCAAGGATCTCGGTGACGCCACCGTGTTGATGGCCGACACCTGCCTGGACGAGTTCACCGATCACGGGCATTGCGGGGTCCTGGACGCGAGGGGCCGGGTGGACAACGACGCCACGTTGGCGCGGTACGTGAAACTAGCTGTGGCACAAGCGGAATCGGGCGCTCACGTGGTCGGGCCAAGCGGGATGATGGACGGCCAGGTGGCCGCGATCCGCGACGGTCTGGACGCCGCGGGCCACACCGATGTGGTGATCCTGGCCTACGCCGCGAAATTCGCCTCGGCGTTTTTCGGCCCATTCCGCGAAGCGGTCGGCTCCAGCCTGTCCGGGGACCGGCGCACCTATCAGCAGGACCCGGGCAACTTCCGGGAGGCGGTGCGCGAGATTCAGTTGGACCTTGACGAGGGCGCGGACATCGTGATGGTCAAACCCGCGATGGGTTATCTCGATGTGGTGGCGGCCGCGGCGGAGGTCTCGCCGGTGCCGGTGGCCGCCTATCAGGTCTCGGGGGAGTACGCGATGATTTGCGCCGCGGCCGCGAACGACTGGATCGACGGGCGCGCCGCGGCGCTGGAGTCGCTGACGAGCATCCGGCGCGCCGGCGCGGATATCGTGCTCACCTACTGGGCCGTGGATGCGGCGGGTTGGCTTTCGTGACGGGCCAGTGGGTAACAATCATCGGGTGAGGCTTCAATGACGACAGCGAAGGACACAGAACAGCAGCGGTTGTTCTACGAGGCAGGCGCCAGCTGGTGGTTGGTGGCCTTGGGCCCGCTATCGGGGGCGAGTGTGATCCTGATCGACATCTGGGCCCATGCCCCGGTGTCCTTCGTGGTTCCGCTGATCTTCATGGTGCTGGTGTCGGCGTTCGTCGCGCTCCAGGTGAAGGCGGCACGCATTCATGTCTCGGTCGAGCTGACCGAAGACGCCCTGCGGCAGGGCACCGAAACCCTCCTGGTACGGGAGATCGTCAAGGTTTACCCGGAGGCCGAGAACGACGAGGCCTCCGGGAAGGAGCTGGCCAGGTGGCAGTCGGCGCGGGCCCTGGGCGAGTTGGTCGGGGTACCGCGCAAACGGACAGGCATCGGTCTCAAGCTCACCCAGGGTCGCACCGCCCAGGCCTGGGCGCGTCGTCACCGTGACCTGCGGGCGGCGCTGACCCCCTTGGTCCAGGAGCGGGTGGAGCCCGCCGGATCCGATGTCGCCGACGAAGATCGCGACGATTATCGCGACGACGAAGGGACAGTGCAGTGATCGTCCGCTACCGGACTTTCGTCGAACTCGGCCTGTCCATTGCCGCGCTGACGGTCGCTTCCGTGAGCTGGGCGCACGCACGTCACACGGTGATTGTCGCGCCCGTCGCGGGGGGGCAGCCGTTCAGCACATCGTTGGTTTACGACCCTCAGATGCTGCTGCTGACCCTGGTGTTGATAACGACCGCCGGGGTGCTGGAGGTGGTCGCCGTCGCCAGGCTGTGGCGGGACCGGGGCTCTAGGCCGTCTTCTTGATCAGCGGCAGCACGAGCTGACGGCGGCTGACGATGGCGTCGGCCAGGTTGTGGAGCGCCTCGCGCACCGAGCTCGTAAACGGAACCAAGTCCTCGCCATAGTCACCCAGCAGCTCGATGACCGCCGGACTCGCGACCAACGTCCACTCCACCCCGGCGGCGCGGCAGTGCTCGTCGAGCTCGTGCAATAGCGAGATACCGGCGGCGGCAAAGTGATTGAGGTCGCTCAGGTCGAGCACCACGGGGTTGCCTCCGTGGATGAAACGCCGAATGTATTCGCTGACCTGGTCGACGTTCACGGCGTCGATTTCGCCTCGGATGGTCACCACCGTCGCCAGGTGGCGACAGTGAGCCCGAATCTGAGCGCCACCGCAGTCAAAGGTGCCGTTCCCCTGACGGGTCGCGACGTTCGCCATGGTCATCAGCAGCCTCCTTCCCGTGGCATTTCACTGTGGCCTCCAACGGTGCCCGCTAAAACTAAGGAGACCGAAAAGCGCGTCTAACTCTTTGCTAAGAAGCAACTTCTGGAGTATTTGGCCAAGGCCCGGGCAACGTTGATACCGGCCGCCGGAGGCAAGCCACGCCACGGCCCTCCCCCAATCGCCCCCATTCCGCTGTTAGGCTGCGATGGCTGCCGGTTGCTCGGTCGGGGGCTGGAGGATGGTGAGATCGCCCGGTCAGCTGCGTCAAAGGCGAACGAAACGGCACAGTCCAGACGGAAAGAGCATCGTGCGCACCGGAGAGATCAGGGGCGAGATCAAGGCGCTGACGGGGCTTCGCATTCTCGCCGCGGTGTGGGTGGTGCTGTTTCACTTCCGGCCAATGTTGGGTGATGTGTCGCCGGACTTCCGTGACGCCCTGGCACCGGTGCTCAATTGCGGGGCCCAGGGCGTCGACCTCTTCTTCATCCTCAGCGGGTTCGTATTGACCTGGAACTACCTTGACCGCATGGGCCGGTCGTGGTCGACGCGCGCCACCCTGCGCTTCCTGTGGCTGCGGCTGGCCAGGGTGTGGCCGGTGTACCTGGTCACGTTGCACCTCGCCGCCCTGTGGGTGATCTTCACGCTGCACGTCGGTCACGTGCCATCGCCCTACGCCGGTCAGCTCACCGCGATCAGCTACGTGCGGCAGGTCCTGTTGGTGCAGCTGTGGTTCGAGCCGTTCTTCGACGACTCCAGTTGGGATGGGCCGGCCTGGTCGATCAGCGCCGAATGGCTGGCCTACCTGCTGTTCGGTCTGATGGTGCTGGTGATCTTGCGGGTGAAGCAGGCGACGAGGGCGCGGAGCCTGATGTTCCTGGCGTTCGCCGCGTCGTTGCCGCCGGTGGTGATGTTGCTGACCAGTGGCCACTTCTACACACCGTGGAGCTGGCTGCCGAGAATCGTGACGCAGTTCGTCGCCGGCGCCCTCGCATGCGCCGCCGTGCGTAGGTTGCGGTTGACCGATCGTGCCCGGCGCGTCGCGGGATACATCTCCCTGCTTCTCCTGGTTGCCATGGTGGGCGTCCTCTACTGGTTCGACGCGCATCCGATATCCGGAATCGTGGAGAACGACAGCGGCGGAGTGGTCGACGTCCTGTTCGTTCCGCTGGTGATAACCCTGGCGATCGGCCTGGGCAGCCTGCCGAGGCTGCTGTCGACGCGGTTGATGGTTTACGGCGGCCAGATCTCGTTCTGCCTGTACATGGTGCACGAGCTGGTGCATACCGCCTGGGGTTGGGCCGTCGAGCAATACGAGCTCACCCCGCAGGCCAATCCGTGGAAATGGAACGTCATCGGCCTGTTAGTGATCGCCGTGGTTGCCTCGATCCTGATGTATCACCTCGTCGAAGAGCCCGCCCGCCGTTGGATGCGCAGGATGGCCGACGTCAGACCCGCCGACGAGAAAGCCGAGCCGGTGAGCGCCAAGCTGCATCCGATCGACGGTGGGCTGGAAGCGGTTTCGGCCCACGCGGTGTGAGGGTAACCTCCAGGCGATAGCGGCCAGCCGCGATCCAGCGGTTTGATGCCGAGTTCGCGTCGTTTCCTCGTACGATTCCGTTGATTTACGAGGCATACGACGATGCCGCGCACGGGGGAGGTGGTAATGAATCGTCTGGTCACGTTGGTCCTTACCCTCATTTTTCTGCTCGGCGTCGTCCTTGAGTACCCGGACCATCCGCCACTGGTGCGGGCTTACGACACGGTGACCCTGGATTCCCGGCTGAACCACGTCGCGGTGATCGGTGACTCCTATACCACCGGCACCGATGAGGGCGGCCTGGGTCCGAAAGCGTGGACCGCTCTGGCCTGGTACTCGCTCGCCCGGGGAGGCGTGCGGATCGCCGCCGACGTGGCCGCCGAGGGCAGAGCCGGCTACGGCGTGTCCGGCGACCACGGCAGCATCTTCGAGGATCTGACCGACAGGGCGGTCAAGCGCGACGATGCGCTGGTGGTGTTCTTCGGCTCCCGCAACGACGACGGCGTCGATCCCGGGCTGCTGGCCGGAAAAGCCCGCGAGACCTTTGATCTGGCGCGCCACCTTGCGAGGACGGCGAGGTTCTTGGTGATCGGACCGCCGTGGCCAACCGCCGATGTGCCCGCATCGATCCTGCAGATTCGCGACGTGCTCAACGCCGAGGCCCGGGCCGCAGGGGCGACGTTCGTGGACCCGATCGGCGACAGCTGGTTCGTCGACAGGCCCGACCTGATCGGCCCCGACGGCGTGCATCCCAACGATGCTGGGCACGAGTATCTGGCGGACAAGATCGCACCGCTCATTCGGATGCAGTTGTCTCGGTGACCGGCCGGCGGTTCAGTCTTCCGCGTGCCGGTCGTGGTCCCATTGCTCCAGGCGCGCTTGCAAGTGCATCAGGCCAAGCCCCGCGAGTGGCGCGGCGGCCGCGATGCAGAGCAGCAGCAGCGGAGTCATCTCAAAACCTCCAAACACCTTCCACCGTTAAGACGTTCGTCTGCGGCTCGAAGTTCATTACGGCGTCAACCGTTCGCCAGGGCGCGGTCCGCGCCACGTTGGGGGCGGCTGGTGATGTGTCACGGGACGGATCGGCATCTGCACCCACTAGGACGCCATCCAGGCCAGCTCGCCGGGCAGCTGTGCCCGCCAATAGCCCATGTCGTGCCCGCCCAGGGAGAAGCTGCCGGCCGGCGGCGTTTTCAGCTGGTTGACGAATTGGCGGGTGGCGAAGCAGAAGCGGTCGAAAGTGCCGCAGTCGACCCGCAGCGGGATCTGCGACAGCGCCGGCACCCCCAGCACGCTGTTCTGCACCCAGTCGTCGTAGCTGTCGAACGCCCCGGGGGTGCTGCCCGTGAAGGAGGTGAACAGCGCCGGGCTGATCGCGCAGATTCCGGCGGTCCGCGACGGTCCCAGCTTGGCGCCGAGGTGCAGCGCCCCGTAGCCGCCCATCGACCAACCCAGGAAGCCCACCCGGGAGGTGTCCATGCCCATCGAGGACAGCATGGGCAACAGCTCTTCGAGCACCATCGCGCCGGCGTCCGTGCCGTCGGCCCGTCGGTGCCAGTAGGAGTCGCTGCCGCCGTCCACGCCCACCACCGCGAGGGGCGGCTTGCCCGACTTGACCAGTCGAGCCAGCCCGTCCTCGACACCGGCGTCGAGCATCATGTTGGCGTCGCCGTCCTTGCCGTGCAGCGCGATCACCGGTCGCAGCGGGCCGCTGTCGGCCTTCTGCCCGGGAGGGAGGGCGATCACCCAATTGGTCTTGAGGCCGCCCCGCGCCGCCGAAACGAACGAGCCGGTCAACCTATTCGGCAGGTTGTTGCCGGCCGCCGAGGGTTCGAACGGGGCAGGGGCTTGCGGCGCCGCTTGTGGCTCGAGCGGATCCAGCAGCGCGCTCAAGGCCCACACGCCAGCTGCTGCCGCGCTGGCCCCGGCGCCCATACGCAGTACCGCTCGGCGGTTCAGGTCAGGCACGAGGGTCATAATGCCGCGCCGGCAGCGCTTTATCGCCCGAGCCAGACCGTATTGCAACCGCATCGAAAGGTTTGTGATGCAGCGGTCATAAAGCGGTGACGTCCGGCGGCCCGCCCGTACGCCGTATGTTGACACCGTGTTTATCTGCTGGACATCGGCTGAAGGCCTGGAGCCGGTACGCCTCTGCGGCATGGTATTGCAGCGTTTTGCCGCGATTGCGGCAGTGCTCGGCCTCGTCGCCGCATGTGGGCACCGACCGTCGACCCCCAGCGCCGAACCCGTAACCGCCACACCGATCCGCCACCTGGTGGTCATCTTTGAAGAGAACGTCTCCTTCGACCACTATTTCGGAACCTATCCCCGCGCCGCCAATATCGACGGCCAACCGTTCACCGCCAGAGCGGACACCCCGGCGATAGCTGGCCTCACACCAGAGTTGTTGGCGCACAATCCGAATTCGGTACAGCCGTTGCGACTGGGCGGACCGGGTCAGCAGGTGACCTGCGATCAGGACCACGAATACCAAGCCGAACAATTGGCCTTCGATGGCGGCGCGATGGACCGATTCGTCGAGCACACCGAGGGCGAGCCGTGTCCGCGGCCGGCCTTCAACGCCCATGGCCTGGTGATGGGCTACTACGACGGCAACTCGGTGACCGCGCTGTGGAACTACGCACAGAACTATTCGATGAGCGACAACTTTTACGACACCACGTTCGGCCCTTCCACGCCCGGTCACATCAACCTGGTGGCTGGCCAAACCCATGGTGTGACAACAAAATTCATGCCGGGTGGGCAGCCGTTCCCACCGCATTTCGTCATCGACGACGGCGGTAACGGACAAGGGACCCTCATCGACGATTCGCAACCCCTTGGTGACGACTGTTCCTGGCGCGACCAGGTGCGCTTCAGCGCCGACAACAAGAACATCGGCGATCTGCTCAACGCGAAGGGCATTGCGTGGGGCTACTTTCAGGGCGGTTTCAAGCCCACCGCCCGCAGGTCCGACGGCACGGCGGAGTGCGGCGCGACGCACAACATCGGTGAGGCTCTCGGCGGAACCGGCAAGACCGGGGCGTTGCCGTTCGGCACCAAAGCCGACTACGTCCCCCACCACGAGCCGTTTCAGTACTACCCGTCGACCGCCAACCCGCATCATCTGCCGCCGACCGCGATCGACAAGATCGGCCGCGGCGACCAGGCCAACCACCAATACGACGTATCCGATTTCTGGGCCGCCGCCGATAACGGCCACCTGCCGGCGGTGAGCTTCCTGAAACCGCCCGCCTACCAAAACGCGCACGCCGGTTACTCCGATCCGGCCGACGAACAGCGGTTCCTCGTCGAGACGATCAACCATCTCCAAAGGCTCCCGCAATGGCGGGAAATGGCGATCGTCGTCACCTACGACGACTCCGACGGTTGGTACGACCACAAGCCCTCGTCGATCGTGTCGCCCTCGGCTAGCCCCGAAGACGCGCTGAACGGCCCGGGCCGATGCGGCGATCCGGCGGCCACCCTCGCCTACCAGGGCCGGTGCGGATATGGCCCACGACTGCCCCTGCTCGTGATATCGCCCTATGCCAGAACGAATTTCATAGACCACACCCTGACCGACCAAACCTCGGTCCTGCGGTTCATCGAGGACAACTGGGGCACCGGCCGCATCGGCGATCACTCGTTCGACGAGCGCGCCGGCGCGCTCACCGCGATGTTCGATTTCGCCGGTCCG
>Ga0318529_10000357_pt1 | contig 11055 bp, 11 predicted proteins | sample GRESIP053b4f23_FD_203494 | JGI IMG/M metagenome (GOLD analysis project Ga0318529, IMG submission 203494) | Tropical soil microbial communities from Luquillo Experimental Forest, Puerto Rico - GRE.SIPMG.053b4f23 | ecosystem: Environmental > Terrestrial > Soil > Tropical forest > Bulk soil... | reverse complement strand
GATCGCGTCATAGGTATCGTCGGGCACGGCGAGTTTGCGCAGTTGGCGCTGCACCGAATCGGCCGGGCGCGGTGCGTTGGTGACGAGAACGACCGTGCCGCCCGCTTCGCGATAGCGCTGCAGCGCCTCGCACGCTTCGGGGAAGGCCGCAAGGCCGTTATGAACGACGCCCCAAATGTCGGACAGCACGACCTCGACGCCATCCACGAGATCGCGCAGCCGCTCGACAAAGCGCAGCGTGGCCATGGCCCCCGCTCAGGCAGGGCCGGCGACGCGGCGGGCCAGCGCCGCATTGCCTGACGCGCGCGGCTGTGCCTCGACCGCGGGAGGTTCGGGCACGGCCGATCTGACGGAGGCGGTCGTCTCTGCCGCGGCGGATGGCGCCCCGTTGACGGCGCCCTCGGGCCGCAGCGGGCGCGGCGGGGCAAACAGGAATCCCTGGCCGAACCGCACGTCGTAATCGAGCAGGTCGACCACCGCGCGCTCGCCCTCGATACGCTCGGCAATCAGGTCGATGCCGAAACGGCCGAGCAGGTCCGACAGGTCGGACGGATGAATGTCGGAGGACGAGGTCTGCTTCGGATCAAGCAGCAGCGCCGCCGGCACCTTGATGAAGCGGACGCCGCGGTCGGCAAGGTCTCGCGGATCGATCCGCAAGTCGGTGACGTGATCGATCGAGAAACGGTAGCCGCGTTGCGCCAGCGCCGCGAGATGCTCGGTTTCGGTCGGGCCGAGACTGCGGAAGGTCGCCTGCTTGAACTCGATCACGAGGGTGGGAGCCAGCGCACGGTTGGCCTCCAGGAAATCCAGGCATTGCGAGAAAGTCGAGGGATTGGCGAGCGTAGCGGACGAGACATTGCAGAACACGCCGACTTCCTTGTTGCGCACCATCAGCCGCCGCAGCACCTGCACGCAACGCAGCAACACCATGTGGTCGATGCGCCCGATCAGGCCGGACGCTTCCGCGATCGCGACAAACTCCTCCGCGGCAACGATCTGCTCTTTGTCGTCGCGCAGCCGTGTCATCGCTTCGTAAAAGCGGACCTTGCGCTGCGGCAGCGTCACCATGGGCTGCAGGTAGATGTCGATGCGGCTTTCGTCGATCGCGCTTCGTATCGTGCCGAGGATCTGAGCGTGGCTGCGGGCGGGTGCCTGCTCGGCAGAAACCGGCATCAGCGCGGCGGGCATGATGCGCTTCTCGTCGGCCTGCGGCGCAATCGTCGGGGCGCTGACTTCCGCCTTTTGGGGCGGCGCGCTCACTACGGGGGCAGGCGCGTTGGCGTTGGCTTGGAGCGTGGCCAGGAGATCTTCATGGTTGGCGACCGAGGTCGCAAGCTGCTTGACCAGCCCGCCGAGCTCGCCGATCTCGTTGACCACGGTCTGCATGCGGTCGGCGCCGGTGGAATTGGCCGATATCACGCGGCCTTCGATGACCGCGAGCCGGCGCCCGAATTCGGCGACCTGGCGGGCGAGGTCGGCGGTGCCGCGCGACAGATCGGCAATCTGGCCGCCGATGTCGGTGCGGTCGCGCAGTCGCATCGAGACGGCGTTGTAAAGGATCAGGAAGGTCAGCGCTGCGAGCGCCACGATCGCGGATTCGGGGCCGGAGATGCCGGCAACCGAGTAGAGAACGAGGCCGAGCGAGGCTGCGACCAGCACCATGCAAATGGCGACGAAGATCGTGGAGATACGAATCATATTGCGCGCGACGCTCCCCCGCGTGCGGTGGATGTGACATTCGCTTCGGCGTCGCCGCCACCCCTCATGGCGAATGTCAAATCCAAACCCGCACCAGAATCGTACGTTTGCGAGTGTCCCTTTGGTTCTGAACCAAAGCCACACGAGATCAATAAGTTGCCAGTGTCCTTATTCCGAAGTTCGCAAACGAAGGATCCGCATCATCGTGCGATCTTCGGAATCGGAACACTGGCACGGGCGACCTTAGCACTAATGTTGATTCGAGGTGCTAGGGATTATTGGGCGCGGCGGAAATCGGGCGCTCCGGAGGCTCGGCGCGTTGGCAAGGATCGCCGCGCCTCCCTCCGCTTTGCGCGGGGAAGGGAACTTCAGGAGACGATGAGCGCGTCGCGGCTGGCTTACGCCACCGCCCGGATGACCTTGCCGACCTTGTCCACGACCTCGCCGATCTGGTCTTCGCTGATGATCAGAGGGGGCGTCAGTGCCAGCGTGTCGCCGGCAATCCGCATCATCAGGTCGTTGTCCTGGAAGGCCGAGACCATCGCGTCATAGCCGCGCTTTCCGACGAGGTCGGCCGCGCGGGGGGCGAGGTCGATGCCGGCGGTCAAGCCCACGGTGCGGATGTCGAGCACGTTCGGCAGTCCCTTCAGCGACATGACGGCGTCGGCAAATTTCGGTTCGAGCGCTTTCGCGCGCTCGAACAGTTTTTCGTCGCGATAGACGTCGAGCGTGGCGAGCCCCGCCGCGCAGGCCAGCGGATGCGCCGAATAGGTGTAGCCGTGGGTCAATTCCACCACGTGCTCCGGGCCGTTCATGAAAGCGTCATGGATGGTATCGCGCACGAGCACGCCGCCCATCGGAGCCGCGCCGTTGGTGACGCCCTTGGCAAAGGTGATCATGTCCGGCAGCACGCCGTAGCGCTCCGCGGCGAAGGCATGTCCGAGCCGGCCAAAGCCGGTGATCACTTCGTCGAAGATCAGCAAAATCCCGTGCTTCTGGGTAATTTCGCGCAGCCGCTTGAGGTAGCCCTTCGGCGCCGGCAGCACGCCGGTCGAACCCGCCATCGGCTCGACCATGACGGCAGCCATGGTGTTGGCGCCGTGCAGGTTGACGAGGTTCTCCAGTTCGTCGGCGAAATGCGCGCCGTACTCGGGCTCGCCCTTGGTGAAGGCCTGCTTGTCGCGGTCATAGGTCGCCGGCAGATGATCGACGCCGGCAAGCAGCGTGCCGTATAGTTTGCGATTGCCGACGATGCCACCGACCGACGTTCCGCCGAAGCCGACGCCATGATAGCCGCGTGCGCGGCCGATCAGGCGGATGCGCGAGCCCTGGCCGTTGAGCTGATGATAGGCGAGCGCGATCTTCAGCGCGGTGTCGGCGGCCTCCGAACCCGAGTTGCAGAAGAATACGTGGTCGAGGCCGGCCGGCGCGAGATCGGCGATACGGCTCGCAAGCTCGAAGGATTGCGGGATGCCGAACTGGAACGGCGGCGCATAGTCCAGCTCCGCGGCCTGCTTGGCGATCGCCTGCGAAATCTGGCTGCGGCCATGGCCCGCATTGGTGCACCACATGCCCGACGCCGCATCGATGATCTTGCGGCCGTCGACCGTGAAATAGTGCATGTCCTTGGCGCCGGCGAGCAGCCGGGGCTGCTTCTTGAAGGCCCGGTTGGCGGTGAACGGCATCCAGTGCGCGGCAAGATCGTTCGGCACATTGACTTTGGGGGCGGGGGGGCTCTTGTCCAGCATGGGCGCCTCTTCGAAGATTCGGTCCGGTTGGCTACCCGCGAAGCTATCAGCTTCGCTACCCCACGGGAACGTCAATAACTTGCGATATTCCCGCTCATTCGATCCGATTATTGCTTGGCACGCCTACCGGAGATCGGCAGCGCCGATCCAGAACACCTCGCCCTGCGACTCCTCGGTGTCGAGCCAGAGCAGAGGCAGTTGCGGAAACGCGGCTTCCAGAACCTCGCGGCCGCGGCCGACCTCGCAAACGAGCCCGCCTTCCGCCGTGAGGTGCCGTCCGGCCCGCTCGAGGATGCGCCTGATGAGGTCGAGCCCGTCGGCACCGCCGTCGAAGGCGAGTCTCGGCTCCGCGCGACACTCGGGCGGCAGTTCGGCCATGCCGCCGGCATCGACATAAGGTGGGTTCGAGATGATCAGGTCGTAGCGCTTTCCGCCCAGCGGCTTGAAGAGGTCACCCCGATAAAGTCGCACCCGGCCTTCGAGGCCGTAGTCGGCGACATTGCGCGCGGCGACCTCGATCGCGTCGCCGGAGATATCGACCGCGTCGACCTCGGCGCTCGGAAAATGTCTGGCCGCGAGGATCGCCAGACATCCGGAGCCGGTGCAGAGGTCGAGCACCTGCGCGACGCCGGCGGGAACGCCGATCAGGGAGGAGCCTTCGTCATCGCCGCCGAAATGCGAGTCCAGCAATTCGCCGATGTAGGACCGCGGCACGATCACGCGTTCGTCGACATAGAAGGGTAGCCCGCGCATGTAGACCTTGTTGACGAGATAGGCCGCTGGCTTCCGCGTCGTGACACGGCGCGCAATCAGGTCGAGGATCGTTCCGCCCTCTGCGGCGGTGACGCGCGCACCGGCAAAAGCCTCGAACTGGTCGGGGTGCAGGTGCAGGGCTTCGCATACCAGGAACGCCGCTTCCGCGACGGGGTCGGTGGTGCCGTGTGCGAAGGCGAGTCCGGCCTCGACGAAACGGCTCACCGCAAAACGGACGAAATCGAGCAGCGTCAGCAATTCGCCGGTGGCAACCATCGGAAATCGTGCCGCGGGCTTTTTGTTCGCAGGCGTTTTTGCCGGCTTGTTCGCAGCCGCCTTGACGCGCTTCGCCATCAGGACTTGGTCCAGCGCGCGGCGGCGGCATCGTCATGCACGTGCGCCTCGACCCAGCTTGCTCCCTTCGCGCTCTCTTCCCGTTTCCAGAACGGCGCCGAGGTCTTCAGATAATCCATCAAGAACTCCGCCGCCTGAAACGCCGCCTGGCGGTGGCTGGAGGCGGTCACGACCAGCACGATGTTCTGTCCGGGCTCGATGCGGCCGAAGCGGTGGATGATGGTCAATCCCTGCAGCGGCCAGCGCGACATCGCTTCCTCGGCGTGCCGCCTGATCTCGGCTTCCGCCATGCCGGGATAATGCTCCAGCGTCAGTGCCGCGATCTCCCGGCTTCCCTCGGTGCCGCGGCAAATGCCGGAAAAGCTAACGACCGCCCCGATATCGGTGCGGCCCTCGCTGAGCGCGCCGATCTCTTTGGCGACATCGAAATCGCCTTGCTGGATCCGGATGGTGACGGGGATCGTCATGCGCGGACCGGCGGTGTTCACCCGCCGGTCATCGGCGGAAAAAAGGCGATCTCGCGCGCGCCGGAGATTGCCGCATCCGACCTGACATGGGTGTGATCGATCGCGGCGCGGATTACCCGCGGGGTCTCGAAGGCATAGGCGTAGCCGTCACCGCGCCCGGCCAGCCAGCCGATCAGGTCTTCGACGGTGCGGACGCTCGACGGAGGCTCCAGCATCTCCTCCGCCTTGCCGATGCGCTCACGCACCCAGGCGAAATACTTCACCTTCATCCTTCATCCTCCTTGATGAGATGATGGATGCCGGCGCGGAAATAGTCGTAGCCGGTGTAGATCGTGAACAGGGCGGAGGCCCACAACAGGAGCAGGCCGATCTGGGTGACGACCGGCACCACCATGTCACCGGCCTCGCCCGCAAGCAGGAAGCCGATCGCAACCAACTGGATCGTGGTCTTCCATTTAGCGAGTTTCGTGACCGGCACGCTGACACGAAGCGCGGCGAGATATTCGCGCAAGCCCGACACCAGAATTTCACGGCACAGGATGACGATCGCAGCCCACAGCGACCAGCCGTGAATGATACCGTCCGCGGCGAGCATCAACAGGCAGGAGGCAACCAGGAGCTTGTCGGCGATCGGATCGAGCATGCGGCCGAAAGCCGATTGCTGGTTCCAGATACGCGCGTAGTAGCCGTCGAGGTAGTCGGTGACGCCGGCAGCGATAAAGACAGCGACCGCCACCCAGCGCAGCCAAAGCGGACCGTCCATGATCGACTGGGCGTAGACGCAGCCCACCACCACCGGGATAGCGGCGATCCTGGCGTACGTCAGGATATTGGGCAGCGTCAGGCTTTTGGGCTGCGCCCTTGTGGTTGCGATGTTCATCAGCTCTACCAATACCGCCCCAATGTGAAGGTCAATCGACTAAACTGGAAGTCACGTTTCCGGACCATGCTTTAGCCCGTCTGGGCGTGGAAAAATTCGAAAATCTTGCGCGCGCTCTCGGCACTTACGCCTGGAACCTTGCCGAGGTCGGCAATTGAGGCCCGTTCGATCTCCTTCAAGGTTCCGAAATGATGCAGCAAGGCACGTTTGCGTGACGGTCCGATGCCGGGGATTTCCTGTAAACCGGCCTCTCGGAGGTCTTTGGTGCGCCGCTTGCGGTGCGAGCCGATCACGAAGCGGTGCGCCTCGTCGCGCATCCGCTGGATGAAATACAGCACGGGATCGCGGGGCTCGAGCTTGATCGCCTCGCGGTCCGGCAGGAACAGGGTTTCGCGCCCGGCATCGCGGTCCGGCCCCTTGGCGACCGCCATCAGCGCGACCTGTTTCAAGTCCAGGCCCTGCAGCACCTCGCGCATCATCGCGTAGTCGTCGCCGGGCGTGAGACCTTCGGACTTGATGTTGAACTTGCGGTACTGATTCTTGATGAAGCCCTCCGGTCCCGCCACGATCATGGCGCCGACGGCGTTGGTGCCCTGGATGTGGCTGTTGTCGTAGACCTCGATCCGCTTCGGGGCATGCGGCAGGCCGAGCGTCGTGGCCAATGCCTCGAGCAGCCGTCCCTGGGTTGCGGTATCGGCAAGTTTGCGTCCCAATGCCTCGCGAGCATTGATCAGCGCATGCCCGACCAGCTCCTTCTTCTCGCCGCGCTTCGGGGCCGACACCTCCACCTTGCGTCCGGCCTTGACCGAGAGCGCATCTGCGAGCAGATCGGCCTCCTCGATTGCGTGGGACAGCAGGACGAGCCTTGGCGGCGGTTTGTCGTCGTAGAATTGGGCGAGGAACGACGACAACACCTCTTCCGGGGTGAAGGACTTTTCCGCGCGCGGGAAATAGGCGCGGTTGCCCCAGTTCTGTCCGGTGCGGAAAAAGAACACTTCGACGCAGGAGTAGCCGCCTTCCTGGTGGATGGCGAACACGTCGGCTTCCTCCACGGTCCGCGGGTTGATGCCCTGCTGCGACTGGATGGCCGAGAGAGCGGCGAGACGGTCGCGGTAGAGCGCCGCGGTCTCGAATTCGAGCTCGCTGGACGCCCTTTCCATCTCGCCGGCGAGCTGTTGCTTCACGGCATCGCTGCGGCTGGAGAGAAAGTCGGTGGCCTCGCGCACGAGCTCCGTGTAGCCGGGAAAATCGATCTCGCCGGTGCAGGGACCCGCGCAGCGGCGGATCTGGTAGAGCAGGCAGGGGCGGGTGCGGCTCTCGAAGAACCCATCGGTGCAGGAGCGGATCAGGAAGGCGCGCTGCAGCGCCGTGATCGTGCGGTTGACGGCGCCTGCGGAAGCGAACGGCCCGAAATAGCGGCCGGGGCGGCTTTGCGCGCCGCGGTGTTTGAGGATCTGCGGTGCCCAGTGGTCGCCGGTGATCAGGATATAGGGAAAGGATTTGTCGTCGCGGAGCTGCACGTTGAAGCGCGGCCTGAGCTGCTTGATCAGGTTCGCTTCGAGAAGCAGCGCTTCGGTCTCGGTCGTGGTCGAGACGATCTCGACCGATGCGGTCGCCGCGATCATGCGCAGGATGCGCGCAGGCTGCGGCGCATTGGCGCGTGCATAGGACGAGAGCCGCTTTTTGACGTTTTTCGCCTTCCCGACATAGAGCACGTCGTTGGCCGCGTTCAGCATGCGATAGACGCCGGGCGACGTCGGTGCGAGCTTGACGGCGTTTTCGATTGCTGCGTGGCCGATCGCGAGCGGGCCTTCCGCGACCGACTCGGTCGTCTCCTCCGCCATTTCGGGCAGCCGCGGCTCGTCGTCTTCCTCGGTGACTGCGGTTGCCGGGTCGATGTCGGAGGAGGCCAAATCCTGCGAGGGCAAATCGGGCTCGGAGCCGCGCCGTCTCTCGCGCGGGCGCGGCGCCGGATGGTCGGTCTTGTCGGCGGTCATGGCTCAAATTTAATGGCTGGAGCCGGTGATTTGAAGTTCCTCCGGCCCCGTTCGGACCATAACGCACAGGCTGGCGAGGCGAGAACGGGGAGGCGCGCCGTAAGGCTTCGTTAACAACGTTAAGCGCGCGGTAACCGCGCTTAACAAACCTTTAACTTAAAACTCTCGATAAAACTCCCCGGAAAAAGCTGGAGTTCCGTAACCATGCGGCCCGCCGACGCATCTTGCGGGCCTCGCGGTTATCGCAGTGGCGTCGGAGAGCAGGATGAAGAGCTTCGCCATGGGCGCGGTCGCGCTCTCGTTTGCGGGCTTGACCGCGTCGGCGCACGCCGGCGACTTCTACCCACCGCGCTCCTATACCGTCTATCAACCGCTCGATGCCTTGAGCTGGGCCGGACCCTATCTCGGAGGCAATCTCGGCTACCAATGGGGCACGGTCAGCAACAACCCCACAAGGCCGACCGGCCTGGTCGGCGGCGCGCAGGCCGGCTACAACTGGCAGCCGACTGGCAATTGGGTGTTCGGCGTCGAAGGCGACCTCGAAGCGACCGGCGCCGACGATACGTTCGCGCCCTGGAAATTCTCCAATCCCTGGTTCGGCACCGTGCGCGGCCGGGCCGGTTATGCGTTCAACAACGTGCTGTTCTACGGCACGGCCGGCCTTGCCTTTGGCGGGCTGCACGGCGAGACGTTCGGCCTTGCTGAATCGCACACGACAGCGGGCTGGACGGCAGGCATCGGCGCCGAGGTCTGGGTTGCGCAAAAATGGAGCGCCAGGCTCGAATATCTCTATGTCGATCTGTCGAGCAGCCAATTCGTGATTACGGGGATGTCAAACGGCTACCGGTTCGGAACGGTGCGCGCAGGCGTGAACTATCATTTCTGATAGCAACAGAAACCATCGTCAATCTAGCCTCCCGGCCGTGAGCCACGGCCGGGATTTTTTTCAACTACGATTGCACTACGAGATTGACTGCCTTGGGGCCCTTGCCCTTCTTGTCCGGCTCGACCTCGAAAGTAATACGTTGTCCTTCGGTCAAATCCTTCAATCCAGCCCGCTCCACGGCCGTGATGTGCACGAACACATCGCGACCGCCATCGTCAGGCTTGATGAAACCGTAGCCACGTTCTCCATTGAAGAACTTGACCGTTCCAGTCATGGCCATCGGGAACTCCTCCCCCCGCATTGCTCTGCCGCGACGCCGACCGCGTTGCGGCTCGACCGGACATTCGCCTGCCGGAAAGCTTGGCCACCTTAACGGGCCGGTGGATGCCGCCGGTCCGCCTGGATTTTTTTGAGGCCTTCATCACTCCGCCGCAACCATTCGCGGAAGCGGAACGTAAAGCCAGTCTCAATGTGCGGAGCATAATACGGTTCACCGCAAATTCACTACGGATTTTCGCCCGCCGTAGGCTTTTCAAGCCTGAACCGGCCGGCGCCGCCCTGGCCGAGCGGCTTCTCCAGTTCGGGCAGGATGATTTTGAGTTCGTCCTGCAGCGTCCACGGAGGGTTGACGATCAGGAGTCCGCAGGAGGCGAGCACTGCATCCTGGGTTTGCGGCGCGACGCTGAACTCCAGCCGCAGGCATTTTGCGGCAGGCCTCGTGGACGCGGCCGCCCGGGCGACCTGCCGCGCAAGCTGATCGGTCAAGCGGCGGCTCTTGGCCGGGTACCACAGCAGGAAAATGCCGGTCGGCCACTTGTTGAAGGCCGCCAGAAACCCTTTTTCCAGACGAGCGAATTCGTCTTTCGCTTCGAACGGCGGGTCGATCAGGACGAGCCCCCGTCGCTCGTTCGGCGGGACGAAGGCGGGAAGGGCCACCCAGCCGTCCAGGTCCACTACGCGGGCCTGCTGGTCGTTCCTCAGCGCGTCGATCAACGCTTTGCGCGCTGACGGTTCGACCTCGCAGGCGGTCAGCCGGTCCTGCGGACGCAGCAAGGCCCGCGCAAACAGCGGCGATCCCGGATAGGCCGCGAGCATGTTGGCTTGCGGATTGAACGCTCTGACGACGTCGAGATAGGGCTTGAGCAGCGCCGCGGTCGCCTCCGAAAACCGGGCCTGCAGGATGCGGGCAATCCCGGTGAGCCATTCGCCGCCGCGTTGCGCCTGCTCGCCGGTGAGATCGTAGAGGCCGGCGCCGGCATGGCTGTCGATGACACGGAAAGCGGCCGGCTTTTCATGCAGATAGGTAAGAACGCGCACGAGCACGATGTGCTTGATGACGTCGGCAAAGCCGCCCGCATGAAAGGCGTGTCGGTAATTCATGCGCCGTGGGTTACGAGGTTAGATCGAGAAAACCAACCCCTGTCGTTGCGGGCGAAGCAAAGCAATCGATCATCCGCCGCGGACCGGCGGCATGGTCACCTGATCGCGGCGGCAGGCGCGGCGATCGATCTCGTCACAGTCGCGGAATTGCAAATCCTTGCTGAGGCAAATGCGCACCTCGGACAGCCGCGAGCGGTTGCAGGTCACCGCGATCGCCGCGTTCGACAGGCCCGGATTGACCTTGATGAAGGCGTCCTCGATGTCGGAGGGCGCAACCGTCTTCGGCTCGGACAATTGCAGGAAATCGGGCGGGATCTTGATCACGGCGCGCGCCTTTCGGATGGTCTCGAAATAAGCGCGCTCCGAAAGGCCGGAGCAGGTGCCGTGCTTGTCCCACTCGTTGTAGATCAGGCCCGGCGCCGGCATCAGGTCGAGCATCGACCTCATGATGTTGCGATCGAGCCGGGGCGAGGGCCGCTGACAATATTCGGGAAAGCCGTGCTCATATTGCGGCCACAGCCCATGCACCACGAAGGAGAACGGTCGGCCGCCGCATTGGGCCGGGGAGCGCCCGCCGCTGCGACGTTCCTCCGCCTCTTCGCAGAAGGACGGCGACCATGACAGCGACAGCACGTAGAAATCGAACTCGCCGGGCGCATTCTGGCGCTGGTCCTGGGCCAGGGCCGGTCCGCCGGCACTGAGGAGCACGCCAAAGGCAAGCGCAAACAGGACAATACGGATCGATCTGGACATGACGGCCCCCTCACTCAACGGCCGCGGAGCCTAAGCAGGCGGTCGGAACATTTCAAGAACAGATTTTTGGAATGTGCGGCGAGGTCGCGCCGGACGGCTGGTTGGCTAAGGTCCGGCGGCCTTGCAGGCAGGATTATGC
>Ga0318529_10000332_pt1 | contig 11352 bp, 10 predicted proteins | sample GRESIP053b4f23_FD_203494 | JGI IMG/M metagenome (GOLD analysis project Ga0318529, IMG submission 203494) | Tropical soil microbial communities from Luquillo Experimental Forest, Puerto Rico - GRE.SIPMG.053b4f23 | ecosystem: Environmental > Terrestrial > Soil > Tropical forest > Bulk soil... | reverse complement strand
TCCGAGGAGGCTGGGGTCCAGGGCAGGAGCTATGGGGATGTCGTTGCAAAGGTCTGATTTGTCAGGCTTACGGCTGCCTGTGCGCGGGCGCGTCGCTGCGTCGCCAGGGCGCGTTCCGATGCGGCTAGTCCGCGGCCAAAGTGCCCAAACGCGGCAGGTGGCGGTCGGCGTCCTTCGTTGCATGGCCTCGTCCATGGCGAGGCGGACCCGTCGGCGGCACTCGAGTCGCGCCGCATCGCCGTCGCGCAGTATAGCCGCGACAACAGCGTCTGCAGCGATCCGATTCCGGCCATGAATCTGCGCAGCCTCCAGACGCGCATCCTCTCGCTCTTCGTGCTGCTCACCGTCGTCGTGCAGGCGGGCGGCTTCGTGCTGATCAACACCGTGGGCATCGCCGCGGCGCGCAAAACGGCGAGCGAAGAGCTGAACGCGGGCGCGCTCGTGTTCACGCGTGTGCTCGAGCAGGAAACGCACCGCCTGGTGCAGGGCGCGCGATTGCTGTCCTCGGATTACGCATTTCGCGAAGTGATCGGCACCGGGGACGCGGAAACGATCAACTCGGCGCTGGCCAACCACGGCAAGCGCATCGACGCCGACGTGATGATGCTGATCGGCATGGACCAGCGGGTCGCGGCGGATGCGTTCGGCGATACCGCGGGCCAGCCGTTTCCGTTCAAGCATTTGCTCGACAAGGCGCAGGCCACGCAGCAGGCCTCGGCGATGGCGCTCCTGAGGGGGAGACTCTATGAGCTGGTGATCGTCCCGGTGATGGCGCCGCTTCCGATCGCCTGGGTTGCCGTTGGCTTCAACGTCGACGATGCGCTGGCGAGGGATCTGCAGCGGCTCACGCGACTCGAAGTCTCTTTCCTGAGCCGTCAGGGCGAACATCCGTGGCGCCTGCAGGCGAGCACGCTGCTCGAATCCGAGCGCAACGCACTGCTGCAGGACATGGTTGCCGACCGCTTCGCGCAAGGCGACATGGAATCAGGTGCGGTGACGAGCGACATGGCGGTTACGCGCCTGATGCACATGCCATCGCGCGAGGGCGAGGCCGTCGTCGCCGTCCTGCAGGAGCCGCTTGGCGTCGTCCTCGAGCCCTTCCGTCGCCTGCAGCAGCGTCTCGCGCTCATATCGCTGCTCGCGGTTGCGGTGTCGATCATCGCCAGCTTGATGATCGCACGCGGCATCGCCCGGCCGGTGCGCGAGCTGGCCCGCATCGCGCGACGCATCGCTGCGGGCAATTACTCCGCGCTTCCACCGGCCACGCGCCGCGACGAGATCGGCGCGCTGGCGGCGTCCTTCCGCGCCATGCAGAACGGCCTGGTCGCGCGCGAGTCGCGGATCATGGACCTCGCCTACCGCGACACGCTCACGGGGCTCCCCAACCGTGCGCTTTACTCGGACCGGCTCGATCTCGCGCTCAAGTACGCGACCAAGATGAAGCTTCGGCTCGCTGTCCTGCTGATGGACCTCGATCATTTCAAGTACGTCAATGACACGCTCGGTCATCCGATCGGCGACCTGCTTCTCAAGGAAGTCGCCGCTCGACTGCAGCGCGTGGTCGACCGGCCAAGCGACACGGTGGCGCGGCTCGGCGGCGACGAATTCGCGATCCTGCTTCAGGGCGATACGCTCGAAGACGCGCGCCGCGTGGCGGGCGAGATCGTGCATTCGCTCGAGACACAGATGACGCTCGAAGGACATCTTGTCGACGTGCGCGCGAGCGTCGGCATCGCGGTTTACCCCGAGCACGGCGGCGAGAGCGCGACGCTGCTTCGCCACGCCGACATCGCCATGTACGAAGCCAAGCGCACCAACATGCCAGTTGCCGTCTGGGACGATAGCTATGACCGGCACAGCGAGGAACGGCTCTCGCTCATGAGCGATTTGCGCAAGGCGGTCGACCAGGACGAGCTGACGCTGGTTTATCAGCCGAAAGTCGGGCTGCGCGCGGGTGCCGAGCACCAGGCCGAAGCGCTGGTGCGCTGGCAGCATCCGCAGCGAGGACTTGTCACGCCGAGCGAATTCATTCCATTCGCGGAGCAGACCGGCTACATTCGCGCGATCACGCGCTGGGTGCTTGCTCGCGCCGTTGCGCAATGCGCAGCGTGGCGCGGCGAAGGCCTGGCGATGAACGTGTCCGTCAACCTCTCAGCGCGCGATTTGATAGACGGCGAGCTGCCGGTGCGCTTCGCGACACTGCTCGAGCGCTATGACTGCGCCGCCTCGTGGATCACGCTCGAGATTACCGAGAGCGCGATCTTCGACGACCCGGGGCACGCGATCGAGACGCTGCAGCACCTGCACTCGCTGGGCTGCAAGATTTCGATCGACGATTACGGCACCGGGTATTCGTCGCTGGCCGCATTGCGCCGCCTGCCGCTGCACGAGCTGAAGATCGACAAGACCTTTGTGACCGGGATGGCGCGCGACGCGAACGACGCAGTCATGGTTCGCTCGACCATCGATCTCGCGCACAACATGGGGTTGAAGGTCGTCGCCGAAGGCGTCGAAGACGAAGCCACGCTCGTCGAATTGCGCGCGCTCGGCTGCGACGTCGTGCAGGGCTTCTTCCTCTCCCGCCCCATGGCCGCCGAGGATGTCGGGCAGTGGATGCGAGCCTCGGTATCGACGCGGACAGCGCCGGGGACCACCGGGCTCAGGCGCGTCCGTTAATCGCTCGGAAGTGCATTTAGCCGCTTAGGCTGGTTTGGCGGCCCCCGCCGGCAGTTCTCTGTTAGTAAGCAAACACTGTCTTCGTTAGCCCTGCCCATCGGGCAGTCTCGGCACGTCTCTGCACTGCTCCGGGAACCGACCACCGTCAGTCAAGGTCTTAGTGCGTCGCAGCATCAATTAATAGGAAGCATAGAGATCTTGAATCGTAACCTTCGGAATATATTATTGGATTCAAATTTTGTTCAGAACTATTTTGTTATGCCGCAACGCACAATTCATCAATGGCTGCACGATTGGATCGAATGAAGGCCTGGCTGGGGCGCGGCATGCGCCCGGCGCGCCCTGCAGAGCGTAGCCCCGGAGCACGCAAGCCGATCGGGCTAGCTCTGCAGGGCGGCGGCTCGTGGGGCGCCTATACCTGGGGCGTGCTCGACGCGCTGCTTGCGGGCCGGACCGTGACGATCACGCAGCTCTCGGGCACCAGCGCGGGAGCGATCAACGCGGCGATTGTCGCGAGCGCGCTCGCCAAGGGATCACCCTCGGATGCGCGACGCGCATTGAGTTCGTTCTGGGTGGCGATGTCCGACCCGACGCTGTCCAATCTCGCGCGCGAGCTGTGGCGGCCGGTCGAGCACAAGTGGCGCGACTCGCTCGGCGCCTGGCTCTGGTCGACCGGGATGCTTTCGCCGTACAGCGCCAATCCGCTCGGCCTCAATCCGCTGCGCGACGCTATCGCAGCGCACGTCGACATCGACGCTATCCGCAGCAGGTCCTCGCCTGCCCTGTACGTGACCGTGACCAACGTGCGGACTGGGCTGCCACGCGTCTTCGCCAACGATGCGATGTCGATCGACGCACTGCTCGCTTCGGCCTCGTTGCCGCAACTGTTCCAGGCCGTCGAGATCGACGGCGAAGCCTATTGGGACGGCGGATATTGCGGCAACCCGACCCTGTGGCCGATGGTTCAGAGCGGCGTCGCTCGCGATCTGATCGTGGTGCAGCTCGTGCCCGATTTCACGGAGAGCGTGCCCAAGGACGCTCCAGCGATCCGGCGGCGCATCGGCGAGATCGTATTCAACTCGAGCCTCGTGGCCGAAATGCAGGCGATCACTGCGATGCGTTCGGTCGCCGGGCGCGGCGCCGGCCAGGCGAGCGCGCTCGACGTGCGCTTGCATCGCGTCGGGCCGCCGCGGCGCGATCTGCTCGAGCGCGGCTCATCCTTCGAGCGCTCGCGGGGATGGCTCGAATTGCTCCACGAGGCGGGACGCGCCGATGCGCGGCTATTCATGGATCGGCACGGTGCAGACCTCGGCGTGCGCGAGACGCTCGATGTGGCGCACGTTTTCGCCGACGAGCACAAACCCAAGGTGCGCGTGCAGGCGAAAGAATCGCTGGCAGTCGCCCAGTCAGACACCGGGCGCTGATCAAGGTCCGGTGTTGTGCTTCCGGCGCTCGATGACGCGACGCGCGTTGTCATGCACACGCTGCGCAAGCTCCGGCGTCGCCGCGAGCGGCGAAGCAAGCCGCGCACGAACCATCGTCTCGGTCTGCTGCCGCTGCAGGAGGTGAGCCTTCTCGGCGCTTGGGATGACCGATGCGGGCGGATTCACGAACACGTCGGTGCGGTTTGCGAGATTGCCGCTGTTGGTCTGCACGTAGAAGGGCAGGAAGGCTTCGCCGACGCTTGCGAGCGCCTGGTAGTCACCGAGGAACAAGCCCAACGCATCGGGTGCGGTCGCAAGATCGAAGCTTGATGTCACCGGGCCCTCGCGCCAGACGATGCCGTCGCCCGAGTGCGTGAGCCAGTAATTCGTCGGCAATGAAGAGATAGTGGCCGGCGCACCGCGAAAATCGAAATAGCTCACGCCGACCGTGCCGTCGCTGCGATAGGCGACGGTCGGCTCGAAGGCCGCGACGCCGGGAACGGTGTTGATTCCGATGGGCATGGACCAGGTGAGCCCGCCATCGAGCGAGCGCGAAAAGGCGATGCCGTCGAAACCGCTGGTCGAGTAGCGCGCGTCCTGCCACGCGGCGGCCAGCTCTCCATGCGGCCCCACTGCGATCGAGCCGAGCGTGGAGCCGTCGCGCACCGGAGCGCCGGTGACTGGATCGAAAGTTCCCACCGATAGCACTTGCGAGACGGCGAACGGGGCCGACCAGCTCATCCCCTTGTCGGTCGAGCGCACGACCTGCAGCGTGACCACGGGGAAATTCCCCGCCGAGAAGTCGAGCTGGGTGAAGAAGTCCACGACCGTGCCGTCGGGCAGCACGACGATCTGATTGTTTAGCGTCTGCCGGTGCATGCCCGGATCGAAGATCACGCTCGGCGTTTGCCAGCTGAAACCGGCGTCGGTGCTGCGCGCGAGCATCGCCGGTCCCCTGCTGTCGGGCGTCAGGCGATCCCACACCGCGTAGACGAGCGTCGCGTCCGTCGGATCGGCAGTGATCGAATCCTTGTCGTTGAAATATCCGTTCACGTCGCTGATCAGCACGGCTGGAGCGCTCCATGTACGGCCGCCGTCGGTCGAGCGGCTCGCGAGCACCGCGCTGGTGGAACCAGGCGCCTGCGACTCGCCGCTGAAGGCGATCGCCGCCTGGTAAACCGTGCCGTCGGGCCCGAAGCTCACCCAGGGATCGCTCGAGCGCGGATAGTCGGCGCCGTTTGCCGCGTTGCCTCCGGTGCAATGCGAGAACGCGGCCATGCTGAAGGCCCAGGTTTGCCCCCCGTCGAAGGATGCTCCTGTCACCATGCCCTCCGCGCCTCCGTTCGACCAGCGATCCTGCTGCCACACGCCGACGATGTTCGCCGGATTGCGCGGATTGATCGACGTCATCGGCTCGACTTCGGCGTTCGTGTACAAGATTCCAATTGGTGGCACGCCGTCGCACCCGGGTGCGAACGGTGAAGTTGACGTGACGCGAACCTGGATGGTCGCCGCCGCCGAGTTGACCGCGCACATGTCGACAGGGTCCGGTCCGTACCCTTCCGCGAGATAGCCCGCGGCGATCATCTGCGCCTTGATCGCGAGATCCGTGGTGTAGCGATGATTGGAGTCGGGACGGTGGTTCCACAGTCGATAGACGGGAATTGTTCCCGCAGGACAGACGCCCGTCGTCGTGTCGGGCAGCGCGATGTAGAAGGCGTTCGGCGTTTCGTAGACGTAGCCGCTGAAGTTGGGATCAGTCCCGATCTTCTGCAGGACCGTCGCGCATTCCGCGGGCGAGGCAGAATAGAAATGCGAATTGCCGTGCTCAGGAGGAATGTAGAACCGGCACACCGGACTCGCTTCGGGGCCGCCGCTCGCCTGCGAGGGAAACACCTTGAAGCCGAAGCCGGTGCGCCGCCATCCAGGAATGCGCTGCGTATCGAGGGCGTCGATGTCGGCTTGCAGCGCGCTCATGAAGTAGTGGTCGAGCGCCGCGTTGTAATACTCGACCGCAGTCACCGGCAGGGCGCTCGCGCTCGCCGCTGCGCCGCCGAAGTTGGTCGCGACGTTTGGAATCGTTGCACCGCTTCGCGCCAGGGCGTTGATGCCGTCGGTTGGAAGCAGCGGATAGCCGAGCTGGTCGCTGCCAGCGAAGCTGAGCGTTGCCGCGTCGGACGCAATGAATTCGTTCGGGATTACGTAATCGGGAATCACGAGACCGAGCGCTGCGAAGCCCTGCGTGGCGATGAGCACACGCTTGCCTGCGGTCTGGCTGCTGGGCAAGTCGTTGGTGAAAACGTAGGTCTTCGAGACGCCGGCGTGCGTGCTGGTGAGTGTCAGCCCGCGCATCGCCTGCTGACCGTCGACGCCAGCGGTTTCGTGCAGCACGATGTACTGCACCGTACCGTCCTCATTGGAATAGATCTGCTCGAACTGGAACGCAGCATACGCGAGCGTAGCAGCCGCCAGGAGCGGCGCGGCAACGAGAGCGCGGAGAATGTGGGTGAAGGCGTTACGCATGAATCAATCCGCGCGGCGCATGACCTCGATGGTGAGCCGCAGCAGCTTTGCGAGGGCATCGGTGCCGGGCAGGGTGCTGTCGGTCACACCGATCGCCCGAAGATAAGTCGCGCCAGCTCGCAGCGCTCGCGCCCGTGTCTCGAGCGCAAGGCTCGCGTATCTCGCACCGTACGCGAGCCGCAGCGCATCGGCCAGCGCGAGGTTGATCTTCTCTTGCAGCAGCGAGCTGTCGAGCTCCGCGACGCGCATCGGTCCGTGTCCGGTCAGCAACCAGTGCAGGTTGACACCGCGGGCGGTCGCGAGTTTCAGCAGATATTCCTGAGTGGCCGAGTTGCGCCGTTCGGCGTTGGAGATCGTGTTCTCGTGCACGCCCAGCTCGGCCGCGAATGCTTTCTGGCTGGCCGTGCCGCGCACAAGCTTGAGGCGCTCACCGAGCATCATGCGGCGTTCATCGTGCCACCGGCATCATTCGTCGGCTCGCCAAATTTTGTGTGTTGCATTTTCGCCAATCTGTGGTGCGACTGATGCGCGCGACCCACTGAATCCTTGCCTTTCGCGCTCTCGATCGTTAACATTGCATCATCTCAATTGTTCGAGCAAGTGGTCGAACCGCAATGACTGAATCGCACTGCAAACAGGCATACCGATCGCATCCCGGCAGCGCCCCGTATGGGGGCGTGCGGACGCGCGTTTTCGCCGCGGCGACGGGTCGTGCATGGGCGCAATGCGCGTTCAACCGACTGATTCAGACGGACATGGTGAGCGACGCAGACGGCCGCTTGCTTCCGACGGAGGTCGAGTCTTAGCGGAAATCGCGGACCTCCCACCGGAAGCCCGGCGGCCGAAGAGGTCCCGGGCTTTTTTGTTGCCCTGGGCCATCGAAACGAAGATGAACGAGGCACAAGGAATGACGAGAACATTGCTGGTGCTGGCGCCGCCTCGAGCGCGGAACGACCTCGAGCTGGTGCGCGACGGCCGCAAGGGAACGTACTGGCAGGCTGCCGACGGACTGATCGTCCGCGTGGCGGCGGCCGAAAATGCGCGCGATGAAGAAGCCGCGCAGCGCGCGTTGCTCGCGCTCGCCTGTCGCGACGCGGCCGAGCAGTAAGTCGTCAACGCGGCGTCATGCAACTCGTTAAGAATCTGGCTGTGCGAGCAGCGAGACCGGCGATTTCGAGAGCTGTGCGCGGCTCTCCCAACCCAGGATGGGGATCGCCGCCGCTCCGACGGATCGGCGATCGGATTTGTCGAAGCGGTCAGCAGTCGCGGCAAACCGGCGGGGCAATCCCGCCGGGCCGTGGCGAAAACCGTGGCGCGTGCGGTCCGGCAAGCTTCGTGCCGGCTGGACAGGCGGGCACGATCCCCGGTAGCATCGACCTATGGAACCGCTCGTCCTCACCGTCGACATGGCCGGCCTCCCGCAGGCCTGGGTCGTCCTCGAGGATGCCATCACCTACCACGCCAAACACCTGGTCGCCTGGTCGATCGGCGACGTCGTGCGCGAGTTCCGGGGCGGCTGGCAGCGCAACGGGGTGCGCTCGCGCATCGCCACCAAGTCAATTCTCGCCATCAAGGGCAGCGTCCCGGGTGAGCACTTTCACTCACCGGGGCTTACCAACGCGCTGCTCTTCGCCCGCGACCGCCAGCTCTGCGCCTACTGCGGTGAGCGCTTCATGCTGCGCGATCTGTCGCGCGACCACGTCGTGCCGATCTCCCGCGGGGGGCGCGATGTGTGGACCAATTCGGTGACCGCCTGCCGCCGCTGCAACACGAAGAAAGCGAATCGATCGCCGGAGGCAGCCGGAATGCCGCTAATCTACGTGCCCTACGTGCCCAACCGGCACGAGCACTTCATCCTGCGCAATCGCCGCATCCTCGCCGACCAGATGGAGTATCTGCTGGCCGGCGTCCCGCGCACCAGCCGCCTCTACGCGCACGCGCAGCTGTCCTGAGGCGCAGCCGCAGTGCGCCCGGCTCGAAGTCGGCGAGCGTGTTGGCTATTGCGGCGAGCAGAAGACAACGCCGATCCCGAAGCCTTCGGCTGCCCAGCCCTGAGCGATCATTTGGGCGCGGAGACTCGGGTCGGTGGTAAAACGGTGGTTCGGCGCGCCGCCCATGCCGTTGTTGTATAGCCGGTAGATCGGAATGCTGCCAGCCGGACATGTTCCATCGGCCGCTGGTGGTGGAGTATTGAAAACCGGCCCCTCGAGTTGCCAGTTCGGGTTGGCTAGCAGCGAGTTGTATTCGGATACGATGTCTGTATAGAAATGCGAGCTCTTCGGCGCGAAGCTCGTGCTGAAGAAGCGCCAGACCGTGGTGGCTCCTGCGGGCGGGTTTGCGGTGCTGTATACGTTGAACTGCTGCCCGGTGCGCAGCCAGACGCCGCCGAAGGCGCCGCCATCAAGCGCAGCGATCTCGGCCGGTATTGACGTTATGAAGTAGAAGTTCCACGCCTGGTAGTAGTACTCGACTGCAGGCTGGACGGCCGGTGGGGGTGGCGCGGCTACCGAAGCGGACTGGCCGGCGAAGTTGGTCGCGACGTTGGGGATGACCATGTTGTTGCGATCGATCGCGCTGACGCCGTCGCTCGGCAACTGGCCATAGGTGACTTGATCGACCCCCGCATAATTGATAGTCCCTGATAGCGGGACGAAACCGTTGGGCACGATGTAGTCGGGTGTCACCAGGTTGAGCGCGGCGAAGCCTGCCGTCGCGACCAGCACGTGCGTGAACGCCGTCTGACACGGCATATAGCCGTAGCCTCCGCCGCCGCCGCCGACACACGGGAGATCGTCTGGGAACGCGAAGACCTGCATGTTCATCCCTTGTATCGACGTCAACGCGTGGCCTTGCCCCAGCAGGTTCTGGCCGTTCGCGCCTATCGCTTCGTGCAAGACGACGTACTGTACCGTCCCGTCGGCGTTGGAGAAGACTTCCTGAATCTGATAGGTGTGGAAGGTGGCGCGCGCGGGGAGCGCGACGAGAGCCGCCGCAAGCGAAAGCGCGGCGAGCAGAAACCGGCGCGGGCTGGTGTTCATAGGCCCTCCTTCAATGCGATGCGCGCCAAAGCAAACACAGACCCAGGACTCGCTATTCCGCGAGCCCTTGACTGGGCCGGCACCCGCCCGCACATTGAAAGGAAATCGACGGAGAACCTTCATGAACGCCCGTACCCTGCAACGTGTCATTTTGGCCATTCACACCTCGGACGGAGCCGGAGTGAAGTTGCGCCGCAGCCTCGGCCAGTCGCACGACGCTCGGCTCGACCCGTTCTTGATGCTCGATCACTTCTCGACCGACAACGCCGACGACTACATCGCAGGCTTTCCGGCGCATCCGCATCGAGGCTTCGAGACCGTGACGTACATGCTCGACGGCCATATGCGCCATCAAGATCATCTGGGACATACCGGCGATCTCAAGAGCGGTGGCGTGCAGTGGATGACTGCAGGGCGCGGGATCGTGCACTCGGAGATGCCGCAACAGGAGCGCGGGCGCATGCGCGGCTTCCAGCTCTGGCTCAACCTGCCGGCGAAGGAAAAGATGAAGCCGGCTTCGTACCGGGATATCCAGCCCGACGACATTCCAACAGTCGACCTGCCCGGGGGCGGTCGCGCCAAGGTCATCGCGGGCACGCTCGATGTCGCCGGGCGCGCAACGCGCGGGCCGATCCAGGGCCTCACCACCGATCCGCTCTATCTCGATATCGAGCTGCCCGCCGGGGCGAGCTTTACGCACGCCGTGCACGCTGGATACGGTGCGTTCGTCTACCCCTTCGAAGGAAGTGTCGATGTCGGACCCGCCGGGAGCGCACGCCACCTGAAGACGCACGACGCCGGAGTGCTTTCCGACGGCGACGAAGTGACGCTCACTGCGGGGCCTCAGGCTGCGCGCATGATCCTGCTCGCCGGCCGCCCGCTGCACGAGCCGATCGTGCAGTACGGCCCCTTCGTGATGAATACGCGCGAAGAGATCGAGCAGGCAATCCGCGACTACCAGTCGGGCCAACTTACCGAGGAGCCGGTCAGAACTGCGTCTTGAGCCCGACGAAGACGCTGTGCGGCATCACGCTCAAGATGATCGGGTTGTCGCGCTTGTGCGCCCAGTAGCCGGTCAGGCCGCCGAGCGCCCACGAAGCGAGAACGTCCGTCTGCCAGTGAGCCTGGTTCTTGATGCGCGTGATCCCGCTGTAAACGGGTAGCAGCGCGAGCGCCCAGACGGCGGGATGGTCCTCGTTGTATTCCAGGATGTAGGGCGTCACGATCGCCGCGTAGGTCGTCACCTCGCCGCTCGGGAAACTGTAATGGCCTTTGCCCTGGAACCACTGGTTGGGATCGTCGGTCTGGTTCGGCCGCGAGCGCGTGAAGATGTACTTGCCTGCCGTAGCGAGGAGCGCGCCGGCGGCTGTCGAGTCCATCGCTTGCCAGCTCGTCTTCCCGAGCCGCGACTCCCCGCCTTCCCACAAGCCGGTACCTACCTCGAGACCGATCATCGTGTACATGATCGATTGCTCGACGTTGTGGTTCCAGATTCCGCTGTCGTCGAAGCCGACCTTATGGTCGAAACCTGCGCTGGCGCTGCTTGCGGCCAGCATGAAGCCGAGCGAAAGAAATAAGCCGGCGGGTCGGACTCGAGCCATTGCAACCTCCGCGACTTGCTTCCTCCTTTAGGAACGCTGAGCCTCGCGTGCCTCGACGCGCGGAAACGAAACTCGAACGCAGGTGCCTCC
>Ga0318529_10000315_pt1 | contig 11496 bp, 10 predicted proteins | sample GRESIP053b4f23_FD_203494 | JGI IMG/M metagenome (GOLD analysis project Ga0318529, IMG submission 203494) | Tropical soil microbial communities from Luquillo Experimental Forest, Puerto Rico - GRE.SIPMG.053b4f23 | ecosystem: Environmental > Terrestrial > Soil > Tropical forest > Bulk soil... | reverse complement strand
GATCACCATCGCGCTCGCCCACGACCACCTCGATGTCCCGCGCCTCCGCGCGCCCGGCCAGGTCGCCGGCCAGCAGCTCGGCGTGGCCGAGCGCGATGGTGATCGGCGTCCGTAGCTGGTGCGAGGCGTCCTGGAGGAACCGCCGCTGGGTGGCGAGCAGCCGGGCGTTCTCCTCGCTGACCAGGTCGCGCTCGTTGTCGGCGGCCAGCCGTCGCTGCGCGTGCCAGACCATCATCCAGAACATGGCCGCCATGAGCGGGACCTCGTTCAGCTCGTCGGCGCTCTGGGCGCCGTGGAAGACGTCCCAGCCGATCGCCGTGAACGTGGTGATCATGACCACGGCGAGGACCCAGGCGGTCGGCTTGGTGGACCAGACCCTGAACCCGTAGAGCAGCGTCAAGCTGATCCAGATGAAATGGAACGGGACCGTTTCCCAGTGCGAGAACACCACGATCGCCACGAGGTTGACCACCGAGAACGCGGCCCATGCCACGTCCACCCAGGCGAGGTGCCCCGGGAACCGGGGGCGGTGCAGCGGCCAGCGCAGCCCCGGCGGGCGGTGCGGCCAGTGCGTGTGCCGTGGCCACGGCGGTAGCCAGCCGTGAGCGGCCTGCCGGGGAGGGGTGCCCTCAGGACGCAAGCCGGTATCCCTCACCGCGCACCGTCTCGATCAGCTCGAAGCCCAGCTTCGACCGGAGTCGGCGGACGCACACGTCCACCACGTTCGAGCCCGGGTCGAAGTCGAAGCCCCAGACCGAGGCGAGCAACTGGCCCTTGCCCACCGAATGACCCGCGTGCTCGATCAGCTCGCGCAGCAGCAGGAATTCCAGCCGGGTCAGCGCGACCGGCCCGTGGCCGATGTTGGCCTCCAGCCGGCCCACGTCCAGGATCAGGTCGCCCGCCTTGAGGACCTCGCCCCCGGAGTGCACCTCCTCGCGCAGCCTGACCCTGACCCGGGCCAGGAGTTCGGCCAGTGAGAACGGTTTGGTGAGGTAGTCCTGCGCGCCCAGTTCCAGGCAGTCGACCTTGGTGGTCACGTCGGCGAGGCAGGACAGCACCAGGATGGCCTGCTCCCGGCGTTCCCGCAGCACCTGGGCCAAGACGGCCCGCCCGTCGATGTCCGGCATGATCAGGTCCAGGATGACCAGGTCGTAGTCGCCGGCCAGGGCCAGCCGCAGCCCCTCGGTGCCGTTGCCCGCCGCGGCCACCCCGTAGCCGGCCGTCACCAGCGCGCGCGTGATGAAATCGCGGATCCTTGGCTCGTCCTCCACGAGCAGGATGCGCGGCCCCCCCTGGCCTGAAGCCTGCTCCGTCGTGTTCATGGGAGTCTCGTCATTTCGCCTTGCCCGTGTCCCTTGGTGCTGGCGGCCGGTCCGGCCGGTGACGGGGGGCGCGGGGTTGGGCTCCTTCCCTGAGGATCCATCGCTCGCTGGCGTTCGGTCAACCCACCGGCGTATCGGTCAAACAGCTTTGCGCAAACCTTTGCAGGTTTGCCACCAGGATGCTCTCACAATCGCCCGCCCCCGGGTGCCCCAGCGCCGGGCGGATCGGGCCAGGATCGGCTTCTGTCATGTTTAAGTAACTGAATATCAACCTTCCGTAATTAGGACAAGGGCCTAGCCGGGTGCCGGTAGCGGCCAGGATGCCATGATCATGACAATTTCGTCATTGAGTCGCTGTGGTGTTGCCGGCGGCCACGGATGCTCGGAAGATCAGGCTCGTAACAGGCATCCGGCCGGGGTCCCGGGGGCGACCGCTGTCGGCCCAGTTGCGTGCGCTAATGCGCTGCGCAGAAGTGAGGTGGTGACTGGTGTCTCTGCCGGTCCGCATCACGGCCCTGCTGGTCGCGTTCGTGGCCGTGGCCGCCGGTGTGGCGTTCATCGTCGTGCATTTCATACTTGGCAGCCCGCCCACCGTCACCTTCAACGCCTCCGGCGGGGTGACCAATGTGGTGCTTCAGGAGGACCCGCAGAACAACTCGCCCAGCCTGCCGCAGTGGGTGAGCTACTACGTCCAGGACCCGAAGACCGGGCACTGGGTGCACACGACGCTGTTCTCGGTGCCGGCGCACTCCACCGTGCACATGACCATCCTCGGCTACGACGGCTGCACGCCGCTGCGGAACAACTTCTGGAGCCAGATCCAGGGCACGATCGGCGGCACCGCGACCGTGAGCATCGTCAACAGCAAGGGCGCGGCCACGCCGACACGGCGGGTCTCGGTGATCGACTCCTGGGCGGGATGCACGATCGCGCACACGTTCGCGATCCCGTCCCTGCATGTGTTCGTTCCGATCGCCTCGCCGAACGCCAACGACTCGGCCAACAACCTGTGCGGCGTGTCGCCGTGCACGTCTGGCCCCCATTCGGTGATGACGTTCAGTTTCAAGGTGCCCACTAGCGGCACCTTCCGCTGGCAGTGCTTCGTCCCGTGCGGCGGCGGTTACCTCGACGGCAACGGCGGCCCGATGCAGACCATCGGCTACATGACCGGCAACATGGAGGTAAGAGCCTGATGGCCACTCCCGAGGCCCCTGCGGCCGGAGCCCAGGCCGATAGAAACCACGGGCTGCGGATCTTCTTGATCTGGCTGCCCCTGGCGGTGATCGCCGACCTGCTCATCTGGTTCGCGTGGAAGCCGCATATACCGCCCGGCACCATGACCTCGTCGGCGGAGCACCAGCAGTTCGACATCGCGTTCATGGCCCTCCTGTGCGCGCCGGTCCTGCTGTTCGTGTGGACCTATTCCGCCTACGCGCTGGTCAACTGGCACTACCGGGCGGGCGACGAGGAGGACGGGCCGCCGATCCACGGCAATGCCAAGATCCAGGCCACCTGGATCGGCGCCACCGCGGTCATCGTGCTCGGCCTGTTCGTCTTCGGCACGGTCGAGCTGATCGTGCCGGCCGGCGCCGGCGCGGGGGAGGGCCCCGCGCCGATCTGGAAGCCCAACGTCTCGCACATGCTCGAGGTGCAGGTGATCGGCCAGCAGTGGGCCTTCACCTACCGCTACCCCCAATTCGGCGGCATGGAGAGCACCCAGCTTGTGCTGCCGGCCAATACGACCGTGGCGTTCAACGTCACCTCGATCGACGTCATCCACAGCTTCTGGGCCTACCAGCTCGGCGTGAAGGCCGACGCCAACCCCGGCGTGAACAACATCGCCTACACCACCACTAAAGATCAACTGGGCACCTTCATAGTGCGCTGCAACGAGCTGTGCGGCCTGTGGCACGGGGCCATGTTTAACAACGGCCACATCGTCTCGGCGCCGGCGTTCGCAACCTGGGCTCGGAGCGTGCAGCTCAAGGAGGCCCGCAATGGGATCCTCAGGGCGCTGCCGCCCTACTCCACCACCTACGACCCAACGGTGATCCCACAGCTCGGGAGTTCGCTGGTAAAGATCGTCGGTATCACGGGCTCGCCTGGCTACTACTACCCGCCGCAGGATCCGGTGACGCCGTGATCGGCTCCCGGCCGCGGCTGGCGGCTCCTCCCGAGATAACCGTGTCGACATACCCGAAGAAGGGGTGACCGGATGGCCATCGAGATTCAGCCAGGCGCGGGCCGGATGCAGCCCGTCTCCGGTGGTCCCGAGAGTGCCCGCCCCTGGTGGATGAGGCCAGCGGTCCACACCGGCATCATCGGCGGGATTCTCGGCTACGTCCTCGGGCACTGGCTGGGCAACCTGCTGTCCAGCAACTACGGGCAGAACGCGCTGGCGGGAAACAACGACATCCCGATCGTCCTGGGCTATGTGCTCGGCACGGTCGGCTGGCTGGCCGGGCTCGGCGTGTTCAACGACCTCGGCCGGCTCATGCTCGGCAAGCCGCTGCGCGACGTCGAGCACGCTCCGGCCGGCGGGCTCGCCAAGTACTTCAGGTACACCCTGGACCACAAGGTCGTCGGCATCCAGTACCTGTTCGGCATGATCACCTACTTCCTGACCGGCGGGCTGTTCGCCATGGCGATCAGGACCGAGCTGCTTTCCCCGACGCACCACATCATGAGCGCGAGCTCCTACCTCATGGTGGTGGGCGAGCACGGCACCATGATGATGATGATGATGTCGTCGGTCGTGCTCGGGCCGTTCGGCCAGTACTTCGCGCCGCTCATGATCGGCTCGAAGCGGATGGCGTTCCCGCGGATCGAGGCGATCGGGTTCTGGCTCACCCCGGCCGCCTACATCATCTTGCTGTCGGGGGTCCTGTTCGGCGGCTTCCCCACCGGCTGGACCGGCTACGCCCCGCTGAGCGTGCAAGCCGGGCCGGGCATGGACACCTACGCGGTCGCGTTCGGCCTCATGGGGATCTCGATGATCCTGGCCGGCTTCAACATCATCGTGACCTACATCAACTACCGGGCGCCGGGCATGCGGTGGAGCCGGCTGCCGATGTTCGTCTGGTCCATGTTCACCGTCTCCTTCCTCCAGGTGCTGGCGGTGCCGGTGCTGGTGGCCGGGCTGTACATGATGATCACCGACCGGACCTTCCAGACCGCCTTCTTCGTGAACCAGCTCGGCGGGAGCAGCTACCTCTACCAGAACGTGTTCTGGTTCTTCGGCCATCCGGAGGTCTACATCCTGGCGCTGCCGGGGTTTGGCATCGTGTCCGAGATCATCCCGGTGTTCTGCCGCAAGCCGCTGTTCGGCTACCGGGTGGCCGCGGCGGGCATGATCGGCGTGGCGCTGCTGAGCTTCTTCGTCTGGCAGCACCACCTGTTCGACAGCGGGATCAACCCGGACATGCGCCCGCTGTTCATGCTGACCACGGAGCTGATCTCGATTCCCACCGGGTTCATCTACCTGGTGGCGCTCGGGACGTTCTGGAAGGCGAAGATCAGGTTCACCGTCCCGATGCTGTTCTGCCTGGCGATGTACTTCAACTTCCTGATCGGCGGCGTCTCCGGCGTGTTCCTGTCCGACGTCCCGGCGGACACCACCGAGCACGGCAGCTTCTTCGTGATGGCCCACTTCCACTACACGATCATGGGCGGGCTGATCTTCGCGTTCATGGCCGGGATCTACTACTGGCTGCCCAAGATGATGGGGATCAAGCTGAACGAACGGCTCGGCAGGATTCACTTCTGGACCATGTTCATCTTCTTCAACTCGACGTTCCTGCCGCTGTTCGCGGTCGGCCTGCTGGGCCAGCCGCGGCGGGTGTTTGAGTACGCGCTTAACCTGCAGCCGCTCAACGTCTGGGTGTCGGTTTCCGCCTTCTGCCTGGGCGGATCGTTGTTGATCTTCCTGTTCAACTTCATCATGTCCACGCTGGTCTGGCGCGAAAAGGAAGTCGGCAACCCATGGCACTCCCGCGGCCTGGAATGGCAGGTCTCCTCGCCGCCGCCACCCGAAAACTTCGAGCATATCCCGGTGATTCTCTCCGGGCCGTACGAGTACGGCGTCAAGGATGCGCCGCCGGTGGCTGACCTGAATCCGCCGCCCGGCGTCATCAGCGCCGCGTATGCGAGTTCGGGCGCAGGATTGGAGGCATAGCGATGGCCGCGGAAACCACGCCGCCAGCGTCTGGGCTGAGCCGCGAGACCGAGGAGGAGGGCTTCTACCACGAGGCCGGCCTCAACGCCGCGTGGACAGCATCGCGCCTGGCCATAGGCGGGCTCTGCTTCCTGTTCGGCTCGTTCATGTTCGCCTACTTCTACCTGCGCTCGCTCAACTCCTCCGGGAAGTGGCTGGGTCCTGGCTATCACCCGCCGTCCATCCTCATGGGCAGCGTGATTATGGCGTTGGTGCTGGTCAGCGCCGGGATCCACTACGCGGCGCTGCAACAGATCAAGGCGGGTAACAAGCAGCTGTGGGTGATCGGCGCGATGACCGCGCTGATCCTTGGCGTCGGGGCGGTCGTGCTCCAGATACTGGAACTGCTCTACCTCCCGTTCTGGCCGGGCAGTTCGGGCTTTTCCAGCGTGTTCGTCGGCTTCTACCCGGTGTTCATCGTGGTGGTGCTGGCGGCCATGATCTGGCTGGAGACGCTGCTCGCCCGGGCCCGCTTCATCCCGGCCATTTCCTTCGTGGAGCAGCCGCCCACCTACAAGGAGGCGTTCGCGGTCCAGCGCTTCCAGGCATCGCTGTCCGGGTTTGCCACGGTGTGGAACTTCCTGGCCGTGGTCGCGATAATTTTCTGGGTTCTCTTCTACGTAATGCCCTGAGGGAAGGAGCGGCCCGTCCGGATGGCACCCCAGCCGGCCGGCCACCACCGTCATGAACGTGGTTGTCTCGCATTGGTCGGCCAGCGCCGCGGTCCTGGCCGCGGTCGCCGCCGTGAGCGCCGTGCATCTGCGCGGGCTGCGCGGCGTGGCCGACGATGCGCGGCGGGGCGGGGACACGCCACCCGGCCTGGGCCGGGAGGTGGCGGCCTTCTACTGCGGGCTGTTCGTGGTGGCCCTCGCCCTCCTTTCCCCTATCGCATACTGGTCGGCGCATTACATCTGGGTCAGGTCGCTGCAGGATGTCCTGCTGGCGAACGTGGCTCCGGTGTTCCTTGTGCTCGGGGCGCCCTGGCTCGTGCTGCGCCGCGGTCTTCCACTCCGGTGGCCGCGCGCGCACGGGCCGGGGCGTAATCCCGCCCCGCGGCCCGAGCCAGAGCCGGGGCGGGCTGCCCGCCTGGCCCGGATGTCGGTGCTCACGGTCATCGCGTTCAACGTGGCCTGGTGCGGCTGGCACCTGCCGGCGCTGTACGATGGCGCGCTGCGGTACCCGGTCGTGTACGCCGCCGAGGTCGTGTCCTACCTTGGTCTGGGAGTGGCGTTCTGGCTGCAGCTCATCGGCTCCCGGCCGCTGAGCCCCGCGCTGGCGCCGCTGCGGCGGGTGGCGTTGGTGGCGGGCACGGTCATCGTGAGCACGGTGCTCGGCATGGTGCTCGTGTTTGGTTCGGGCTTGGCCTACCCCGGCTATGCCGGGCCGGGGCACCGCGTGCTAAGCGTGGTGTATGACCAGCAGACGGGCGGGGCGGTGTTGTGGATGCTCGTGCTCCCCGCCTACGTCACCGTCGGCGTGGCCCTCCTCATCAGGTGGCTGAAGGATGAGGAAGATCAAGCCCTGGCGAGCGGCCTGGACCGGTTGCTCAAGCCAGCCAAGCCGGCTTGGCCGTCCCGGCCCGGCCTGAGATGAAGTTGATGCGCAGCAGGAGGCTGGAGTGCATGGAACCCTGACGGTGTCGCCGACAGGTGACTGGACCTACGGCGCGGCCATCCTTACTTTCGTGTTCCCCATGCTCTTGTTCATCGCCGTGGCGGGGGCGCTGTACGTCCTCTACACCAAGCCGCATCTGGTACCCGGTCACCGGTACACGCTGCAGGTACGGTCCGTTGCGGGCACCGCGGCGCCGGAGACGGAGGCCGGCGGCCGGCCGACCGTCCCCCCGGCGGTGGACACCAGCGCGATCACGAGTCTCGAGCCACCGAAGAACGAGGGTTAGAGCGTGCCGGAAGTCTCCGCGGGCACCCTGCCTGCGGTGCCCATCGCGGGGCGCCGCAGCGTCAAGGCCGTGGCGTCCTCGCTGTTCGCCCTGACCAAGCCCAGGATCATCGAACTCTTGCTGGTCACGACGATCCCCACGATGCTGCTCGCGGACCGGGGGCTGCCGTCGGTCCGGATACTGCTGGTGACGCTGGCCGGCGGGGCGCTCGCCGCCGGGAGCGCGAACACGATCAACTGCTACATCGACCGTGATATCGACGCCGTGATGCGGCGGACCGCACGCCGCCCGCTGGCCCGCCCCGCGCCGATGGCCGTGGTCAAGCCGTTCGAGGCGCTCATCTTCGGTATCGTCCTCGGCGCGGCGTCCACGGTGCTCCTCGGCACGCTGGTCAACTGGCTGTCCGCGGTCCTGGCCGTCTCGGCCATCCTGTTCTACGTCTTCGTGTACACGATCGGGCTGAAGCGCCGGACCGCGTCCAACATCGTGATCGGCGGCGCCGCGGGCTGCTTCCCCGTCCTGGTCGGCTGGTCGGCTGTCACCGGCCGGGTGGGCCTGCCGGCGATCGTGTTGTTCGCGGTCATCTTCTTCTGGACACCACCGCACTTCTGGGCGCTGGCCATGAAGTTCCGTGACGATTACGCCGCGGCCAGCGTGCCCATGCTGCCGGTCGTCGCCCCCGCGTCCGTGGTGGCCCGCAAGATCCTCATCTACTCCTATGTCATGGTCGCCGCGACCCTGGCCCTCGCGCCCTACGCGGGGTGGCTGTACGCGGTATGCGCGGCCGGCCTGGGCGGCTGGTTCCTCGCCGAGGCGCACCGGCTGCACGCGCGCGTGGCGCGGATGAGCGCGCCGGTTCCCGCCGCCGCGGGTGCCACGCCGGGCGCCCCGGGCCGCGAGGTGGACGAGGGGACCTGCGCCGGGATCGCGCGCCCCAGCGCCAACCACGCCTCGATGCGCCTGTTCCACCTGTCCATCGCCTACCTGACCCTGCTGTTCGCCGCGATCGCGGCCGTCTCCCTGCTCCCCTGGGGCCACTGGTAGCAACGGGCCCCGTTCGGCCCGGTGCCCGGGGCGCGCCGGGCCCAAAAACGTAAGGGGACGGTCGTCCTTTCTGAGGCCGCGGCGGGTGGCTTGTCGCGAGGTTGAGCGATCGGCGCGGTCATGCGGCGGGATCGGGGCCCGCCGGGAGCGAGGGCAGTGACGCCGCGTCATCCATCGGGATGCGGACGACCGCGCGCAGGCCGGGCGTCCCGCCTTCCAGGTACGCCGACCCGCCGTGATTGCGGGCGATGGCCCGGACGATGGCCAGGCCAAGCCCGGCACCGCCGGCCTGCGTCTCGTCTCGGCTGCGGGCGTCATCGAGCCGGACGAAGCGGTCGAAGGCCCGCTCGCGGTCGGGCGGCGGGATGCCCGGGCCGTCGTCCGACACGACCAGCACGGCTTCGGAGTCCTCCCGGCGCGCTGCCACCTCCACCCCGGACTTTGCGTATCTCATGGCATTGTCGATCAGGTTCCGCAGCAGTCGCCGCAGCCCTTCCGCGTCGCCGGTGACGACGCACGGGCCGGCGGTCCGCGCCGTCACCGGCACCCGGCCGCCGGCGCTGCGCTCGGCCTCCTCGGTGACCAGCGCCACGAGGTCCACCGGCGTGCCCGCCGCCGGCCGCACCTGGTGCTCGTCCAGCCGGGCCAGCACCAGCAGGTCCTCGGCGAGGCTGGCCAGCCGCAGGGTATCGGCCAGGACGTCCTGCGCCGTCTGCGGCCAGTCCTGCTGTTCGGGGTGGTCGAGTGCCACTTCGAGCTGCGCCCGGATGCTCGCGATCGGGCTGCGGAGTTCGTGCGCGGTGTCCGAGACCAGGCGCCGCTGCCGCTGCTGCGCCGCGTCGAGGCGGGTCAGCATGTCGTTCAGCGTGACCGCCAGGACGCGGACCTCGTCGCGCGCCTCGGGAACCGGCAGTTCCCTGGTCACCCCGGTCGCGGTGATCACCTGGGCGCCGCGGCGCAGCGCGGAGATCGGCCGCAGGGTGGACCCGACCACCAGCCAGGTGACACCGGCCAGCAACAGCAGCAGCAGCGGCGTGCCCACCAGCAGCGCCCTGGTCAGCGTCATCATGCTGTCGCGGACCTGGGTGTAGGCGGCACCGGAGAGGACGATCTCGCCGCCCCTGGCCGGCACCGCCACCACCCGCATCAGGTAGGGGATGCCGAACGGGCGCCCGTCCAGCAGCACCGCGCGCCCGCTCCGGGCGACGGCGGTCGCCCGGGCCGGAGGCAGCAGCGGCACCAGCAGGTCGGCGGTCGGCGAGGCGCGGACGATATGGCCGGTGGCACCGAGCACCTGAACCGTGAGCGTGCCGGTCAGCAGCTGGTTGGGCAGGCGGTTCGCATCGGCCAGGGCGGCCACCTCGCGCGCTTCCTGCCGCGCGGTGCCGTCCACCTCGCGGGTGAGCGAACCCTGGATGGCGTTGTGCAGCAGCAGGGCGGCGGCTGCCAGTGCCACGGCCAGGCCCGCCGTGGTGGTCATGGTCACCCGGGCCCGCAGGCTGCGGCGCCGCCACCATCGGGGCGGGGAGAGGATCACGGCCCGATCATGCCCTGCGCGGTCCGGCAGGCGCTAGCCGCCGTCGGCGGCGAGGCGGTACCCAGCGCCGCGCACGGTCTGCAAGGCGCGGCGGCCGAACGGGTTGTCGATCTTGCGGCGCAGGTAGCCCGCGTAGACCTCGACGACGTTCGGGTCCACCGAGTCGTAGGCGTCCCACACGTGCTCCAGCAGCGAGGACTTGGACACCACCTGGCCGGCTTGGCGCATCAGGTATTCCAGCAGGGCGAACTCGCGCGGGGTCAGGTCGATGAGCGTCTCGCCGCGGCGCACCTGCCGGGTGCCGGGGTCGAGGGTGAGGTCCCCGGCCCGCAACTGGGCGGGCCGCGGCTGCGAGCCGCGCCGGAGCAGGGCCCGCAGCCGCGCGGCAAGCACCACGTAGGAGAACGGCTTGGTCAGGTAGTCGTCCGCGCCCAGGTCCAGCCCATCCGCCTGGTCGTACTCCCCGTCCTTGGCGGACAGGATGAGGATCGGGACCCAGTTCTCCTCCGTGCGGAGCTGGCGGCAGATCTTGTATCCGGAGATCTTCGGCAGCATCAGGTCCAGCACCAGCGCGTCGTAGGCGCCTTCCCGCGCCAGGTGCAGCCCGTCCTCGCCGTCGTGGGCCAAGTCCACGGCGAAGCCCTCGGCCTGCAGCCCCCGGCGCACCGCCGCCGCCAGCCGCCGTTCGTCCTCTACCACGAGTACCCGCACGTTCCGGCCCTCCCCGGATCCCGGCCTTTCCTCCCGTCGCCTTCCTCCTCACAGGGATACCACAGCGGCGGCGTGCACAATGAAACCGTGAGCCCGGGCGGGCAGGTGCCCGGGAGGCCGGCAGGCCAGCGAGGAGTGAGGTTCATGGCAGCGGTACCGAAGTTCTCCCGGCGGAGCCGGTGGGTGGTGCCCGCGGGCATTGTGGCCGCGGTCGCCGCGGTCGGCATCGCGTCGGCGATCACCGTCGCGCAGGCCGCTCCGGCGCTGCCGCCGCGCACCGCGGCGCAGCTGCTCGCCGCCGTGGCCGGTCCCGGCAACGTGCCGCCGCTGACCGGCACCGTGGTCGAGACCGCCTCGCTCGGCATCCCGCAACTGCCGGGCAGCGCAAACCCCAACTCGATCACCTCGCTGCTGGCCGGGTCGCACACGGTCAAGGTCTGGTACGACGGCCCTCAGCGGCTGCGCCTCGCGGTCCCGGGCACCATGAGCGAGACCGATTTGATCCGCAACGGGACCACGGCCTGGCTGTGGCAGAGCAACTCGGACTCGGTCACCAAGATCTTGCTCCCCAAGCACAGGAGCGGCGCCCCTGAGCCGGTCATGCCGCGGACTCCGCTCACCCCGCAGCAGGCCGCCAAGCAGGTACTGGCGGCGGTTGGGCCGAGCACGCGGGTGACCACGGAGGCCAACGTGACGGTCGCCGGACAGGCCGCCTACCAGCTCGTCCTGGCCCCCAGGAGCAGCGGCTCGCTGATCGGAAAGATCACCA
>Ga0318529_10000303_pt1 | contig 11638 bp, 5 predicted proteins | sample GRESIP053b4f23_FD_203494 | JGI IMG/M metagenome (GOLD analysis project Ga0318529, IMG submission 203494) | Tropical soil microbial communities from Luquillo Experimental Forest, Puerto Rico - GRE.SIPMG.053b4f23 | ecosystem: Environmental > Terrestrial > Soil > Tropical forest > Bulk soil... | reverse complement strand
CGTCGCGAGTCCCCAAGCCGTTGAGTCTCCTGCGTCGATGGCCGCCGAGGCGAACGGCACAGCTGTTGCGGTAACCCAAACCGTGTTCGCGGCGTGCCTACGATCCGAATGCTTGAGCAAGGAGAATGGCTGAGTCGTGGCAAACGGCTCAGACGGTCGAGATCGCCGTACAGTCTTGCGCCTCACTCTGGCCGTCGCGATTCTCTACTCTGTTGCGACGTCGGCTCGCCTCTACGCACGGCGATACTACCTTTTCATTCCGGACTACGTGCGGTGGTGTCTGACGCCGGCCCAGTCGGTTCACGCGACGAAGCACATCTTCGTGCTCTTCACCGATCACTTCGAGCCTGATACGAATGCGGATCGCACCAGACATTGGGCAGCCCGCTACCGGTCGCTCGCGGCCCGACATCACGATGGATCCGGCCGCCCGGTACAGCACACATGGTTCTACCCGGGCGAGCAGTACCAGCCCGATGTACTGGGTGTGCTCCGCGACTTGACACGCGCCGGCCTCGGCGAGGTCGAGCTTCACCTTCACCACGGCAACGACACGGAGGAGTCGCTGAAGGTCAAGCTCCGCACGGCGATCCAGCAGTTCCAGCAATTCGGTTTCCTGAAGACACAAACAGGCGACACCCGTTTTGCGTTCATTCACGGGAACTTCGGCCTCGACAACGCGAGGGGGGCCGAGCTGTGCGGCGTGTCGACCGAACTGAGGGTACTCCACGACTTGGGCTGCTTCGCGGATTTCTCTCTCCCCGCGGTCTATACGGAAGCTCAGCCTGACATCGTGAACGCCATCTACGCTGCGAAAGACGACGACCGGCCGAAATCGTACGATCGGCGACTCCCGCTGGGAAGCCTCAGCGATGGATCGGCGGACCTGATGATTTTTGAGGGGCCGCTGGTGTTCGCACCATCCCTGAACATCGGGCGACTCTTCCTCGATCTCGACGACGCAGACATCCATGCAGCGATGCCGGCCTCGCCGGACCGCGTCGAACGCTGGCTGCGCGGCAACGTCCACGTGCCCGAGCGGCCCGACTGGGTATTCATCAAGCTGTGGGCGCACGGCATCAGCTCGTCACAGGACGAGGAAGCCACGCTTGGCCCGGGCTTCGACCGAACGCTGGCGTATCTGGAGCAGCACTACAACGACGGCATCCGATATGCGCTTCACTACATCACCGCGCGCGAGGCCTACAACCTGGCGATGGCGGCCGCGCGGGGGGCAACAGGGCCTCCTGAGCTGTACCTGAACGCCGACATCAAGCCGTACGTCGCCGGCAGTGGTTGTTCGCGTCAGGGAGCGGACGCCGCGGTGCTTGTGCCCAAACACCAGCTCGAAGCTGCCGACCCCCAGGCCGCAGGCAGCCGCCCGGGGACGTGTGAGGGACCCGGACCGCCGCCGAACGGCCCATCGCTTGCAGAGCGTCCGCAACGATCGGGGTCATGACGCGGAAGCTCAGGGTCGCCATCGTCGCTCCCTCCCTACGAATCCTCGGCGGTCAATCGGTCCAGGCGGATGTGCTCCTCCGATCGTGGCGCAACGACGCGGACGTCGACGCATGGCTGGTCCCCGTCAATCCTGAGCCGCCGCCGCCGTTCCGTATCCTGACGTCAATCAAGTACGTTCGCACCCTCGTCACCGAACCTCTCTACGTGTTGCTGCTCATCCGCGAGTTGGCAAAGGCCGACGTCGTGCATGTCTTCTCGGCGTCGTACACGTCCTTCCTCCTCGCTCCGCTGCCCGCCCTCGTCGTCGCAAGGGCGCTCGGCAAGCCGGCCGTTCTCAACTATCACAGCGGCGAAGCTCCGGATCATCTGCGGCGGTCCCGGGTCGCAAGGCGGGCGCTGGCGCGTGTGGAGAAGAACGTCGTTCAATCGCGATTTCTCGAGGCCGTGTTTCGGCAGTTCGGGCTGAGCGCGGTCATCGTTCCGAACATGATAGACGCCACGCGATTCCGCTTCCGCGACCGCAAGCTGTTCGCCCCGCGGATTCTCTCCACGCGCAGTCTCGAGCCGATGTACAACGTCGGCTGCACCCTCCGGGCGTTTCGCGAGATCCAGGACGCTCATCCAGACGCGAGGCTAACAATCGCAGGCTCGGGGAGCGAGGAGCGCGCGCTGAAGAGGCTCGCGAAGGATCTCGGTCTCAGAGGTGTCACGTTTGCGGGCCGTGTCGCGCCCGAGACGATCGCTCGTTACTACGACGTCGCAGACATCTTCGTGCAAACGCCGAACATCGACAACGCGCCGCTCTCCGTACTCGAGGCGTTCGCGACCGGCCTCCCCGTCGTCGCCACGGACGTCGGCGGTGTGTCCGCCATGGTCTGCCATGAGCGCGACGGCCTTCTTGCGCCACCAAACGATCACCATGCCGTGGCCGCGCAGGTATTGCGGCTCGTCGATGATCAAAGACTCGCGCACGGCCTGGCTCGATCCGCCCGCGAGCGATGTCGCAATTACTTCTGGGACGCGATTCGCGATCAGTGGTTGACAGTGTACCGGGATGTTGCACGGCCCGAAGGCCACGCGCCCCCCCTGGCCGACCGAGCGACGAGCCATGAAACCCAGGCGGCCGCCACGCCCACTCTCCCGCCCACCCGCGTCATCGTGTTCATGACCAGCTTCAACCCCGGCGGGACGGAGCGCCAGACCATCGAGCTCATACGACGGCTCCGTCGCGATCGGATCGAAGTGCACATCGCGTGCTTTCACCACCGCGGAGCATGGCTCCACCGGGTCCAGGGAGTGGCCGCCTCCATTGCCGAGTTCCCCATCGTGAGCTTCTTGCACCCCTCAACGGCCCGTCAGATCACGGCTTTCGTCGGTTGGTGCCGCCAGATTGCTCCCGCAGCGCTTCACTGTACGGATTTCTACACAAATATCTTCGGCCTCGCCGGCGGGTTCCTCGCGCGAGTGCCGCTCAGAATCGGGAGCCGGCGCGATCTCAATCCGGGCCGAGGCGCCGCGATGCGCGCTGCGCAGCGGATCGCTTACAAGTTCGCCCATGTGATCGTCGCGAACTCGAACGCCGCTCGAGACTCTCTACGCGAGGAACACGTGCCACCCTGGAAGATTCGAGTGATCGCCAATGGCGTCGATCTGACCCAGGCGCAGGTCCGCTCGGTCCGTTCCCGCGTGTCGCGAATCGTCGTCGTCGCCAACCTGCGGCCGGAAAAGGCCCATAGCGTCTTGATAGACGCGGCCCCGGCGCTGTTGGCTCGCCATCCGCATCTGCGATTTGTGGTCGTGGGTGACGGACCACTTCGACCGGCGCTGGAGGCGCGCGCCGTTGACCGGGGCGTCGCTGGTGCGTTCGAGTTCCTCGGTCACTGCGAGGACATAACGGAGCAGCTCCAGGCGAGTGACGTGTTCGTCCTGCCTTCGCGCTCCGAAGCGTCGCCGAACGCCATCATCGAGGCGATGGCCATGGGTCTTCCGGTCGTGGCGTGCGCCGTCGGCGGCAATCTCGAGCTCGTGGAAGACGGGCGGACCGGCTACCTCGTGCCGCCCGACAATGCGCCGGCCCTTGCGCGTGCTGTCGATGCTCTCGTCTGCAACGCCGCGGCCGCGGACGCGATGGGCAGGGCCGGTCGAGCGTTCGTTGAAGCCCGTTACGACTACGAACGGATGATCGCCGCGTTCGAGACGCTGTATCTCTCTGCTCTCGCCCCCGGGCAAGCTCATATCGGCGGCTCGGACGCGCTGGATCCGTTAGCCATATCCGAGCACCCGAGCCCCGAACTTGCCTCCTCAACTGCCGAACGTGGAGCGTGACTCTGATTTCGCCGCGCGCTGGCCGCTCGTCGGCCGGCTGTCGCGAATGGAACCCGCTGAGATCGCGTGGCGGTCGCGCGCGCTCTTGCATCGAACACGCGATCGGATCGCATGGTCCGTAGGGCCGCCGCGCTGGGATCGGCGGCAGCTCCCGGTCATTCTTTCTGATCTCGCTCCGCGCGAGGCGCGAGTCTCAGGGCGCCGCGCGGGTCAAAGCGACGCGCAGTGGATGAAGGCTCATCGGGCGCTCGCTGACCATTTCACCACGCGTGCTCCGCGCTTTCTGATCGCTCCGGGCTTCCGCTCGCAGATTCGCGATCGTATCGCGCGGGCGTTTCCTTCGGCCCCGCAGGATGCCGCGGCGCGCGGGGACCGGGTGGTCGCCGGCTTCTACGATCTGCTCGGCTTCACCGCGCTGAGATTCGACTCGAGTTCCCCATCCCAAGGCCGTCCCGCCAAGGACGCCGCGGTGGCGACACCGCCTCCGGCCCGCGGGAGCCGACACGAGCGCAAGACCATCGACTGGCACCTGGATCCTGTCTCTGGCCGCCGCGCGCCGATTGCGAGTTGGGGGTCAGTGCCCTATCTCGATCCACGCTGCGGCGATCCCAAGATCACCTGGGAGCTGAACCGACATCAACACTGGCTCACGCTCGGCCGGGCGCTGTGGCTCACCGACGATCGGCGGTACCGTGACCGCTTCCTGAGAGAGCTCGAGACCTGGATGGCGGCAAACCCGCCGTTGACCGGCATCAATTGGGTCAGCATGCTGGAGCTCGGGCTTCGGTCCCTCTCCTGGATCTGGTCGCTCAATTTCTTTGCCGAGGGCAGCGAATCTGATGAACGGCCGTGGACCGTCGATCTGTTGATCGGGATCGACCGTCAGCTCTCACACGTCGAGCGCCACCTTTCTTACTACTTCAGCCCGAACACTCACCTGCTCGGTGAGGCGCTGGCGCTCTATGTTGCTGGTCGCACGCTGCCCGAGCTGTCGGCCAGTCCCCGATGGGAAGACAGGGGGCGCCGCATCCTCGTTGCGGAAATCACCCGGCAGATCAATGCGGACGGCGGCGCGTGCGAGCGCTCGACGCACTACCACCGCTACACCGCCGACTTCTATCTGTGTGCCCTGGCCATCGCGCGTATTACGCGAGATCCGATTGCGGCCGTGTTTCAAGGCGCCGTCTTGCGTCTGGCTACGGCTCTCCGCCACCTCTGTGACGAGGGGGCCCGCTTTCCGCATTTCGGCGATGACGACGGTGGGATGTTGTTTCCGCTTGCCGGCCGCGCGGCCGATGATCTGCATGATTCGCTGGCCATCGCGTCTGGACTGACCGGCGCCGATGAGCTAGCCGTGGGCCAGGAGCCTGAAGAGACGTACTGGCTGCTCTCCCATCCCGTTTTCGCCCAGCTCATCACGTTCGGTCACGCCAGGAACGACGTCCATGAGCCCTCTCCCGGAGCCGCCACCGCCCCGGAATCGCGGCCCAAGAGCTATCGACGCGGACCCTCGTCGATCGGACTGGTAGACACGGGGTATTACGTTTCACGCTCCGCTGCTGGCGAACATCTCGTCATCGACGGCGGGCCCCACGGATTTCGCAATGGCGGCCACGCGCACGCGGATGCGCTCTCCATGACGCTGTCTGTCCGCGGCCGCCGTCTGCTCATCGATCCTGGAACGGCCTGCTACACCGCCGACCCCGCCCTGCGCGATCGATTCCGATCCACGGCCGCACACAACACGGTCGTGATCAATGGGCAATCGCAGTCGCTGCCAGCGGGGCCGTTTCACTGGAAGCGCGTCGCTGATGCTCGCGTGCATCGGTGGCGCACCGCGGCGGGGTTCGACTACCTCGACGCCTCTCACAACGGCTATGCGCCGCTCGAGCACCGGCGCCGCGTACTGGCGTTGCACGGCGACATGCTGATCGCCGCTGATTTCGTGGGCGGCGCGAAGCCGGAGTCGTTCGTCGCCCACTGGCACGTCGGGCCCGAATGGAAGGCCGACATGCACCCCGCCCACGCGGTGACGTCTTTCCGCGCGGTCACGCTCCGTACTCCCGGCGAAACGGTGCGTCTCCTGGCCCCCACCGGCACGCTCGCCGCGTATTTTGGCGACGCAGGAACCGGCCTGGGCTGGCACTCGCCTCGGTACGGCCGCGTTGAGCCGACCACGACCATCGCCGTACAGTGGGATCCGTCGGCCGCGCCATGGCTCGTCAGCGTGTTTGACTTGAACGCTCTCGATCCGATTGCCCAGGTCGATCTCGTTCCCGTGTGGGCCGAAGCGAGCGCGTTGGCGCACGGTGCCGCCGTCAGGATTCTCAGGGAGAAATGGGTCGACTACGTCATGTTCGCCGAGCCTGCGCAAGCCCAGCTCGCCGGCGCGTGGCGCACCGCGCAGTTCGAGACCGACGCGCGGATGCTGCTCTGCCGCGTGGCCAAGAGCGGCGAGATCACGCGTCTCGCGATCGTCGATGGATCGTTCGTCCGCGCGCGCAGTCCGCGCGCGCTCTCCATTACCCTCGGCCGCGTCGAGTCGGCACTTGATATCGATGCGTTCGTCCTCCGTAATTGCACCCCATGTGCGGCATCGCCGGCTTCATAGAATCGCCGGACGTCACGCGGCGCCTGTCCGTCCAAGACGGGCAAGCGCTCATCACCAGGATGTGCGCTGCGGTCACGCATCGTGGTCCGGACGATGAGGGGTCGCTCGTCGGCGAGGGTGGCGGCATAGGGATGCGCCGGTTGAGCGTCATTGACCTGTCCACAGGCCACCAGCCGATCCACAACGAGGATCGGACCGTGTGGATCGTCTTCAACGGCGAGATTTACAACTATCGCGAGTTGCGCCGGCAGCTCGAACAGGCCGGCCACCGCTTCTACACCGCAACCGATACGGAAACGATTGTGCACGCGTACGAGCAATGGGGCACGGCGGCAATCGAGCGGCTCCGCGGGATGTTCGGGCTCGCGATTTGGGACAGGCGCGCGCGTGCGCTGCTGCTCGCGCGCGATCGCGTCGGCATTAAGCCACTGCACTATGCCGAAACCAACGGGCGGCTGTACTTCGGATCGGAAATCAAGTCGCTGCTCCAGGCGCCCGACGTCTCGCGCGAGCTGGATCTGCGGTCGCTCGATCATTACCTGTCATTCCTGTACACGCCGTCCGACGCGTCAATCTTCAAGGCCGTGCGAAAGGTGCCTCCCGGGCACTTCGTCGAGTGGCGCGACGGCAGGCTCCGCGTCGAACGGTACTTTCAACTGCCGGCCGAGGAGTCGTACCGCGGATCCGAGACCGACGCCGTTCGGGACCTGCGCGCCGTGCTGACTGACGCCGTTCGCGCCCATCTCGTCAGCGACGTCCCGCTCGGCGCGTTCCTGTCCGGCGGCATCGATTCCAGCCTCGTCGTGGCGCTGATGGCCGCGGCGTCCGGCAAGCGCGTGAAGACCTTTTCGATCGGATTCGATGAGCCGGCGTTCAACGAGCTGGCCTACGCCCGGCGGATCGCCGCGCATTTCGCAACAGATCATCACGAGCTCGTCGTCAAGCCCGATGCGGTCGCCATTCTCGATCGGCTCATCGGGCATTTCGATGAGCCATTCGCCGATGCGTCGGCAATTCCGGCCTGGTATGTCTCCCAGATCGCGCGCCGCCACGTGACGGTGGCGCTGTCCGGCGACGGTGGGGACGAGCTGTTTGGCGGCTACGACCGCTACGTGCCTCATCCGCGGGTGGCGACGTTCGACCGATTCGGCTTGCCGGGGTTGCGGCGCGTGGCCGCGGTTGCAGCCGCGCGCTTGCCGCACGGGGCGCGCGGCAAGAGCTTTCTCCGGCATGTCTCCAGAGACGCCAGGGGGAGATACCTCGACTCGATCCGCTATTTCGCGGCCGACGAAAAGGGTGCGCTCCTTACACCGGCAGTCCTGGCGGCGCTCGATGGACCGGACCCTGAAAAGCGGCTCGGCCGGCATTTCGAGCGCTATTCGACGCTGCCATGGCCGAGCCAGATGATGCGGTTCGATACTGAAACGTATCTCCCCGACGATGTGCTCACCAAGGTCGACAGGACGAGCATGGCGCACTCGCTCGAGTCACGCGTGCCGCTCGTCGACAACGAAGTGTTGGCGTTTGCGGCGACCCTGCCCGCGGCGATGAAGATCAAGAACGGGCGGCAGAAGCACGTGCTCAAGGAGGTCGCAGCGACGGTCCTCCCGCGCGAGATTCTAGACCGACCCAAACAGGGGTTCGCCGTGCCGCTCGGAGGATGGTTTCGCGGCCGGCTTCGTGACCTCTTCGCTGACACATTGCTCTCGCGGCCGAGCCTCGAGCGCGGCTACTTCCGGGTACGATACGTCCGCCAGCTGGTCGATGAACACCTGTCCGGGCGCCGCGATCACACGCTGCGGCTGTGGCAGCTCGTGGTGTTCGAGCGCTGGCACCAACTCTACATTGACTGCGACGCTGGCCACACCGTCGGTAAATCTGTTCCACTCTCTGCGCATCTGGTTCCCGCGGACCGCCCTCGGATTTCTCTCTCTCTGAACGGCGCCGTACGGTCGCGGTGAGGACAACCCCGGCCGTTTCACACGGTCTCCCGGCGCCGTTCCGCTTTTAGCAGACCTCGGTGAGGCGCCGCTCCAGCTGAACGCGGGTGGGGCACTCGGGCACGGCAGATTGCGAAATGGCACCTCGCTTGCTCGAAGAGCGACAACGCTCATGTGCGGAATTGCGGGAATTGTGTCCCCATATCGGTTGGACGACGGCGCGACCTGGCGCGCGCTTCAGATGCGGGATGTCGCGTCCCATCGCGGTCCGGACGATGCCGGCGTGTACTCGGATGCTCGAGCCATCCTGGTCCACCGGCGGCTGAGCATCATCGACCTGGAAGGCGGCCGGCAGCCGCTGTCGAACGAAGACGGCACGATCTGGACGGTCTTCAACGGCGAAATCTACAACCACCGCGATCTCCGGTCCGAGCTCGAGGGCCTGGGTCACCAGTACCGGTCGAGATCGGACACCGAGACGATCGTGCACGCCTACGAGGAGTGGGGGATCGGCTGCGCGCACCTTCTGCGCGGCATGTTCGCGTTCGCGATATGGGATGCGCGCCGGCAGTGCCTGTACCTCGTGCGGGATCGTCTCGGCATCAAGCCGCTCTACTGGTGCAGGGCCGGGGATCAGTTCCTGTTCGGGTCTGAAATCAAGTCGCTGCTGGCAAGCGGCCTCATTCGCGTCGAAGCCAATGAAGCCGTGATCCCCGAGGTGCTGAGCACACGATACACGTCGAGCGACGAGACGCTCTTTCGCGGCGTTCATAAGCTCCTGCCTGGGCACGTCCTGGAGTTCGCCGGCGGCGAGTTGTCAACGATGGAGTACTGGGATGTCCCGTGTAACGAGCACGCCCACGCGGGGCGGGCGCGTCCGGACCACCCCGGCGTGTCGGACCAGTCGGACACGGTCGCGCGATTTCGCGAGCTGTTGGAAGAATCGGTCCGTCTGCGCCTGATGGCCGACGTGCCGCTCGGAATGTTCCTCTCGGGCGGTCTGGACAGCAGCGCGATCGCCGCCATCATGGCCCGACAAATCGATCGACCGCTGCAGACGTTTTCCGTGGCGTTCAAGGAGCGGGCGTTCAGCGAGCTCGACTACGCGCGCGATGTCGCCCGGGCGATCGGAGCCGAGTCCCACGAGATAGTCATCGACGATCGCGATTTCTTCACGGCCCTGCCAAAACTGATTTGGCACGAGGACGAACCGCTCGCGCACCCGTCGAGCGTGCCCCTGTACTTCGTGTCGGCGCTTGCGCGGCAGCACGTCAAGGTCGTCCTGACGGGCGAGGGAAGCGACGAGTTGCTGGCCGGATACGGCAAATACCCTCGAGTTGCGTGGAATTGGCGTGCCGGCGGAGTCTACGAGCGGATGGTTCCGCGGACCGCACGGCGCGTCATCGAGCGCGCGCTGGTCGACCGTCTGCCGCTCCAGCTGGGCCGATATGCCCGCCGCTCGTTTCTGTCGATGGATCGGTCGCTCGAGTCGATGTTTCTCGACAACTTCGCTGCCATCCGTGTGGCGGACCAGCAGCGCCTGCTCGCGCCAGGCCTGCGTGAGAAGGCGACGTATGCTGCGGCGTACGGGGCGTCGCTCAAGTACTTCGACGCGTGGGAGGCGCTCACTCACGGGGCCCCTGCGCGATCATCGATCGCTCCGTGGGTCACCGCCCGATCTTCCAGTACTCCGGGAGCCCCGGACGGCGGCGGAACGCTCCTCGATCGACTGCTGTACACCGATCTCAAGACGTATCTGGTGGAGCTTCTGATGAAGCAGGACCAGATGAGCATGGCGGCGTCCATCGAGAGCCGTGTGCCTTTTCTCGACCACCGGCTGGTCGAGTTCGCGGCCACGCTGCCGGACACCTGGAAACTGTCCGGCCGCACGACCAAGCGAATTCTACGGGAGGCGGTCAAGAACCTCCTCCCCGCAACGATCCTCACGCGGCCGAAGATGGGGTTCCCCGTACCGTTCGCCGAGTGGACCCGCGGAGCATCGAATGCAATCGTTCGAGATGTCTTACTCGATCGCCGGTCGCGCGAGCGCGGCATCATGGACGCGGCGGCGGTCGACGCGCTCCTCCGCGATCACGCTTCCGGGCGCACGGACGGCGGCGATCGCTTGTGGAGCCTCGTGAATCTCGAGCTCTGGTACCGGACGTTCATCGATCGCGAAGGCGTGCAGACGCTCCCTCATGCGCATTCTGTGGCTCAAGTCGGACCTGCTGCTGCCGCTTGACAAGGGTGGACGGGTCCGCAGCTGGCACCTGCTGCGCCACCTCGCCGCGCGGCACGAGGTCACCTATTTGTCGTTCGTCGATCCCCGACAGAGGGACGCGGACATCGACGGCATGCGGGAGGTCGCTCGGCGCGTCGAGGTCATCCCGCGCTCGGATCCACGCAAGGGCTCGCTCCGCTTCTACGCCGGCGCGGCGCTCCATCTGCTGGATCCGCTTCCGTACGCGGTCGGCAAGTACCGCTCCCGCGCATTCAGTCGTCGCTTCTCGTCGATTCTGTCCGAGCAGCGGTTCGATCTCGTCGTCTCAGATTTCCTCGTCCCGATCGTCAATCTGCCGAACAGACTTCCCTGCCCGGCCGTGCTCTTCACGCACAACGTCGAAGCTGAGATCTGGAGGCGCCACGCGGAGACGAAGCCTCCCGGACCGGTCAGGGCGCTCTATGAGATTCAGGCCCGGCGCATGAGGCGATTCGAGGCCGAGGCGCTCGGGCGATTCGATGGCGTCCTGGCCGTCTCGGACGCCGACCGCGCGACGTTCAGCCGGCTGTACCCGAACGCCGCCCGCAAGCCGGTCCGCGTGATCCGCACGGGCGTGGACACGAAGTACTTCGACGCCTCGGCGCCGATGACCACCCGATCGACGGAGCTCGTCTTCACCGGCTCGATGGATTGGCTGCCGAACGAGGACGGGATGGTCTTCTTCTGTCGGGAGATCCTGCCGGCCATCAGGGCGCGAGAGCCGGCGGTTCGGCTCTCCATCGTCGGTCGATCGCCGACACCGCGGGTGAGAGCACTCGCCGGGGACGCCGTCCGCGTCACGGGCGGGGTCGAGGATGTGCGGCCGTATATGCGCGAGGCGGCCGCCTACGTCGTGCCGCTTCGCGTGGGCGGCGGCACCCGCTTGAAGATCTTCGAAGCCATGGCCATGGGCAAGGCCGTCGTCTCGACTTCGATTGGCGCCGAGGGGCTGCCGATTAGAGACGGCGAACACGCGATGATCGTCGACGAACCCCGTGCGTTTGCCGACGTCGTCGTCCGCGTGATGCGTGATATGCCGTG
>Ga0318529_10000299_pt1 | contig 11671 bp, 12 predicted proteins | sample GRESIP053b4f23_FD_203494 | JGI IMG/M metagenome (GOLD analysis project Ga0318529, IMG submission 203494) | Tropical soil microbial communities from Luquillo Experimental Forest, Puerto Rico - GRE.SIPMG.053b4f23 | ecosystem: Environmental > Terrestrial > Soil > Tropical forest > Bulk soil... | reverse complement strand
CTGACGGTATTTGCGAAATCGTCTCCGGCGTGATGCAATACTCATCGGCTCGCGGACACCTTAATGGCACGGTCCTTCGTCGCGAGCCGCAGTCGAGCGAGCGAATTCCCCGGCTGCAGGTTGGCTTCGAGGAGATCGGAAAGTTGAAGCTGAGCTTCACCGCCTACAGCAATCCTGGCAATTTCCTGCGTATCGCCGCAAAGCTGCTGCCTTGGCTTTGGGGGTCGACAGCCTTTGCCTTCGCACTTGGTCTATTTGGAACATTCGCCGCGCCACCCGACTACCAGCAAGGCGAGACGGTGCGCATCATGTACATCCACGTCCCCGCCGCCTGGACAGCGATGCTTGCCTACACGTTCATGGCGATGTCTGCGCTCGGATCCTTAGTTTGGCGTCATCCACTTGCCGATGCAACACAAAGGGCGGCTGCGCCGCTCGGCGCAGCTTTCACCCTCGTCTGCCTCGTCACAGGCTCCCTCTGGGGCAAACCTATGTGGGGCACATATTGGGTCTGGGACGCACGGCTCACCTCCGTGTTGGTTCTGTTTCTCATCTATCTCGGTTTGATCGCGCTCTGGCAGACGATCGAGGACCCGGGTAGGGCGGCGCGAGCGGTTTCGATCATGACCTTGGTGGGGTTCATCAACATGCCGATCGTGAAGTTCTCGGTTGATTGGTGGAACACTCTCCACCAGCCGGCGTCGGTATTTCGGATGGAGGGCTCGGCGATTGCTGGCTCGATGTTATGGCCGCTAATCGTTATGGGGCTCGCATACACGCTTTTGTTCGTGACCCTCCACGTAATGGCAGTCCGTAACGAGATCATGCGACGCCGATCCCGGCGGCTTGCGATCACGCTGGCGGCTGCGGGCGAACCCGCGATGGCTCGCATGCTGCCCGCCGAAGTGGCGTCCTGAGCAGATCATGGTGCAGCATGGCGGATTCATCATGGCGGCTTTTCTGGTGACGGGTAGTATTCTGGCCGGGATGATCGCGGCGGTCCTCATCGACTATCGCGTTCAGCACCGTACCTTGCGTCGCCTGCTACTTGATCACTCGGATCCGCGCGGCCGCGTATGAGCAACATCCCAGCCTCGATTCACCTCCCAGCGAGCGCCACGGCCCCTCGACGCGTACTGGCCCGCCTGTGGGTGATTATCCCGCTTCTGGTCTTCTTCGGAATTGCGGCATTACTCTTGGTGCGGCTCGGCGCCGGAGACCCGTCGCTTGTGCCCTCCGCTCTGATCGGCAAGCCAGCACCGCAGTTTGCGCTGGAGCCACTCGATGGGCTTTCCACGCCTGGTCCACCTGGCTTGTCGAGCGCCGATCTGCGGAGGGGGCGCGTGACAATCGTGAACGTGTTCGCGTCATGGTGTGTCGAGTGCCGGGAAGAACAAGGGGCGCTGATGGCGTTGGCGAGCGATCGGACGCTGCAGCGACAGGGGGTGAAGCTTACCGGCATCGACTACAAGGACGATCCCAGAAATGCGCTAGCCTTTCTCGCCGCCAACGGGAACCCCTTCGCGCAAGTTGGCACTGACCGGTCCGGCCGAACGGGGATCGATTTCGGCGTCTATGGCGTCCCCGAGACCTATGTGGTCAAGGGCGATGGCACAATCGCCTACAAGCTGGTTGGTGGCATCTCGGGCGCCAGCCGACCTGCTTTGATGGCCGCAATTGCTGAGGCAGAGCGTCCATGAGGCCTGCCTTCCAAGCTCCCCATCCCTGCGCGACGGATGCAAAAAAGTTTTTTCTTGCCTCGGGCGGCGTGGGGTTCCGTCCACTTACATATTCAGGAGTGACCGATCGGATCATGGAAACGGCACACCCAAAAACAGTCCGATTTTCAAGGACGGCGGATGCCCGACGACGTCGTGGGTTACGCAGCGGCGAAAGCGGACGGAGGCCTTGAAACGTGCTCTGGGCCGTCTTTGCAATGATGACGTCCTCGGTCGTGCTGGCGCTGACCCGCTCGCTCTCTGAGCGGTGCGAGGGCTTTGGCGCTCACGATTCCGATGTGACCTTCTATCGCGGCCTTCTGGCCGAGGCGGATGATGACGTCCGCTGCGGACTGGTAGCACCCGAGGATGCCGTGGCGACGCGTGCCGAGATCGGGCGCCGGCTGCTCGCGTCACTCAACTCGGCGTTGGAGGGCCGGCCGCGTGCATCGCGGCGCCGGCCGTCGAGACGCGCCGCAGCGGCCTTGGCGATCGTCGTAGTACTGCCGCTCGTCGCGCTCGCGTCGTACCTCAAGGTTGGCGCTCCCGGCCAGCCTGACATGCCGATCGCATCGAGGCGGACGGGTGGGGACTTCACCCTCGCTGCCGCGGTTCCTGACATCCACGCCGGCCAGGCCCGGGCTGACATCGCAGCGCTTCCTCCGGAGCAGCGGAGCAACGCGATCCGCGGGATGGTAGGAGGGCTCGCCGAGAAGCTCTCGAAGAACGGCCATGACCTTCAGGGATGGCTGCAACTGATTAGGTCTTACGTCGTATTGGGTGAACGCCAGAAGGCCAAGGCGGCCGTCGCAAGCGCACGTGCCCAGCTAGCTGGCGAGGCGCAAGCGTCGGCACGCATCGATGAACTCGTCGGGCAGCTTGGTTTGAAGGAGTAGACCTTGACCAGAAAGGGCAGGCGCCTCGCTATCATCAGCGCAGCAGGCTTCACTTTGACCATCGCGGTAGGGCTCATCCTGTTTGCGTTGCGCGGCAGTATCGTCTTCTTCTACGGGCCGACCGAGATGGCCGAAAAGGCGCCGCCGCGAGGAACCCATCTGCGCATCGGCGGCCTGGTGAAACGTGGCTCACTTACCTACGATGGATCGTCGACTGTCGTCTTCGCGGTGACCGACCTGAAGCACGACATCAAGGTCAGCTACACCGGATTGCTGCCAGATCTCTTCCGTGAAGGACAGGGCGTCGTGGCCGAGGGCACGGTGGAGGGACCGGGCCTTTTTCATGCCGATACCGTGCTCGCCAAACACGACGAGCGATACATGCCCAAGGACGTAGCCGACAAACTCAAGCAACAAGGCACTTGGCGCAACGAAAGATCGGCGCGAGCGCAATAGCGCCGCGCTCCACGAAACATCGCAGCCAATGGGACCGAAAGGATGATCGTCGAAACCGGACATTACGCGCTCGCTTTGGCTCTCGCCGTCGCGCTACTTCAGTCAGTTCTGCCACTCTGCGGGACCCGCAGTGGTGATTCTGAACTCGCTTCCATTGCTGTCCCAGCCGCAATCACCCAGTTCCTGTTGTTGGGCTATGCCTTCGCTGCACTGACTTACGCCCATGTGGTGTCCGACTTCAGTCTCGTGACAGTCGCCGAGAACTCGCTCACCACGAAACCACTTATATACAAAATCGCCGGCGTCTGGGGCAATCACGAAGGATCCATGCTGCTTTGGGTTCTGATCCTCGCGGCCTTCGGAGCGGCAGTGGCGATTCTCGAGCGCGGCATGGCGAACGAATTGCGCGCCAATACGCTAGCGGTCCAAGGCTGGATCTCCCTTGCCTTCCTCTGCTTCATCCTGTTCACCTCCGATCCCTTCGTGCGACGGTTTCCTGCGCCCTTTGAGGGCCAAGATCTCAATCCGCTGCTTCAAGACCCGGGCCTCGCGATACACCCGCCGCTCCTTTACCTCGGTTATGTCGGTTCCTCGATCGTGTTCTCGTTCGCGGTGGCGGCGCTGATCAGCGGCCGACTAGACGCCGCTTGGGCCCGCTACGTTCGGCCTTGGGTTCTGATTGCCTGGATCTTTCTGACGCTTGGCATCGCCATGGGCTCGTACTGGGCCTATTACACCCTAGGCTGGGGCGGGTTCTGGTTCTGGGATCCAGTCGAGAACGCATCGCTCATGCCCTGGCTTGCGGGTACCGCGCTCCTGCATTCGGCTGCCGTCATGGAGAAGCGCGAAGCCCTCAAGATCTGGACACTGTTCCTGGCGATACTTACATTCTCACTATCGCTGCTCGGCACATTCCTGGTGCGCTCAGGGGTGCTGACCTCCGTTCATTCCTTTGCCAGCGACCCGGCGCGCGGCGCGTTCATCCTGGTCATCCTGACCGTGTTCATCGGCGGTTCCCTCGCGCTTTATGCCTGGCGCGCGCCTTCCCTGAGCCAGCGTAGTCTGTTCGCGCCCGTGTCACGCGAGAGCGCGCTCGCAGTCAACAACCTGCTGCTCACCACCTGCTGCGCTACGGTCCTGACCGGCACGCTCTATCCGCTCGCGCTTGAGGCTTTGACCGGGGACAAGATCTCGGTCGGCGCACCGTTTTTTAATTTGACGCTCGGTCCGCTAGTAGCGCTGATCGTTCTGCTGATGCCGCTCGGTCAGTCGCTCGCTTGGAAGCGTGGCGACCTGCTCGGCGCGGCGCAACGGGTGACAGTCGCAGCCTTGAGGGGCCTCGCGGTCGCCCTTGTGCTCGTTGCTGTCATCCGAGGCGGCCCCGTCCTCGCCGCGGTCGGTCTCGGCCTCGCCGTCTACCTCATCGTCGGTTCGTTCGCCGATGTGGCGTCGCGTATCTGGGCACGTGGGCAGCCCGCTCGGTTGATGCTGGCTCGCGCGGTCGGGCTGCCGCGCTCCGCCTGGGGTGCGGCGATCGTTCACGCTGGCCTTGGCGTGACACTCATGGGCTTGGCGGCGACCGGGTGGGGCGTGGAGCGGATCGGGACCATCAAGCTAGGCCAGGGGATCGATCTCGGCCCCTATCAAGCCACCATCGAAAATCTTCGATCGCGACAGGGCCCGAACTATTCCGAAGTCCTGGCCCGTACGGTCATCAGCCGGGGCGGCGCCGACGTCGCCACCGTCGAGCCCGCCAAGCGCAGTTTTCCTGCACGACAGACCACCGTCACCGAGGCAGGCATCGTGACGCTGGGTTTTGGCCAGATCTACATTTCGCTCGGGGACCAGCACGCGGATGGTTCGATCGATGCGCGCATGTTCTGGAAGCCGCTTGTGACGGCCATCTGGATCGGCGCCATCATCATGGCGTTCGGAGGGATCGTGTCGTTGTCCGATAGACGCCTCAGAATCGGCTTCGCGCGCCGCGCGGCTCGCGTCCGCGCCGCCGCCAACAACGCAGCGCCGGAGCCCGCCGAATGACTTCGCTTCGTCGCATTCTTCTGCTTTCGATCGTACTCGCAGGCCTTGCGCCCAGCTTGGCAAGGGCGGTGCAGCCAGACGAGGTCCTGCCCGACCCGAAACTTGAGGCACGCGCGCGCGCTATTTCCGCCGGGCTGCGCTGCCTGGTCTGCCAAAACCAGTCGATCGACGATTCGAAAGCAGAGCTCGCGCGGGATCTCCGACTGCTGGTGCGCGAACGCCTTAACCTCGGCGAGAGCGACGAGCAGGTCCGCGCCTTTCTGGTGAAGCGTTACGGGGACTTTATCCTGCTGAAGCCACCACTCGACTTAGAAACCGCCTTTCTCTGGGGAATGCCGCCGTTGGTGCTCGCAGCGGGCGGGATCGCTCTTCTGTTCGGATTGCGCCGGCTGCGGTCCACGCCCGCGGCGCCCTTAAGCCAAGCCGAGCGGGATCGGCTCGCGGCTGTGTTAGACGCCGATACTCCGCTATAGGCATTTCCTGATGGTCAAGCCGTCTTGCCTTCGGAGGCGCGCGGAGTCGTTCCACGGCGGCGGCCCCCGAAGCAAACTCTTTCCGCGGCATCGCTCTTCATTCTCCCGCGCCGCGAAGTGCTGCGGCTGCGGCGATTGGGGCGAGGGCGACGGATGCGAGTCCGAGCGCGCAGAGGACCAAGAAGGGCATCAGAAAGGGCACTGTGCCACCCTGCGCTGCGGAGACACCGAAGATCAGCACCGGTACGGCTAGTGGCACGACGAGGATCGACAGCAAAAGACCGCCGCGCCGCAGCGTGACGGTAAGGGCTGCACCGATTGCTCCCAGAAAGGTGAAAGCTGGCGTACCAACCAACAACGTCGCTGCCACCGCCCAGAGCGCCGGGCCGTCCAAGTCCAACATCAGGCCAAACAAGGGCGAGAGCATAACGAGCGGCAGCCCCGTGGCAAACCAGTGGGCCACGCACTTCACCAGAACAATGAGTTCTAGGGGCGCCGGCGACAGCAACATCTGATCCAGCGAGCCGTCCTCGTGATCCGCCTGGAACAGACGGTCAAGGCCCAATAGAGTCGCGAGGAGCGCCGCTATCCATAGAATGGCTGGACCGATGAGCGACAGCAAGTGCAGGTCAGGTCCGATCGCGAAAGGTACGACCGTCACGAGACTGAGGAAGAAGACCAGGCCGAGAACCCCGCCTCCACCGATGCGGCGCGCCAGCATGAGGTCGCGAAGAAAAACGACGAGGAGAATACGGGTCATGGCCCCCATCCGGCGTCGCCATCGCGTCGAGACCGCTCCCGGGAAATCGGAAGAGCGGCGTGACCTCTTCTCTCCCGGCCTTGAGACAGACGGCTACTGGGGTGCCGACCGCACCCCAACGGGACGATCCTCACCTCGCTCCGAGCCTGACTTGGACTGTCCCCGGCAGACCGAGTGGTTCGTGGGTCGCAGCGAGTATCAATCCTCCGCTTCCGAGATGGTCGGCGACAATTGCCTTCAACAAGGCGCGAGCGTGCCGGTCGAGCGCGGTTAGCGGCTCGTCGAGCAGCCATAGAGGGCGATCGGCAACCAAGAGCCGGGCCAATGCGACACGGCGACGCTGCCCCGCGGAGAGATAGCCGACAGGCAGATCGAGAACGTGGGCCAATTCCATACGATCCAGCGCCTCTAACGGGGTTAGCCGACCTCGCCCCAAAATTCCCAGACCGATCTCGAGGTTTTCGCGGGCGGTCAACGCCGATTTCAGCCCGTCGAGATGGCCCACGTAGTGGAGGCGCTCCGCCAGGGGCGCCGAATCCGTGGCTTCGGACTCCACCCACGACATGCGGCCGGATCCCAGTGGCAAGAAACCGGCGATTGCGCGCAAAAGTGTGGATTTGCCTACGCCATTGGGACCCGTCACTTCGGCGATTTCGCCCGAGCCCAGTCTCAAAGACACCCCGCCGAACACCACGCGCTCGCTGCGCGCGACGGACAGATCCTTGATCAGGAGATGGCACCGCTGCGTGATATTCATTTTTGTTTCCGGTAACCGGTTGTCTCGTTCGGATCGTTTTCGAACGCCCGGTTGGAGGGCTTATCGAAATGAACGATTCTGGATCAGCGTGTTCGAGCGAAACGCGGCATTGGGGAGAACCGCCCAAGAGGATGAGTAAGGTCAGTTCTTCGGGGCTGCCCAATATTTCAAGCCACCGTGATAGAAGGACTGGATTGGGGCGCATCACATTGTTTATCCGGAAGCGTGTCGAAAAGGGGCGGGTATGCCCTCGAACGGCTTTCTTTGAATGGTCCATCGTCCCAACTTGGCTGCCTCGGCCGCCACCTGAGACACGCGACGCCTTTCCAGCATGGTCGGCGCTCGCCAGGTAGGCGACGCCCCTTCGATGCATAATCGGGGGGCGGCGGTTGCGAAGGGGGTGCTCCCAAGCACGGCTCTCAGGCAAGAGAGAGGGTGCCCCAGGTCTCAGCGAGCGCAGCTGCGAGTTCTGCTATATGGGTATCCCCGTGATATGGCGACGGCGTGATGCGCAGACGCTCTGTCCCACGGGGAACGGTCGGATAGTTGATCGGCTGGATATAGATGGCGTGGCGCTCTAGAAGGCGATCGGCCGCCGCCTTGCACAATTCCGCATCGCCCACAATCACAGGCACAATGTGGGTTTCGGTCGGGAGGACCGGAAGCCCGGCGGCTTGGAGCGCCTGTTTCGTTGCAGCGGCTTGCCGTTGGTGTGCTTCGCGCTCGGCAGAGGAGTGCTTCAGGTAACGAACGGACGCACGGGCTGCGGCGGCAATTGGTGGAGGGAGCGCCGTCGTGAAGATGAATCCGGGCGCGAAGCTCCGCACCGCGTCGCAGATCGATCGCGACGCCGAGATATAGCCGCCAACGCAGCCGAATCCCTTGGCGAGGGTACCCTCGATCACGGTCACGCGGTGCATCACGCCATCACGCTCGCTGATCCCGCCCCCGTGAGCGCCGTAGAGACCGACAGCGTGAACCTCATCGAGGTAGGTCATCGCACCATACCGGTCCGCAAGGTCGCAGATGGCGCCGATCGGCGCCACATCGCCATCCATCGAGTACACGGACTCGAACACGACAAGCTTGGGGCGGTCTCCTGCCTCGCGCAGCAACGCCTCAAGGTGACCGAGATCGTTGTGGCGGAAAATCCGCTTTTCGCATCTCGATTGACGGATGCCTTCGATAATCGAATTATGGTTGAATGCATCGGACAAGACCACGCAGTCTGGGATCAGCTTACCGATCGTCGAGATGCTGGCCTGGTTCGATACGTAGCCGGACGTGAAGACGAGGCTCGCTTCCTTGCCATGCAGATCAGCAAGCTCGCCCTCCAAATCAACCAAAGGCGAACTATTTCCGGCGATGTTGCGCGTTCCACCCGCTCCCGCGCCGCAGCGGTGCGCCGTTCCGGTCAGCGCGCTCACGACCTCCGGATGCTGTCCCATGCCGAGATAGTCATTCGAGCACCAAACCGTAATCTCCGTAACGGTTCCGTCAGACCGGCGCCATTTGGCGGCAGGGAAGCGGCCGGAGATGCGTTCGATGTCGGCGAAGACGCGATAACGCTGCTCCCCGTGCAGCCGCTCAAGAGACTCGCGGAAATGACGTTCGTACGCTTCGGCAGCAGAATAGTCATGGTCCGTAGCGAACGTCCCGTTGGGCGACGTCAACGCTCTTTGCCCCGGCACTATATCCGCACACAAATGTCTATTACTGACGCTTCCGTGCGTCGGATGCCTTGCTTGCCACCTTGCTGATACGTCCAGATCATCCATCTCATTCTTCCCTGACCGTCGCTCGATCATAGCTCATCACGCTGAGCACTTCTCACTCGTCTCAGTCATAATTTGCATGCTCCCCGGTTATGGTCGGGCGCCGCCTGAGGCAGCTCACATATGGCCTACGTCTGGGTCCTTTCGGGAAACCTACGCTCGTTCTGGCGCAACTATCAGCGGGGCGGCTTTGCCCTCCTCTCAGTGACGGCGACTGAATTGTAGGGCTGCGAACCGGGCATAGAGACCGATGCCCTGCGCGAGGTCCCAATGCAAACCTGTTCGACGATGCGGCCGTTTTCCATGACGACAATATGGTCCGCCGTTTTGAACGGTGGCGAGCCAATGAGCAATCACGATGGTAGTGCGTTGGTCCGCAACACGGTCGAGCGCCTGCCGCCCCAGTCGTTCGCTCTCGGCGTCGCGCGCGGAAGTCGCCTTATCAAGCAGCAGCACCGGTGCGTTCAGCATCGCCGAGAGCATCCGCTTTGTCCGGCCGGAGGCCTCGCTCGACGCGCAGGCCGCGACCAAAGCGCTGCCGGAGAGGATAATCAGACCCTAAGGCACGGGGGGCGAACTGCCGACGGATCGAGCGTCGCGTGGGCGGTCGCGGCGAAGCAGGTGCAGGTCGCTTTAAAATTCGTTTCGAGCGAATCGCGGCCTCGCTTCGTGGCTTGCATGGTGCGGACGGCGCCCAGATGCAAACGCCATCGCGGTCGCGAGATTGTCCTGGACGCCGAACAAGCATCAGTCTGGCGAAATCGACGCGCCGGCCGGATCAGCGAGGTAGACGATGGTTTGTTGCGCACGGCACTCTACGATGCCGTCCATATCATACTGACCACTCAAGGGCTGTTCACAACTGAAGAGCTGGGCGATGCGGATCGCCAGGCGCGCCGGCATGAGCAAGGCCAAGGTGGGCTCGCCCGCCGACTGGCGGTGATCATGCATCGCATGCTTGCCGAACGAGCCCCTTCAACGCTGCAGCAGTCTGACAGGAGGCGCGCAACAGTTCGGGCACGACACCACGCCTTCTCGAAGCGAAGTGCCTTCGCCGGGACGATGGATCACGTTAGGCAGAACTACAAGAACTAGAGGCGTCAATGGCCCCACCTGCAGATCGCATGGATACCAGCTCACCAGTGAAGGCTGGGAAAGGCATTCACGCCGGCAATCCCTAGTCACTGCGGCGCGCGTTGCGAGGCCGGAAGCTTCCCATGGCCAAACATCGATAGCTCGAGCGGACGTCATTCCGGGCGGGCATTAATTTCATGCCCCTTTGTTGCTTTCGCACTAAGGCACCCACGATTAGCCTAGCCTGTGCGTAGTCAATGAGACCACCTGCGCACGAATGACGTCATTGCCTCATTCGGCGACATACAGCTGGTCAGAGGAGAGAGATCATGAGACGCACAGTACTAGCACTTTCCGCCGTCCTCGGCGCTGGCGCTATAGCAACCGCAGTCTTCGCACAGCAACCACAGCTTCCACCACCCGACGATTGGCACGCCACCGGCCGCTATCTTCCAGAGTACACGAAAGATGGCGACCTCATTCTGCCAAAGAACTTTCACGAATGGGTTTATGTTGGTTCGCCACTGACGCCCAATTTTTTAAACCCCCCTCAAGCAAACTTCCCTGAATTTCATAACGTATATATCGAGCCTGGTTCTTACGATATCTACAAGAAAACGGGCGTCTTCCCTGAAGGAACAATCTTCGTGAAAGAACTGCAGCTTATGCAGCCCGCCACTGATCCGGACGGTTCGAGAACCGCGCCATCGGGGAAAGGATTCTTTCCCGGCCCCTTCAACGGCGCGGATGTGACTGTCAAGGACACCAAGAGATATGCGGCCACCGATGGCTGGGGCTATTACAACTTCAACCACCATGAGCCCAAGGCGGCCACCGCCAAAGTTCGGCCGATCGAGGAATGCGCCTACTGCCACATTGCAAGTGCGAAACGCGATGACGTATGGACGCAGTTCTACGCGTTGCTCGACCAGGTGCCGGTGCCGCCCGGCCAGACCACAAAAGAGTAGGGGAGAACTGTGATGAAATTTCTCGGAAGTGCTGCCGTGGCGTCCGCGTCCGTCATCGTTGTGACCGTCGGGTGCCTTGTCTCGCAGCCCGTAGATAGCCAGCCCGCCGCTGCGCAGGAACAACTCGTTGATGCGGCAGGCAACATGCATATCCCGAAGAACTACCGAACCACCTACGAATTCCTTGGGAGCTGGTCTATCGCAGGTGACAAAGGTGCTAAGCAGATTCACGTCGTTTACGCTTCGCCCGGAACTGCGGCGGCCTACCGCGCAACGGGCGAATTCCCCGAAGGTTCGATCCTCGTGAAGGAAGTTTACGGCGCGGCCACTTCGGATATGACGACCGGGACGGTCAGCCATCAAGACGTTCTCAAAGGCTGGTTCATGATGGTGAAGGACAGTAAGAACAGCCACCCCGATAATAAGCTGTGGGGCAATGGTTGGGGTTGGTCTTGGTTCGACGCGGGTGACCCGGTGAAAACGACCTCAACGAACTTCCGCTCAGATTGTCTAGGCTGCCACATCCCTGCCAAGGCGACTGACTGGATCTACGTGCAAGGCTATCCCGGACTGAAGAAGTGACAGACCGTTAGCGAACTGCGCTTCAATGTTACGTGTGTAAAACCGGACTGGATGCAGAAAAAAGTAGAGTCATGAAGCCCAGCAAAAAGCTCGGCAGATGCATTTGTGGATTGATGATGATCTTTGTGGTGTCGTTTTCGACACCTCAAGGGAGTCTAGCCGCCAATCCAGC
>Ga0318529_10000284_pt1 | contig 11809 bp, 8 predicted proteins | sample GRESIP053b4f23_FD_203494 | JGI IMG/M metagenome (GOLD analysis project Ga0318529, IMG submission 203494) | Tropical soil microbial communities from Luquillo Experimental Forest, Puerto Rico - GRE.SIPMG.053b4f23 | ecosystem: Environmental > Terrestrial > Soil > Tropical forest > Bulk soil... | reverse complement strand
TTCATCAACATCTCCGACGCCATCGGATCCGCCGGCGCCGGCGGTGGCGGCGGCGGCGGCGCCGCTATGCCCGGCAGTGCCGGAGCGGGCGGCGGCCAAGGCGGAAGCGCCCTTGTGAACTCCGGTAATTATGCCGGTGGCCAGGGCGGGGCCGGCGGCACCGGCCAGACCATCGGCGGCTCCGGCGTTGACGGTAAGACCGGTCAGATTTCCGGCGGTGGCAATGCCACCCCCACCGGCGGCGTCGGCGGCATGGCCAGCGTCGGCGGCGGCGGCGGGGGCGGCGCCGCCGTCGCCTTTGGCGGCCCCCTCGACAAAGCCACGGGCGGCACAGGCGGTGGCGGCGGCGGCCCCTAACCGGTATCGGCGGCCGCCGGGGCCAGCGACAATGACGGCGGTGCTCCTCAAGCCGATTGGATCTTGCGATCGGTAGCGGCGCTGGCGATATCCACTTACTCGCGAACACGGCCCACCAGAATCGCTATTCATCATCAAAAAGGACAATCATGACCAGCAACCGCAAAAGCGCCCACGAAGGTGCCCGGGGAAATAGCGTTGGTTTTGTGAGCCGACGAATCATGCGGTTCGCGACGTCCACGTTGGTGGCGTGCGGTCTGGGTGTGGCCAGTCTGACCGCAGGTATCGCGCAGGCCCAACCCGGTCCTGTGCCGCTCGGCGCCTGGCCGGGCTGCCCGAACGACCACCCGCAGGGGCCGTGCCACTGGTGCCCGGGGACCCGATGCCGCCGACGGGTAATCACGTCACCAACCCGGTAATTTGGGACAACAACATTTGCCACACCTACTACTACGTCTACTTCGGGCAGGGAAATGTCGCCCAAAACATTTGGGACGGCGACAATCCGCCGCCGCCGGCGCCACCGGGCCTCATCAACAAAGACAACTGCCAGCAGGTCCTCGGAATTTTCTGCCCCCACGCGTGATTTCGCGCAATATTTGTGCTCAGTGTGAAGCTAACAGGAACGGCTTACGCCGGATTAGCCTCCGGTTAGGCTTCTTTGGTGACACCAGGCCCATCGTCATACTTGGTGCTGGCTTCCCAGCGCAGCGGCAGCACGCTGCTGGTGGAATCGCTGCGCGCGACGGGTGTGGCCGGCGAGCCGCAGGAGTTCTTCCAGTACCTGCCGGCCACCAGCCAGGCCCCACAGCCGCGTGAGTGGTTCGCCGAGGTCGAGGACGAGTCGATCCTGAGCCTGCTCGATCCGCTCGACGCCGGGACGCCCGACCTCGCTTCGCCCGAGATCTGGCGCGACTACATCCGCACCGTCGGGAGAACACCGAACGGCGTGTGGGGCGGCAAGCTGATGTGGAACCAGACACCGCTGCTGTTGAACCGCGCGAAAGACCTGCCGAATCGGTCTGGCGACGGTCTGCTGGCCGCGATCCGTGACGTCGTCGGCGAGGAACCGCTCCTTATCTACGTCCACCGGCCCGACGCGGTATCGCAGGCGGTGTCATTCTGGCGGGCGGTGCAGACGCGGGTGTGGCGGGGCACGCCCGATCCGGTCCGCGATGCGCGTGCCACCTATCACGCCGGGGCGATCGCCCACGTCGTCACCATGCTGCGCGCCCAGGAGCAGGGCTGGCGAACGTGGTTCGCCGAGGAAGAAATAAAACCCTTGGAGATTGCGTACCCGGTGTTGTGGCGCAATCTGACTCAATTGGTGGGCACCATCCTCGAGGAACTGGGGCTCGACCCACGACTGGCGCCGCACCCGGTGTTAGAGCGCCAAGCCGACCAGCGCTCCGACGAGTGGGTGGACCGCTACCGGGCCGACGCCGAAAGGGAGGGGCTGCCAACGTGACCGCGACCGCGACCGCGGAGACGCGACGAGTCGACGAATTGCGGCTGTTGGAAGCCGAAGCGGTGCACGTCATCCGCGAGGTCGTCGCCGAACTGGAGCGACCCGTCCTGCTGTTTTCGGCCGGCAAGGACTCCATCGTGCTACTTCGCTTGGCGGAAAAGGCTTTTCGACCGCTGCCGCTGCCGTTCCCGGTGATGCACGTCGACACCGGCCACAACTTTGCCGAGGTGATCGAGTTCCGCGATCGGAGGGTCACCGGCCACGGGCACAAGCTGATCGTCGCCTCGGTGCAGGAATCCATCGACAACGGCCGCGTGCCCGACCCGGGTCCCGGGGCTTCGCGCAACCGGGCGCAGACCCGTACGCTGCTCGACGCGCTGGAGGCCGGTGGCTTCGACGCGGCCTTCGGCGGCGCGCGTCGCGACGAGGAGCGCGCCCGCGCCAAGGAACGCATCCTGAGCTTCCGCGACGAGTTCGGGCAGTGGGATCCACGCGCGCAACGCCCCGAGCCGTGGTCGCTCTACAACGGCCGGATCAAGAAGGGCGAACAGGTGCGGGTGTTCCCGCTGAGTAACTGGACCGAGCTCGACGTGTGGCGCTACATCGAACTGGAAGACCTTGAAATACCGTCGATTTACTATGCCCACGAACGCGACGTATTCGAGCGCGACGGCATCCTGCTGGCGGTGTCGGAGTACGCCGGGCCGCGGAACGGCGAAACCTCCGCCGTGGAGTGGGTGCGATACCGCACCGTCGGCGACCTGACCATCACCGGGGCGGTGCGTTCCAGGGCCACCGAAATCACCGGGGTCATCGCCGAGATCTCCGCGGCCACCGTCTCCGAGCGCGGCGAAACCCGCGCCGACGACCGCACCTCGGCCGCCGCGATGGAAGACCGCAAGCGCGAGGGTTACTTCTGATGCCCAAGGGCGCGACGCGTCAGCTGCTACGCATCGCCACCGCGGGTTCGGTGGACGACGGCAAGAGCACCCTGATCGGGAGGCTGCTGCACGACACCGACAGCCTTCCGCTGGACCACCTGGAAGCCGTCACCGATTCCGAGGGCGTCGCGGACCTGGCAGCGCTGTCCGACGGCCTGCGCGCCGAACGCGAACAGGGCATCACCATCGACGTGGCCTACCGCTTCTTTTACACCGACACCCGCAGCTACATCCTCGCCGACACTCCGGGCCATGAGCGCTACACCCGCAACATGTTCACCGGCGCATCCAACGCGCATGTGGCCATCCTGCTGGTCGACGCGCGCGCCGGAGTGCTGCGGCAGACCCGCAGGCATGCCCGCATCGCAAAGCTGTTGGGCATCAAGCACTTTGTCGCGACCGTGAACAAGATCGACCTCATCGACTTCGATCAGGTCAGGTTCGCCGAGGTGGAAGACCAACTGCGCCAGTTGGCGGCACGTCTCGGCGAGGTGGACATCAGGGTGATCCCGATCGCGGCCAAGCACGGGGACAATGTCGTGCACGGCTCCGAGCGCACACCGTGGTACCGCGGCCCCACGCTGCTGCAGTATCTGGAAAGCGTGGAACTGGCCGCGCCGCAGGCCGAGTCGTCCCGGCTGCGGCTGCCGGTGCAGTGGGTGTCGCGGCCCACCGCCGACGTGCGTCGCCGCTACACGGGGCGGCTTGCGGCGGGAACGCTGCGCGTCGGGGACGAGGTGGTCTCGCTGCCCTCCGGTACCCGGTCGACGGTGACCGCGCTGGACACGCTCGATGACGACCGCACGACAGCCGTTGCGCCGCTGTCGATTTCGATCGCACTGGCCGATGACATCGATGTCGGTCGCGGCGACGTGCTGGTCAGCGGTGCCGAAGACGCGGTTTTGCCGGTACTCGCCCGAGAACTCGACGCCACGGTGTGCTGGTTCGTGGACTCGCCGCTGCGGGCGGGCGACCGACTGGCGCTCAAACAAACCACCAAGACGGTCCGGGCAACCGTGCAAGAGCTGCACTCGCGGCTGGATCCGGAAACGCTCGACGAGCTCGACGGGCCGGTTGAATTGGCGCTCAACGACATCGGCACCGTAACCCTGCGAACCAGCTCGATCGTCATCGCCGACAGCTACACCGACAACCGCACCAGCGGCGCCTTCATCCTGATCGACGAAACCACCAACGACACCGTCGGCGCCGGCACCATCATCGAGGCGCGGGAGGTCAAGCCGGGCACGCATCCGCGCACCGACATCCGCTGGCACCCCTCGGCGCTGGACCGTGGCCACCGGTGGCGGGCCACCGGACAGGCGGGCGCGACGATCTGGTTCACCGGCCTGCCGGCATCCGGCAAATCGACCATCGCGGTGGCCGTGGAGCGCGCACTCGTCGAATCGGGGCGGGTGGCCTACCTCCTCGACGGCGACAACCTGCGCCACGGCCTATCGGACGACTTGGGCTTCTCCCCCGGCGACCGCACCGAAAACATCAGGCGGGTCGGCCATTTGACGCGGCTCTTGGCGGACGCGGGGGTGGTCGCCCTGGCGTCACTGGTGTCACCGCTCAAGTCGGACCGCGACACCGCGCGCGCCCTCAACGACGCCGCCAAGCTGCCCTTCATCGAGGTGTACGTCGCCACGTCTCGGGTGGAGTGCGAAAAGCGTGACCCCAAGGGCCTGTACGCGCGTGCGCGCCGCGGCGAGCTCACCGGGCTGACCGGGGTCGACGCGCCGTACGAGCCACCCGAGAACCCGGACCTCGTGCTCGACACCACCGATGCCGATATCGACGATCTCGCGGCCCGGGTCATCGATCTGCTCAACGAGCGCAGCACCCGCCCGCAGACCTAAATTCAGCGCGAGCCAATCACTTGGTCGCCGCGATCGGCCACGCCACTACTGCGACGTGAACCGGTTATCGGAAGACTGGTGGGCCACTCTGGTCGCCGGTGTGATCGTCGTTTTGGCCGTGGCAGACCTCCTCCCGAAGATTCCTTGGTGATCGGCGTGAGCACGATTCAGATCGAACCCGACGAAACGTCGGCCGAGGCCGCCTTCACCAGCAGCCGGCCCCTGGACTACGCGCCGGGGCTTCTGCTCCTGGTCGCGGTGGGGGTGCTGGGCAAATACGCCCAAATCTGGTGGAATGCCCTCGCAAGGCACCAGCATTGGACCGTCCCCGATATCGAATATGTGTTGTGGGCCATCGTGATTGGACTCCTCATCACCAACACGGTTGGGCTGCATGCGGTATTCCGGCCCGGCGTCCTGACATACCAGTTCTGGCTCAAGGTCGGGATCGTCGCGCTGGGCTCGCGATTCGTGCTCGGTGATATCGCCAAACTGGGCGGCATCAGCCTGATCCAGATTCTGGTGGACATGGCGATCGCGGGCTCCATCATCCTTGTCATTGCCCGCGCATTCGGGTTATCGGGCAAGCTGGGCTCGCTGCTGGCGATAGGCACATCGATCTGCGGCGTGTCCGCCATCGTGGCCGCCAAGGGCGCGATCCGAGCCCGCAACGCCGACGTCAGCTACGCCATCGCCGCAATCCTGGCCTTGGGTGCGGTGGGGCTGTTCGCATTGCCGCCGTTAGGACACGCGATCGGGCTCACCGACCATGAATTCGGCCTGTGGGCGGGCCTCGCCGTGGACAACACCGCCGAAACGACGGCAACCGGCTACCTGTATTCCGACCATGCCGGCAAAATCGCCGTGTTGGTCAAGTCGACCCGTAACGCCCTGATCGGGTTCGTCGTCCTGGGCTTCGCGCTGTTTTGGGCCGCGCGCGGTCAAGCCGATCAGATCGCCCCCGGCGCAAGAGCCAAGGCCGAGTTCATCTGGGCGAAATTCCCCAAGTTCGTGCTGGGCTTCCTCGCGGTCTCGGCGATTGCGACCGCCGGCTGGCTCAGCAAGGGCCAAGCCGCCAACCTCGCCAACGTGTCGAAATGGGCGTTTCTGCTCACGTTCGCCGGTGTCGGCGTCACCACCGACATCCGCCAGATCGCCCGCACCGGATGGCGCCCGCTCGTCGTCGCCATCATCGGGCTCACCGTCGTCGCGTCGGTGTCCCTGGGCATCGTCTTGCTAACCTCCCGGGCGCTCCATTGGGGCGTCGGGTAATGAGGACCAACGTCATACGGGCCTCACCCGGGACGGTAACGTGGCGGGTATGCAGGAATCCTCCGTCCTATCTTTGCTGCGTGAACGCGCTGGTCTACAGCCCGACGATGCGGCTTTCGCGTTCACCGACTACGAGCAGGATTGGACGGGCGTCCGAGAAATCGTGACCTGGGCGCAGCTGTACCAGCGAACGCTTAACGTTGCGCACGAGGTCAAGCGGCATAGCTCGCCCGGGGAAAGAGCGGTGATCCTGGCTCCGCAGGGGCTCGAGTACATCCTGGCTTTCCTGGGCTCGATGCAGGCCGGATGCATCGCGGTTCCGCTGACAGTGCCGCAGGTCGGCGCGCACGACGAACGTGTGAGTGCCGTTCTCGAAGACACATCGCCCTCGGTGATCCTGACGACGTCCGCGGTCGCTGAAGCGGTCGCCGAGTACGTCGGCCGGCCGGGCACAGGTGCCGTCCCGACGATCATCGAGGTCGATGCGCTGGATCTGGACGCCAAGAGTCCCTCGAGTATTCGGCTCAAAGACGCGCCGACCACGGCGTACTTGCAGTACACCTCCGGCTCGACCCGCCTTCCGGCTGGGGTCATGATCACCCACCGGAACCTCCTGGCGAATTTCCAACAGCTGATGGCGGACTATTTCGCGCCCACCAACGGCGTGGCTCCGAGCGACCTCACCATCGTGTCGTGGCTGCCGTTCTACCACGACATGGGCTTGGTTCTCGGCGTCGTCGCACCGATTCTGGGCGGCTGGCGCTCCGAGCTCACGAGCCCGATAGCGTTCCTGCAACGCCCGGCACGGTGGATCGAAGCGCTGGCCGCCGCCAGCCACCCGTTTTCGGCGGCGCCCAACTTCGCCTTCGATTTGGCCGTACGAAAGACATCGGACGCGGACATGGACGGCCTCGATCTCGGGGCCTGCCAGGGCATCATCAGCGGAAGTGAGCGAGTCCATCCCGCCACGCTGGACCGGTTCTGCAAGCGATTTGCTCCATATAATTTCCCCAACCACATGATGCTTCCCTCCTACGGAATGGCGGAAGGAACCGTCTATGCCGCCTGCCGCCCCAAGGATGGGGCCGCCCCGGTGGTCGTCCACTTCGAGCCCGAAAAGCTGTCCGAAGGCATCGCCGAACGGTGTGAAGCATCAACGGGCGCACCGCTAATCAGCTACGGCATGCCGAGATCACCGATGATGCGGATCGTGGATTCCGATACCTGTGTGGAGTGCCCGGCGGGAACGGTCGGTGAGATCTGGATGCTTGGCGACAATGTCGCCGAGGGCTACTGGCACAAGCCGGACGAGTCCCGGCGCACCTTTGGCGGCAAGCTCGTCGACCCCTCGCCGGGCACACCGGAGGGACCATGGCTGCGAACCGGCGACCTCGGGTTCATTTCCGAGGGCGAGATGTTCATCGTCGGCCGCATGAAGGATCTGCTGATCGTCTACGGACGCAACCACTATCCCGAGGACATCGAGTCGACCGTTCAGGAAATCACCGGGGGTCGGGTTGCGGCGATATCGGTTCCGGTGGGTGAGACGGAGAAGTTGGTCATCATCATCGAAATCAATAAGCGCGGCGATTCCGACCAAGAGGCACAACAGAAGTTCAACGCCGTCAAGAACGACATCACCGCGGCGATGTCCAAGTCACACGGCCTCAAGGTCGCCGACCTCGTTTTGGTAGCGCCCGGATCGCTTCCCACCACGACGAGCGGCAAGGTCCGGCGGGCCGCATCGGTCGAGCAGTATCGGAAGCAGGGATTCGCCCGGTTGGACGCCTAAGCGGGCCAAGCCATTTCCGCGCCCCTGGCTACCGCCCTACGTTTCGCTGGTATCCCCGGGTTTTCCGGATTCGGCGACGGTCGCCGGATCCTCTATCACGTGGTACGCCGGGTTGGTCATCCACATGGGCCGGGTGCCGCTCTGGCGGGCCCTGCCGGTGATCCGCAACAGCTGGCCGGGCTGTATGTCAGCGCCCCCTGCCCCGGAACGGAAGGTCACAGTGATCTCGCCGCTGTTGTCGCCGACGACGACCTCTCGCCGGGTTCGCCTGCCCTTGCTGATGTCCTCGACTTCGTTGACCCGTCCTTCGAAGGTGGCGCGCTGCCCGGGGATCAGGCCTGCCACCGTGATCACGGACGGTTGCCGCACGGGGTGCTCGTAGGCTTCGACCGCCTGGTCATCCTGTGAAATCCACGCTTCGACCTTGTCGACTCCGCGCGCGACCCGATGCTCGAGATCGTCGGGGTACGCCTCCTTGATCCGCGTCTCCACGTCGTAGGGCACGATCGTCGCCGCGGCGTCCGGGACCAGGCTGACCGCCCGCGCGACCTTGTCCGCGGTGCGGTCGTGCAACAGGCGTCCCAAGAGCGGCGCGTAGGTCCGACGGGGCAACAACACCGTCACATTGGTGTTCCGATGTTCCTCGCGTGCCTTGGCGACCAACACCTGCGAGGCCCGGGTGATCCGCCGGTCCGGGCAGTCCACCACCCGCAGCGGGGTGTCGAGTTCGAAGTGGTCCCAACGTTTTCGCAGCTGCGCGGCATAGGTCGAGTCGACCATGAAGTGCACCGCGACCAACTCGTCGGCCCGCAATCCTCGGCCGTACCGCAGCGCTTCGATCACAGCGAGGTCAACCGAATTGACGAACACGAACACCTTGTGCCGCGCGTACTTCACCAATTCGGGGCGGTCCGTACGGAACATCTCGAGAATGGCCGCCTCGGCGCGGTATTCCTTGTTCAAGCGGATCAGCACGAATACCAGCAATGGGAAGACGACGACCACCAGCCAGGCGCCCTCGGTGAACTTGGCCACGGCGAAAATCCCGACCACAACGGTCGACAGGATCCCCGCGGACAGGTTGATCACCAGCCGGTACCGCCATCCCGGTTCCCGGTGCGTCAGATGGTGTTTGGTCATCCCGTAGCCGGCCATCGAGAAGCCCGTGAACACGCCGATTGCGTAGAACGGGACCAGCGCGTTGACCGAGCCCCCGGTTGTCACCAGCAATACCACCGACAGCGCCGTGAGCGCGATGATGCCGTTCGAGAACACCAGGCGGTAACCGCGTTTCATCAGCTGTCGCGGCAGGAAGCGGTCTTCGGCGACGAAACTGGCCAGCGCGGGGAATCCGTTGAAACTGGTATTTGCGCCGGTGAACAGGATGGCGGCGGTTGACGCCTGGACGAGGATATACAGGATATTGCCGGTCGTCCCGCTGCCGAAGACCGCGCGCGCGACCTGCGATAACACCGACGGATACCCGGCGACGTACGGCGTTGCGTGGGTTACATACGTGAGATACGCGACGCCGGCGAGCAAGAACGCGAGGATGGTAGCCATGGCGGTCAGCACTCGACGCGCGTTGCGGCCCTGCGGTTTCCGGAATACATCGACGGTATTGGAGATGGCCTCGACCCCCGTGAGCGACGAACCGCCGTTGGCGAACGCACGCAGCAACACCAGGACGGTCGCGCCCATCACCAGGCCGTCGCCTTGATGAACTTCCACCGTCCCGGGCATCCGCGCGGGATCGTAAACCGGTAGATCGCCGGACATTGCGCGCGCAACGCCCATCACGATCGTGAGGCCGACCATGACGACGAAGAAGTAGGTGGGGAACGCGAACTGCCATCCAGCTTCTTTCAACCCGCGAAGGTTCAAGTAGCAGATGAGGAACACCACGCCGACCGTGATCTGCAGGCTGTAGGGGCCTAGTGCCGGGATCGCCGACGCCACGGCAACCGTCCCCGCCGCCGACTGCACCGCGACCGTGACCACGTAGTCGATCAGCAGCGCCGCAGCGGCGACCTGCGCCACCCGGGGTCCGAAATTCTCCCGCGCGACGATGTAGGAACCGCCCGCCCGGGTGTAGGTCATGACGACCTGCCGATACGACGCGGCCACCAACACCAGAATCACCAGAATCGCGACGTTGATGGGAAGCAACAGCGCAAATGCCGCCAACCCGGCAGCGGGGAGCAGTTCGATCAGGATCTGCTCGGTGCCGTACGCGGTCGATGAGATGGCGTCGGGCGAAAGCGCGCCAAGCGCAATCGGATTCGACAGCTTCTCGGTTGCCAGTTTATCGGTGATGAGCGGCTTTCCCAGAAAGACCCGCTTGGCTATGTCCCCGATCGTCGGCGGGATCTGCAGCTTGCTAACCGAAGTTGTCACGACCACGTTCCTTACCCGAGGTTGACCGCGCCTAGGAAGTTAACTTAGCCGTTGGACCGCCGCGGCGATGCGCTGATCTTCAGCGGTCAGCGCGACTCGCACATGCCGGGCACCACCCGGCCCGTAGAAATCACCGGGCGCCACCAGGATGCCGCGGCCGGCCAGCCACTTGACGCTGTCCCGGCACGGCTCACCGCGGGTCGCCCAGAGGTACAGGCCCGCCTCGGAATGGTCGACGGCGAAACCGGCCGAGCGCAGCGCCGGCAACAGGGCGGCCCGCCGCGATTCGTATCGCTCGCGCTGCAGCCGCTCGTGGTCGTCGTCATCCAGGGCGGCCACCATGGCGGCCTGCACCGGCGTCGGCACCATCATCCCGGCGTGCTTGCGGACCGCCAACAGCTCGGCGACCAGATCCGGATCTCCGGCGACGAAGCCGGCCCGGTAACCGGCGAGCGACGAGCTCTTCGACAGCGAGTGGATCGCGAGCAGCCCCGTGTGGTCGCCGTCGCAGACCGAGGGATGCAGCACCGACAGCGGTTCTGGAGGCTCGACGTCCCAGCCCAAACCCAGGTAACACTCGTCGGAAGCGACCACCACGCCTCTGTCGCGCGCCCAGCCGACCACCTTGCGCAGGTGATCGACGCCCAGTACGCGCCCGGTCGGATTGCTCGGCGAGTTCAGGTAGACCAGCGCCGGGGACCGCGGGCCCAGCTGGGTCAGCGAATCCGCGCGCAGCACCTGCGCACCGGCCAGCCGGGCCCCGACGTCATACGTCGGGTACGCGAGCTCCGGCACCACGACCAGATCCGAGGCGCCCAGGCCCAGCAGGGTCGGCAGCCAGGCAATGAGTTCCTTGCTGCCGATCACCGGCAGCACGGCCGCCTCGATCAGCCCGGTGATTCCGAAACGGCGGCGTAGCGCCGCAACCGCCGATTCACGCAGCCGCGCGGTGCCCGCGGTCGCCGGATATCCCGACGCGGCACTGGCGGCGGCCAGTGCCTCTCGGATCAACGGCGCAACGGGGTCGACCGGGGTGCCGATGGACAGGTCGACGATGCCGTCGGGGTGAGAACCGGCCAGAGCTTTCGCGTCGACCAAGGTGTCCCAGGGAAACTCGGGCAGGGAAGCCGACACTGCCGGTCGGCCCCTCCCGGGCTTGTCCAGCACCGGCCCGCTCAGTCGCCTTCGCCCTGTGGCGGCAGGTCCTTGACCACTTGCGGGTCGTTCTCGGTCATGCCGACCTTCGCCGCACCGCCCGGTGACCCCAGCTCGACGAAGAAGTCGGCGTTGATTTGGGTGTACTCGCTCCACTGGTCGGGCACATCGTCTTCGTAGTAGATCGCTTCGACGGGGCAGACCGGCTCGCAGGCCCCACAGTCGACGCATTCATCGGGGTGGATGTACAGCATCCGAGCACCCTCGTAGATGCAGTCGACCGGGCACTCCTCGATGCATGCCTTGTCCTTGATGTCGACGCAGGGTTCGGCGATCGTGTACGTCACAGACGTCTCCTCAAGGTCTCCTCCATATACTGCCTGGTGAGCTGCTGTTCGGCTCACCGCGGCCTTCGGCCGCTCCAGACTAAGCTCTCGGTTACTGATACTAGACGTTGCACATACACGTCAACCATTCGGCACGCCCGTCGGATATATGCTGCGCGGATGTCGCTGCGCCATGATCGGGGTGAGCTGGACCGGGGCATCGTGACAAACCCATACCC
>Ga0318529_10000267_pt1 | contig 12028 bp, 7 predicted proteins | sample GRESIP053b4f23_FD_203494 | JGI IMG/M metagenome (GOLD analysis project Ga0318529, IMG submission 203494) | Tropical soil microbial communities from Luquillo Experimental Forest, Puerto Rico - GRE.SIPMG.053b4f23 | ecosystem: Environmental > Terrestrial > Soil > Tropical forest > Bulk soil... | reverse complement strand
GTTCGGCGGTGGCCGGGGTGCTGGGCGCGGGCTCGGGCGCGTTGATCAACGCCGCGGTGCCCACGCCGATCGCCGCAAGCACCGCGCCGACGCCGGCCGCCATAGCGGCCACTTTCGCGGGCCGGATCCGCGGCCGGGCCGAGTGCGAGGCACCGCCGGGTGCTTGGGTGTCACCCGCTGACCGCAGCGCGGCCGAGATCCGGGCAGTGACCTGTGGCGGGACGTCCGGCGCCGACGCCGGGTCGGCACCCATCGCGGCGACGTCGCGGCGCACCTGGTTCAGCGCGCGCAGGATTTCCTCCGCCTGCGGGTCCTCGCGGACCCGTTTACGTATGCGGGCTGCGGAATCGTCGCCCAGCAAACCGGCCTGCAGGTCGGCGAGAAGCTCAACCGTCAGAGGCGGGTCCGCGTCCGCTTCACCGGGATCACTGGGATCCCCACGGTCCGTTGGATCCCTGTCGGCTGCACCCATCCGCCCCAGTGTCCGTCACGCGCACATAGATGGCCACGCGCGGGCCGCAGCCGGGGGTTTTGGGGGACGGGGTTAGCGCTGACCCGCAGGGCGGTCACGTGCGGCGCGGGTGCCGGCGTTGAGATGGCCGAGCAGTTCGGCGAGGCGAAGCCGGGCGCGGGAACATCGACTCTTGACCGTGCCCTCGGCAACGCCCAGCAGCGCGGCGGTGTCGGCCACGGAGTAGCCCTGCATGTCGACGGCCACGACCGCGGCCCGTTGCTCGACGGGAAGCCGCATCAAGGCCCGCTGCACCACGATGGCCGTCTCGACCTGCGCCGTGCGATCGGCAACCGGGTAGATGTCTTCCAGCGGGGCCGTCGGGTGGGCCTTGGTGCGCCGCAGCCGGTCCAGGCAGGCGTTGAACACGATTCGGTGCAGCCAGCTGCCGACCGCGGCGTCATGCCGAAACGAGCCCGCTCCGCGGTGTGCGGAAAGCATCGCGTCCTGCAGCGCGTCTTCGGCGTCCTCGGGGGTGCGAGTGGTGAGCCGCGCCAGGCGGTGCAGTTGTCGTTGATGACGGTGGAACAACTCGTCAAACGCATAGCGGTCGCCGGCGACGTGGGCTGCCAGCAGCTCGGCGTCACTGCGTTCCCGCTGGCCCCCAATATCCAAGCCCCCGAAACCCACCGCCGGACAGTAACCAATCGGTTGTCGCCGGGCACTTCACCGCAGCGTGGGCCTGTGAGCGCAGTCAGGATGCGGCGTGAACCGTGATCTCCGAGATACTGGTCTGGCTTTTGCCGTCGATGGTTCCCAGCGTGGAGATCCACACCAGCAGGTTCGAGGTCGGCGCTCCCGCTTTGACCGGAATGGAGTTGTGACCGGGCTTGAGGGCGGTGGCCGGCGTCAGCACCGTGGTTTCTTTCAGTTGTGACGGCGTTGGTGTGGGCGACGAGCGAATCTCGACCTTGGTTCCGGTGCTGGCGATGTCGATGTTGACCTGGCCCACCACGGTGGGTTTGGGCAGCTGCAACATCAACCCTTCGCCCTGCTTGTAGGTGGGGAAGGGGACGGGGTCGTCATACTGCCCGGTTGACCAGGAGGTGGAGGGGTCGCCGTCGATCGCAAGTCCGGCCTGCCCTGGGTTGTCGGGGTCACCGTCGGGCATGAAGACCGTTGCCTTGGTCGGTTTGACGACGCTCCCCGCAGGAGCCGTACTGACCGCCGCCGACGACGACGTCGACGAGGAGGGCCCGTTCAGCCCGAGTTCGTCCTTGTTGAGGCCACCGCCGACGTTGCCGAAGATCTTGCTCACCACCGACGCCAGCACCAACAAGGCCACCACGAGGACGGCAAGGGCAACGGCGCCACCGATCAGCACGTTGCGGCGCCTGCGCACGAAGGTCGCGTGCTCCCGACCGGTTGACACAGGGGGAGCGGGCGGTAGCGGCGAATCGTCGATGGGACCGAGTACGTCGGTGTGGTCGGCGACCGCCGTCGCTTGTTGGAGGAGATTCAAAAGGGTTGACGCACTGCGTATTCCACCGTTTTCTTGAACCGCCCGAACGGCGACAGCCGAAATCTGGAAGGGAATGTCGCGGTCGACGGCAGTGGGTTCGACGGGAAGGCCCGTGGCGGGATCCCGGTCGGCCGGTGCGAGGCCGCTGCGTACCCCGTGCTCCGGCAGTGGCCAGCGGTTGACCAGCAAGGCATACAGCGCGGCGCCGATTCCGCGGATGTCTTCTTGTGGGTTGGCGTCGGGCATCGTCGCGGGATAGGACAGCACGACGTCGCCGTCGATGCTGACGCGCACCCGGCTGGGGTGGTCGATCGACAGGGCCACACCGGCGCGGTGGGCCGCGTCGGCGGCAGCGGCCAGCGACTGCATTGCGCGGACCGCGCCGAGGGCCGAGGGCGCGGTGTCCGCCACCTCCTGCAACGAACCACCGCGGATCCACTCGGCGACCACCAAGCCGCCGGAAGCGGTGTGGACAACGTCGAGCACCCGGGCGACGCCGGGCTTGTCGATTCGGCTCAGCCGCAAGGTGCGGGACAGAATGTCTTGCAGCACCTCATCGGGCAGGGCTCCGTCCGGATCGACGAAGGTCAGCGCGACCTGCCGGTCCAGCGCGGTGTCCAGCGCCTGCCAAAACTGCAGGGGAGGCGCGCCGCCGTGGAAGACCAGCAGCCGATACCGGCCGGCGGCGATACGGGCGCCGGGAACCAGGTGGACGTCGTCCCCCGAGGCCGCGTCGAACGGGATCGGGCCGCCGGCGGATTCGGTGGAGGGATCGCCATTCACCCGGTCGGGCGGGGACGTTGCACGCGCATGGTCGGGTGGGATGTCGGGCTGGAAGTTGTCGGCAACCGGTCGCGGCAGCTGGGCGCCTGAAGCGGAGCCGGATGCGGCGCTCTCCCCTGGGCGGTCGGTCACCTCCGGTCCTTTCGCTATCCGGGCGCTGGATACCCGCTCCGAAGGGCTGCGCCGGATCGGCTCCTGGACCGCATTTACCCCCGGCGGGGACGAATTCCTCTGCTCAGGGTACGTGACGCCGCCCCGCTGAGAATATCCGTCCCGGACAGTCGGTTTGCGGGGCGCCGCCGGCACGCCTTTGCCCCCGCCAAGGCGCGAAATCCGGCGCTTGACGGCGCTCAGCGCCGCCAGGGCTTCGGGGACCTGCGCGCGGACCATGACCGTGGAGATGATCGGCAACATGATGATTCCCAGCACTAACAGGCGCAGCAGCGAGCCCGCACCGCCGTACGCGGCCGTCAGCCTGTCGAGCCCCGGCAGCCGATCGGCCACATGAGCGATCAAACCGGCCAGCATCGACGCGACGGTCGCCACCAGGATTGTCCGCACCTCGCCGACGCCGAGCAGGTGGCCTCCGGTGGGCAGAAGCGTGCGACGCAACAAGAGATAACCGACGATCGCTCCCGCCAGAAATCCGATGCCGTTAGCGAGGCCGAGAAAGCCGGCCACCAGCTTGGGATCGGCGGTGAGGTGAGGTGCGAGCACCGAGCCGACGATCTTGACGGCCGTGATGACGAGGATGATCACGATCGGCGTCCAGGGCTGTTCCCGCGCGTAGAACACGCGCAACTGCAGTAGCACCAGCCCGTACGGGATCAACGTGAACGCCGACAACGCGATCGCGGCGCCCAGGTATCCGGCATCGACCTGTCCGAAATGACCGTAGGCGAACAGCGCGCTACCGATCGCCGGGCCGCCGACGGTCATGAACGCCACAATTGGAATCAGGGTGATCAGCGTCAGCCGGGTGGCCAGCGACAGATCGGCGAGCACGGCCCGGGTGTCATCGGCGGCGGCGTTGCGGCTCAGCCGCGGCATCACGACGGTCAGGACCGTCACCCCGATCATGCCGTACGGCAGCATCAGGACGAGCCAGGTGTAGTTGTAGATCGCGGGGCCCGAAGCCGCTGCCGTGCTGGCGATTTGGTTGCCGACCACCAGGCCGAGCTGACTGATCACAACGTAGAGCATCATTGCCGCGGCCATAGCGCCGAAGCGCTTGAGCCGCTGATCGATTCCCCACAGCGGGCGCAGGCTGACCCGCTCGCGCCGCAACGCCAGCAGCAGCACCGCGACCTGGGTGAACACGCCCAAGTTGGTGCCGATCGCAAGGACCAGCAGCTTGGTGTTGCCCATCCGGACGGGGTCGACCGAGAGATCCCCGGGGACCGCCAGGTACACCCCCAGGGTCGCGATCGCGACCACATTGTTGACGACCGGCGCCCACGCTGTCGGCCCAAAGATGTTGCGGGTGTTCAGGATCGCCATGAACACCGACGTCAGGCCATAGGCGAGCACCTGCGGCAGCAGCAGATACGCGAACGCGGTGGTCAGGGCCTCGTTGACTTGCGGATTCCGGCCCAGCATCAACCGCACCAGCAAGGGTGCGGCCAGCACCGACAGCGTCGTGGCAACCAGCAGCAACGCGGTGACCAACGTGACCAGACGCCGCACGAACGCGGCGCCGCCGTCGGGGTCGCTCTGCTCGGCACGGGTCAGCACGGGCACGAAGATCGCGGTGAACGTCGCCTCCAGGACGAGCGCGGCGATCAGGGTGGGAAGCTGATTGGCCACCGAGTATGAGCTCGCCAGCGCGGCGCCCAGAATGGCGGCCAGCAACACGATCTTGCCGAAGCCGGTGAGCCGGCTGACCAGTGTGGCGAAGGCGATCGCCCACGACCGCGACACCACCGCGGCATCGGACAGCTCGGGTCGCCGACGAGCGAGCTCAGGCACCGGTGGAAGGGGACCGGTCGGTGGACCCGGACGTATCCGCCGCGCCGACGGTGGCACGCGCTGTGGTTGTGACGGCGGGTGTGCGTGGGTCCGCCGGTAGGCGGGCCTCATACTCGGTGCTTTTGATCGACCCGGTCGTCGATCTCGTCGTGCAAGTCGGCGCGTCTCGGGTGCGGCGGGTCGGGGCGGTCGAGGTCGGCGCGGTCGGGCTGGCCGCGGAAACGGTGCCAAAGCCGCCGTCCGGCCAGCAAGACCAGCACCGCCGCGGCGGTCATCGTGATTGCGAACAGCACCTTGCCGTAGGCGTTGGAATGCACCGACAACCGCACCGGCTCGCCCAGCCGCATGCCGTCGGGGGTGCGCAGGGTCACGTCGACGGCGACCCGTTGGGTGAACTTCACTTCGATCGGCACCCGCAACGGCAGGTATCCCGGCGGCAACTCGATCTGGCCGACGTCGGTGACGGTCATCCCGGGCGGGGCGTCGACCTGCAGGCGTACCCGGATGGGCACGGCGAGGCCGTTGTGCAGCGCCAGCGGAAGAGGGCTGTGCTCGGTGGCCAGGGTGTAGGAGCCGCCCGGGTTGACGATCGTGACCGCGCCGAACAGGTCGTTGATCGTTTTGCCAACCACCGACAGGCGCTGTTGCGCCCGCCCGTTGCGGGTATCGGGCGGTTCCGATTGGCTCAGCGCGCGCAGCATGTCTTCGCGCAGCGGGGCGGTGTACTGGACGCCGGTCAACCCGGTGCGGTCGTCGGTGCTCAGCGCCGAGGTCAGGCCCCACAGCCGCCCGACCTGACCGGCGATGTTAGCGGTGACGTCGTCGGTGAACCGGCCGCGCGCCGAGGGGTAGGCGCCCGCAGGCTCCACGGGCTCGTTGCCGGCGCCGGCCTCGGCGATCACCGCCGGGAGTGGTCGCGCCACCGCCAGACCGGAACGGATGGTGGTGGCCAGCGCGGTCAAGATGTCCTGCGCGTCGTCGGTCGGCAGGTTCCACGTCGCCGGCGGGACCAGGATCTGGGTGCGTGGCGCGGCGTCGCGCTGCAAGGCGTGCCAAAAGATGGAGCCCAAGGCGTCTTGGCGTCGGGCGGTGTCCGAGTCATGCCCAAGCCGAACCGCCAGCGAGGAATCCAAGTAGGTCGGCACGACGGGGTTAGTACCCGCTCCGGCCAGCGCGGCGCCGACGGCCGGATCGAACGGGGCGACCACTACCCGGGGGGACAACCGCTTGGGCGCGGTGTCGACGCTGGCGGACGCGTCCGTCGAATCCTGCGCGGACAAGTCGGCGGCGGCGATCGCGACCGTGCTGTCGTTGGCGCTGAGCAGATTGACCGCGCGGCCGGTCAACGGCCCGTCCGGCAGCAGCGTTGCGCCGCCAATGGACTGCCCGTCGAGAATGCGGTCGACGATGCCGCCGACGCCGGTGGTGGCGACCGCGCTCAGCCCGGGATCGTTGACGCGTTGCAAGGCGTCCAGATCGGCTTGCGCATAGGGCAGCGGCGCCACGCAGGTCCGGTGGGCCAGCGCGCGCAACCGACCCAGCCACGCGGTCGCTGCGACCTGACCGGTGCCCGGATGCGTAGGCGTGCCAGGTAGTTGAGCGGGGCCATCGGGCGAATTCGACACCACGTAGCCGCCGGCCATCGCGTTGACGGTGACCAGCAGATCCGGGTCGACGGCCAGGCACAGCGCGCGCCCGACGGCGCCGTCGGGGTCGACGTCGTGGCTGGTGGCGACCTCGGCCGCGGCCAGCAGGATGTCCAATCGACCGCCGGTGGCCAGTGAGGTGGCCAAGTCGTCGTCCACGAGCCGGACCGGGATGCTGCCGCCGGGCGCGCCGGGGGACAGCCGAGGCCGGTCGGCCAGCGGCCAGAGCATGGTGATCCACACGGGTTTGGAGGTGTCGGGCGCGACGGCGGCGTCCAGGTCCTCGGCGTGGTCGGGTGGCACGCCGACAACGGGCAGCAGAAACCGTGCGTTGTCCAGCCGGGCGGGGGCACCGTAGTCGGGTGTTCCGTTGACGTTGACCAGGACGGGGTAGATCCCGGGCGCATCGACGCCCAACGACGATTTGGTCAGCGAGCGCAGCGGGACCGACAGGGTGAACCCGGCTTCCTGCCCGCGCTGAAGTTCGGGCGCCACCGTGAGGAAGTCCGCGGCCGGCTGGTACTGGTCCGTGCTGCCGTCCAGGGAGGTGCGCAAGCCCGCCGAGTCGGTCACGGCTGGGGCGTGCTCCAGCCGGACCATCACGTCGCGGACTGGGCGGTCACCGATGTTGGCAACCATTCCGCTGACGGTGACGACGGGTTGACTAGTTGTGGTGACCACGTCCGGGGTCACCTGGTCGATGCGGACGTGGAGAAACGGTGTGTCTCCGGGTTCGCCTGCAGCCGCGCGCGGCATGGCGGGTCCGGTGAGCACCGCAAAACCGGCCACGATGCCGAGCACAGCGGCGAGGCGCAACAAGCCGGCCCAGCAGAGTCGCGGCACAGTCACGGCCCTGGCCCGTGACCGTTCTTCCGACCCGCGACGGGCGTGTCGGCATGCCGGGCCCGCGAATGCGTCTGCGGGCGACGCCGCGGCGAGCTGGGCGGCAGCGGCGGAAGCGCGGTAGGACCGTCGCTTTGCAGCTTGTCGATCAGCTCGTCCGCTACCTGTGCCAGTCGACGTTCGTCGGCGTAGGCCAGCCGGGACGGCAGCTCGCGGATCGGAACCCAAGCTACTTCCGCGACTTCCAGGTCGTCGTCGGACAGCTCGCCGCCGGAGAAGCGCATCAAATAATGGTGCACCGTCTTGTGCACCCGGCGGCCATCGGTGACGAACCAGTAATCGATGCGTCCCAGCGCGGCCAGCACGCTGCCGCGAATCCCGGTCTCCTCGGCGACCTCGCGAATGGCGGTTTGTTCGGCCGTCTCGCCAAGCTCGATATGACCCTTGGGAAGCGACCACAGCATCCGACCGCGCCGATCGACGCGCCCGATCAGGGCCGCGACCTGCTCATCGCGCGGCCCGTCGATGCCGTCAATGACCAGCCCGCCGGCGGATGTTTCGTGCACGGTGCGCAGCTGCTCCGGCGTGCGGCGAGGCGATCGGGACCGCCGGGATTTGGCCGGTGTTGAGTCGCCGTTCGCTTGGCCTTCGTTATGGTTCTGGGCCGCGCCGGGAGCGCCACGACCCCGGCGCCGCCCGCGGCGCCGACGTGGTTTCGCTTGTTCGCCGTCCGACACCCAAGCGATAGTAGCTGGCACGGGTCGGTCTCCAGGACATACTCGCCGCTAGTCCGGTGCGCGACGGCGCAGGTCGCGCGCGTCCAACGCATCGAGTGTGCTTCCACGGCGGAAAATCGCCCAGAATCCCGCCCTGGATACACACTCGACGCCGTGAACGCACACGCGATGCGGCACGCGCAGGTTCGCATGTGAGCGAGGCCTCAACCCTCGCCCGACTAGGCTGATCGAACGTGCCCGAAGCCGATGCCGACCTGCTGACCGCCGCGGCGGTCGCCCTGCAGAGGCACGCGTCCGTACTGCGCGAGCTGGGCTCGACATTCGATGCCGCGGGCCACGAGTTGTACCTTGTCGGCGGCTCGGTGCGGGATGCCTTGCTGGGCAGGCTGAGTCCCGACTTGGACTTCACCACCGATGCCCGCCCCGAGCAGGTCCAACAGATAGTGCGGCATTGGGCCGACGCGTTGTGGGAAACGGGAATCCAATTCGGGACCGTCGGCGTCGGCAAGGGTGAACAACGCCTGGAGATCACCACGTTCCGCGCGGACGCCTACGACCAGGTGTCACGCAATCCCGAGGTCCGTTTCGGGGATCGCCTCGAGGACGATTTGGTGCGCCGCGATTTCACGGTCAACGCGATGGCCGTGCGCATCACGCCAACCGGGCCGGGCGAATTCCTGGATCCCCTTGGCGGTTTGGCGGCCCTGCGCGCGAGAGTGCTGGACACCCCGGCGGCACCGTCGGTGTCTTTCGGCGACGACCCGTTGCGGATGCTGCGCGCCGCGAGGTTCGTCTCGCAACTCGGCTTCACCGTCGCCCCACGCGTGCGGGAGGCGATCGAAGAGATGGCTCCGGAGCTGGCCCGGATCAGCGCCGAACGGGTGGCCGCCGAGCTGGACAAGTTGCTGCTCGGCGACGACCCGGTGGCCGGTATCGATCTGCTCGTGGAGACCGGGATGGGTGAGGTCGTGCTGCCCGAGGTCGGTGGCATGCAGATGGCCATCGACGAACACCACCAACACAAAGACGTCTACCAGCACTCGCTGACGGTGCTCAGGCAGGCGATCGCGCTCGAAGACGACGGGCCCGATCTGGTGCTGCGCTGGGCCGCGCTCCTGCACGACATCGGCAAACCCGCCACCCGGCGGCACGAGCCGAACGGAGGCGTCAGCTTCCACCACCACGAGGTGGTCGGCGCCAAAATGGCCCGCAAGCGTCTGCGGTCGCTGAAGTACTCCAAGCAGATGGTCGACGACATCTCGCAGCTGGTGTATCTGCACCTGCGGTTCCACGGCTACGGCGACGGCAACTGGACCGACTCCGCAGTGCGCCGGTACGTCACCGACGCTGGGCCGCTGCTGCCTCGGCTGCATAGGCTCGTGCGCGCCGACTGCACGACCCGCAACAAGCGACGGGCTGCCCGCCTGCAGGCCAACTACGACCGGTTAGAGGCGCGGATCGCCGAACTGGCGGCCCAAGAGGATCTGGCGCGCATACGCCCCGACTTGGACGGCAACCAGATCATGCAGCTGCTGGACATTCCGGCCGGCCCGGAAGTGGGCGAAGCATGGCGCTATCTGAAAGAACTGCGGCTGGACCGCGGGCCATTGACCACCGAGGAGGCGACCGCCGAGCTGCTGGCCTGGTGGCGGTCGCGCGGGAACCAGTAGCGGTGGCTAAGCGTCCGAACAGGTATGGATTACTGTCTCGCTGGCGACCAGGGCGCAGCGGCCATCTGGCACGGCCAGCCCAACCTCGACATTGACGGCGACGGCCGGCTCGACGCGGTCAGTCTGGACTTCGACGGTGACGGGATGCAGGACGACGCACTGGCGGATTTCGACGGCGATGGGGTGGCCGATCACGCCGTACTCGACCTCGACAATGACGGCACGCCGGAGGCCTACTTCTCCGATGACGGCTCGGGGACGTGGGCGGTGGCCGTCGACCGAGGTGGGCAACTGCGCTGGTTCGGGCTCGACGGTGTGGAGCACACCGGCGGTCCGCTGGTCGACTTCGATGGCCATGGGCAGGCGGATGATCGACTGCTCGACACCGACGGCGACGGGGTGGCGGACCGGGTGCTGTGCGCCGGGGACAACGGCGCGACCGGATACGTCGACACCGACGGCGACGGCAAGTGGGACGTCAGGCTGACCGATGCCAACGGTGACGGTTTGGCCGACGGGGCCAGCGGTACTGATTTGACCAGCTAATGGGCCGTTACTAGCTTTGCCACCAGGTCACGACCGAGACTTAGAGCCAGGGGGGAGTAGCGATGTTCGTCCGCACCGACCTGCTGCACTCCGGCGCCAACGAGTCCCACCGCGCGGGCGGGCACGCACAAGAGGGGGCCGGTCAGCTGTCGCGGGGCCCGCTGCCGTCGGGGATGTTCGGCGGCTTCCCCGCTGCCGAGACGTTTCACGGCGTGGTCAGTTCCGCGCAGGCTCAACACGTGAAGAATCTGCAGGCTCACCAGGAGACGCTGACCGAACTCGGCCGCAAGGCGCATTATGCCGCCAATGGTTTCACCGAGATGGACGACCGCAACGCCGCAGAAATGCGGGCGGTGCGATGCAACTCCGGTACATCAGCAACTCGCATCTGATAGCCGAAGCCGGCGGTGACCCGTGGGCGATCAACGAAAGCCTGCAAGCCGGGCGCCCGGCGCAGATTTCTGATTTGGCGCAGGCATTTCACGACGCCGGCCGGTGCACCGCCGAGTCCGGCAGCGCCTTCGACGAAGCGCGGCGCCGCTTCGAGGCGTCATGGGATCGGGTGAATGGCGAGCACCCGATCAACGACCGCGCCGAAGTGCAGCGCACGATTCAGTCGCTGGGCGCCCAGTCCTCACAGTTGCCCAAGATCGGGGTCGACTTGGAAAACATCGCGGCCGCGTTGGCGGGGGCGCAACGGACCGGGGCAGGGTTGATCGCCACCTTGGAGAACCGGCTGCACGAGTTCGACAACCAACTCGGCCAAGCGCTGGATCTTGAAACTGATGCCCAACTCACCGCGGCCGATAGATCCGCGCTCGATGCGTTGATCCGCGCATTGGAGCAGCAAGCCATCGGTGACACCAAAAGCGCTCTGAATCAACTGCATTCAGTACGCAGCGGCTACTCGGACTGCCTGCAGAGGTCGCTGACTATCCTGCGCACCGACGGGTACGACCCGTCCGTCGTCCAGACGGTGGATGCGGAGGACTCGCCGGGAAACCCGGAAGAACCGCCGCAAATCCCGCCCCCCGGAACGAGCGCCGAAGAAATCAACCGGTGGTGGAAAACCTTTGGCCCGCAACAGCAAAGCCGGTTGATCGCCGACCATCCGCCCGAACTGGGAAACCTCAACGGCATTCCCGTCGTCGTCCGTAGCCGGGTCAACAAGGCCGTGATGAACGACGACGTCCGTCGCGTGGAGGACGTTGCCAATCAGTACGGCGCCTTTCCCGACGACGTGCTGGGCGATCCCGTCAAGTACGGGCTGACCGCCGGAGCCATCGCCCGCTACAACAATGCCCGCCGCACCCAAGAAGGCCTGATCGCGGCGGAAGACGCCGTCGACCAGGACATACTTCTGTTGAAGTATCAGCCAGAGGCGTTCGGCGGTCAGGGGGCCGCGGCCATCGCGATGGGCAACCCTGACACAGCGGCTAACACGGCGGTTCTGGTGACGGGAGCTGGCAGTGGCGTGCCGGCGGGAACGCTCGTCGAAACCGAAGCCGTGCGCGTCTACCAGGAATCCGCGCACGCCGATTGGGGCAAGCAGACCGCGGTGGTGCTGTGGGTGGGCTACGACGCCCCCAAAAATTGGTACGACCCGGGCCTGCGGGGACCGGACATGGCGCGTATCGGCGCCCACGCGTTGGCCGCCGATGTGAACGCTCTTGCGGTCACCCACGAAGGCGCTTCGACGCATATGACGGTCGTTGGCCACTCGTACGGATCCACCCTCGTTTCGGATGCGGCGGCGTACGGGATGCACGCCAACGATGTGGTCCTGGTCGGCTCCCCGGGCACCGACCTGGCGCATTCCGCGGCCGACTTCCACCTGTCGCCCGGTGGGCATCTCTACGTCG
>Ga0318529_10000260_pt1 | contig 12057 bp, 12 predicted proteins | sample GRESIP053b4f23_FD_203494 | JGI IMG/M metagenome (GOLD analysis project Ga0318529, IMG submission 203494) | Tropical soil microbial communities from Luquillo Experimental Forest, Puerto Rico - GRE.SIPMG.053b4f23 | ecosystem: Environmental > Terrestrial > Soil > Tropical forest > Bulk soil... | reverse complement strand
CCAGGTGCCATCCGCCAGGTTGATCTCGGCATCGCGCAGCGCCGCTTCGGCCGCCTGTAGCGCGAGCTGATGATTGTGATCATTGCGCGCCATGACCGCCTCGCCCGTTTGCAGGCGCGCCGCGGCAATGCCGATGATGGTGAGGATCAAGAGCAGGATGAGCGCGATGTAGAGCACTGCGCCGCGCTGGCGCGATCGTGTAGACCATCCGGACTTGTGTCGCATCGCGGGCTCCAGTAGATCGCGCGTCAGTTGACTGCGTCGCGCAGATTGATGGTGGCGTAGAAGACCTGGCGCATGCGGTTGTCCAGGGGCGCGGTGACCGCATTTCCGAGCAGGTTGTACGGCGCAGCTGGGGGAAGCGCCCTGGCGCTCGGCGGGCTCGCGACCAGCAGAGCCACCTGAATGCTGACGACATTGATCGCGCCAACCTGGTCAGCGGTCACGTAGGCCGACGCTGTCTGGGTGCCGGCGGTATCGATGCCGTAAAGCACCTGCATGTTCTCGATATCCGGGACGAGCTCTTCCGGGCCAGGGGGATTGAACCCCGGACCTCCGTTCGCCTCCTCGAGCCGAAAGAGCGAGGAATCGCCATCCGAGCCGACGCCGATGTAGTAGACGCTGGTCGTGAGCGGCGTTACGACAGCACCCGTGGAGAAACCGACCCCCGGCAGTCCCGCATTGAGGGTCACGGCGGTCGCACCGGCCCCGCCTCCCCCGGACACTTCGAAGATCACCGACTTGGTGCAGTCGGCGACCGCGGCATACCCGGTCAGCGCGACGGGCAGCGGAGTGATTGGGAGAGTGGTGGCGTTCGGTGCGACGTCGGCTGTCGTATACGCAGGCGCAACGCGCGGCACGCTGGAGCGCACCACGAGCACGTCGCTTCCCTGCACCGGCTGACCGATGTTCTGCGGGTTTGCGGGGATCGCGCCGGTGATCAGCGGGTCGAGATTTGGCGTCCAGCTGTTCGCCGCGCCCACTACCGGGACGGCCGGCACCGCAATCGCGCCGAGTGGATTGCCGGTGCCGTTCACGCCGTTCGCCTCAAAGCCCTCGACGCCCAGACCGAAGTTGTTTGTACGGTCGACAACCCCGCCATTGATCACGTTCTGGCTGGTGGCGCTCATCGCAGAGTTGCAGGCGATGTTGCCCGCACTGCGCACCGACTCCCCGATCAGGTTTAGCGCGAAGCGGCCGCTGTCGGACATCTCACCGACCCCGGCCGTCGCCTGATAGGCGGTCCGCGAGCCGATGAACACGGAAATTACCGCTCCTGTGAGCATCAGCGCGAGCGTGATAGCCACCATCAGCTCGACCATGGAAAACCCGCCCTGGCGCTTCACAGCAGGGTCTCCAGAGTGATCGAGACGCAACCGCCCACAGCGCACGAGGCGGTCGCTGCGGACGGTGTGCCAAAGGACTGCTCCGCCACCATGTCGGTCCACTGAACCGTCACTGTGGCGGTTATGTTGTTGGCGCCAGTCTTGACATCAGGAGCAGTGACCGTCGTGACGCTTCCCACTCCGCCTGGCAGCTGCGCTGCAAGGCTCGTACCCCACTGCGAGAGATCGTTCTGTGCCTGCTGGCCGGAGTTACAGGCTGCCGCGACGGTCGTGCCGCAGGCCACCGGACCGGGGAATACACCGAGTGCGGTGTCGTAGCCCTGGACGATCGCCGCCTGCCGGTTGGCGCGCATCGCATCGAGGATGGTGTAGCCGAGCGCGGTCGCCTGGCTGCGCATGTAGGCGCTGTCGTTGGCTCGCGCGGACATGATCATCATCTTGCCGATGCCGAGCAGACCGATGCTCATCACGAGCAGTGCGATCAGTACCTCGAGCAGCGTGAACCCGCTCTGCGGGCGTGAACGTGAGGCGCACATAAGGTGTTGGTTCATGCCGTCACACCCTCAGGGGCAAGTGAGCGCAGCGCCGGTCAGATCCTGTCCGGCAGTGGAGGACGCCACTACGCGTCCCATGAGAGTGACTTGCAGGTAGCGTGCAAAGGCCGCGCCGCGCACGTCGCACATCTTGAACACAACCGGGGTTACAGCATTGAGTGCGGCGGGGCTCGTGTTCAGGGCCCCGTTCGACAGGAAGGTGATGGATAGGTTGTTGTTCAGTTCATTGAGCGTGGTTCCCGTGGGAAGTGCGCCGACCGCTTGCAGCACCTTGGGCGGGTTCCCGGGATTTGCAGGGTCCGCGCCGAGAACGATCCAACCCTGATTCCACGGTGTACCGGTGCACGCCAGGCCGGTATTGCTGCTGCAGATCTGAGCCCCACCGAGGATGGGGAGAAGGACAGCGTCGTTCTTTATCGCCTCGCTGCGGGCGGCATTGAGCGCGAGTACGAGATTGTTCGTCTGCGTCCACTGCTGGTCGTTCTGCATGAACGATCTGAAAGCCGGGACGGCGAGCCCGAGCAGGATCGAGAGCACGACGATGGTGACGAGCAGCTCGACCAGGGTGAAGCCGCCGGCGGGTCGGCGAGTCTCACGAGGCGCTTTGAGCACACGGTCTGTGAAGGTCATGGCGGGCAGTCTCCGGGGAGAGGGTTCGCTCAGGGTGTGAATTAGGTCCCACTCACGCCCGAGCTTCCCGCTCTTCCGACGAACGGCCGCGCCAGAGGTGCAGGCGGCCATCTTTCGCACCCTCAACGCGACATAAATCAAGACACAAATCAATAAGTTATGAGGAAGTCTCGAACCTCGGGAGGCACCCGGTGCAGCCCTCGACGGTGGTGCCCTGCCGCACGAGCCGCTGCGAGAGCCGCCCCGGCCACGGGATGCGCATGCTTCATGCGCATGCGTCATGCGCATGCCGGGCGCACAGACCTCATCCGCACCCTCCTCCGCGCCGGCGCACCGTCGCGCACCTGCGGCGCGGCCGCCGGCTGAGGCGTTCGGGTACCTCAGCGAAAGCCACGGATCGGTCGGTGTTCAGATCGGTTCAGTCAGGGTTCAGCCAGGGAACCACTGACGATGCGCGCCGTCGAAATGACGCCACGGGATTGACTGCGCGGGCAGGCTGCCTCGGCGGCTTTCACCATATTCTTTTGCTAGAGCCTGCGCTATATTCCGGCCGCAGCCGATTGAGTGCACTGGGTTTCTGGACCGCTGCAAAAAGTACAACGAGCCGATGCCTTCCCCCGTCCGAGCCACAACCAACAATGTTGACGACATTGTCGAGGTCGCGATGAATACTGCATGGCAACAGCTCGAGGCCGCCGCGCTGACGCTCGCACGCTCTGGCCCGATCAAGGATCGCCTCGCCGATGCCTACCGCAATCATCTCTCGCTGGTGCACGCCGAGGATTTGCCTGAGGGCCTGCGCCCTGAGTTTTGCGCCTGTCACGCGGCACTCACGCGCGAGGCGCCGCTGCGCGGCGAGGATGCGGTGCGTGCGACGGTGCGCAAACTCTCGAGTCACGAGGCCGATGAGCTCGCGTGCACCGTCGTGCGGCTGTTCGCCGCCATGGTGCGCGAGGATGCGCGTGCGGATGCCGCAGAGCATTCCGAGTTGGTGGCGAACGGCGCCGCCGCCGGGGCGGCCCGCGCCATGCTGAAGAGCGTGCCGCAGGTCATCTCGCTGCGCGTCGCAGAAGGCTGATTTGGGGCGAAGATTCCGTGCCCCCGCCGGTGCGCCTCAATCGAGCTTGAATTCGATCGTATCCCAGCGCGTGGTCTCTTCGTGACGCGCCTGCCGGCGCAGCGCGTCGACCAGCGCCCGCTCGTCCCACTCCACCACCTCATTGGCAAGATCGAGGATCGCCTTCGGCACCTCCGCGCGTCCGCCGAAGGGCTTCATGAGGATGACGGGCTTGTTGCTCGCCTGGGTGTACAGCAGCTCGAAGGTGAGCAGATCCCGGTGCGTGTCCGACAGGCTCGAGAGCGCGATCACCGCCTCGACCGGCGCAATCTGCCGGCGCAGATCCTCGCGCAACGCCTCCTTGTCACCGGTCGGCCGCTGTTCGGGCGTGCTGTAGTTACGGTAAAAAAAATTGCGCGTGCTCTCGAGGTACTCGAAGACGCGCAGGTAGTCGTCGCTCGACTCCCAGGCGTGCGTGACGAAGAGGCGGATCGGGTTGGCCTGCGACATTGCGCCCCCCTGCGACATACCGGCCAAGTCTGGCACAAGGCCGCGCACGGCGAAACTCACGCTTGGCGCGCCGCGTGCGGGGCCGGGCGTCGCGGGCATGGTGGGGCGGCTCCGACACCGCACGGTACGCTGCGGCGCGATAGAATCACGCCCTAGCGACGCCCGATTCCTCGGCGCTGACACTCCTGCAAGGTGCGACTGCTCGTCTACAACATCCGCTACGCCACCGGTACGGGCCCGGCATTTCATCTGCCGGTACCGGGTGCCGGCTATCTGCGCAGCAACCGCAAGGTGCTCACCGGCATCACCGAATTCCTCCGCGCCGAGCAGCCCGATATCGTCGGCCTGATCGAGGTCGACACCGGCTCGATCCGCACCGGCATGCTGAACCAGGCGGAGCACATCGCCAGCCAGCTCGGGCACTACTCGACCTTCCAGTGCAAGTACGGCACCGACTCGATCAACCAGTTCATGCCAATCGTCCGCAAGCAGGGCAACGCCTTCCTGTCCGCGCCGAGCGTGCACGGTGAGCGCTTCCACTACTTCGACACCGGCATCAAGCGCCTGATCATCGAGCTCGAGCTCTCGGACGTGTGCGTGTTCCTCGTGCACCTGTCGCTGAAGTTCCGCCAACGCCAGTACCAGCTGCGCTCGCTGCACGACCTGATCCTGCAGTCGAGCAAACCGGTGATCGTGGCGGGCGACTTCAACACGTTCTGGGGTACGCATGAGATCTACCTCTTCATGCGTGCCGCGGGGCTGCGTAGCGCCAACACCGCCGGTCTGCCCTCTTTCCCGGCGCGCGTGCCGCGCATCGAGCTCGACTTCATTCTGGTGAGCGAGGGCATAGAGGTCACGGGCTTCCGCGTGCCGGATGTACGCTTCTCGGACCATCGCCCCCTGGTGTGCGACTTCCGCGTGCAAGCCGGGGCCACGGCGCGCACGAGCCCGACCGCCTCGGCAGCCTCGGCCGCCTGATTGCGATGAGTGAGAGTCACATGAACGATGCCAGCGCCAGATCCTGGAAGCTCGAGCGCGACTCCGACGGCATCGCCTGGCTCACCCTCGACAAGCCGGGCACTTCCGCCAACGTGCTCTCGGCAGGCGTGCTCGGCGAGCTCGATGAGCTGCTCGCTGCGCTCGAACACGACCGGCCGCGCGGCGCGGTGCTCCTGTCGGCGAAGAAGAGCGGGTTCGTCGCCGGCGCCGACATCAAGGAGTTCACCACCCTCGCCGACGAGGCGAGCGGCTACCAGCTGATTCACCGCGGCCAAGAGGTGCTGAACCGTCTGGCCGCGCTGCCCGTTCCGACGGTTGCCGCCATTCACGGCTTCGCGCTGGGGGGCGGACTCGAGCTCGCCCTCGCCTGCCGCTATCGTGTCGCGGTCGGCGATGAGCGGCTGTCGCTCGGACTGCCCGAGGTGCTGCTCGGCATTCATCCGGGGTTTGGCGGCACGGTTCGCGCGGTGCAGGTGGCGGGCGTGCGCCCTGCCATGGAGATGATGCTGACCGGCAAGCCGTTGCGCGCGCAGAAGGCGCGTGCCGCCGGTCTCATCGACCGCCTGGTAGCGGAGAGCGAGCTGCGCCCCGCCGCGCGGCAGCTGGTGCTCGAGCCACCCGCACCGCACCTTGCACCCCTGTCCGAGCGGCTGCTGAGCAGCGCGCCGCTGCGGCCGTTCGTGCGGCGCTCGCTCATCGCGCAGGTGGCGAAGCGTGCGCCGCGCGAGCACTACCCGGCTCCCTACGCCATCATCGACCTGTGGGCGCGCTACGGTGCGCACGGCCGCGCCGCCTTCGAGGCCGAGGCGCGCTCCATTGCGCACCTGTTCACTACCGAGACCTCGCGCAACCTGGTGCGCGTCTTCCTGCTGCAGGATTCGCTCAAGAGTTCGGGCAGCAAAGGCGGCGGCGACATCCGTCACGTGCACGTGGTCGGTGCCGGCGTCATGGGCGGGGATATCGCCGCCTGGTCGGCGCTGCGTGGCTTCACGGTGACGCTCGAGGATCGAGCCATGGAGTACGTGGAGCCGGCGCTCAAGCGCGCCCAGGAGCTCTTCGACAAGCGCCTGCGCGATCCGGCGAAGAGCGCGGCGGCGCTTGCGCGGCTGCGCGCCGATGTCGCGGGCGACGGAGTCGCGGCGGCAGACCTCGTCATCGAGGCCATCTTCGAGAATCTCGCCGCGAAACAGGAGCTGTATGCGCGGCTCGAGCCGCGCATGAAGCCGAGCGCGCTGCTCGCCACCAACACCTCCAGCATCATGCTCGAGCCGCTGGCGTCGAAGCTTGCCCAGCCCGGGCGCCTGGTCGGGCTGCACTTCTTCAACCCGGTGGCGCAGATGCCTCTCATCGAGGTGGTGCATGCCGAGCGCACCGCGCCGGGCGCGGTGCAGACCGCCACCGGTTTTGCGCGCCGGCTCGACAAGCTGCCGGTGCCCTGCCGCAGCGCGCCCGGGTTCATGGTCAACCGCGTGCTGACTCCGTATCTCTACGAAGCCATGCTCGCCGCCCAGGAGGGCGTGCCGCCCGTGCTCATCGACCGCTGCGCGGTGAGCTTCGGCATGCCGATGGGTCCCATCGAGCTCATCGACGTCGTGGGACTCGATGTCGCCTCCCACGTCGGCGAGATCATCGCGCAGGAGCTCGGGCGACCGGTGACCCAGATCGCCCGGCTCAACGAGCTGCTCGCCGCCAAGAAGCTCGGTCGCAAGAGCGGCGCGGGCTTCTACGAGTGGCACGACGGCAAAGCGGTCAAGCCGCCCGCCGCAGTCGCGAGCGCACCGGCCGATCTCACCGACCGCCTGATACTCGTGATGGTCAACGAGTGTGTGGCCTGCCTGCGCGAGCGCGTGGTGGAGAGCGAGGACCTCGTCGACGCCGCGGTGCTCTTCGGCACGGGCTTCGCGCCCTTTCGCGGCGGCCCGCTCACCTACGCGCGCGCCCGGGGCATCAGCGCCGTGGTGACGCGCCTGAAGGAGCTCGCGCAACGCTACGGCGAGCGCTTTCGCCCCGATGAGGGCTGGGTCTCACTCGCCGCCGATCAAAAGCGTGACGGGGCCTGAAGCGACCATAAATCGCTGTGCTACCATCAAAAAGACGCACCGCAGCAGTCGCGAGTGCGATGCAGTTCACGTCAGGCGTCGGAAAGCATGGCCGAAGAACAGGCAGCGTCCATCCAACTGTTGCGGACGTTCGCACCGCTCGATGGCATGAAGCGCGAGAACCTCGCCGCGCTCGCCAAGAAAGTGAGCGTGCGCACCTTGTCGCGCGGGCGCGTGCTCTTCAGCCAGGGCGACACCGACAAGCGCACGGTGTGGCTGGTGAGCGGCATGGTCGAGGTCTACGACGGCGAGCACAAGCCGAGCGTGCTGCGTGGCGGCACGCCCGAGGCGCGCAACGCGTTGCACCCGAGCCTGCCGCGCCGCGTGACGGTGCGCGCGGTGGATGACGTCAGCTTCCTGTCGATCGACAGCGACCTGCTCGATGTGATGATCACCTGGGATCAGACCGGCAGCTATGAGGTCGCGGAGCTGCAGGCCCAGCTGCAGAGCGAGGGCTCGGACGACTGGATGACGACGCTGCTGCAGACCAACGCCTTCCATCGCATCCCGCCGGCGAACATCCAGGCGATATTCCAGCGCCTGCAGCGCACGCCGTGCCGGGCCGGCGAGGTGGTGATCAAGCAGGGCGCCGAGGGCGATTACTTCTATATCATCGTGAGCGGCAAATGCGCGGTGACGCGCGAGACCCCGCTCAGCCGCGACGGCATCAAGCTCGCCGAGCTCGGCGTCGGTGACACCTTCGGCGAAGAAGCACTCATCGCCGAAGCCAGGCGCAACGCCACCGTCACCATGACCACCGACGGGACGCTCATGCGGCTCAACAAGCAGGACTTTCGCGAGCTCATGAACGAGCCGTTGCTGCAGTGGGTGCCGTCCGAGGCGGCGCGCAAGATCATCTCCCAGGGCGGGCGCTGGCTCGATGTCCGCCTGCCGAGCGAGCACCAGAATCTCGCGATCGACGGTTCGCTCAACGTGCCGCTCTACCTGATTCGCCTGAAGCTCTCGATGCTCGATCGCGACAAGCCCTACATCGTCTATTGCGACACGGGGCGCCGCAGCTCCGCGGCCGCCTACATCCTGGTGGAGCGCGGCTTCGACGCCTATGTGCTGCGCGGCGGCCTGAGCAACTCCGGCCTGCCCCTCACCCGCGGCGGCGGCGACAAGCTCTAGCAATCCTGCGCCGCCCGCGCCAGCCACCGCCGCGGAGGACTAGCCGCGCCGTCGTACCAGTCTCAGTGTCAGGCCCGGTGGATCCGGATAGCCCGATGAGCCCTGAAGGCGGAAGTGCGAGCCCGGCTCAGCGGGCAGCCGAGCGCTTTGCAGGGGGCGGCTGAGAGCTCTCGAGCGTGTGCGCCTTCAGCATCTCCTCGGCATCGAGTGCCTCGGCGATGCGTTCCAGCATCGGATAGCTCCTCGCCAGGGCATCGCCCGCCACGAGCAACGCTTCGAGCACGCGCTGCCGGTAGCCGTCGTGCTGCTCGGCCCTGAACGGAAGCACATCACGGTGCCCCGGCTCCGCGCCGTGCTCCTCGATCGTGCGCCGCGCCAGATGGATGCACGCCATGGCGCGAAGCAACTCGAGGCGCTGTGATTCGAGGCGCGCGCTGAGTGCCCTGCGGCTCGGAAGGTCGTCCGGGTCTCCCGGCTCCTGCGATTGGGGCTCCGTTTGAGACCGCAGAAGAACGGCTGCGCCGGGCGCTGGCGGCGCGCCCGGTTTCGTGCGGCGAGGCGGTCGGTTCCCCACTCCCATCGTGGGTGCACTCTAACACCAGCAACTCGCTCAATCGCCACCGCCGCAGGGGGTACCGCTCGCCTGGCGCATGCGTTGGTGCACCGCACCAAACAGGATGAGACCCTCGGCCGGCCGCTACATCGTATGCGTGGCCTTATCGCCCGAGAGGGCGCCGGCGAGATAGGTCTCGATCTTCTTCTGGGTCTGCCCGCGGTCCTGCTCGGAGAACTGCACGCCGATGCCGGCGGTGCGCTTGCCCTGGTTGCCCTGCGCACCCTTGGGCGTCACCCAGATGACGCGGCCGGCGACCGGCAGCTTCTCGTCTTCGCCCATGAGATTCAGCAGCATGAACACTTCATCGCCGAGCCGATAGTTGCTGTTGGTCGGGATGAACAGGCCGCCGTTCTTCACGAAGGGCATGTAGGCGAGATACAGGGCACTTTTGTCCTTGATCGTGAGGGTCAGCAGACCCGGCTTGTTTGCGCCCGCTCTCAAGTTTCTGTCCCCACCACCCGCCTGTGCCGGTCGTGCATTCATCCTTGTACCCCGTTGCGCACCCCGCCCGCAGGCGCGAGTCGTCGGAAAAGAGCCTCGAGCGCCACTCCCCTGTTCAGCGGTACGTCCAGCGTTGCGCGCAGGTCCCGCACCTCGTCAATCAGCCCGAACAGCTCGCGTATATTCAAGAACGGCGCCGCGCCTGACAAGTAGTGGCCAGCCCGCATTTCCGTCAAGAGTGCGCCGTCGCGCTCGCCACGGCGGATGCGTTCTGTGAGCCAATTCTCAAAGCACAGGAGCCGCAGCGGCAGCTGCGAGCGTGCCCAGCGCTCGGCCGCCGCCACCGGGTCGGTGCGCCCGTCGGCGAGGGCAGCGAGCGTCTTGCGCGTGTCCGCGCCCACTTCGGCGAGCTCCGCGGGGTCCGCTTGCGCCACCTGCATCGGCGCCTCCCCGAGCGTGTCGAGCGCCGCGTCCCAGTCCCCCTTGCCACGCACTTCGGTGAGCCAGGCGATCGACTCGGAGCGCTCGGGCGCCCGGATCCGCAGTCGCTGGCAGCGGCTCAGCACGGTCGCCGGCAGTCGCGAGGGCTCGGTGGCCACGAGGATCAGCAGCGTGCGCGCGGGTGGCTCCTCGAGCGTCTTCAGCAGCGCATTTGCGGCGAAGCGATTGAGCGCGTCCGCCGGAGTGAGGATGCCGACCTTGTAGCCGCCGGAATGGCTCGTCAAGGCAAGCTCAGCGGAGAGCTCCCGTACCTGCTCGATGCGGATCTGGCGCGAGTCCTCCTGCGGCCGCACCCAACTGACATCGGGATGCCGGAGGCCGGCTGTGCGGCGACAGGCGGTGCACTCGCCGCAGGGGGCGGCCTTGCGGCGCTCGCACAGCACGAGTGCCGCGGCCCAGGCGGCGAGCCAGTCACCGCCCGTCCCGGGCGCCTCGTGAATGAGCAGCGCATGGGGCATTCGTCCCTGCTCGTGGGCGGCACCGAGCGCAGCCATCGGAGCGGCGAGCCAAGAGGGCGCGGCCGTCGGTGCCGGGGTGGTCATGGGCGGGTCAACCCCGCGAGTATCCGCGCCACCTGCTGCTGCACCTCGCTGAGCGGGGCGGCTGCGTCGATGACCTGGATGCGCGCGGGCTCGCGGCGCGCGAGTGTCAGGTAACCGGCACGTACCTTCTCGAAGAAACTCACGGCCTCGGCCTCGAAGCGATCGGCGCCGTCCCCGCCCCGCGCGCGCGCGCGCGCCAGTCCCGCGGCGGCCGGCAGATCGAGCAACAGGGTACAGTCGGGCACGAGCTGCGGATGCACCGCGCGGGCGAGCGCGTCGATGAGCGCAGCGTCGACCCCGCGGCCACTGCCCTGATAGGCGCGCGTGGCATCGGTGAAGCGATCGCAGACCACCCATTGTCCGGAACGCAGCGCGGGGACGATGACATTCTCGACGTGCAGCGCACGCGCAGCGAACATGAGCAGTGTCTCGGTCACTGCCGAGACCTGCTCCGTACCGCGCTCGAGCACGATGCCGCGCACCCGTTCGGCGAGCGGCGTGCCGCCCGGCTCGCGGGTGAGCCGCACCGCGATCCCCTGCCCCGCCAGCCAGTCACCGACGTACTTCGCGACGCTCGACTTACCGGCGCCTTCGATTCCCTCGAGCGTGATGAACCTGCCGGCGCTCATCGCTGGTGTGCTCCCCCGTGCGCACCCGCACGCAGCCGCTCGAGGTAGGTCTGCACCGCCGAATTATGCTCCTCGAGCGTGCTCGAGAAGTGATGCGCGCCATCGCCGAGGCCCGTGGCGACGAAGTAAAGCGCGGCTGTGCCGGCCGGCCGCACAGCAGCCAGCAGCGACTCGCGGCCCGGCAGCGCGATCGGCGTGGGCGGCAAACCCTCGCGCGTGTAGGTGTTGTACGCGTTGTCGCGCAGCAGGTCGTGCGTGTGAATCGTTCCGTCGTAGTGCTCGCCAAGCCCGTAGATCACAGTCGGATCGGACTGCAGCCGCATGCCCTTGCGCAGGCGATTGACGAATACGCCGGCGATGAGCGCGCGCTCCCTCTCGAGGGCAGCCTCCTTCTCGATCATCGAGGCGAGGATCAGTGCCTCATACGGAGTGGCGATCGGCAGGTCGGGGCTGCGCACCTGCCATGCGGCAGCGAGCGCGCGTTGCATGCTGTCGTAGGCGAGCGCGAGGATCGCGGCGTCGGTCGTGTTGGCGGCGAAGCGATACGTATCGGGGAAAAACTCGCCCTCGGGCGCAAGACCTGGATGGCCGAGCGCCGCCATGATTTCCGCCGGGCTCTTGCCGCGCAGCGTGTGCGCAACGCGCGGGTGCTGCTCGAGCGCCTCCAGGAAGTCGGCGAATGTTGCTCCCTCGACCACCGTCACCTGCTCGAGGATCACCTTGCCTTCCTCGAAAAGCGCCAGGATCTGCGCCGGGCTCGCATGCGCGGGGAGCTCGTACGCGCCGCTCTGCATGCGCGGCTTCCGTCGCTGCAGACGCAGGTACCACGCTACCGCGCGCGCGTTGCGCAGGGTCCCGCCCGACTCGAGTTTCGCGAGGACGCTGCGCACACTCGCCCCCGGCTCGACCTCGATGCGCACTGCCTCGGGGGATGGACCCGGTGCCTGGAACTCGTGCTGCAGCCACAGCCACCCGCCCGCCGCGGCGCCGCTGAGGAGCAGC
>Ga0318529_10000242_pt1 | contig 12367 bp, 9 predicted proteins | sample GRESIP053b4f23_FD_203494 | JGI IMG/M metagenome (GOLD analysis project Ga0318529, IMG submission 203494) | Tropical soil microbial communities from Luquillo Experimental Forest, Puerto Rico - GRE.SIPMG.053b4f23 | ecosystem: Environmental > Terrestrial > Soil > Tropical forest > Bulk soil... | reverse complement strand
GTCCATGGCGGCATCGAAACGCAGCCGCACGATTGGGTTCACGGCTTAGTCGGTGGCGGCGACCCCCAATCGAATTTACCCGGACTGATGTCTGATCCGGACACGGCTGGGCTCGATCCAGTCTTCTGGCTGCACCATGCTAACGTCGATCGGCTATGGGAGGTCTGGCGAAAGAACCCGACCAGTCATTTGGATCCCACCGACGCCAATTGGGTCAATGGACCTCTCGTCGTAGGCGGTGGTAGCTTTGTGCTACCGATGCCGGGCGGGGTGAGCTGGACCTACACCCCCGGTCAGATGAGCGATCTTTCGCAACTTAATTATACTTATGATGATGTGTCGCCACCATCTGCTACGCCGGAGATGGTTGCGCGGCTGGAGCGGCTTGGGGTGACATTGGAGACGGCCAACGCGCTTGCAAGGAGCACCGCCATGGCTGGCCCTAAGACCGTCGAACTGCTCGGTGCCAACAATGAGAGCTTACGCGTAATTGGTACAGAAGCCGGGACGTCGGTTACCCTCGACACTGCAGTCCAACGTAAAGTATCCACGAGCCTGGAGACGGCCGGTGCTGCAGGGAAACCAGCACCTGACCGAATCTTTCTCAATCTCCAGAATGTGCGCGGTCTCAATGATGCCACTGCTTTTAGCGTCTATATCAACGTGCCTGAAGGCGAGGATCCAGTCCAGCATCCCGAGCTTCTGGCCGGCAGCATCGCGCTGTTCGGCGTGCGCAAGGCGACGTTGGCCGATGGCGAACATGCGGGCGACGGTCTCACCTTCGTTTTCGAGATCACTCAGATTATCGACGCCATGCATCTCGCCGGTGCACTGAATGTGTCTCAGCTCCGGGTACGGCTGGTCCCGGTCAAACCCGTGCCCGAGGCCGCGCAGATTAGCATCGGTCGCATCAGCATATTCCGGCAAAGTACCTGACGAGGTCGCCTTATGGGCCGCGCCGCGCATTGGCCAGATACCTGGCTCGTTGTGCTCGGATCGATCATCTTGCTCGCCTGGTGGTTGCTAGCACGCGACAGTGGTGGCTCGATGGTTTCCACTTTCTGTTCGTCCGATACACTGTGGGCGGTACCGCTGTCGCTTCGGTTAGATCTCGTACTGATGCTCGTCTCCCCGGCGCAGCTCGCTTCGGGTTCGGCACTGATGATCGCTGCCATGATGCTACCCTTGGTCATTGCGCCGCTTCGGCACGTCCGCGATCGGAGTTTCGCTAGACAGCGAGCGCGGGCGACCATTCTATTCACCGCCGGCTATGTTGTGGTGTGGATGATTGTCGCCATAGTGCTCCAGCTCATTGCGGTCGCCGCGCGATGGGCAGTACCTACACCGCTGCTGTGCTTTGCCCTCGCGGTCATAACCGCAATACTTTGGCAGGTCTCGCCCACCAAACAATGGTGCCTGAACCGCTGCCATCGCCGGCCACATCTCGCTGCATTCGGGGCAGCGGCAGATCGCGACGCTTTTGATTTTGGTCTGACCAATGGTGCATCGTGCGCCGGGTCGTGCTGGGCGCTGATGTTGCTAACGCTTCTAATACAAGGTCAGATGTTGGGGATGATCGCCGTCACGCTCTTTATCTTTGCCGAGCAGCTCGAGGGTCCCGCTCAGCTCAAATGGCGGTGGCGAGGGCCCAGCAAGGCTCTACGGATCGCCGTGGCGCAAGTGCGTATGCGGCTGACAATTGCGCGTGCGAAGATATTGTGACTGCCGTTGACTGCAGCGTACTCGCACACTGTGCCGCATCATGATATAACGGCGTGCTTACACCAAGTTTGCCGCTGTGACATTGGCAACAGCGGAAATCACTATCACCAGTTACTTTTGCACGCGAGCAGGACGCAATAAGACTGACGCACGACTTCAGTAACGCTGATCAGGCGTGAAAGGTTGGAGTCATGTTGGCCGGTTTTTTTGAGGCCGTCATCGCCGCCATCTATCGGTTCATCAACCGCTCGCGGGTATGGTATCGCCTGCCGTTTCCCCTCGCCGTGATCAATTTGTTGGCGCTGCGGGTGGATCTACGCTGGCGCAATCTGTTCGATACCGAAACCGCGCCGCTCGATCCGCCGGTGCCCGGTAATTTCGACATCCGCCATTGTCGGACAGCTGACGGCGCCTTCAACGATTTATCGAAAACTTGGATGGGAATGGCGGATACCCGGTTTGGACGCAACGCGCCGCTGCCGCAGACTTTTGGCGAACAACCACCAAGCCTTTATGAGCCCAATCCACGCGTCATTAGTCGTGAGTTGTTGGTGCGCACCAACTTCATCCCAGCAACTAAGGTCAATCTGTTTCTGGCCGCCTGGCTGCAATTCATGGTCCACGATTGGCTCAGCCATGGCGTCAACGATACGCAAAGCCCTCCGCTACGATTTCCCGTCCCCGAGGATGATGATTGGCCTAAACCGGAGATGACCATCCTGCGCACCTGTCCAGATCACCAGCGCGGGCCACGGGATCAGGGCCGGCCAGCAACCTATCGCAACATAGTCACACATTGGTGGGACGGATCGCAAATGTACGGCTCCGACTTGCCAATGCAGCACTGTGTTCGTAGCGCACCGAGCAAGGAGCTTTTACCTGACGGCAAGTTATATCTCGACGCAACCGGACACCTGCCACTCGATCCACAAGGCGCCGACAAAGATCCGCTCCAGGAGCTCGCCGCCGTCAACGGGAACTGGTGGATTGGACTTTCTGCCATGCACACGCTGTTTACGCGTGAGCATAACGCGATCGTCGATCGTCTGAAAATTGACTATCCCGACAAAGACGGTGAATGGCTGTTTCAGAAAGCACGCCTCATCAATGCTGCACTGATCGTAAAAATCCACGCCACCGAGTGGACGCCAGCGTTGCTGCAGTCACCAACCTTGCAATATGCCATGCGCGGCAGCTGGTGGGGCGCGCTTGGCGAAGCTTATTTCAAAGCGTTCGGTCGATCGACGCACGACGAACTTCTTTCCGGCATTCCCGGCTCACCGACCGAACAGTATGCCGCCCCGTATTCAATTACGGAGGAGTTCACGGCGGTCTATCGACTGCACTCGCTCATTCCCGACGATTATTCGTTTCGTCAGCACAGCGATGACAAGGAAATTCTTGCCTGCACAATGGCAGATCTGTTTGCCGGCGGAACCACTAAAGTGCACCGCAAAGTTTCGTTCGACGACGTACTGTATTCGATCGGCACAAGTTATCCCGGTGCGCCGGTGTTGCACAATTATCCGCGACATCTGCGTCGCCTACCTGAAAAAATCGATCAAGGCATCATGACCGATCTGGCTGCGACAGATATTGTCCGCGACCGCGAGCGCGGTGTTCCACGCTATTGCGCGTTCCGCCGAATGTTGCGGATGAGTGTCCCGAAATCTTTCCAGGAGCTCACGGAGAATGAGACTTGGCAAAAGGAACTGGAAAAAATTTACCAGGATGTCGAACGCGTCGATCTTCTAACCGGCACGCTGGCGGAAACTAGGCCGCCGGGATTCGCTATCTCGGACACGGCATTCCGCATCTTCATTGTCATGGCTGGGCGCAGGATCAAAAGTGACCGCTTCCTGACCAGCGATTACAACACCCAAGTCTACACGCCCCTCGGCATTGATTGGATAGAGAAAAATGGCATGCGCGAGGTGCTGTTGCGACATGCCCCATCGCTGCATGCCGTTCTGAGGAACGTGCGCAATAGCTTCTTTCCGTGGCCCCGAGCAGCGAGCTGACGTCATGGCGCGGCGCATCCGTCTGCCCGGAATTGTTGACGTGGTGTTGGTCTCCGACCCAGCCGAAATTCGCGCCTTCAATGATGCTCGCGGCGTCGATCGCAACTTCGTCCTGCGCGGGCCGCTGATCAATCGCTTGATTGTGGCCCGTATCCGCCACTGGTTCCAGATTATGGGTCAGCTATTGCCCTCCCTCATGCCGCGCCACGACCACGTCCGTGCCGATCATCAGCAAAAGCTTGCCGCAGCAGTTGACCCGATGTCCAGCAACAAACTGTGGAGCGATTCACAAATCGATGCGCTTGCCGCTTATGTCCGCGGCGGCGGCACCGACGAGGCGGCCGGTATTGTTGCTCAGCAAATTGTCGGCAGTTTATTCGATCCGCTCTATCACGCAGATGGTGCGACTTGGAATGCCGCGAAACTGATCGATCAGTTTCGCGACGGCATCTCGCCGATTCAAATCGTGTGGCAGCTCACCGGACAGCTGCGCCGTGCGCGCGCTCTTTTGGTTGATCGCGCCAAGGCTGACCGTTGGACGATGCACGGCACCGCAATCGGTGTTCACGGGATTGTACGGGCCTTGGCGCAGATGCGTCGGCTGCGCTCCGAGCCGAACTCGGAATCTTTCAGCGATGAGGCGGTACTGTGGCAATGCCTCGTCCCGCCAAAACAAGTGCCCCGCACCGTCGAAGTCCCGCTCGAGACCCCGCTTGTGAAGGAGCCGTTGAGCGTCGGCTCCATTCTGATGCTGCAGCTGGAAGCTGCCTGGCCGCGAGCACCCGATGCGGAGCTGGTATTCATGCAGGGCCACTGGAACGCGTGCCCGGCGCGCGCCTTCGTGACCGGACTCCTCCTTATGGTGTGGCGTCGGACCTTACAGGAGTCCATTGCCACATGACCGAAGCGATGAACCAGGGCGTTACATCGGCCGCCGCCGGGGCCAGCAGCGATGTCATCTTTACACCGTTGAAATTTAACAATCTCGAGGTCAAGAACCGTGTTTTTCGCTCCAGCGTTTCCGGCCGTTTCGACAACGAAGACGGCTCGCTGACCCAGACGCGGATCAATTGGGAATGCAAATTCGCGAAGGGCGGCGTCGGAGCCATAATCTCATCTTACGTCCCGGTGCTGATGGAAGGCCGCATAATCGCCGGCTACGCGACCATCCACCGCGACGACTTCATTCCGTACTGGCAAAAGCTTGGCGAAGCTGTGCGTAGCTTTGACTGCAAATTTATCATGCAACTGTCGCACTCAGGTCGACAGATGGACATACCCGGCGTGCATAATTATGCGCGCCCGACGCTGTCATCGACCAGCAAAAAGGAATCGTTGCACGGCTTTTTGTGCCGGGCAATGACCATCGAGGAAATCCACTACACGATCGATGCCTTCGCCAAAGGCGCATGGCGGGCGCGCGAAGCCGGCCTCGACGGCGTCGAACTGCATGCCGCCAATGGCTATTTGTTCACACAATTCTTGAGCTCTGGCATCAACGATCGGACCGACGACTATGGGGGCTCGCTAGCCAATCGCGCCCGATTCCTGCTCGATGTGATTTCAGCGATCCGCGCGAAAGTCGGAAACAAATTTCATCTACAAGTAAAGATCAGCGCGGTCGATCACAACAATGTCGTGCCGTGGGAAAAGAAAGGCAACGCGCTCGACGAAAGCGTGCAAATCGCAAAGTGGTGCGAGGCCGCTGGCGCCGATGCGCTACATGTCTCGACCGGCAGCCTATTTCCACATCCCTTGAATCCACCGGGCGGTTTTTCATTCGAGACTATCACCGCAACTTACGACGCGATGATCTCGTCAGGTATGAGTACACTGCGCAATTATTTTTTGTTCCGCTATCCGATCTTGCGACCAATATTCTACTGGGCTTGGTTTCGAATGAAGCGTGGTCGGCGAGTGGAAGGTGTCGGCGAAGATGAAGCGCGCGCGATCAAAGCCGCGGTAAAGATCCCAGTGCTCTCAACTGGCGGCTGGCAGACCGCCTCGAAAATCCAGCAGGCGATTGTTTCCGGTGCCTGTGACGGGGTTTCAATCGCGCGCTCGCTGATCGCCAATCCGAACCTCCCAAAATTCTGGGCTGCCGGTGACGATCTGCCGCCATCACCTTGTACTTATTGCAATCGCTGTCTGCTTAACGCTCCAAAAAATCCGATGGGCTGCTACGAGCCGCTGCGTTTTGCCAACCATGAGGCGATGCTCAATCAGCTAATGACGATCTACAACACGCATCCGGTTCTGCAGGCACCGACACCAGAGGAGGTGTCGCCATGATCCGCGAGCAGTCTGTCACCGCCGTCGAAAATGCCCTGCATCGGCGCTGGCGTCTGCTGATCCCAGCCTATGTATTGCTGGCGATTATTGCGTTGATCGGCATCATTGGCACAATCCTTGGCCTCGTCCTCCTCTGGCAGCTGGCGCAGAACCGCACGCCGTACTACGCCGACATTGTTGAGGAGTTCAAATACGGTTCGATCGGTGCCGAGCCGCATAGCGGAATTCCGTACCGAATCTGGCGCGCCTTGCCTGCCTTGTTTCCAGAGCATTTTGGCGGTCTCCAGGACTATTCGGCCTTCGGTTTTCTCTACGAAAACGACGCCGACGGCCGCCAGCGCGACCTGCCGATTGGCATTTCACGGCGAACGTATCGCAATGTCGATGTGGTTTGGTTTAACTGCGCCACCTGCCACACCGGCACGGTAAACACGACGATGAGCGATGCCGGTGGGCAGGTGTCGACTGGTAGGCACATTATTCCCGGAATGCCCTCCAACAATCTCAATCTTGAACGGTTCATTCGGTTTCTGTTGAATGCCGGCGCCGATGAACGGTTATCCTCGGACAAATTGATACCGGCGATCAATCAGACTGGCCCGAGGCTCAGTCTTCTCGAGGAAATGATCTATCGCTGGTACATCATCCCGACATTACGTGATGGATTGCTAGAGCGGCGCACCAGGCTCTTCCCATTGTTTCGCCAGCAGCCGCCTTGGGGTCCCGGTCGGGTTGATACTTTCAATCCTTACAAAATGATCCAAGCGAACATGCCGCTTGCGTCACTGCAGAAGAGCGAGCTGATCGGCATCGCCGATTTTCCTTCGATCTTCAACCAGGGACCGCGGGAAGGCATGCACCTGCATTGGGACGGAAACAACACCTCGTTAGCCGAACGTAATCTTTCCGCGGCGATGGGTGCGGGTGTCACGCCTGATTCTGCCGACTTCGCAACCATCAATCGCGTGGCCGAGTGGCTAAGGACGTTGCGGCCGCCGCAAAGCCCGTATCATCCCGACCCGGCTGCGGTGACACGTGGCCGCGCCATTTTCACGGCGCAGTGTCGCGCCTGCCACGGCTACCAGGATACGTCTGGCTATGTCTTTACCGGCGAAACGATTGGCCAAGTAGAACCGAACAGCAAGCTCGGCGTCGATCCTCACCGTCTCGATTCCTATACCGATCAGTTTCGGCAATATCAGTTGGCCAATTTCTTCGCCGGCACCCCGCATCAGTTCAAATATTTTGTTAAGACCGATGGCTACAGCAATCTGCCCCTCGATGGTTTGTGGTTGCGTGCCCCTTATCTGCACAACGGTTCGGTACCGACGCTCGCCGACCTTCTCAATCCCCCCGATAAACGGCCGCCGGCTTTCGTGCGTGGCTCTGACACGCTCGATCCAGATCGCGGCGGTTTCGTCGCGCCACCGTGCGTGCCACCTTCACGACCGACAGAGCCGTTTTGCTACGACACTGGCAAACCCGGCAACGGTAATGGTGGTCACCTTTATGGTGTTGACCTGCCTGCCGAACAGAAGTCGGATTTGTTGGCGTACCTATTAACTTTCTAAGAAATGCCATGACCGTGAATTCTGAAAATTCTCCGAAACCCCAGACGATTGCAGCCGTGCAGTGGTTCCGAGCTATTATGTGGCTTGGCATCGGCGCAAATGTCGCTTGCGCATTAATCTCAATTCTATGGACAGAAGGCGTTCTCAACTTCCTTCACCTTGAAATGGCTCACCCGTTGGTTTGGCCACGATTTGCAGCCTTCCTCTTGGTTCTGCTTTCGATTTTCTATGTTCCATCGGCAATCGATCCCTTGGCTCATTGCTATTCGGCGGTGGTCGCCATCATTTGTCGCTTTGCCGGCGTTGCGTTTTTCACAATCGTGGGCGGTCGTTACATCGTCTTTGGGTTGTTTGACTTAGCGTTTGGACTCCCACAGGCAATACTTTTGCTGCTCGCCTGGAAATGGTCGAACACCACAAGGAGCGCCAAATGAAGGGCAGAACCTTTAAGCGGCGTCAATGGTTACTTGCAGTTCTCGCCATTGTCATCTTTTGCGCCGGAGTAGGTTTTGTTGCCTATGAAAATTTCCTGGCACGCGCCATTCCTGTCTACGCTGATGACGAGCAAAATTTTAAATATGGATCAATTGGCAACGACGGCGCTCTTGGCGTGCCCTACGCAATATGGCTGGTGCTACCGAAAATTTTTCCTGAATACTTACCTGGTCCAGGCGGTTACGCGTCGCTGGGATTCCGTTGGGAACCCGGTCGGACCCAATCTGACGCGCCGGTTGGATTTTCGCGCGCCCGGGTTGGCGTGGAGCGGATGGCAATCAATTGTGCCTTTTGTCACGTCACGACCTATCGTCGAACGCCCAATGGACCGCTCGAATTCGTGGCGGCGGGTCCGGGCAACACAGTCGACGTATTGGGTTATCAGAATTTCCTTACGGCCTGTGCACGCGACTCCCGCTTTTCCGGCGATGGTTTATTGCCCGCTATGGAAAAGGAAGTGCATCTGTCCTGGCTTGATCGGTTGATTTTTCGTTATGCGCTCATTCCGATTGTAAGGAAAAGCCTTCTGCAGCAAGGCGACCAATTCCGATGGACCGACCAGCACGAACGGCCGCCGTGGGGACCAGGCCGTATCGATCCTTTCAATCCAGTGAAATTTGACATGTTACAGTTGGCCGATGATGGCACGATCGGCAATTCGGACATGCTGGCAGTGTGGAATCTCGGTGCACGAGAGCAAATCAGAGCCAATGCCCCATTGCATTGGGATGGCCTCAACAATTCGGTTCGTGAAGTGGTTTTAAGCTCTGCGCTAGGAGACGGTATGACGGCGCATGAATATGATGAACAGACCCAAGCGTCATTGCGCCGTGTCGCTGCATTTTTACGCCGCACCAAACCACCGGCCTCGCCGTACCGACCGGATGAGGCGGCGGTTGACCGAGGCCATGCACTTTACGCCAAGTTGTGCGCGGACTGTCACGCGGCGACTGGTGCGCGCACACTGACGGTCATACCGATTGAGGAAATTCAGACTGACCGGCATCGCATCGACATGTGGACGACCGCGGCACGCGATGCCTACAACAGTTATCAAAAGGGTTATGACTGGAACTTCAGCCATTTCCAGAAATTAGAGGGCTACGTCGCCGAAACCTTGGACGGCTTGTGGTTGCGGGCACCATATCTCCACAATGGCTCGGTCCCGACACTTGCGGATTTGTTGGAAGGACCGCAAAACCGGCCGAAGGCATTTGTCCGTGGGGGCGAAGTCCTCGATTCCAGCCGCGGTGGTTTTGTGGCGCCCTCATGCGACCCGCGTCGATCTGAGAAAGCGGTATTCTGTTTTGACACTACGCTGCCCGGCAATGCCAATTCCGGACACGTCTATGGCACCGGCCTAACGGCAGCAGATAAGGCCGATCTGCTTGCGTATCTTTTGACCTTTTAAGGGTACACAGGGTTTCGCATGAGCGAAACACAGACATTGTCATATGCTAAAGCACTGACAGCGACTCGGCTTCACATCTATCAAGCCCTGTTTACGATTAGCATTATCGTTGGCCTGCTCGTTGGACTGTGGTGCATATTCGATCCAGTAGGCTTTGCCCAATTGCTATTCCAGACCGATCCGCACCCGGAAGCCTGGCCGCGAATTTGGGGAGCAACGCTCCTGGCCTTACAGATCCTCTATATACCAGGAGTGCGCAATCCGCTTTTCTATCGTTGGCCCAACTGGTCCAGCATCGCGGTCAAGCTTTTAATGACAATCATCTTTCTCACCGCTGGGTCTTCCTTTCGTCTATTAGCTATCTGGGAATTTATTTGGTTCGTCATTTTATTGGTCACCTATTACCGATTGATGTTGGCCGATATACAAAGTAACCCATAGCAAACTAACCCTGCCGTAATAAAATTCGTACGTTCGCAGCGTTCGAGCACTTTCAATCTTCATGCTAGGGCGCTGAATGAGCGTCGGGAATCAATCGTTCAGAACTCTCCGGTGTTCGCCGCTTGCTCGCCGGAAATTGAAATAGGCGTCTGACCCGCTTGGAGTCGACGCATCACTTCGTCGTTTAATTTGGGATTTACGAACAATTCATTGATCGTCATGATTCTTTCGTCGACGCCCGTCCACCGCATCAGAGTATGAAAGCCAGCACGATTGTTGAAATACCCAGTCGGCTGGACTTGTCCGTCCTTGTCCAGTTCGGGAACAATGCCACCACTCGGACCAGTCCTACCGCGGACAATTTGGACGGGATCTTCCGCTTCGAGCCGCATCATGGTCATCGCGCGTCCAACGCCGTCTATGTGCGGGACAAACATACCGAGCTCTGCAATTTGGTGATCCAGCAAGCGCTTGACCGCCTCCTCGCGCGTCACGTTTCCCGTCATGTCGAGCCAGCGCGTTCCCGCGGCAATTTCGGCCTCGTTTTGATTCTGCAACGCTTCGCGCAGTGCTCCTTCACGCCGGTAGGCTTCGTGAGGCTTCAGGATCACTGCATCCACCCACGCCAGCGCCGCGAGCTCGACGGGTGAATATTTCTCCGGATGCTTATCGGCTTCATGGACATACAAAAGCTTTTCTGTGCACTCCGTTAGCGCCCGTTCGGTTGCGCGTTGCGCATCGGCGTCACTCATTCCCGCTCGTCTGAAATTGCCGCCGCCATAACGCCGCAGGAACTCGGTGTAGGCGAACAGCGTGTGATGTTCTAAGCCATAGCGGGAGCGGTTAAGCCGATAGATCTTCTGGATCAGCAACTCCTTGAGTACGCGGTCGACAAAACCTGCCACCAGCGTGCCGTTTCTCGTCTGGTCTTCGTTAAACATGAGAGCGAGCGAGTAAAATGCCTCCTCCCGACCGGCATCTGGCAGGTATTGCAGCGCAAACACTAGGCTGCCCGGGGCGTGCACGCCGCGACCCCAACCCCACGATGCTACGCTCTGCCCGCCTTGCGTGATGCCGAAGTCGCGATCAGCGTCTACCTCATAGGACGTCAGTGGGATGCGTGCTCCTTTCAAGGGCGCTGGCTCAACTTTTATCTGGCCAGCAGCAATCGCCTGCGTCGGCGGCATGACAGCGGGCGGGACGATTTCGCCGATACCATTCGATGCTGCGGCGAGGAGACCATTGAGCTTTTGGATGAACTCAGGGGGATACGGCTGAAGCGCGTCGTCCATTGGCCCTTCGTCGGGGATGTTTAGGGCAGAAAACATGCCCGCTAGGGCGACGAATTGCATACTGTGAAAGCAAAGTTCGACGAATTGGCTATCAACCTTCCGCGCCAGAAGATCCTTCGGCATCGTTGTCGGAATACCGTCGGCAGCTTTTCGCGCGAGCGAATCCGCTTCGTTGGCTGATTTATTATCAACAAGCGCCTGGGCTCTTGCTTCACGCGCCGCACGAAGTTGGGCGAATGGACGCTCGGTGGACGTGTAGACGTTCTGGTTATATTCACCAAAAGCGGCGCGAAACTCGGCAAAATCTTCATCGCTGTAGGACTGCGGATCGGTGGCGAACTTGTTTGCAAGAATTAACGCTGCGCGTTCATGGCGCTCGAACACGCCCGGCGTCGACGGCACGTCGAGGTACAGCATCTTCTGTGCCATTTTTTCAGGAGTTGTGATGCGATAATGAACTGCGGTCTGCATGCCCAGAAAGGCATGATGCGTCATCGTGTACCACACTCTCCGCCTCTGCGCGATCGCATTGGTTACAAGCTCCTTCGTCACGCGGTCGACGAAGCCCGATATCTGCACACCGTTTCGGAATGAGGGCGTGTCGAAGGCGAGACTGGTGGAATAATCCAGCTGCTTTTCCAACACGCCAGGTATCTGGACTAAGTACCTCCCGAGATTATTACGATCTCTCGCTTCGAAGTTGTCGAAGAGCTGCGCCACCCAAGTCCACTCGGTGCGTGCCTCGTCGCCTCGCGCCCAATTCACATTCGGCAATCTTGGATCGGCGTCTTGCAGAGGCACCGATGGGGAAGGCCGGCCGTCTTGGCTTAGCAGACGGGGTCTCGCCGTATTCTTGGCAGCCTGAGGTTCAGCGGCAACGACAGGCGAAAATCTAAATGGGACTGCCAGCGCTGCCAGGCGAGACAAGCCAATTGCTGTCCTTCTTGTAAACATAGGCATACTCCATACCCCGTCTGGTCTTCGGGCCGGCCCAGTTGCGAGGCTACTCAACCTCGACGTCAATCCTTTTGCCACTTGTGTTGGTGATTGGGCGTTTTCGAAGGCGGTGGAATAGGATCTCCGACGAGCTCTTGGTCGGAGGCGCAAACATCGGCGCAATCA
>Ga0318529_10000241_pt1 | contig 12375 bp, 9 predicted proteins | sample GRESIP053b4f23_FD_203494 | JGI IMG/M metagenome (GOLD analysis project Ga0318529, IMG submission 203494) | Tropical soil microbial communities from Luquillo Experimental Forest, Puerto Rico - GRE.SIPMG.053b4f23 | ecosystem: Environmental > Terrestrial > Soil > Tropical forest > Bulk soil... | reverse complement strand
GACCTGGGCGCCGCAGAACCGGGCGCTGTGGAAGTCGATCTGGGCGCCGGAGAACTCGGCGTCATTGAAGCTGAGCTGGCCGCCGGAGAGCCCGGCGAGACCGAAGCTGACCTGTCCGCCGGAGAACCTGGCGCCGCTGAAGCTGACCTCGCCGCCGGAGAGCCCGGCGGAACCGAAGCTGACCTGTCCGCCGGAGAACCTGGCGCCGCGGTAGTTGACCTCGCCGCCGGAGAACCTAGCGTCGGCGAAGCTGACGTGGCCGGCGGAGAACTCCGCGCCGTCGAAGCCGACCTGAGCGCCGGAGAACATGCCGCCGCCGAAGCCGACCCGGCCGCCACAGAACTCCGCCCCGCTGAAGCTGATTTCTCCGCCGGAGAATTCGGCGCCGGAGAACCCAGCGAATCCCTGGCCGGTCCGGGTGCCAGAGAACTGGGTGCGGCCGAAGCTGATCTCACCGGCGGAGAACTTGGCACGGCGGAAGCTGGCCTCGCCGGCGGAGAACGTCGAGCGGCGGAAGTCGACCTGGGCGCCGCAGAACCGGGCGCTGTGGAAGTCGATCTGGGCGCCGGAGAACTCGGCGTCATTGAAGCTGAGCTGGCCGCCGGAGAACTCGGCGCCGGCGAAGCTGACCTGGCTACCGGAGAACTCGGCGCCGTCGAAGCTGACCTCGCTACCCGAGAACTCCGCGTCCGCGAAACTGACCTCGCCGCCGGCGAACCTGGCTCCGCTGAAGCTGACCTTGCCGCCCGCGAACCTGGCTCGGCCGAGGCTGACCTGGCTACCGGAGAACTCGGCGCCGTCGAAGCTGACCCTGCTGCCCGAGAACTCGGCGCCCGCGAAACTGACCTTGCCGCAGTTGAACTTGGCCCCGCTGAAGCTGATCTCTCCACCGGAGAACCCGGCGTGGGAAAAGTCTCCGCCGTCAAACACCGCACCGGTGAAGTCAAAGTCCAGGCTCCGCCAGGAAACCTTGGCGCTCAGTCTGAGATGCGCCGCGATGATCTTAATAACGGCGCGGCGAACGTCTCGGGTTGATCCGGACTTCGGCTGGTCGCCCGGCGCAGCGTCCAGCCCGGCGTCCGGCGAATTGAGCCTCCGCAGATGCGCGCAGAGCGCGTCGACGCAGGTCTGCCGGCGCTCAGGCCAGGCATCGGCGAGCTCTGCCATCGCGCGCACCCCGGCCAGCTGGATGGCGGCCTTCTCGTCGCCTACCTGCGCGGCCGCGGCAGTGAACCGCTCGCGGTACCCTCTGTCCCGCTCAAGCTGGGCATTGGCACTGTTCAGAACGGCGATGGACGCGGCGACCCGGTGGCGCCGGTAGGCCACTATCAAGACAACGAGCACGACTGCCCCGGCGATGGCGGCGAAGACCAGTGGCACAGCTCCTACCTTGTCATTCCCCCCGTAGCGCAGACACATCGCCCAGTGGGGAACGGTCGGCGGGCGGGCGACGCCCGCTCAGCGTCCGTCGAGGAACGGCGTGATCAAGGCCAGCACTTGGCCGGGCCGCCGTGTCACGCCGACGTGCGTGGTCCCGGGAAGCACCGCGAGTTGCGCATTCGGCAGGAGTTCGAACATCTCCACCACGTCCGGCAACGGTGAGAAGTCGCGGTCGCCGAAGATCAGCAGGGTCGGCACTCGCAGTGATCGCAGTTCGTCGGTCCACCCCGGGAACTCGTGCACCAGGGTCTGCAGCTTGACCGCGAACTCGTCGAAGTGTGCGGGGTCGGGCGCGACTGCGTCGTAGGCGTCACGCATCTCCTGAAAGTCGGCCCGCGTCGGCAATCGGTCGTCGTCCAGTGGCGCGCTCTCCCGACCCGGCGGGCGGTGAGCATCCGCCGAGGCGACGATGAGCTTGCCGACCCGGGCGGGTGCGCCGAGCGCGACCGCGTACGCGACAAGACCGCCGAGGCTGAATCCGAACAGGTCGGCCTCGGCGATCCCCACATGGTCGAGCAGTGCGACGACGTCAGCGGCCAGCGCTTCGATCGTCATTGCGCGGCCGGTGTCGGCGGTGCGCCCGTGCCCCTGGAGCTCGAGGGCGATCACCTGCCTGCTTGCCGCCAGGGGTTCGAGCAATGGCCCGAAACTGAGGCCGATGGTCAGCAGGCCACCGTGCAGCAGCACCAGTGGTCTCCCGCTGCCGCGAATCTCGTAGTAGAGCTGCAGGCCGTTCACCGGTGCGTACGTCATGCCAGGTATGACGGTACGCGGCCCGCACGCTCATCGCGAAGCGCCGCGCATGCCATCGATCGTCCAGCCGGTTTCGGCACGTATGCATCGCCTGAGGCCAGAACCGGCCTCAGCGAGAAGCCGCTAGATGGGCCACCGGTCTTTCTTGTTGCGGGCTGAATCAACTCGTCGTACGTGTCCTCAGCCGTGCGGTCGGTCTTGCTGGTCATCTGTTGCGTCATATACCGGGCGAGCACCACGAAGCCATAGATGCCCAGCGCTATCACGACCACGATAACGATGTCCTGCCACCACACTGTGATCACCTCGACGGGGCGCGTCTTCGTAGCGGCTGCCCCGCCCGGCCCGTGCCAAACACGACAGCCGGGTCAGCCACCATCCTCCGGACACGACCCATACCGACAGCATCGATCATCGCAAAAGCACATCTGCCGGCCGTAGGTGGCCCGCAGGCAGGGCGGGAGGCCGCGCTGGCGTTCGGGGGGCGTACCCCGGCTGGTTGACGTTGGCGCGGGAGGCCGCGAGCGTCACAAGGTGCGGCGCAGTGACGGCACGGCCGTGGACCGGGAGGATGGAGGCATCATGGCCTCGGATAAGTCTTCAACGGCTGCCTGGCTTGAGGACGGGCGCCTCCTCGACCGCGTGGCCGGCGCTGTGCGGGGCGTGCTCGGTGGCGGGCGTGTACCGGATCAGATACCTATGCTCGCGAACGCTGATCCGCGCACGTTCGGTCTGGCCGTCGCGACCGTCGATGGCGAGGTGAGCGGGGTCGGGGAATGGCGCCAGCGGTTCTCTATCCAGAGCATCTCGAAGGTGTTCACGCTCGCCCTCGCGGTCGCCAACGACGGCGCGGCGCTGTGGACGCGGGTGGGGCGCGAGCCGTCGGGCACGCCCTTCAATTCGCTCGTTCAGCTCGAGTACGAGCATGGCATCCCCCGCAATCCATTCATCAACGCGGGCGCGCTGGTCGTCACCGACCGGCTGCTGAGTCTCACCGGAGATGCGTGCGGCGCCACGGAACGCTTCCTGCGCACCGAGTGCGCCTGTCCGGAGATCGCCAGCGATGCGGTGGTGGCGTCCTCGGAAGCTGGGCAGGGCCACCGCAACGCCGCGCTCGCTCATTTCCTGGCGAGCTACGGAAACCTGGAAAACTCGGTCGGCCGCGTGCTTGACCACTACGTCCGCCACTGCGCCATCGCGATGAGCTGCGCCGAGCTCGCTGTGGCCGGAGGCTTCCTCGCGCGTCATGGCGTGCGCCGCGACGGCTCCCGGTTGCTGTCACGCAGTGACGCCAAGCGCATCAATGCGATCATGCTGACCTGCGGCACCTACGACGCGGCCGGTGAGTTTGCCTACCGAGTCGGCCTGCCCGCCAAGAGCGGCATCGCTGGCGGCATCCTAGCCATCGTCCCTGGGCGCTGCAGCGTGTGCGTGTGGAGCCCGGGTCTCGACGATAAGGGCAACTCGATCGCGGGGATCGCGGCCCTCGACGCGTTCACCACCTTGACCGGCTGGTCGGTGTTCTAGCCAACGGCGGCGCTGGGCTACAGCTAACGGCTGGTAAGCGCTCCCGGGTGCGGGGCGTCAATCCGTGACGGCCCCAGCGGAGGAGCGGCTAGCGCGATTCTGAGAAACGATGTCATTAGCCCTCTGCGGATGAATGACAGCCCCGATGGCACCGGGGCGTGAATTCCATGGCCACCGGGTCAGGCGGTAGGTCCCGCGTCCCGGGTTGCCAGCGCGCTCACGTGGTCGTCGCGGCCGCCCGCAGCCGTGGCATCACGGTGGCGGTCACCTCCTCGAATACCGCGTCCTCGGCGGGAGCCGCCCCCCAGTTCTGCGGCCAGTACAGGACGAACTCGTCGATGCCGACCTCGCGGAACCGTCCCACCATATCCTGGAAATACTCCACCGACCGCCAGGGAGTCAGTGGCGGGAAGCAGACGAGGGAATGGCGGATGGAGGCGGGATCCCGGCCGGCGGCCACGCACAGGTCGTCGAAGCGGTGGCTGCGGTCGGCGGTGACGGCGTAAAAGGCCTCCTCAGTGTCGATGTCGTAGCCGCCCCACGAGCTCCACCCGTCACTATGCTCGGCGGCGATGCGGAGCATTTTCGGGCCGTGCGCGGCGATGGTCACCGGCGGGCGCGGCTGCTGCACCGGCAGCGGCACCGTCTCCGCATCCTCACAGTGGTAGAACTGCCCGTGGTAGGTGGTCACCTCCTGACGGAGAAGCAGATCGACCAGTTCGACGAACTCACCGAATCGGGCGACCCGTTCACCGGTCGGCCAGTCCACCCCGCTGGCCTTGGCGCCTGCGGACGGGTCACCCACCCCTAGGGCCAACTCGACGCGCCCGCCGCTGAGGTGATCGACCGTCACCGCCGCCTTGGCGAATGTGACCGGCTGCCTGAAGTACAGGCTCGTGACCAACGTCCCGACCCGGATACGACGCGTGTCCGCAGCCATCATGGTCAGCGTTGACGGACCATCGAATATCGTGTGCCGCGGCCGGTCCGGCTCCACCACGGTGTCGCAGTTCCACAGCACGTCGAACCCGGACCGTTCGGCGTCCCGCCAGCGTGCTCGCAGCGCATCCAGCGGCAGGTGCTGGTACTGGTAGGCGCAAAAGCGCAGATCGGCCATGGCCGCTCAGTAGTAGCCGGTGGTGCCGTCGACGCGCTCGCGGAGCAGGTCGGCGTGTCCGTTATGGCGCGCGTACTCCTCGATCATGTGGGTGACGATCCAGCGCAACGACCAGGGCTGGCCCGTGCGCTCAGACGCCTGCTGGCTGAGAACATCCAGGCTCGGGGCTTGCGCGACCACCTGTCGCGACGCGGTGCACTCCTGCTCGAAGGCGTTGAACGCCTCCGCCGGGTCGGCCTGATCGACGTCGTTGAAGTCCGCGTCCTCATCGGCGGACGTGACGTACAGATCGGGCACGTCCTCGCCGAGGAACACCTGGCGGAACCAAGCGCGCTCCACCTCGGCCATGTGCCGGACCAGCCCCAGCAGGGACAGGGTGGACGGCGGGACCGCGCGCCGCCGGAGTTGCTCCGCGGTCAGGTCCTCGCACTTCCAAATCAGGATCCCCCGGTGATGCTCCAGCCACCCGGTCAGCATCTCCCGCTCACCCGCGTCCTGCGCCGGTCGTGCCCGGTCCGTCGCCATGCGGCGACCTTCTCACAGCCGACCCGGCCGCACCACCCGGTTTCCAGGCGCCGGTGCGTCGTCCATGCGCCGCCGAGTTCCCACTCACGCTGCGTAATCGGGCAGTGGGGCCGGATACTGAACTGTGTCCACTCCCGCGCTGGAGGCCGTCGAGGCCCTGGGTCTTCCCCACACCTTGATCCGCCACGGCCCGGTGCGCAGCTTGGCCGAGGCCGCCCGGGCACGCGGCGTAGCGCCCGCCGATGTGGTCAAAACGCTGGTGGTACGCCGCGGAGCGGATGACTTTCTGTTCGTGCTGGTGCCGGGCGACCGCGCCATCTCCTGGCCGAGGCTGCGGCGAGTGCTGGGCGTGAGCCGCCTGTCCATGCCCGATGCCGAGGTGGCCAGGCAGGCAACCGGATACGAGCGCGGCACGATCACGCCGTTCGGATCGGCCAGGCCTTGGCCGGTGATCGCCGATGAGCGCGTGCGCGGCCGCAAGATCACCCTCGGCGCGGGCGAGCATGGCCTCGCCCTGGCGGCGGATGCCGACGCGATCCTGCGGGCACTTGGCGCGTCCGTGGCGGACATCTCCGACGCCGAGCCCGCTGCCTAAGCCGCCATGCCCGCGCGGACCCAGCACCGGTCCAGGCGGTCCCGCGGCGCGGGGTTGGGTATCGCAGCAGGTAGCGGCTGGGTGCGCTGCGTGCGCGCCGGGCCATATACGCTTTCTGGGCATGACCCCCGGTGCATCGTCGCTGGCGGCCGCGGTTTCAGGATTGACGCGCAGCGACCCTCGTAGCCCGGGAATCACCCGCGAACGGAGCCGCGAAGGTTTCCGGTACTGCGGCCCGTCCGGCGCCGAGGTCACGCAGCGGGAGGCACGGCAGCGCATCGGCACGCTGGCGATCCCACCGGCCTGGACGAACGTCTGGATCTCGCCGGACCCGTTGGGGCACATCCAGGCCACCGGCGTGGACAGCCGGGGCCGGACCCAGTACCGCTATCACAATCTGTGGCGCGAGCAGCGCGACGCTCAGAAGTTCCATCACATGCTGCGGTTCGCCAGCGTTCTGCCTGCGTTGCGGGCGGCCACCGTGGAGGACCTGGCGCGAGCTGGGCTGGATCGTGACCGCGTCGCGGCCAGCGCGGTCCGGCTGATCGACCTCGGCCTGTTTCGGATCGGCGGCGAAAAATACGCCGAGCTGGACCATCATTATGGCGCCACGACGCTGGAGAAGCGGCACGTCAAGGTGACGGCTGACGGCATCATGTTCGACTACATCGCCAAGGAGGGCAAGCGCCGGGCGATCACCGTCACCGACGAAGCAGTCCTGCCCACCGTGCGGGCACTGGCCCGCAGCGACAATGGCCTGGAAACGCTGTTCAGCTACCAGCACGCCGGCACCTGGCGCGTCCTGCGTTCGCACGATGTGAGCAACTACATCGCCGCCCGAGCGGGTGGCCACTTCACGGCCAAGGAATTCCGCACCTGGAATGCGACCGTGCTGATGGCGCTGGCACTTGCGAACGCGGCGCCATCGCGCGCAACACGAAGCCGCGAGGGGGTCGTCGCTGCCAGTATTCGCGAGGTGGCGACCTGGCTTGGCGACACCCCCGCGGTGACCCGCAAGTCCTACATCGACCCACAGCTGATAGGCCGCTACAAGTCGGCCGGCGAACTCCCCGCGATTCCCTGGGCGCCGGTAGCGCTCCCGGCCCCCGCGGGAGCAGAAATCGCGGTCGCCGCCTTCCTGGCCGCCCCAGCTGACAGAGGCTTCATGCAGGATCGCGGCGGCGGCCAACGGGCACCGGCCGGCGGCCGCTAGCAACAGTTCCGGCCATTGCCTATGGCGAAACAGCTCACCCAGTCGTACTCTCGTCATACTCAAGAAGTTCGCTTGGGGGGACAATGAATTCGGTGAACTCTTCTATCCCAAACGAGCCCTGCGGCGTTGCATCCGAGGATTCCCCAGATGAACGAAGCGATACGTCAGCGGAACAGCCTCGCGGTGACGCGACCGGGCGCTCCCCAAAGGTGCCCGAGGCCAGTATCCAGATCGGGATGACGACGCAGGATCTGCGGTTGGCTGTCACTATGTCCGGGGGGGTGAGCCTGGCCGTCTGGATGGGCGGAGACGGCGATCCGCTTGACTGGCTCGACAACCACCTTGTCGGCATCGAGATCCACGACGCCAAAAGAATCCTTCCCACCGACCTCCTCCATCAGGCCGAGCGGGCTTCACCTCGTAACGTGGGGCACATCAGCTTAAAGGGCAGGGATAATACGAGGAGGTGGTCCAGGTGAGCGCGGCCAGCCAAGCTGCGTCGAAACTTTTGCACCGAGCAGCACGGAAGTCGTTGTTGCTATTCGAATATCCCTTTGTACGCGTCGCGCGTGCGCGCGCCATCCGCCGATCCGGTAAGCGGAACATCGAGGCCGCGAAGAAATGGCGCCGCAAGCGATGGAGCGTGTCGCTGCTCGAAGGCCTCTCCTACCTCGGCACGGCGGCCCTCGCGGTAGGCATTGTGTGGTCCGCTGTCGTGTTGATCCACGGCCCGTGGGTGCTGAACAGCATCAACCGCCGCTGCGGCAAGGACAGCGCGGCATGCGGTACCGTCGTCGGTTTCCTCGTCCCGCTCCTTTCGATCGCGGTGGCATCGGCGGTCTTCCTCTTCTACCGGCTGCGCTACGTCAGATCGCCGATCCTGAAAAGGGCAAAGGCGAGCCCGCAGGACCTCGTCGAGACGGCGACGCCGGACATCGCCGCCATCGTTGGCCGCGACGAGCTGTGCCACGTGATCATGGAGGACATCCGCCAGCAGGACATCCGTCGGCCGCACCTCGTGGTTGGCGGCGTGGGCGCGGGCAAGACCGCGGTCTTGGTCCGCCTGACCAAGCTTCTAGCTGACCGGGGCGCCATCCCGGTGCCGATCCGGCTGCGTGATGCCAAGAGAGGCCTGGACTTCCGGGAGATGGCGTATAACCGCTTCCGCGTCATGGCCGAGCGCAGGGTGCTCTCCACGGGCGAGGCCGAGAAGGTCTGGCGGCAGCTCAACAACGACGACAAGATCGTCGTCCTTGCCGACGGCCTGGAGGAGGCCCTTACCGAGGGCAGTGCTAACCAGGACCGCGACAACCTGATCAGACTCGCTATTCACCGGGCGCGCGAACTCGACCTGCCTCTGGTCATCGCGTCGCGCCCGCATGACCCGCTGCGCGGAGCGGACGCCACCATCATGGAACTGGAGCCGCTGAGCGAGGAAGCGGCGCTCGAGTACATCGACCCGGCCGGAACGAGCACTGACACGCGAAGGCTGGATTGGATCGTCGAGACCGCCGGTCTGACCGAGCTGCCGCTTTACCTTCAGATCACCCGTCAGCTCAGCCAGCATGCGCGGCTGGACTACATCTCGGCGGACCGGTCCGCGAAGGTGGACACGCGCAGTCTGGACCGGTCGAAGCTGCGGCTACACCTGCTCGATACGTGGATGGAAGCGCTGTTCGACGGCCATCTGAGGCCCACCGTGCCACTAAACCGCAAGGAACGCGAGGCTGCCGTGGAGTGGCTCTCCGCGCTGGCCTGCATCGGGCTGGCAGCGGACACCATCGATGTGAAGTTCGAGGAGTATTACCGGCCGAAGCCAGCCGGCAAGCCGGAAGTACGCCAGCCACCCGTGTACAAGGACATCGACAAGGCGGTCCAGCGCTTCATCAATAGCAGGCTCCCGCGCCGCCACCTCGATATCCGGCTGGCCGTCACCTGGGGGGACCAGCTCCATCTCGTCGAGGCGCACGGCGACGGCCTGCGTTTCCCGCACAGCATCATGCAGGCATACCTCGGATCCCGGTTCATGTGCACCGCCCTGGCGGACGAGGAATTCAGGAAGCTAGCGAAAACCGCGCTGCAGAAGCCCGGACGCGAGTTCCTGATCGCGCTTGTCCTTTACTCGCGGTCGGAGGCGGCCAGCCAGGAAGCACCCGCTAGGCCGGCAATCGAGCCGCCGCGCGACGAGCCCGCGATCGAGCCGCCGCACGGCGAGCCCGCGATCGAGCCCCCCCACGGCGAGCCCGCGATCGAGCCGCCGCACGGCGAGCGGGCGCTCGTAAGCGCCGGCACCCCACAAGCTCCTGGGAGGCAGGAAGCTGCCGACACAGCGCAGACCGCCGGGCCGGCACAAACGACCGAGCCCTTGAAGCCAGCCGATGGGGCAGAGGTCGCGGGTACCCGGGAGCCAGTGGGGACACCGGAGGCCACCGGGCCAGCGGCGCCGGTCCCGGACGGGCCGAGCCGCGCCGGGCCTCGCGCGGACGGCAAGACGGATAGGAAACCCGAAGTTCCGGTCATCGGCAGCGATGTCAAATCCATCCGTGACGTTCTCGAGTGGTCCGCGACCAGAGACATGGATGACGTCAAGAAGCTCGACCTCTACGCGGCCGCGATGGAGATCGACAGCTTCCTCGTCCACGACTCGCACCACCAGGCGATCGCGAAGAGCGTCGCGAAGCAGTGGCTCTACATCCGCGGCGGGGACCAGCGCACGCTTGACGAGGCAAAGCTGGGGCTGGTGCACCGCTTCGCGGACGCGGCGCGGGTAGTTGCGGCGCGCGCCGCCGCCAGCCGCGCCGCCAGAGCAACCCGCGAGAACCAGGCGGAACCGGACGCCAGGCCGGTCGACCCTGCCTACCGGGAGCTGCTCGACATCGGATGCCGCGAGGCGTCGTACTCGATCCGCCTCGCCATCGCTCAGGAAATCGGGGCGGGCGGCGATGAGGCCTTCCGCGTCCTGCACGAGCCACCTGATCACTCCCGCGATGACCTGTGGGGAAAGCTCGCCTGGCCAGACCCGGCTACCAACGCCCGGAGGAGCAGGCGGCCGCCAAGGCAGGACCAGGACGGGGCGCGTCACCGTGTGGAGCGCGATAGCCGACCGAGCAACGAGAGCAGGGATCTCGCGTTGCGGGCCCGGACGCTCTGTGCCTGGATTACGCCACTGCTGGTCGGGTCGGTCGACGACCACGCCGACGCGGCCCGTGCGGAACTCCAGCGCTGGCTTGCCCAGGTCGGCCACGAAGGCGCCGGCGGCGCGGACCCTTTCCCCGTCTCGCTCGAGGTCGCACTGGCCCAGGGTTTCAAGTACGCGGCGAACCGGCGGCGCCTGCATCCGCATGCGCTCCCGGAAACGCGGTTTTACTTGCAGGAACAGGCCGTTGGGATGCTCAAGAAGGCCCGCTTCTGGTTCTCGGAGCTCACCCTAATCCAGGCGCTCTGCTTGTGGGAGATGCGGGATCCTGGCGCAGGGCGCGATGCCAGCGCCCGCGACGGCCCAAGCGACCCGAGCCGCACCGGGGACCACGCCCACCAGCGCGGCTCGAACCCCAAGGCGATCGTCGCGCGCTGGCTCGAGCTCTGCCAGAACAAGGAGCATCCCTTCGTTAAGGAAGTCGGCAAGCTCGCAGTCCGGGCGCTGAAGACACGCCGCCCCCAGCGGTTCCTATGGATCGATGAGAGTAGCATCGTCGGCAGCGTGGGTTCCCGCACGGTGCAAACGATCAGTTACCGCAAACACCATCTGTGGATCCCACCGTCGGCCGGCTGGGCCGCGCTCAATCCGCGTGCCCAGCAACTGGTAGCCGATGTGCTGCTCATGCTGAACCTGGCCGAGCGCGGCGAGCCGCCGGAAGAGATCGGGCGCATCGACGGCTGCGACCTGCCGCCGTGCCTCACCCAGGACCGGGACCCACTCGAGCCCAGGAACACGGTCGGCGGGCTCTACACGGCAGCGGGAAGCAACTGCATGGACAACTGCCGGTTCGGACTGTGTCCCTACCCGCCGAAGGGGCTGCAGCCATACCGTTCCGAGCTGAACGAGGCCTTCTGCCGGAACCAGCAGACCCTGTTGAGCGGGTGGCTGACAGGGCTAACGGCGCCCTGGCAGGCGATGCCGCGCCGCCACCTGAAGCGGTTCTGGGCAGACATGGCGGACCGGGCGCGGGACGAAGGCGGCCGCCGGGACCGCACTTAGTCCGAAGGTGATCCGTGCCGGCCACCCGGTGAGACACCGACACCTAGGCTACCGTCGCCGTGGCCCGGTCGATCTACAGGCACCTGCCCAAGAGCGGCACACCGCTGTGGCTTGAGAACAGGAACGTCTGCGCGGAAGACCCAGCTACGGTCCGGCCGTCATGGGTGCGGCGAGCAGGCCGGATAGACGCTTAACGGGCAGTCCCACGCTTCAAGACGTTGAAACGTATTTGTCACAGAGGGCCGCCGGTAGCCGTCTGCGGCCGGTGCCAGCCGGACACCCATCTGACGCGCGGGCTTTGTACGAGCCGGGATCGGTCGCGGCAGCGGCAGCATACGCCCAGGTCAGAGACGGAAAGAGCATGTCAGGGCCGGTGTCGGCTACCATGCACAGGTCTTCCCGCCGGTGTAGCTCAGTTGGCAGAGCAGCCGTCTTGTAAACGGCAGGTCAGCGGTTCGAATCCGCTCACCGGCTCCAGGTCAGGCCCGGTCGCGACAGCTACAGCCCGGGATAGCCGGAGCGCAGCCAACGCTGCCGTCCAGCGTCCGGCCCTTCGCTCGAAGATGATTTCGCGGCGGTGTCGATCGCCTCACGCTTGATCTCCGGAAGCACGTACGTGTAGGTGTTCATCGTCAGGCCGATCTGGCCGTGGGCGGCCAGCTGTCAGGGTCATGATTGAAGCGATGAGACCCGTGTCCCTTTCCCCGACCAATTCCCAGGAGCGGGCGACACCAACGAGAAGCGAAGCGACCAAGGCATACCCGATCACTTGGGTGGATGTACCGCTGTCTGGGCGAGCCAGGAGCACAATGCCCGCTATCAGCTCTGTGCCGAAGATAAGCACGAGGAACACCGCAAGCCCCAATTGCCGCAATTGCTGACGGAACGTTGCCTGGCTGATCAGAATTGACCGAATCCCAGCGCCTGTGAACGCGATCCCGGTGACGCCCAAGATAAGCGCCGGGTACCCGACGTTGGTCCCAGGTACCAGGCCGAATAGCGCGACC
>Ga0318529_10000233_pt1 | contig 12524 bp, 9 predicted proteins | sample GRESIP053b4f23_FD_203494 | JGI IMG/M metagenome (GOLD analysis project Ga0318529, IMG submission 203494) | Tropical soil microbial communities from Luquillo Experimental Forest, Puerto Rico - GRE.SIPMG.053b4f23 | ecosystem: Environmental > Terrestrial > Soil > Tropical forest > Bulk soil... | reverse complement strand
GCTCAGCGATGCTGGATGACGCCGGACAGGGCAGTGGCCTGGGATGATCGTCGCTGCTGGTCGCTTGCCGTGGCTTGACGTCTGCGGTTATTGGCTCCCTGTTTGGCTCCCCCGGATATCTTTAGCGCCACTAACTATTAGCAGCTTCTGCTGGCTTCTGGGCCGGGCCCGGCGGGAACCCAACGGCCCGGCCAAGCCGACGTAGTGTGTATAGTTAGGCGTATGCCACGGATGCAGGTGTATCTCCCCGACGACCTCTACCAGCAGGTGAAGGCACGCCGCCTGCCGGCCTCCGAACTGCTCCAGGAAGCGGTGCGGGCCGAGATACGCCGCCAGGATCTGCTCGCCGAGACCGATAGCTACCTGTCCGAGCTGCTTGCCGAGGTAGGCGCGCCATCACCGCAGGAGCGGGCGCACGCTGAGGCCAGGGCCCGCCGGATCGCGGCCCGGCCGGCGCCACGGGCGAGCTAAAGCCTGTGCTGTCTTGACGCTGGTCTTGGATTCTGGCGCGGTCACCCGCCTCGCCGAGCGGTCAGGCCGGGCGGCCGCTTTGATTGCAGCCTTCCGCGGGGAGGGATTGTGGCCGCCGGTGGTTCCTTCGGTGGTTCTGGTCGAGTGCCTCACCGGGGAGGGATCACGTGACGCCGCGCAGCACCGTTTCCTTCGGACCTGCGACGTCGTGGAGGCCGTTCCCGTCAGGCTCGCCCGCCGGGCGGCCTGGCTGCGCGCCAGAGCACGGACGGGGTCCGCGGTAGATGCGCTGGTCATAGCAGTTGCCGAACCCCGCGGCACGGTCCTGTCAGGCGACCTCGGTGACCTGCGGGCTCTAGCCGCCTACGCAGCCGGCGTCACCGTCGAGCCAATCTGAACCCGATAGCCACCACTCGGCACCGGGCAGCCCGGCGCGGCACGCATCCAAATCCTGAACCCCTGCCCCGCCTGACGGCGCGCCCGGGTAGGCCTGCTGCTGTCACCGGCCTTGGCCTGCCGCGTACGACGCGCTAGGCCGAATGTTGGCAGTGGCAGCCAGGCCCGCTCGCTCGCAGCGCCGACAGCCCTCGTCCCACGCAGGCTGCGGGCCAACCGGACCTGCCAGTTTGCATCGCGGTTGGCTACGTCGGTAGGTGGCAGTCACGCTGGGTGATGGTAAACGTCATAGAGAACGCGCGCGGAGCCGCCGTTAGGCGCGGCAACCAGGTGCGGGCTGGCTACGGTCGAGGCAACGCATAACGGGGCGTTCTGTGGCGCTGCCGGCCTGGGCCTGGTCTGCGACGGGGCTCCCTTGACGGCTGGTATTACGCTGCCCCGTACTGGCTGTCGCATCCCCCGCAAGGAGTATGGCGTCCATCGGCGTACAGGTCGTGAAAGATGTGCTGCGCCTGGTCAACGGCATTGGCTGGCCGGCCCGGGGGAGCTGACGGCCAGGTGGTCGTGAGGCGCTCGGCGATTACTCCGAGGGAGATGCAGCGGAGACCCGGTGCGATCGGCCGTCCCTGTGCGAGAAGGCTTGCCGCGATGTCTCGTTAAGCAGTGCCTTGCCCGATGCGGATCAGGCCGACCTCATAGGCTAGTATCACGGCCTGGATGCGGTCCCTCAGGCCGAGCTTGGCAAGCACCCGGCTGACGTGTGTCTTGACAGTTCCTTCGCTGAGGAACAGCCGCCCCGCGATCTCGGTATTGGACAATCCCCGGGCGATCAGCGAGAGAACCTCCCGCTCCCGCGCGGTGAGGACGTCGAGCACGGATATGGTGGGACGGTTATCGGCGGGCGCGTCGCCGATGAAGCGCTCGATGAGCCTGCGGGTGATGGTCGGCGCGACCACCGCCGCCCCGGAGGCCACGGCGCGGATGGCGGCAAGCAGGTCCGGGGCGAGCGCATCCTTAAGGACGAAGCCGCTCGCCCCGGCTCGCAGCCCGGCGAAGACGTATTCGTCGAGGTCGAATGTGGTCAGGATCAGCACCCGGGGGGCAGGTTCGGCCGCCGCGGCGGCTCGTATCTGGCGGGTCGCCGAGATTCCGTCGGTTCCGGGCATCCTGATGTCCATGAGCACTACGTCCGGATGCGCGGCCGCGGTCACTTGGACCGCCTCGGCGCCGTCGCCGGCCTCGCCGACCACCTCGATGTCGTCCGCTTCGGCAATGATCAGGCGGAACCCGGTACGGACCAGCGCCTGATCGTCGGCAAGCACGACCCGGATGCTCACCGGCCGGCCTGTCCGGGTGCCGGGCTACCGGACGGAATCGCTGCCGGCCCATCGGCGCCGACCGGCGCCGGCTCACCGGCCGGAATCTGCACCGGCTCACCAGCCGGATCGCGCAGTGGCAGGCGGGCCTGTACGCGGAACCCGCCGCCTGGGAGCGGCCCGGCGTCGAACTCGCCGCCGAGCATCCCGACCCTGGTCTGCATGCCGCGCAGGCCGTGGCCACCGGGCGGGAGCTCAGGGCCGCGCCCGTCCAGCCCACGGCCATTGTCAGTGACCTCCACGCAGATGTCCGCAGCGCGGTAGCTGACCCGCACCGTCGCGGCCGCGCCGGGTCCGCCGTGTTTGATGGTGTTGGTGAGCCCTTCCTGGATGATCCGGTAGGCGGAAAGCTCGACGCTCGCGGCCAGCGGCCGGGGCTCGCCCTCGACGCGCAGTTCTACCGGTGTGCCCGCTCGCCGTACCTGGCCGACAAGCTCGCTCAGGCGGTCCAGGCCGGGTTGCGGGGCGAGCTCGAGATCGTCGGCGGGGTCGCGGCGCACGACGCCGAGCAGCCGCCGCGTCTCCGCGAGGGCATCGCGCCCGGTCGTGATGATCGCGCCGAAGGCCGTGCTGGCCTGGTCCGGATGGCGCAGCCGGAGCGCGGCTCCGCCGCCCTGCGCCTGGATCACGATGACGCTGAGCGCGTGCGCGATCACGTCATGCAGTTCGCGGGTGATGCGTGATCGTTCCGCCGCGGCGGCCAGCTCGGCCTGGCGGTCGCGGTCGCGCTCGGCGTCGCTTGCCCGCCGCTCAACCTCGGCGAGATACGCGCGCCGGGTGCGGGCACCGTCGCCGGCCAGCCACGCGGCGGCGAGGATCACGCCGGCCATGACCGCGTCGCCCGGGTTGGCCAGCCAGCCGCCTCCGAAGTACCGCGACGACCAGGCACCGCCCAGGCCCGCCGCGACGGCGATTATCGCGAGCACCGCGGACGCGGCCAGTACGGGCAGCGAGACCCGGCGCGGCCTGGCGGCGGCGAGCGAATAGGCCGCGAGCGCCACGACCAGGTCGACGGGCAAAGGCATGAACGCCAGGACCTCGCACTGCACCACGAACACGGCCATAGTCACCAGGAACACGGCGACGGGCCAGCGGTGCCGCAGGGGCAACACGCTCAACGCGGCCACCGAGGCCAGCCACCACACGAGCAGATGCCAGTGCCAGGCGGCAACCGACCCGAAGGAGTAGATCAGCTTCGGGTCGGCGCTGCCCGGGGTGATCGCTTTCCCCGCGAACAGCACCGTGAGCGCGGCCAGCAGCGCAGCTGCCGCGATGTCCAGCACGGCAGGCCGCCGGAGCACGTGGGGCGGCTGATGCTTCATTACCTGCCAGCGTAAACGCGACGCAGCCGGCGGGCATCTGTCGCGCGGCCGATCGGCGGTCTGTCTCCGGGCGTATTCGTCTGTCCCAGCCGCCCCGGTCTGATGGGACCGCGGATCCATGCCGATCGCGACCAGCGGGAGACGACAGCAGCCCTCGCCGGGCGCGAGTCTCAGTGGGTGCCAAGCGTCACCCACGACCTAAGGAGATGGCATGTCGTCACGCGATCAGACACCCCCCATGACGCGAAGCAGGTTCGCCGCGAGGAGCCGGGCCCGGCCGGTGGCCGGCCTGCTGCTTGCCGCTCTCGCCGCCGTGGTCGTCCTTGTGGGCGTCTTGGCCGGCTGCGGTGCGGGCGGCCCGGCGCCGGGTGCGGCCGGGAGCCACACAACGTCGCTGCAGCAGCGGGCGCGGACCCTGTGGCTCCAGTTCGCGCGGTGCGTCCGCGCACACGGGTCGCCGAGCTTCCCCGACCCGCAGGTGGACAGCCAGGGCCACGCAAACTTCGGCCAATCGCCACAGATCAAGACCGAGGCCAGCCACGCGCTAGGCGCCTGCGGAATCATACTGAACCGGCTTCCCGCGTCGGTGCACCATAATGCCCCGGTCACCGCGGCCCAGGTGCACGAGCTGACCCTGTTCGCCCACTGCCTGCGCCAGCACGGCCTGCCCCAGTGGCCCGACCCCCAGCCCGACGGCACCTTCCGGCTGGCCGGCACGCCGTACGCCACCACGGGCAAGTCGCCGCAGTTCCTGGCCGCCACGCACGCGTGCAGTCAGTACGACGCCGGCGGCTCGATCACTGGGAGCTCGTGATCATGAACCGCAGGCGCGGTATGACCGCCGCAGCCGTCGTCGCCGCCGCGGCCGCGGCAACCGCCGGGGGCTGGTGGGCCAGCCACGACGCGCCAGCCGCGGGCGCCGCCGTGAACACCGCATCGAGCGCGGTCCCGACCGCGACCGCCACCGTGGTCCGCTCTACGATCACCACCAGCGAGCAAGACTCCGGCATGCTCGGGTACGCGGGCAGCTTCACCGTCTACACCGGCCTGACGGGGACGGTCACCTGGCTGCCCGCCACCGGCGCCGTCATCCGTCCAGGCCACCGGCTGTTTGCCGTGGACGGGCAGGACGTGATCCTGTTCGCCGGGCAGCGGCCGGCCTGGCGCGAGTTCGCCCCGGGGATGGGCGGCGGCCCGGACGTGGGAGAGTTGCAGCGCAACCTGATCGCGCTCGGCTACGACCCATATCACGCGATCACTGTCAATGATCAGTATGACTGGGCGACCCAGGCCGCGGTGCTGCGGTGGCAGGCCGCGCTCGGGCTGCCCCTGGCGCAGCGGGACGCCGTGATCCCGCTCGGGCAGGTCGCGTTCCTGCCTTCCCGGGTCCAGGTCGCGGCGGTGAACACCGGCACCGGCGCCACGGTCGCCCCAGGTGCCGTGGTGCTCGCCGTGACCTCGACCAGGCCGGTGGCGTACGTGGCGCTGCCGACCAGCGAGAGGTCGCTGGTTCGGCGCGGCGAAACGGTGACGGTTACGCTGCCGAGCGGCGTGGCCACGCCCGGCCGGGTTCTCAGCGTCGGCACAGCGATCGCACCCGATCAGAGCCAGGGCCAAGGCGCGGGCTCGCCGCAGTCCTCGGGCTCGCAGTCCTCAGGCTCACAGTCCGCGGGCACGCAGTCCGCGGCTCCGACGATCACGGTCGCGGTCGCCCTGGCCCACCCTTCCGTCACGGCAGGGCTGGACCAGGCACCCGTGCAGGTCGCCATAGCCACGCAAACCGAACGCAACGTGCTCGTGGCGCCGATCAGCGCCCTGCTGGCCAGGCCGGGAGGCGGCTACCAGGTCGCGGTGGTGCATGGCCAGACACAGCAGCGGGTGACCGTGCAGACGGGTCTGTTCGACGACTCCAGCGGGACTGTTGCGATCAGCGGGCCGGGCATCGCCGACGGCACCAGGGTGGAGGTGCCGGCGCCATGATGACTAGCGGGCCCGTACTCGAGCTCAAGGACGTTGGCAAGGTCTACCCGGCCACTCCGCCGGTGCCTGCGGTGAGCGGAGTCAGCTTGACCGTCATGGCCGGCGAGCTGGTAGCGGTCGTCGGCCCGTCCGGCTCGGGCAAGACGACGTTGCTGCACCTGATGGCGGCGCTCGACCGTCCTAGCAGCGGGTCGGTCCGGGTCGCCGGGGCGGAGATCGCGGCGATGTCGGACCGGCAGCTGTCCGCCCTGCGGGCGTACCGGATCGGCGTGGTATTCCAGCAGTTCTTTCTCATCGACACCCAGACGGCTCTCGACAACGTGGCGGCCGGGCTGCTCTACCGCGGCATCCCGGCCGCGCAGCGCCGCCGCCGGGCCGCCGGGGCGCTCGATCGGGTGGGCCTGTCCAGCCGGGCCGGGCACCGGGCACAGCAGCTGTCCGGCGGCGAGCGCCAGCGCGTCGCCATCGCCCGCGCGGTGGTCGGTGAGCCTGCGATCGTGCTCGCTGACGAGCCCACCGGCAACCTCGACTCAGCAGCCAGCGCCGTGGTCATGTCGGACCTGTGCCGGCTGAACATGGACGGCACCACGCTCGTGATCATCACGCACGAGCCGGGAGTCGCGGCCGTTGCGGGCCGGCGGATCGAGGTCCTGGACGGCCGGATCGTTGCCGACCGGGCGGTCGGCGCCAGTGAAGGCGCCAGGGAAGGAGCGCTCTCATGACCCCCCGCGCGCGGCTGCGCGCCGCCGACTTGCTGCCAAACGCCACGATCGGGCTGCGTGCCCGCAAGGTGCGCGCGGCGCTGTCCGCACTGGCCGTCGCCGTCGGGATCGCCGCGGTCGTCGGCGTGGTCGGCATCACCCGGTCCAGCGAGTCCGCTGTGCTGGCCGAGATCGATCGGCTGGGCACCAACCTGCTCACCGTGACCAACGGCCAGAGCCTGTCCGGCCAGGAGGTCGAACTGCCCGCGGCGGCGCCCGGCATGATCGGCCGGGCCTACGGGGTGCAGCAGGTCGCAGCGACCGCCGAGTTCCCCTCCTACCCCGTGTTCCGCACCGACAAGATGCCGATCTACGAGACCAACGGCCTCGACGTGCGGGCCTGCGACGGCGCCCTGCTGCGCACACTTGGCGGCACCGTGCGTCAGGGCACGTTCCTGAACCCGGCTACCAGCCGCTTTCCCGCAGCGGTGCTCGGCTACCAGGCCGCGCGGGCGCTCGGCATCGCGCGCGCCAACCACGCGATCCGGGTTTGGGTGCCCGACCCCAGCGGTGTGACCGGTCACTGGCTGACCGTGGTGGGGATCCTCGACCCGTTCCCGCTCGCTCCCGAGATAGACAGCTCGGTCCTCGTCGGCTTTCCGCTGGCGCGGCAGCTATTCGGCTATGACGGTCACCCGAGCCGGATCTACGTGCGAACGGTCACGAGCCAGACCGCTGTCACAGCGGCCCTGCTCGCCCGCACCGCCTGGCCCAACCACCCGGAGCAGGTCCAGGTCAGTCGCCCGTCCGACGCGCTCGCCGCGCGCCTCGACGTGCAGAACTCCGGCACAACGCTGCTGCTGGGGCTCGGTGCGGTCGCCATCCTGGCCGGCGGGCTCGGCATCGCCAACGTCATGGTGATCTCGGTCATGGAGCGGCGGCGCGAGATCGGGCTGCGCCGGGCGCTGGGCGCGACCCGCGGGCACATAGGCAGCCAGTTCCTGCTCGAGGCGTTGCTGCTGTCGGTGCTCGGAGGCGGATGCGGCGTGGGCATCGGCGCGGCGGTCACGTTCTCGGTGGCGCGGCTGCACGGCTGGGCGACGCTGGTTCCGGGTGTCGCCGTCTGGGGCGGGCTGGGCATCGCGGCGGTCGTCGGTGCCGTGGCAGGCATGTACCCGGCGCTCCGCGCGGCACGGCTATCCCCCACCGACGCGCTGCGGAGCGCATAGCTGCTCAGACGCGACAGGGCCCGGCTGAAGCGCGGCAGCACCTGGCCGAGTCCTGGCTGACACCGCAATGATCCGGCATCAGAGCCAGACGCTTTCCGGGTATGGCCGGGAGCTAACTCACAAGAAAGACAATGACTGTACATGTGGAGGTCACGATCCGTGCCACGCCTGAGCAGCTCTATGAGCTGCTGACGTGCGGGGGCGCTTTTCGGCCCGGTTACAGGAATGCCCGGCGAGGGTAGGAGGCGGCTGGCGCGGCTTTCAGCATCCGCGACGGCCGTACCTGGAGCCGTCAGAACCGGACGTTCTGTACCCCAATACACCCGGGACCCTGCACGCATCTCTGCCGCGCCGAGTCGGCGTTCCGCGCGATGCCCGGCTGGATTTCGAGTCACAGTCCGTAACAAGCGCTGGTCGGCGCTACCGCGCAAATAGCCGCCGATCTGGCGCAGGCCGGAGCTAGCTGGCATGGCGGACAGCGGCATGCAGATTTGGCTGTTCTGCGCCTGAGCTCAACTGATGGAGGTGCTGGACCGGAGATTACCCCGGACGTCGAGCCGTTCCGCGGCCCGGAAGGACGAGCATGGCGGTTGTGAGAATCTGGCTGCTGCGCTACTGAGCGAGCAGATGCCCGGTCTGATCGCTGGACAGGCAGGCGTCAAGGTCGGACTGGTCGTCACGCCAGGCCTGACAGGCCTGCAGGACAGCCCAGACGACTGCCCGGCGAGGCGCTTGCTGCCGGTCCAGGCCTATACGCCCGGCGACGGCCCGGCCCGCTGCAGGATGCTGGCCGCGATCGGATGGCAGGCGGCGAAGAAGCCGACGTCCGCGCATGGGTCGCCGATGCGGAGGGATCGGATCGATGGCCAGGCAGCCAGCACCTGCCGACATCCTCCGCAAGCTCGGCCTGTCCAGGCGCGCCGCGGCCGCGGCCTGGGCGGTGCGCACCGGGCTGGTGTGAGCCTGGCCCGATCGGGCCATTTGCCGCGGCGGTGTGAAGCTGGCCCGTACGGGCGAAGCGCTAGCGCGGCCATTTCGCATATCACTGGTTTGGTCTTGACAGGCGCAGGGTTGGCGTGCGGATTGCCGCCGGCAGGCGAAGCCATTGGTGGGGGAGCGAGATGCCGATCATCGCAGCGATCACTTTGCGATTGCCCGTGCTTGGCGTCGAATCCATCAGCAACCGGCCGCGGCGGCCCTGCAGCTCACAGGCCCGGCCAGCGGCCGAGAGTTGAGTAGCCGCTGCCCGGGAAACGAGCAGTCGCTGCTCGGGTGCTCCCGGGGGCGGCGCCTTACAACTGTTACCGGAGCGGGCTGGCCTGTGACCCGCCAGCTTAGAAAGCGAGGATTGATGTTCACCAACGCCGACGAGGTACTCCGGTTCCTCGACGACGACAAAGTGGAATTCGTCGACGTCCGCTACAGTGACCTGCCGTCCACGCTGCCCGTCAGCGGGTCAACCAACGCGATTCTGATCTTGGAGGATGGTTCGGTTTTTCGGGGGTTCTCCATCGGTGCCACCGGATACACGGTCGGAGAGGTGGTGTTCAACACGTCGGTAACCGGGTACCAGGAGATCCTCACCGACCCCAGCTACAACGGGCAGATCGTCACCTTTACCTACCCGCACATCGGTAACACGGGCGTCAACCTCGAGGACGTCGAGTCCGACCAGATCCACGCCGCCGGGCTGGTGGTGCGAGACGTGCCGGCGGTGATGTCGAACTTTCGGGCCACGTCCAGCCTGTCGGAGTATCTGGGTGCGCAGGGTGTGGTGGGTGTCGCGGGTATCGACACGCGTCGGTTGACGCGGATCCTGCGGGACAAGGGGGTGCAGAGGGGGGTTATAGTCGTCGGCGACGGCGGTAACGCCGATCGGGCTTTGGACCTCGCCCGCTCGTTTCCCGGACTGGCCGGCGTGGACCTGGCCAAGGTGGTGTCGACCCCGGTGCCGTACGAGTGGTCGCAGGGCGAGTGGCGGCTTGACGGAGGTTACGCCGAGCGGGCCGAGGCCCGGTACCATGTGGTTGCGTTCGACTTCGGCATCAAACGCAACATCTTGCGGATGCTGGCCGAGCGGGGCTGCCGGATCACGGTATTGCCGGCGCAGGCGTCGGCCGATGACGCGTTCGCGCTGGCGCCGGACGGGGTCTTTCTGTCCAATGGCCCAGGGGACCCCGAGCCGTGTGATTACGCGATCGTGACGGCGAACCGGCTGATTGAGGCAGGGCTGCCGACGTTCGGGATCTGTCTTGGGCACCAGCTTATGGGTCTGGCTAGCGGTGCGCGGACGCTGAAGATGGCGTTCGGTCATCACGGGGCGAACCATCCGGTGCTGGATCTGGACACCAACCGGGTGATGATCACGTCGCAGAACCACTGTTTCCGGTTGGATGCGGACTCGCTGCCTGACAACTGCCGGGTGACGCATGTGTCGTTGTTCGACGGTACGTTGCAGGGCTTCGCGCGTACCGACCGGCCGGCGTTCTTCCTGCAGGGCCATCCGGAGGCGTCGCCTGGGCCACGGGACATGGCCGGTACGTTCGATCGTTTCGTCTCGATGATGGAGGAGCAGGCACGTGCCTAGGCGTGAAGACATCCGCAGCGTCCTGATCATCGGGGCGGGGCCGATCGTGATCGGCCAGGCCTGTGAGTTCGACTACTCGGGGGCGCAGGCGTGCCGGGCGCTGCGCGAGGAGGGGTACCGGATCATCCTGGTCAACTCCAACCCGGCGACCATTATGACCGATCCCGAGACCGCGGACGTGACCTTTATCGAGCCGGTCACCCCTGAGGTGGTGGAGCGGATCATCGCCAGGGAGCGGCCGGACGCGGTACTGCCGACGATGGGTGGGCAGACCGCGCTCAACTGTGCGCTAGAACTGGACCGGCTCGGGGTGCTTGCCCGGTACAGCTGTGAGCTGATCGGGGCCTCCGCGCAGGCGATCGTCAAGGCCGAGGACCGGTCTTTGTTCAAGGACGCGATGACCAGGATCGGTCTCGGTTCGGCGCGGTCCGGGGTGGCGCACACGATCGACCAGGCGCGTGCGGTGCGCGCCGAGATCGGCCTGCCGGTGGTCATCCGGCCGTCGTTCACTCTCGGCGGTACCGGCGGTGGGGTGGCCCACACCGACGCCGAGTTCGACGAGATCTGCGTCAGGGGACTGGCTGCCTCCCCCGCCAGTGAGCTGCTGATCGAGGAGTCGCTGCTTGGATGGAAAGAGTACGAGATGGAGGTGGTGCGCGACCACAACGACAACTGCATCATCGTCTGCTCCATCGAGAACCTGGACCCGATGGGTGTCCACACTGGAGACTCGATCACGGTCGCGCCCGCGCAGACGTTGACCGACAAGGAGTACCAGCTCATGCGCAACGCGGCGATCGCCGTACTGCGCGAGATCGGGGTGGACACCGGCGGTTCGAACGTGCAGTTCGCCGTCGACCCGGCCACCGGCCGGATGATCGTCATCGAAATGAACCCTCGGGTGTCGCGCTCGTCGGCACTGGCCTCGAAGGCCACCGGCTTCCCGATCGCCCGGGTGGCCGCCAAGCTGGCCGTCGGCTACTCCCTCGATGAGCTGCGCAACGAGATCACCGGCGGGGCGATCCCGGCCTCGTTCGAGCCCACCATCGACTACGTGGTGACGAAGTTGCCGCGGTTCGCGTTCGAGAAGTTCCCCGGCGCGGACGACCGGCTCACCACGCAGATGAAGTCCGTCGGCGAGGTGATGGCGATCGGTCGTACCTTCGCCGAGTCATTCCAGAAGGCTCTGCGCGGGCTCGAGGTCGGCGTGGACGGCCTGTGCGACGTGGGGCCGTTCGACTCCCACCGGCTCGACGCGGAGCTGCGCGCGCCTGGTGCGCAGCGGGTGTTGTATGTGGGTGACGCGTTCCGCCACGGCTACCAGCTCGACCGGGTGCGCCGGCTGACCGGCATCGACCCGTGGTTCCTGGCCCAGTTCAAGGAGATTGTCGACGTCGAGGCGTGGCTGTCCGGCCAGCAGCTCGACGCGCTGGACGGTTCGCTGCTTCGTCGGTTCAAGCAAATGGGCTTTGCCGACCGGCGGCTCGCCCGGCTGCTTGGCACAAGCGAGGCCGAGGTGCGGGCCCGCCGTCACGGGCTCGGCGTACGGCCGGTATACAAGCGGGTCGACACGTGCGCGGCGGAGTTCGCCACCAAGACCGCCTACTTGTACTCCACCTACGAGGAGGAATGCGAGGCCGCCCCCACCGACCGCCAGAAGATCATGGTCCTCGGCGGTGGCCCCAACCGCATCGGGCAGGGTATCGAGTTCGACTACTGCTGTGTGCACGCCGCGCTGGCCCTGCGCGAGGACGGCTATGAAACCGTCATGGTCAACTGCAACCCGGAGACAGTGTCGACCGACTACGACGCCTCCGACCGGCTGTACTTCGAACCGCTCACCGTCGAGGATGTACTCGAAATCGCCAAGGTCGAACGCCCGACCGGGGTGATCGTGCAGTACGGCGGGCAGACCCCACTCAAGCTCGCCGCCGAGCTGGCCGCCGCCGGGGTACCGATCATCGGTACCTCCCCCGACGCGATCGACGTAGCCGAGGACCGGGAACGCTTCGCCCAGCTCCTGCGCGACCTCGGGATGCGCCAGCCGCCTAACCGCATCGCCCGTACCGCCGACGACGCGCTCGCCCTGGCCGACGAGGTCGGCTACCCGCTCGTCGTCCGGCCGTCCTACGTGCTCGGTGGCCGGGCCATGGAGATCGTGCACGGGCCGGCCGAGCTCGAACTGTACGTACGCGAGGCGGTCACCGTCTCCGGCGACTCGCCAGTGCTGCTCGACCGGTTCCTCGACGACGCCGTCGAGGTTGACGTCGACTGCCTGTCCGACGGGCATAGTGTCTTCGTCGCCGGTGTGATGCAGCACGTCGAGCAGGCCGGCATCCACTCTGGAGACTCCGCCTGCTCGATCCCGCCGTACTCGCTGTCGCCAGAAACGGTGACCGAGCTGAAGAACCAGAGCCTGGCGCTGGCCAAGGGGCTGGACGTGGTGGGGCTGATGAACGCGC
>Ga0318529_10000203_pt1 | contig 12937 bp, 11 predicted proteins | sample GRESIP053b4f23_FD_203494 | JGI IMG/M metagenome (GOLD analysis project Ga0318529, IMG submission 203494) | Tropical soil microbial communities from Luquillo Experimental Forest, Puerto Rico - GRE.SIPMG.053b4f23 | ecosystem: Environmental > Terrestrial > Soil > Tropical forest > Bulk soil... | reverse complement strand
ATGCCAGGCGCCGGTGAGGAACTCGACCGAGTTCAGCACGAACGCCCCGAACGCCGCGTAGTACAGAATCGATGCGGCGAACGTGCCACTGAACGTGCGTGACCGCAGCAGCCCGAGTTCTATCACTGGCGAGCGATGCCGGCGCGAACGCCAGATCATGACGCCGCCGCAGGCGAGCGACGCGGCCAGCACGGCGACGAACCGAGCCGAGCCCCATCCCCACTCGGGCGCCTTCACCAGGGCGAACGCGACCAGGCCGACAGCAGCGGCGAGCAGCGCGGCGCCGGCCAGGTCGGGCTTGCCGCGGGTGTGCTCATCCCTGCTCTCCGGCACGACCCGGGTGGCCAGCACCACGGCGAGCACGCCGACCGGGATATTGATCCAGAACACCCAGCGCCAGCTGAGCTGGACCAGGCCGCCGCCGATCACCGGCCCGAGTGCGGCGCCGAGCGCGCCGAACGCCGACCAGGTTCCGATCGCCTTGGCCCGCCCGGGCAGCGGGACGCTGGCCAGCAGCAGCGAGAGCGAGGCGGGCACCATCAAGCCTGCCCCGGCGGCCTGGATAACGCGGGCCGCGATCAGCTCAGGCACGCCCGGGGACAGGCCGCACAACGCCGAGCCGGCGGTGAAGCCGATCAGGCCGGTGACGAAGATCCGGCGCCGGCCGATCCGGTCGGCCCACCGTCCGGCCGGGACCAAGACGGCCGCGAACACGATCGTGTACGCGTTCAGTACCCAGGACAGAGAGGCCAGGCCGGTGCCGTGGTATTCGCGGCCGATGTACGGGAACGCCAGGTTCACGATGAACAGGTCCAGGCTGGACATGAAGACCGCGAGAGCCAGGACGCCAACGATGGCGGTCACGGGGCGTGCGGCCTGGCGCGCCGCATCGGACCTTCCGGCGCCGGCCAGATCCGGCGCGTGGCTGGGCTGGACACCGGTCTCGGCACCGCGGGCACTCATGATCATCCCCTAGTTAGTCCGAAATCTGGACTCACCATACAGCGCCCGATCTCAGTGCGTCCAGTTTTCGGACTAACAAGGTATTCTGGGCCCATGGCACCGGTAGCAGCCCAGCCGCGGGAGTGTTCCGTGGCGCGAACGCTGGAGATCGTGGGGGAGAAGTGGGCGTTGCTCGCGCTGCGCGAGGCGTTCCTGGGTAACCGGCGCTTCGATGAGATGATCCGCCGGACCGGGGCGCCGCGGGACACGCTCGCGGCCCGCCTGCGCTCGCTGGTCAGCGCGGGGATCCTGGAGCGGCGGCAATACAGCGAGCACCCGGCGAGGTTTGAGTACCGGCTGACGCAGGCCGGCCGGGAGCTGTACCCGGTGATCCTGACGCTGATGCGCTGGGGAGATGAACACTTGGCCGGCGCTGACGGCCCGCCCATGGCGCTCGAGCACGCGTGCGGCCACCGCCTCGCGGCCACGGTCGTGTGCGAAGCCTGCGGCGAGCCGGCCGGGGCACGCACGGTGCGGCTGGCCGCGGCCCGTTAGCGAGGGCCGGGCAGGGGGGCGGCCGCGTCCGCCCGGGACAGGCTGGTGGTGAAGGCGTACCGCGACGCCCGGTACAGATGCTCCGCGAACTCCAGCGGGCGGCCGGTCTCGTCGTAGGCGATGCGCTCCATGGTGAGCAGCGCGGCACCGCGGTTCTCGTGCAGGATGCGGGCTTCGCCGGCGGAGGCGTTCTTGGCGCACATGCGCTGGGTGGCCGAGCCCAGCCGGATGCCCGACGCGCGGAGCAGTTCGTAGAGCCCGTGTTGTTGCAGCATGTCGATGCTCAGGTGAACCAGGCCGCTGGGCAGGAAATTGTGCATCAGGGCGATCGGCTCGCCGTCGGCCAGCCGGATCCGTTCGAGCGACACGACCATGGCCGGCTCGGGGAGCTGGAGCGCGGCGGCGACGCGGTCGCTGGCGTGCGTGACCTCATTGCGGATGACCATCGTCTCCGGCGACCGGCCGGCCGCCGCCAGGTCGTCGTACAGGCTGGTCAGCTCGACGTCCCGGTCGATCCGCTCGTTGGCGACGAGGGTGCCAGCGCCGCGCTTGCGGACCACGAGGCCCTTGTTGGACAGGTACTGGAAGGCGGCCCGCACCGTGGGCCGGGACAGGCCCAGCCGCTCCGCCAGCTGCACCTCGTTGTCCAGGCGCGAGCCGACCTTGAGCGCACCGGACCTGATGGCCGCCTCGAAATGCTGGGCCAGCTGGAAGTACAGGGGTACCGGGCTGGTCCGGTCGATCGTGATCACGCTCGGGCTGACCGTGGGGCCCGTGGCAGTCTGGTGTTCCTGAATCCGGCTCGTCATCCAGCTCCCTTCGGGCTGCGGGACCCCGGGCGCGGCTCTGGGAAGGGCCACGCAGGTATCGAGGATTGTTTGTTCGAACATTATCTTGACCGCGTTACTACGCTAAGTCTAGGCCCGTAGGCAGCACTTCTCCGCATGCCTTGGGCACCATTTGTCCCGACATACTGACACTCTCTTGACAGCCCAAATGGCCCAGTGCAGACTCGACACGGTCACCGCAGTTCTGGGCCGGGGAGGCTGAGCAGCGACGATGGCCGGTTCCACGACACCCGCGCAGCCGCGGATCGGGGTTGTCCTCGAAGCCTTCCTCGACCGGCCGCTGGAGGACGTGCTGGCCTGGCTGGTGCGGGCCGCGCCGGAGGTCACCGACATCGAGGTCGGGGCGGGCGGGTATGCCCCGCACCCACACTGCGACGTGGCGGAACTGCTGAGCAGCGCGCGGGCCCGCACCGCGTGGCTGGGCCTGATCGCGCGGCACGGCCTGCGGCTGGACGCGCTGAACGCCTGGGGCAACCCGCTGCACCCCGACGAGGACCTGGCCTGCCAGCACGACGAGGACCTGCGGAACGCGATCCGGCTGGCCGTGCTGCTGGGTACCGACCGGGTCGTCGCCATGGCCGGCTGCCCGGCCGGCGCGCCGGGGGACGGGGTGCCGCACTTCGGGGCCGGCGGCTGGCTGCCCTACCTGGAGGGCGTGTACGAGCGGCAGTGGACCGAGCGGATCGAGCCGTACTGGACCGAGCTCGCCGCGTTCGCTGCGGCCGAGGCTCCCGGCCTGCTGGTCTGCCTGGAACTGCACCCCGGGACCTGCGCCTTCAACGTGGAGACGTTCCGCCGGGTGGCCGCCCTGGGGCCGTCGATCGGCGCCAATCTGGACCCGAGCCATTTTTTCTGGATGGGCATGGACGGCCATCGGGTGGCCGAGGCGCTCGGTGACCGGGTCGGCCACGCGCACGGCAAGGACACCGTGTTCCACGAGGACAGCCTGGCCCTCAACGGCCTGCTCGACCGGCGCTGGCCCGAGCCCGCCGACCAGATGCCGTGGACATTCACGGTCCCCGGCCGCGGTCACGACCTGGCCTGGTGGACTGGCCTGGTGCGGGCGCTGGCCGGATCCCGGGCGCGGGTCGTGTCGATCGAGCACGAGGACCCGTTCGTGCCGGCCGAGACCGGCGTGCCGGAGGCGGCACGGGTGCTGCGCGCGGCCATCGACGCGGCCCAGGTGGTGCCGGCGTGACCGAAGGCGCCGGCGGGCCGGGCGGCGAGGGGCGCAGGCTGCGCGTCGGGCTGGTGGGCACCGGGCTCATCGCGCAGGTCATGCACCTGCACTACCTGACCGAGCTGGCGGACAGGTTCGAGATCGCCGCGGTGGCCGACATCGACGCCGACAGCGCCCGGGCGTGCGCCGGGCGGTACCGCGTCCCGCTCGTGTTCACCGACTGGCGGGAGATGCTCCGGCATCCGCTCGACGCGATCATGGTGCTGACATCGGGCAGCCACGCGCCGATCGCCGTGGCCGCCGCGCAGGCCGGGCTGCATGTCTTCGTCGAGAAGCCGATGTGCTTTTCGGTGGCCGAGGGGCGCGAGATGGTCGCCGCGGCCGAACAGGCGGGCGTCACCCTGATGGTCGGCTATCCGAAGCGCTACGACCTCGCGTTCGCCCGCTTCCAGAAGGAGGCAGTCCAGCTCGACGGAGCACGGCTGATGCGCGTCACGACGTTCGAGTCGCCGATCTCTGCCTACGTCGAGCACTATCCGCTGCTGCCACGCGAGCCGCTGCCCGCCGGCGTGCTGCAACGGCTCCAGGCGGACAACGACGTCCGGGTCCGGGCCGCGATCGGCGAGGCCAGCTCGCTGGAACGGGCCGTCTACGAGACGGTCCTGCTCGACACGTTGGTGCACGAGCTGAACGCGATCCGCGGGATACTCGGCGAGCCAGACCGGCTCGACTACGTGAGCCTGCACCAGGACACGGTCACCGTGATGTTCCGGTTCGGCGCGCTGCCGGTCGCGCTGCACTGGATCGATCTTCCCGGCATCTCCCGGTATGAAATGGAGTTTGCCCTGTACGCCCCGGACCGCCGGCTACGGCTGGCGTTCCCGTCCCCGTTCCTCCGGAACGAGCCCGCGGTGCTGGAAATCGAGGGTGGCGACCTCGCCTCAGCGCGGTCCTGGCGCACCGAGGAGGTCGTCTCCTTCGAGAGCGGGTTCAAGCGGGAACTCGCCGCGTTCGGAGAATCCGCCCTCGGCGGTGGTGCGCCCGCCACGTCCGGCCGGGACGGGCTGCGGGACATCGCGCTGTGCCAGGCGATCATCGAATGTCACCGCCGGGGGGCGCCGGTGGACGAACCGTCCAGCGTCGGCTAGCGAAGGGTGCCGAGGTGAGCGAGGACACCATGGAAGCAGAGCGGCCTCCGGGCGCGATCGCCGTGGCGAACGCTCCGGTCAGCTACGGCGCATTTGAGGTCACCGTGGGCCACGACCCGAACGTGCCCGACGGGGTGAGCGTCCTCGACCAGGTGGCCGAGGCCGGCTACGCGGGCATCGACCTTGGCCCGGCCGGCTACCTCGGCACCGGGGAGCGGCTCGGTGAGCTGCTCGCCGAACGGGGCCTCGGCCTGGCCGGCGCCTACCTGGAACTGCCTTATGCCGATCCCGACGCCTTGGACGAGGCGCTGCCCGGCCTGGATGAGCTGCTGAGCACGTTCGACACCGTCCGGGCTTACCTGCCCGGCCCGCCGCCGCGGCCCACCCTCGCCGACGCCGGGAGCCGGGAGCGCCGCAGTCTGCCTTTCCGGTCGGCCGCAGAGCGCTCGCTGGGCCTCGACGGTGACGGCTGGCGCGGGTTCGCCGCGGGCCTGGCCCGGGTGGTCGGCCGCTGCCGCGACCGTGGCTACGAGCCCACGTTCCACCCGGAGACCGGGACCTACGTGGAGGCCCCCTGGGAGATCGAGGAGGTACTCGACCGCTCCGATATCGGGCTGTGCCTGGAGACCGGGCACATGATGCTCGGCGGGGGCGACCCGGTGGCCATGCTCAGGGACTGGGGAGAGCGCGTCAACCACGTGCACCTCAAGGACGCCTCGCTGTCGGTCCGCGACGGGATCAAGGCCGACCGGGCGCAGGCGACCGAGATCTGGACCCGCGAGGCGTTCTGCACCCTCGGCCACGGTGACCTCGACGTGGATGCCGTGCTTGACGGCCTGCGCGGCATGTCCTTCGGCGGCTGGCTGGTGGTGGAGCAGGACATCCTGCCGCGCAGCGCGGAACGGTTCGCGCGCGCCGCGCGGGAGCAGCGCCTCAACCGGGCCTTCCTCGCCGCGCGGGGGCTGTGACATGGCGCCGCCGTTCCGGCTGGGGCTCATCGGCGCGGGCCGGATGGGCCGCACCCACCTGCGCGCGCTGGCGGGCTCGCCGCGGGTGGCGGTGACCGCCATCGCGGAGGTGTCCGAGCAGGTCCGCCGCGCGGTGCCCGCCGTGGGCGCGCCGGTGTACCCGGGGATCGCGGAGATGCTCGACGCCGAAGCCCTCGACGGGGTCCTCATCGTCGTCCCGACCGACCGGCACCTGCAGGTCATCACCGAGGTCGCCGCTTACGGCCTGCCGATCTTGTGCGAGAAGCCGTGTGGGCAGAACGTGGACCAGACCAAGCTAGCCGTGGCCACAATGCTGGCCGCGGGCCTGCCGTTCCAGGTGGCCTACTGGCGGCGGTACGTTCCGTCGCTGCGCGCGCTGCGCGAGCGCATCGCGGCCGGTGAGCTTGGCCCCGTCCACCTCGTGGCCTGTTACCAGTGGGACGACCAGCCGCCTTCGGACGAGTTCCGGGCGCACAGCGGCGGCATCTTCGCCGACATGGGCGTGCACGAGTTCGATCAGATGCGCTGGCTGACCGGTGAGGAGATCGTCAGCCTGGCCGCGGTGGTGGCTGGCGTGGTCCCCGGCGGGCTGGTCCGCCAGGACGCGCCCGGAAAGGCGCGGCGGTCGGCGGACGTGGACAGCGCCCAGGTGATCATGGAGCTGTCCGGCGGCGGCTGCGGCATCGTCTCGCTGGGGCGCTTTCACCCGGCCGGCGACATGGCCCGCGCCGAGGCGTTCGGAGAGAAAGGCACCGTGCGCTGCGATTTTCTCGATCCGGCGGAGGGGGAGCGGGCGCAGCTTGCCGCGCTGCGCGCACAGGCGGAGAGCTTCGCGGACTTCGCATCCGGCGGCACCTGCACCGGTGCCACCGGGTCCGACGCGATCGCGGCGCTCGACGCGGCGACCCGGGCGGGCGCGGCCGTCCCCGCCATGTCCGTGGTATGAGCACCGCACCGGAACTGCGGGTCGGGGTTGTCGGCTACGGCGTGATGGGCAAGGCGCACTGCTATGCGTACCGCGTCGCCCCGATGCTGCGCAGGCTGCCGGTGACGCCGGTGGTCAGCGTGATCTCGGGGCGGAACGCGGCGGCCGTGGCGGCCGCCGCGGCCGCCTACGGGGTCGGCGAGCACACCACCGACTGGCGCGCCCTCGTCGGCCGCGACGACATCGACATGGTGGACATCTGCACGCCACCGGGCACGCACGCGCAGATCGCCGCGGCCGCGGCCGTCGCCGGCAAGGCCGTTTTGTGCGAGAAGCCGCTGGCGGTCTCCTACCCGCAGGCCGCGGCGGCGCTGGCCGCGGTCACCGCGGCCGGGGTGCACCACGCGGTGAGCTTCAACTACCGGCGGCTGCCCGCGGTGGCCCTGATGCGCCAGATGATCGCCGATGGGGCGATCGGCGAGGTCCGGCTGTGGCGCGCCACCTGGCTGTCCGACGAGTTCACCGACCCCGCGACGCCGCACGACTGGCGGTTCGACGCGGGCCTGGGCGGGACGACGATCGCCGACCTCGGGAGCCACCTCATCGACCTGGCGCACTGGCAGGTCGGCGGCATCCGGTCCGTGTGCGCCCAGGCGGAGACGTTCATCCGGCAGCGCCCGGCCCTGGGCGGCGGTACCAGCGAGGTGACCGTAGACGACGCGGCCAGCGCGCTGCTGCGGTTCGACAGCGGAGCCCTCGGCACGATGGAGGTGGCGCGTGCCGCGGTGCGCCGTCCCTGCGACTTCACGGTCGAGGCCAACGGCAGCCGCGGCACCCTGGTCTTCGACTACGCGCGCCTCAACGAGCTGCGCTACGGCGGCGTCGGCGACGACCAGTACCTGTATGGCATGCGGCGGATTCGCGCCGAGCATCCCAGCCACCCGTACGCCGCCGATTGGTGGCCGATCGGGCAGGGCGTCGGGTACGGTTCCAGCTTCGCCAACCAGGCCGCCGACCTGCTCGAGGGGTGGCCGGAGGCGCCGTGGGAGCCCAGCTTCGGCGAAGGGGCCGCGGTACAGGCGGTGTGCGCGGCCATCGAGGCCTCGGCGGCGCAGGGCCGGTGGGTCACGGTCAGCGAGGTGACCGGGCTGACGCTTCCTACGCCGCCTGGGTCTCCGCCCACGCCCGGTCCAGCGCCTGGGCGATGAGCTCCGGCGGCTGAGCCCCGGAGATCGCGTAGCGCCGGCCGATGACGAAGAACGGGACCCCGGTCACGCCGAGCTGCCGGGCCATCCGCTCGTCCGCGGTGACGTCTTGGTCGTAGTCCTCGCCGGCCAGCACGGCCAATGCCTCGTCCCGGTCGAGGCCGGCCTCGGCGGCGAGCCCGGCCAGCGAGGCGTGGTCGAAGATCGAGCCCTGCTCGGTGAAGTACGCGCGGTGCAGCCGTTCGGTCAGCTCGGCTTGCCGGCTGCGCGCCTTGGCCAGGTGCAGGAGCCGGTGTGCGTCCCTGGTGTTGCCGCTGCGCAGGCCGTCCATGCGGAAGGTGAGCCCGCGCTGGGCGGCGCGCTGTTCCATTTGCCGCTGCGCGTCGCGGGCCTGGTCCCGTGTCATCCCGTACTTGCTGGCCAGCATCTCCACGGTTGGCGCGGTAACCCCAGGCGGTGCCGAAGGATCCAGCTCGAAGGACCGGTAGACAATCTCGACCGCGTCGCGGTGCCCGAACCCGGTTAGCGCCTGCTCGAACTGCCGCTTCCCCAGGTAGCACCATGGGCACACGACGTCTGACCAGATCTCAACCTGCATGGTCGCGTCAACGCGCCGGCGCGCCGATCCCTTCCACCGCCGGCGCCGCGCTGGCTACGATGCCTCGCCCCGCGGCGGCCGGCCGGGCCGGCGCATCGTCCCGGCCTGGCTGGGCATCCGCCCCGCGTCGGCCAGCGCGCGGCGCAGTAGGAACTCGATCTGGGCGTTCGTGCTGCGCAGCTCGTCGCCGGCCCACCGGGCCAGGGCGTCGTGAACCGCCGGGTCCAGCCGCAGCAGGATGCTCTTGCGCTCGCTCACCGGGTGACCGTGCCCGCCGTCACTGGTAGAGGGAGCCGGTATTGACGACCTGCTGGGTGGCCTGCTCGCTGCACAGGACCACGAGCAGGTTGGACACCATCGCGGCCTTGCGTTCCTCGTCGAGCTCGACCACGTCTTCTTCCTCCAGCCGCCGCAGCGCCAGCTGGACCATGCCGACCGCGCCCTCGACGATCTTCATCCTGGCGCCGACGACCGCGCTGGCCTGCTGCTGGCGCAGCATCGCCTGGGCGATCTCCGCGGCGTAGGACAGCCGGGTCAGCCGCGACTCGATGACCGCCACCCCGGCCGAGGCGACCCGGTCGGCGATCTCCGCGGACAGCCGCTCGGTGATCTCTTCGGCATTGTCGCGCAGCGACAGCACGCTGCCGTCCTGACTGGTGTAGGGGTACCGGGATGCGATATGCCGGACCGCGGTCTCGGTCTGGATGGCGACGAACTTGGCGTAGTCGTCGACGGCGTAGATGGCCTTGGCGGTGTCGGCGACCTGCCAGACGACCACGGCGGCGATCTCGATCGGGTTGCCGTCGGCGTCGTTGACCTTGGCCTGCGCGGTCTCGTGGTTACGGATCCGGGTGGACACCTTGATGCGGTGGGTGAACGGGTTCACCCACTGCAGCCCGGGATCGCGGATTGTTCCGCGGTACCTGCCGAACAGCTGGATGACCCGTGCCTGGCCGGGCACGACCGGCGTCAGGCCGGCCAGGGCGAGCCCGGCGATGATCAGCACGATGCTGCCGGCCCAGACCAGGGCCGTCTTAGCACCGCCGGTCTGCTGGCCCCCATACACCAGCAGCGCCACCCCGGCGAGCACCGCCACGATGCCGGCGACCAGGACGGTGACGCCACTTGCCGACCGGGCCTGGTGCTCGGTCACCGGGGACGGGGCCACCTGGTGACCTGTCCCGACGGGAGTCTGCATAGTCATTCGTGGTACCTCCGCTTGACGTGCCTGATATTACGTACCTATCATACTGATATCAGTTTAAGAACGCAACGACCCGCCCGGCGTGGCGGGAAGCAGGCAGCCACAGGACCGGTGGCGCAAGGAGGTACCAGGCCATGAAAACAGCGATCCCGGTAGCCGGGCTCACCGCCGCTACCGCCGCCAGCTCGCCCTGGACGGCGCCAGGTGTGGCGCTAGAAAGCGGGCGGCACCATGACTCTTAACGGCGGGTGGGTCAGCTACAGCGGAGACGCCAAGATCGAGCTGGCGGCCGGCCTGCTCGCCGTGGCGGGCTGCGCGGCCTACGCGGGAATCCGGCTGCGGCGCCCGATCCGGGCCGTCCGGCCACCTACCTCGGTCGTGGTCCTGATGTTCTCGCTCTGGGGCGCTGCGCTCGTTGCGTTCCTGGCCGGGCTCGCGGTCTACGTCAAGCAATTCGTGCACGACTATCCCCACATCACATCGGGTGTCCATAACCCCATCACCCGGGTGACGCTGCTGGCCGCGGTTGCCATCTTCGGCATGATCTTGAGCCGCACCGGGTGGCGCTTCCAGACCAGGCTGGGCAGCGCGGTCGTCGGCGCGATGGCCGCACCGATGATCTTCGAGTTGCCCTTCGACCTCATCGTGATGGCCAGGACCTACCCTCCGCTGCCCCCGGACCCGGCCCTCTATCGGGCGGTGTTCTTCACTCCCCTGATCCTGGTCGAGCTCACCACGCTGTGGCTGCTCACGCTGTCGCCGATGGTGCGGGTGCGGAAGTCCACGTTCTTCTGCTTCGCGCTGATGACCGGCGTGTTCGGGATCTGGGCCCTGTTCGGCTTCGGCTACCCGCAGGCCCCGCTGCCCATCACGATGAACGTGGTGTCGAAGATCCTGGCCTTCATCACCGCGCTGACCCTGTTCCTGCCCGACCGGCTCAGGAACTGGCAGACGGACGGGCCAGCGCCCGCTCCCGGGCGCGAGCAGAATCCGCGGCCGGTCATGGCCACCCGTGCTCCCGGGCGCGAGCAGGTCACGCAACCAGTCATGGCGGCCCCGGTCCTGACCACCCGGGCCGCGACCGTGCCCAACGGGAGGGCCACGGCAGGCAGCCCGGTCATCGGAGCCGTAGATCCAGCCAGGGAGGCAGACATGGGCGGACCAGCGATCAAGATCCTCGGACTGCGCAAGAGCTTCGGCGAGAAGGAGGCGGTGGCCGGGATCGACCTGGAGATCGCGGCCGGCTCCTTCGCCGGGCTGGTCGGGCCGAACGGGGCCGGGAAGACCACCTCGCTGTCGATGATGACCGGCCTGCTGCGGCCCGACGCCGGGCAGATCCTGATCAACGGGCTGGACGTGTGGGCCGACCCGGCCGCCGCCAAAGCGATCATCGGCGTGGTGCCGGCCGAAGCGCGGCTGTTCGACCGGCTCAGCGGCGAGGAACTGCTGGAATACGCCGGGCGGCTGCGCGGCCTGCCGGTCGGCGAGGCGCGAGCCCGGGCCGCGCAGCTCCTGGACGTGCTGGACCTGACCGCCGACGCGAAACGGCTGGTCGCGGACTACTCCACCGGCATGCGGAAGAAGGCCGCCCTCGGCTGCGCGCTTATCCACAACCCGTCGGTGCTGTTCCTCGACGAGCCGCTGGAAGGTGTGGACCCGGTATCAGCCGACTCGATCCGCCGGATGCTGACCAACTATGTCGGCTCGGGCTCGACCGTGCTGTTCTCCAGCCATGTCATGGAACTGGTCGAGCAGGTCTGCGACCACGTCTCCATCATCAGCCAGGGCCGGATCGTGGCCACCGGAACCACCGAGCAGGTGCGCGGCGGCAAGACCCTGCAGCGGGCGTTCATTGACCTGGTCGGCGCCAAGGCCAGCGAGGAGGGATTGTCATGGCTCGGCTCCTCGTCCAGCTGAAGCTGCGCTTGCTGGTCAACGCGCTGCGGTCGTCCAACCGCGCCAAGGCCTCGTTCATGGTCAGCACGGCGTTCGCCGTGCTCACCGCGCTTGGCATGTTCGCGCTGCTGGCCTCGCTGCACGGCCAGAGCGACGCCGTGGTTCTGACCTCGGTGATGTTCACCATCTTCGCCTTCGGCTGGCTGATCCTGCCGCTGCTGGCCTTCGGCCTGGATAGCACCCTGGATCCGGCCACGATGGCCCTCTACCCGCTGCGCACCCGCCAGCTCGCCACCGGGCTGCTCGCCGCCTCGGCCACCGGCGCCTGGCCGGCCGCCAACGTGATCGGCCTGCTGGGGGTGGTGATCGGGCTGGCCCGCGGCGTGCTCGGCGTGCTCGTCGCCCTGGTCGCGGTGCTGCTGCAGGTGCTGTTCTGCATCACCCTGGCCCGCTTCGTGACCACCAGCATGGCCGGGCTGCTCCGCTCGCGCCGTGGCAAGGACCTGGCCGTCTTCCTGTTCATCCCGATCATCGCCGGCTACGAGTTCTTCACCCAGGTGGTGCCGAGGCTGGCCGCCTCCGGGAAGCTGACCGCCGGGAGCTTCACCGGTTCCGACGCGTGGCTGCGCTGGCTGCCGCCGGGCATGGCCGCGCACGCGATCCAGGACGCCTCGGACGGGCACCCTGGCACCGCCCTGCTGCGCCTGGCGCTGCTGGCCGGCGTCATCGTCGTGCTCGGCTGGCTGTGGATCCGGTCGCTGAACCGTGCCCTGGTCTCCCCCGACTCCTCCACCCGGTCATCGCGGGTACGCGCGGCGGCGCTGCCCTTTGCCCGCTCCGGCCTGCGCGGCGCGGTGGCCGCCCGGTTCTGGATCTACCAGCGCCGTGAGCCCCTCTCGCTCCTCTACTGGGGGATGACCGCGGTCATCACGGCCGCCGCCTCCGCCGGCGGCATCGTTGGCCCCCAGCGCCATCCCGGCGTGACGTTCCTGAGCGCGGTCCTCGGCGCCGCGTTCATCGGGCTCTTCCACGCGAACACGGTCGGGTCCACCGGGCCGTCGTTCATCATGGAGGCCACCGCGCTGACCGACCGCAACGCGCTCCGCGCCTACCTCTCCGGCCAGAACATCGTCCTCGCCGTGATCGGGGTACCGCTGCTCACCGCGCTGACCTTCGGCCTGGGCGCCGCCGCGGGATCCCCGGCCCTCGGGTTCGAGACCATGCCGGTCGCCCTGGCCGCCCTCGGTGCCGCGCTGGCCTTGAGCAACATCATCACGGTCAACGGCGCCTACCCGATGGCCAAGCGGGTCGGCACGCCCATCTACACAGCCGCACCGGGCTACGGGTCCAGCCGGGTGGCGGCCACCATGAGCACCCTGTTCGGCATCCCCCTGCTGGTCGCGCCGGTAATCGTCGCCGCGGTGCTCACCGCGGGCGCCCCGCTGGC
>Ga0318529_10000193_pt1 | contig 13177 bp, 16 predicted proteins | sample GRESIP053b4f23_FD_203494 | JGI IMG/M metagenome (GOLD analysis project Ga0318529, IMG submission 203494) | Tropical soil microbial communities from Luquillo Experimental Forest, Puerto Rico - GRE.SIPMG.053b4f23 | ecosystem: Environmental > Terrestrial > Soil > Tropical forest > Bulk soil... | reverse complement strand
TGTCTCATTTCCATGCCTAAAGACGCTTGCTAAGTTCGCTGAGGTTCGCCGGTCGCTCGGCGAAGAGTGCAGCGCCCACCTTCGGCAACAGTGTGCGGGCGTCGAGCATGTAGGGGGACGGTTTCGGGCCTGCCTGCGGTCTGCGGTCGCCAGCCTGAGCGATACTTGTAAAGATGCTCTTGCGCGAGCGGTCAGCCGCGTTCGCTCCTCGCGGATCTGGCAGTGAGACTATTATTGCGCCGTTGGCTGGTGCCAGAAGCCCCTCTGGGACGGGTGCGGACGAGGTATCAGATCTTTTTTGTTGATCCGCGTGTAACTTTCGCACATCGCGTGCCATTTCCATGCAGGTGATCAGCTCGGTGTAACTCGCTTCTCCTCCTGTCTTAGCCAAGGCAACGCAATGACTCTTGTCGGATGCCGAAAAAGTGGACCATTCTTTCTTTATCTCGTCGCGAGTGGCTTGCTCACTTTGCACGCATTGCTGAAAACTGGTCTGCCGAAGACCTTCTTCTAACTCCCCCTGCGTCGCAATTCCGTGACAGACCGGGTTCACATCCAAGACTGGAATTTGGTCGGATTGAGCTGCGGGGACCATATTGTAAACGCGATGATGCTTGGGCGCGGCCGATGCCGGAAAGCCGATGCTGAGAACCATTGCGGCGGAAAGCGCAATTTGGGTCTTGCTGAACATTTTCGTATCTCCTGGTTGAGCTTTGCGGCCTACCCCCAGGAATGATAGCTTCCCACTTATTTCGCTCTTTCAGTCAACGTTGCAACAACTCGGTCCCTTCCGCAATTGATCTCAATCAAATTCTAGCGATACCCGAACGTCCGCTTTACCCCCAAAAGCGGACATCGGAACTCAGTCGTGGGATGTCCGCTTTGTGCCAAAAGCGGACATCAAGGCACAGACGACTGGAACGTCCAAAATTTTTCCTCGTTGTCTTGGATGACGACTCGACCCGAGCGGTTCCGGGTCAAAGCCATCGAATTGTTCATTGCGGCGCAAAAAACTCGAGATCCGGAAACCAAAGAGACTTATTTGGAACTCATGCGCTGCTGGCAAGAGCTAGCAGACGAAATTGAACACTTCGAGCACTCATGGCTCGATAGAGGTGGCATTTGAACCCACTCCATAATCAGTAGGACCATCGCTTATGTGATTGCCTCCTCACACCCGAAGCGTGATCTCACAGACGAGCCCCTCGGAGTTCCAATCAAATCGGGTCTTGCCTTTAAGCTGCCCGATCATTTGTTCCATGATCCGCCCGCCAAAGCCCTTGCGCGTTGGTGCCTTCACCGCCGGACCGCCGGTTTCCGACCAGCGCAGGTTTAACTGGCCGTCAGCCTCGTGAGACCATATCAACTCGATCTGGCCGTCGGCCTCGGACAAAGCTTCATATTTGACAGCGTTGGTCGCTAGTTCGTGCAAAATTACGGCGATGGCTTGTGCAGCGTTAGGCTCCAACAAGACTTGCGGCCCGTCTATTCGCACCCGTTTTTCCCCGGTCGCCGAGTACGGCGCAAGCTCCTGTTTGGCGATTGCCGATAGTTCGGCGCCGATCCAGCGCGTCGCGACAAACAGCGAGTGAACATTCGCAAGAGCCTGAATCCGCCCCTCGATTGCCTTTTTTAGGTCTTCGACCGCGTCAGCCTGCGAAAGATTGACCATAGCCTGTACGTTCGCAAGCAAGTTCTTGCTGCGGTGTTCTGCTTCCCGGGCCAGGGTGGTGATCTGCTCCTGACTGCGCTTTTGCTCAGTAATATCCCTCGCGATCTTCGATGCGCCGACAATCTTCCCTTCGGCGTCTCTGACCGGAGAAATGGTCAATGAAACAGCGATCAAGCTGCCATCCTTGCGTTGCCTAACAGTCTCGAAATGGTCGATAGGCTCGCCTCGTCTGATGCGTGTTAGAATTTCATGCTCTTCACTTTGCCGGTCTTCGGGGATCACGATTGTGATGGGCTGACCAATCGCCTCTTCGGCAGTGTAGCCAAAGACCCGCTCCGCACCCCTATTCCAGCTTGTGATTGTGCCGGCGAGGTTCTTGCTTACAATCACATCGTCACTGGACTCGATGATGGATGCCAGCCAGCGCAATCGCTGTTCACTTTCGCGAAGCGCAGCTTCGGTCTGCTTGCGCGCGGTAATGTCGAGGATCGAGGCGATCCAACCGTCTACCTGGCCGAGCGGATCTTTGTCGGGCGTGTAGATAACGTGCAGCAGACGAGGTCCGACATCCTTGAAATGTACCTCTGTTTCGTATTCTACGCGGTGCCCCGACAAGACGGCTTTGACATGAGGCAAGATGGTGTTGAAGCCCGTCTTCCCCATGACCTCGACGATTTTTTTCCCGACCACCTCTTCAGGACGGTGGCCTGTCATTTTCGCGTAGGCTTCGCTTACGAAAAGATACCTGAGATCCGAACTGCAACGAGTGAGCAGAAATAGCGTATTGGCTAACACCGTCTCAGCATCATTTCGCAACGCCAGTACGGCTTCGGTCCTGTCGCGTTCAAGAAGGTCCGCAGCTTGTCGGGCAAGCACATCCATTCGCCATAGCGCACGCTCCGTGGATTGATGCGGCTCGCGCCAGTGAGTCGAAATCATGCCTAGTAGCTGGCAGGAACGCGAGACAAGTGGCGTGCTTTGCACAGCCCGAATCTTTGATCGACGATACTCATCAAGATCGGCCGTGCCTGCCATGAAATCACAGGTCTCAACGTCCGGTACCACCACGCGACTCCCCGCGAACAACGCTAACCCACAAGTGCTGGCGGAATCGAGATAAACCCATTTCCAGAAGACGGCTGATTGCGGATGAAATCCCTTCCAGGCGAGTAACCGGAGTTGGTTACGTTCAGGATCGAGCAACTGCATGCTTGCCATGTCGGACGACATCACACTCATGGCGGCGTCGAGCATACGGTTATAGACGGGATCGAGATTGCCCTCCTGAATCAGGAGGGTGCTGATTTCATGCAGCGTGTCATCTGGCCCTTCAGCTACGTATTTGCGACGCTGCGAAACTGGCACGCTCGGCTGCTCGCTATTCATTATCAGTCGGTCCCGTTAGTCTAAAGGAAAAAAGCTCGTTCCCTTCGTTATCATGAACGGACATTTTCCACAGTGCCCAATTGTGATCCAACATTCCCTCGCTTCTGAACATTAGCTCTCGCGCCACGCCGATAGCATGGTCGCGCGCCTCGGAGGCATTCAACAGGTCCGTACCGTCAACGTCGGGTACCGTCTGGTCGTCACGTAAATGAAAATAATACATCGGCATTGGGGAAATCCCGCTTACCCGGAATGCGCGTTGACTCCGATGTCGAGTAAAAGGTTTTTTTGTTTGATGGCCTGGTAGCATTCGCAGGCACGGGCTTCGAGCGCCCCACGATCAAGAATATGTATCCTGCCGCGCGTGTACCTGATGGCGCCTCGACTCTGAAGTTCCTGCGCAAGCAGGGTGACCGTCGTTCGTCGCACGCCGAGCATGTCAGCCAGATACTCTTGCGTCAGCAGTATGACATTGCTGTCGATGCAGTCGGCCGTTCGCAACAGCCACCGGCATAGACGAGCTGAACCGGCGTGAACGGCATTGCAAGCAGCACTCTGCTGCGCCTCTGACCACAAGATCTCGGTGTAACGGTAAATCAGATCCCTGATTGGTAAACTACTACTGGCGACCTCCCTGAACCGCTTGGCCGTTATCGTTGCGAAATTTCCGGGGATTTGCACAGTGGCGAGGCCGTATGAGTAACTTTCGCCGAGGCCACATTGCAATCCCGCCGCACCCTCGCAACCAATCGTCCCGGTCTCGACCATCTCGCCGTCTCCCGTAGCGACAAGGAGCGAGATCATTCCGGTCAAGGGAAAGTAGACTTGATCGATTGCTTTGCCGGCCTCAAAGCACACCCGGCCTTGAGTCAGCGAGACTTGCCTCAAGTCTTGCTCAAGCAGTGCCGAGGGTTCGCGCGGCAAGGTTCTCAGGAGCCGATTGCTCCATCGACCTACGGGCACTCCTCCGGTTGTATTCATGGCTCGTACTCCTCTCAACCCTCGCAGGAAAGGCGGTTGCTCAGAGGCTTCGATGTACGGGCTTAGAAGGGAGGAGGTCGGCTCAGAATGTAAAGAAGCGGCGGTGCCGCGATCTGCGCAAAAAGGGTTTCCACGTAACAGTACCGCATGGTCGGGTCACTCATGGCACGCTCCTATACCGCCTTTCCGTTGTAGCTATAACGCAGTTCAGGTTCGTTTGACTGACTTGCCCTTCCGTTTCGACAGAAGCCCGAAATCCTTCGACTTCACCCGTTTATCGGCAAGCATGAAACCGTCGGCTACGAGCCCGCGCTTAAGCAGCTCGCGGATAGCAGACGCTCGGGTCGGCATTCGTCTAGTGAACCGCCACTCATCTACCGCTGTCAGTTCGTCCTCGGTCAGCATGATCTGCAAACGCTCAGCTCGGCCAAGCCCCAAAGCGAAACCTCCGCGAAACTCAAAGTTGTAATGGCTCGATAAGCCATCTAAACGGTTGAAACCTGCTAAACATGTTAAGCAGGTTCTTACTCATAAATCACATATAGTGGTTTCGGTTTCTTATGCCTCAAGCGTTTTTTAGCGGAACCGGCTGCGACAGTGTGTGCGTCTTTCGGAATCCCTGCGTTCGGCACTAAGCGGGCGTCTAACCGCGATGACGAATGTCCGCTTTTGGCACCGTCGCTTGCTGCGCGATCTTCGGCTCGGTTGGCGATCGTTCGGACTAGTCCCCGCAACCAACATGCTTACTGCACCGCAGCGACGATTTTGCTTTCCAAACTCCCCACAACGGCAGAAGGTTTGGGTCACGGCCTGTAAAAGCCGCATGAGGGCGGACGGTCGTGTTGTGCTGAACAATTTAAGTGAGCAAATCCGCGAGTGTTTGCAGCACGCGGAGGATTGTGCGCGGGAAGCCGCCGAACAACCGGATGGCTCTCGATTGAAACAAGACTATTTGAATTTGGAAAAACGGTGGTTGGGTCTAGCGCGGAATTTTGAGTTAGGCGAGCGACTAACGGATTTCACCAACGAGGCTAATCGTAAAGCGAGCGCGCCGATCACACCGCTCTTGCAGGGCCAGGCGTTCGATTCCGAAACCGTTCAAGCTGTGACAAATGCCTTAGTTATGACGTGCGAGGCGCTCGGGTTGAGCAATCGGGACGACGCCATGACCCAATTAGTTGCCGAAAAAATCATCGAATTAGCAAAGAGCGGTTTAAAAAATCCGACCGCGTTACATTTGGCCGCGATCAAGGAATTTGGGTAATAAGGCCCGCCTGTCGCTTCCCGCCGCCTTTGTGGGCGTCAAATATTGATGCCCCTAAAAAAAGCGTACATACAAAACACTAGTGCGCCACCAATGAGGTAAATGAAAACAAGATCATAAACAGTTGCATCCATGTCGGCCGCCCCACGCCGTCCGGTTTTCGCGTAAGCTGCATTCCGATTCGCAGAGTTAGTTTGATCTGCCGCAAAGATCACAAAGTGGAACGTGGTCACTTTTCGCCACGGACTGGCCGCGACAAGCCGAAGCTCGCCGGACGGATGTAGTATGTATTAGTGTCTCCTCTCGCGGGATTGAGTGCGCACCATCTTTGTCAGCGATGGGTTTCTTAACCGCGTGACAAGGGCGCGTAATCGCCGCGGCATCCGTTTCGGATGTCGGAGAGCTTTGCGAAGTTCCCGCCCAATCTGGTCCATTGTCAGTCGCCAATCGGACGGGTCGTCCTTTCTGTTATGAGTTCGCATTGCGGGCACCATACATTCGGTGCCCCTCAGACTGCCAATGTGGGAACCAAATGATTGTTGCCCGACAGATCAGAATAGCTGGCTTACAATTTTGCAATGCCTGGAACTAAACACCTAACAACGCGCCGCTTCCCGCCGCCTGATCGTCAACTCAATGAAGCTTGTCACCTGGTCGAGCTGTCGACCCATTATCGACTTTCCATCTGTTATCGTTGTTGCTGCACTCAGAGCACACTCCGCGCGTCTGCGTGCTAAAATCTTTGGGATCGTGTTCGACTGGAATCAGTACAATAAATGCCTCTGGCAAATTCGACGGCGAGAATAGCGTCTCGCAACTCGGCGGCGAATAAGCGCAAGGTGAAATGAGGTTAGACACTCGGCGCAAATTACATAACAAAACATCGGACAGAAAAGTGTCTAACCTCGACATAACCAATTGAAAAAACACCTAGTCAGCCCTTTGGGGGTAAAGCGGACATGAGCCGGGCTTAGCCAAATGTCCGCTAATGACCCAAAGCGGACATGGCGAGCGCTAAGGGAACCTCTTCCAGTAGGTTAGTTTAAGCGGGTACGATGCGTCGTCCCGCAATCCTTGAGCGCTGCATCACCGATCCGATGTCTCCGTCATTCATGGCGCCGTCCGCAACCCGACCGGTGGAGCATCGGCTGACGCCGGCAGGCGTGCGCGCTGCGGCTTGTCGAACCACGAGCCGCCAGCAATTGCTGCCGCATTAATGAGGCCAAACGCGCAAAGCGCTACCGCTAAAGCGACGAATACGCCGGTCAGGCTGCCGCCCAAGCGCAAGGCAAGATAGCCGCCGCCTGCCGCGATCACGAGCCGCGTCAAATTGGCAAGGAGCGGCCATAGCAGTCGGCCGGCGCCTTGCGAGGCGAAATAAAGCGCCATGCCGAGCCCGAACAAACCATAGGCGGGGCCGACCACCTGCAGGTAGCGCGTACCGGTATCGATCATTTCGGGCGCGGTATCGAACAGCGACAGCCAGGCGCGCGGCGCCGTCGCGGCGCCAAGCCCGATCACTTCGCAGAAGCCCGCGGCGATGCCCGCGCCGATCCAGGCCACGCGCAAGGCGCGTTCGGGACGATGCGCGCCGATATTGGTGCCAACCATAGCGACGAGCGGACCGCCCAATCCAAACACCAACGGAATCAGCAGATATTCAAGCCGCGTCCCGACGCCATAGCCGGCGATCGCGGCGGGCCCGAGCGCGCCGACCAGCGCGGTCGCAATTACGATGGTGAGATTGGTCCCGACGGTGATGAGCGCCGCAACCGCACCGACGCGCAGAATGTCGGCGAACAGCGGCCAGCGTAAGCGGACGCCGATGAGCGTCAGGCGCAGGACGCTTCGTCCAGAACGAAGATAGAAGGCAAAGGCGGCGCTGCCGGCCGCGTAATAGATGAGCACCGCGGCGGCGCCGCCGGCGACGCCAAGTCGCGGCAACGGGCCGAGCCCGAAAATCAGGCACGGCGATAGCGGAATGAGGACGGCGACGCCCGCGCATGTGACAAAAGCGGGCACGGCCATATTGCCGGTGCCGCGAATCACGTTCGCCAGCGAATTGAACAGCCACACCAGAACGGCGCCGGAAAAAATCACGATGGAATAAGTATTCGCCGCGGCAAGCGAGCCGCCGCTGCCGCCCATCGCCGCGTAAAGCCGGTCGCCGCCGAGCAGCACTGCGATAGTAAAGATCAGACCGAAAAGGAGGCCGATGATGACTGCGTGCAGCGCCAGGGCATTGGCATCGGCGCGCCGGCCGCCGCCGAGAGCGCGCGCGATCGCCGACGACATGCCGCCGCCCATCGCGCCAGCCGACATCATCTGCATCAGCATCACTACCGGGAAGACCAGCGCCACTCCGGCGAGCGCATCGGTGCCAAGCTTGCCGACAAAATAAGTCTCGACCAGTCCCACCGAGGTCTGCGCCAGCATGACCAGAACATTGGGGGCGGCGAGCCGGATGAGGGTCGCCGCGATTGGGCCTTCGATCAGCGCGCGAGTCCGCGGGTCATAGCGCGGCTGCTCCGGCGCTGCGTGCTCCAGAAACTGCAATTGTTCCGTGCCAGTAGTTTCGGTCCATTTTGTCAGTGCGTTCATGATGCACTCCCATCAAACTAGGCGTATATGCACCTTTTTACCAACACAACGACCGCGCTCCCCGCGGGAGCAGCGGCTAGTTATTCAATCCGGCGGCGAAATCGCTCGCGACCACGGCGCGCAGCATGGCGCGAAAGTCCGCGGTGCGCTTGGCGCCGAAGCGACTTTCGAAGCGAGCCTGCGCCTGCTCCCAAGCCTCGCGGCCAGCGACGAGGCGCTTTTCGCCCGCTTTGGTCAGATGCAGCTCCTTGGCGCGGCCGTCGGTCGCGGATGCTTCGATTTTGATCAGGCCATCGCGCTCAAGAGGTTGAACGTTGCGGCCGAGCGTAGTCCGGTCCATGACCATTTCCTTGGCCAAGGCGTTGATGGTCATTGGGCCGAGCCTTTTCAGCTTTGCCAAAATCGAAAACTGCGTCACATGTAGGCCGACCGGCGTCAGGAACTGGTCGTAGAGCTGCGTCACATGCCGGGCCGCAGAGCGGACCACAAAACAATTGCAGTCCTCCGGCTTTAATTCAGTGCTGGCTGACATCATCCGAATCCTGTCTTGACAAAGGTGCATATGCGCCTATATACGAGCATATACGCGTATTGTCAATGCCCCGTATCGGCCGGAAGAACGCAACGGAGGAGTGGCCCATGGGTAAGCTCGACGGCAAGATCGCCCTGATCACCGGCGGCAGCAGCGGCATCGGGCTGGCGACAGCGAAGCGCTTTGTTGCTGAAGGGGCCTATGTCTTCGTAACCGGACGCCGCGAGGCGGAACTTAATGCGGCGGTCAAGGACATCGGCAAAAATATCAAAGCCCTCAAAGGCGACGTGTCGAGCCTCGGCAATCTCGACCGCATTCTTTCGGTCATTAAACAAGACAAAGGCAGGCTCGATATCGTCTTCGCCAATGCCGGGGTCGCAAAATTTGCCGCGCTCGGCGAAATCACCGAAGAGCTTTATGACTTTCACTTCAACATTAACGTGAAAGGGATGCTGTTCACGGTACAGAAGGCGCTGCCGCTGATACCGAACGGCGGGTCGATTATTCTTGCGTCGTCCATTGTAGGTAGCAAGGGACTAGGAATGAACAGCGTTTACGCGGCGACGAAGGCAGTCGCGCGGTCCTTCGCCCGCACCTGGACCACGGATTTGAAGCCGCGCCGCGTTCGGGTGAACGCCATTAGCCCAGGCTCAATCGATACGCCAGGATTGGACGGGCTGTTAGCTTCCGCGCCTGCGGGAGAAGAGCGTCGGAAAATGATTTCCAACGCAACGCCGCTTGGCCGGCTTGGCACGGCCGATGAAATCGCCAAGGCGGCGGTGTTTCTCGCCTCCGACGACGCGAGTTACATCACAGGAATCGAATTATTCGTTGACGGCGGTTTCGCGCAAGTGTGAAGCCGCGTTTGTGCGTTTCGCGAATGGAGGTTGGCCATGACATCACGCTCAGTCGTTTTTGCCGAACCGGTGCGAACCGCGATCGGCACGTTCGGCGGAAGCCTTAAAGACCTACCGGCGCCCGATCTCGGCGCCGCGGCGATCCGTGCAGCGGTCGCGCGTGCCGGAGTTCGTCCTGATGAAGTGGAAACCGTTGTAATGGGCAATGTGGTTCAGGCCGGCACCAAGATGAACCCATCCCGCCAGGCGGCGGTCCATGCCGGGCTGCCGGTGACGACGCCGGCGCTGACTGTGAACCGCGTCTGCGGTTCGGGCGCCCAGGCGATCGTGTCGGCGGCGCAGGAGATAGCGTTAGGCAATCTCAGTGTCGCGGTCGCCGGCGGCATGGAGAACATGGATCTTGCGCCTTATCTCGTTTCGCGCGCCCGATGGGGCTATCGCATGGGCGACGGACAACTTTACGACAGCGTGCTGCGCGACGGCTTGAACGACGCGTTTTCGGATGCGCATTCCGGCTGGCACACCGAAGATCTGGTCGAGAAGTATCAAGTGACCCGCGACGCCCAAGACCGCTGGGCGTTACGCTCGCAACAGACCTTCGCCACCGCGCAGGCCGCCGGACATTTTGAAGCGCAAATCGTTCCCGTCGAAGTGCCGGGCAAAAAGGGGCCGACGCAGTTTGATAAGGACGAACATAACCGGCCCGATACGACGCTCGAAACGCTTGCGCGGCTCAAGCCAGCGTTCCGCCCGAACGGCACAATCACGGCCGGCAATGCCCCGGGATTGAACGACGCTGCTTCGGCAATGGTCCTCGCCGATGCGGCATGGGCCGAGCAACGCGGCGTTCCGGCAACGGCGCGGCTTGTCGCCTACGGCATTGCCGCGGTCGAGCCGGGAATGTTCGGGTTAGGACCGGTTCCCGCGGTCAAACAGGCGCTCCAGCGCGCCGGCTGGGACATTCGCTCCGTCGAGCGGGTTGAGATCAATGAAGCCTTCGCCGCCATCGCCATCGTGGTCGCGCGCGAACTCGGATTGTCCGATGACATTGTGAATGTCGAGGGCGGTGCGGTCGCCCACGGCCACCCGATTGGCGCGACCGGCGCGGTGCTCACGACAAAACTCATTCACTCGATGCGGCGCGACGGTCTCAAGCGTGGCCTGGTCACGCTGTGCATCGGCGGTGGCCAAGGCATCGCTTTGGCTATCGAGACGCTGCACTGAAAATGCCGAACCGAAAAGGAGGGAACTATGCCGCTTGCGAAGATTCATGTCCTCGAAGGTCGATACGACCAGAGCCGGTTGGCAAAAGTATCCGGTGCCATTCAGGCCGCTTTGATGAATACGCTTGGCGTGCCGCCTGAGGATTTTTATCAATTGATATTCGAACTACCGAAGAACCATTTTCTGCACACATCCTCGTTCGTCGGCATGCACTACACCGACGATCTGATTGTTCTCGATCTCACTTTCATTCAAGGGCGACCGAAGGAAACGCGGCTTGCCCTTTTGAAAGACGTCAACACACGTGTTGCCGCGGCTGCTGGCGTGTCGCCGGACGACATGATGATCACGCTGCACGAGACGCCGGGTGAGAATATCTCGTTTGGGCAAGGTGAGGCGCAGCGCGCCAAAGCCGTAACACCAGCGTAGGTCCCGAAGTTCCCCAGATCGCTTTAACGGGACAGCGTTCTCATGACTTCCTCGCGAATTGTCAGCGCGTGCGCCCGCCGCAACATCCATTACGGATGGGTGGTGGTGGCGGTCACGTTTCTTGTCCTGCTGGTGACTGCGGGGGCGATGGGCACGCCCGGCGTGATGATCGTTCCCCTCGAGAACGAGTTCGGCTGGAGCGATGCGCAGATTTCGTCGGCTTTGGCCTTGCGCATCTTGCTGTTCGGGCTTTTCGGTCCGTTCGCCGCCGCGCTCATGAACCGGTTCGGCGTACGCCGCGTGATCGTCTCCGCACTAGCATTGATCGCAGCGGGGCTGTTGATTTCACTCATGATGACGCAGGTCTGGCAGCTGGTGCTGCTGTGGGGCGTTGTCGTGGGCATCGGCACTGGTCTGACCGCGATGGTGCTCGCAGCGACCGTGGCCACGCGTTGGTTCAATCATCGGCGCGGCCTGGTTCTAGGCATGCTCGCTGCCAGCTCGGCGACCGGACAGCTTCTGTTTCTGCCTGTGATCGCCGAACTCACCACCTACTTCGGCTGGCGTATCGCGCTCGTGCTGGTCTCGGCCGCGCTCGGAGCGATCGGCGTTGTGGTGCTCTTTCTGATGCGCGACCGCCCGAGCGATATCGATCTGCCGGTGTATGGCGAAACGGTCGTGATACCTCCGCTCATGAACGGCGCCGGTCTCGCCTCGCTTTTGTTGTCGCCACTAATCACGCTGCGCGACTGCGCACGGGTGCCGATTTTCTGGGTGCTGTTCGGGACATTCTTTGTGTGCGGCTGCAGCACTAATGGGCTCATCCAGACGCATTTCGTCGCGCTCTGCCACGATTATGGGCTTGCTGCCACCGCGGCCGCGAGCGTGCTCGCCATGATGGGTGCATTCGATTTCATCGGCACAATTGGCTCGGGCTGGCTGTCGGACCGTTTCGACAATCGCTGGCTGCTGTTCTGGTATTACGGCCTGCGTGGAATGTCCTTACTCTATTTGCCGTTCACTGATTTCACGCTCTATGGCCTGTCACTTTTCGCGGTTTTCTACGGTCTTGACTGGATCGCGACCGTGCCACCGACGGTGAAATTGACCGCCGATCGTTTCGGCCGCGAACGCGCCGGCATGGTCTTCGGCTGGATCTTCACTGGCCATCAGATCGGCGCCGCCAGCGCCGCGCTGGCCGCTGGCATCGTGCGCACTGAGTTGCTGACCTATTTGCCGGCATTCCTCGCCGCCGGCGCGCTGTGTGTCGTCGCGGCGATGTTGATCCTCAGTGTGCCGAAGCCGTCCGCAGGACGGATCACCGCCGCCATGCCGCTGCCGGCGCGCGGCTGAGCCGTGGCAATGTTGGGCGAGGGGACGACGATACTAGTTAAGGCCAAAAAAATGTCGCCTAATCGCACAAACAAGCATTCCCGAAATTGTAGAACTAGCACAGAAGCCGATCAGCGAGGCCGACTACCGCCGCGTCATTCAAGAACGGTTTGTGGGAAAGAGCGGGTTTATGCTTTTCTACGAGATTGACCATGGCGGTTGGCTATCGAAATTCGGGATCCATCGGCGAATGATGCGATGGATCTTCGGCAATCCGCTCATCGCCATCACCGTGATCCGGCATGACCTCACCGCCGGCTTGTTTGCTCCGGTCGAAATTCTTGTCACCGAGGCGGAAGATGGTCTGGGGACCACAATTACTTATGTTAGGCCATCCTCCCTGATGGTCATCGACAACAATCCACCGCTGATGCAGGCGGCCGCGGAACTCGACAAAAAGCTCGATGAATTAGTTCTTGGCGTCGTCGCGTGACGGGGTCTCGGAAGGTGATCATGCATCCTGATGCCAAGCACGGCGCGCTCGGTTATTGTTGAATAGTCAAATGCGCGAAATCATCTTGATCGGCATTGCCATGACCGTGATGCTCGCCGGTATTGTGGCGTGGGCCGCCCCACGTCATCCTGCTGTCGTAACCTCGCAGTTCGACCCGTTCCCGCTCGAGGAGAACGCAAAGAATTTGCCCACTCAGGAGTGGCTCAACGCTCATATGTGGCCAAATAACACAACGTAGGTAACGCTTGCGCCCTAAAGCCGCCTTGCCGCCGCAATTTGCTCTTGCTGAGACAGCGTGCCGTCGGCGTAAATGCATACGCCTGAGTTGGTCGCTCTAGTACGCTCCGTCAGTTGCGGTCCGCAGCGACGGATCGCGGCCAATATC
>Ga0318529_10000186_pt1 | contig 13315 bp, 10 predicted proteins | sample GRESIP053b4f23_FD_203494 | JGI IMG/M metagenome (GOLD analysis project Ga0318529, IMG submission 203494) | Tropical soil microbial communities from Luquillo Experimental Forest, Puerto Rico - GRE.SIPMG.053b4f23 | ecosystem: Environmental > Terrestrial > Soil > Tropical forest > Bulk soil... | reverse complement strand
CAGGAGAGCATCGCCGGTGAAGAGCGCGATCGGCAGGCGGAGAACCTGCGCAAGATGCTGCTGGCGATGGTAGAGGACATCCGCGTCGTGCTGATCAAGCTCGCCGAGCGCACGCAGGCGCTGCGCTTTCTGATCGGTAGCGAGGAAGCCGGCGATCGCCGCGCGCAGGCGGCGCGCGAGACGCTCGATCTCTTCGCGCCGCTCGCCAACCGGCTCGGCGTCGGACAGCTGAAGTGGGAGCTGGAAGACCTGAGCCTGCGCGCGCTCGAGCCCGAAGCCTATCAGCGCATCGCGCGGCTTCTCGACGAGCGCCGCCTCGACCGGCAGCATTACATCGAGACCGTTCAGGCGACGCTTAAGCGCGAGCTTGCGGCGGCAGGCGTCAAGGCCGACGTCTCGGGACGCGCGAAGCACATCTACAGCATCTGGAACAAGATGCGGCGCAAGGGCGCCGGCATCGAATCGCTCTACGACATCCGCGCCGTGCGCATTCTCGTCGACGAAGTGAAGGACTGCTACGCCGCGCTCGGCGTCGTGCACAACCTGTGGAGCCCGGTGCCGCGCGAGTTCGACGACTACATCGCCAAGCCGAAGCCGAACGACTACCGCTCGCTGCACACCGCGGTGATGGGACCGGAAGGGAAGCCGCTCGAAGTGCAGATCCGCACCTACGATATGCATCGCCAGTCGGAATACGGCGTTGCCGCGCACTGGCGCTACAAGGAGGCCGCGCATACGGGGCGCCGCGATCCCGGCTACGAGGAGAAGATCGCGTGGCTGCGCCAGGTGCTCGACTGGAAGGATGCGGTGGCCGATGCCGGCGAATGGCTGCAGCAGTTCAAGTCGAGCCTTTTCACCGACACGATCTACGTGCTCACTCCGCAGGGGAAGGTGATCGATCTGCCGCGCGGAGCGACTCCAGTCGACTTCGCCTACTCGGTGCACACGAGCCTCGGGCATCGCTGCCGCGGTGCGCGCGTCGACGGCGCGATGGTTCCGCTCAACTACAAGCTCGCGAGCGGTCAGCGCGTGGAGATCATCGCGGTCAAGGGCGGGCCCTCAGTTGGCCCAAGTCGCGACTGGCTCAATCCGGAGCTCGGCTACGTGACGAGCCACCGGGCGCGCAGCAAGGTGCGGCAGTGGTTCAAGGCGCAGCAGGTCGAGGAGACGATCGCGCACGGCCGCGACATCGTCGAGCGGGAGCTCGCGCGCGCGGGACTGACCTCGGTCAAGCTCGACGCCGTCGCGGCCGAGGCGGGCTACGCCAAGGTCGAGGAATTCTTCGCCGCGGTGGCGCGCGTCGAGATCAATCTGCGCGCGCTGCAGACGGCCATCCGCGCGGCGGCGAAGCAGGAAACCGTCGCGCCGGAAGAGGAAGCCCTGCAGACGCGACGGAGCAAGGCCGCAGGCGCGGGTAGTGGCATTCTCGTCGTCGGCGTGGATCGTCTGATGACCGGGCTCGCGAAATGCTGCAAGCCGGCGCCGCCCGATCCGATCGTCGGCTTCGTCACTCGCGGCAAGGGCATTTCCATCCACCGCCAGAGCTGCAGCAACGTCGCGCGCATGAAGGAGCGGCAGCCCGAGCGGCTGATCACCGCGGACTGGGGCAAGCCGCGCGACGAAGTCTTCCCGGTCGACGTCGTCGTCGAGGCGATGGACCGCCAGGGGCTGCTCCGCGACATCTCCGAAGTGTTCTCGCGCGAGAGGATCAACGTCACGGCGGTCAACACGCTATCGAAGAATCTGCAGGCGCGCATGGGATTCACGCTGGAGGTGCGCGGGTTGGACGAGCTGAAGCGAGCGCTGTTGCTCGTGCGCGAGGTGCCCGGCGTGCTGTCTGCAGCGCGGCGCTGACCGGGACGTCTACGGCACGAAGGCGAGAAAGAGAAACGCCGCGAAGATGACGAGGTGCACCGCGCCCTGCATCACGTGGGTGCGGCCGACCCCGAGAGTGACCGCGCTGATCAGGAAGGTGATCGCGAGCATCACCAGATCCTTCGGCCCCAGCCCGAGCGTCAGCGGCAAGTCGAGGACGATGCCCGCGAACGCGACGACGGGAATCGTAAGCCCGATGCTCGCAAGAGCCGATCCGATGGCGAGATTCATGCTCGTCTGAAGACGATTCGCCACCGCAGCGCGCACGGCGGCCCAGGTCTCGGGCAGCAGCACCAGCATCGCGATGACGATTCCGATCACGGCCTTCGGCGCGCCGGCCTTGACGACGGCCTGCTCGATGGTCGGCGATAGCACCTTGGCGAGCCCCACCACCGAGACGAGACAAAGCAGAAGGAGCCCGAAGCTGGCGGCGGCTTGCAGGTTCGTCGGCGGAGCGGCGTGCGCTTCGGCGTTGGACTTGTCGGCCGCGGGAAGAAAATAGTCGCGGTGGCGCACTGTCTGCACGAAGACGAAGATCGCCCATAGCATCACCGAGGTCACCGCGACGAACACGAGCTGTCCTTTGCTGTAGGTGCCGAAGCTGGTCGTCGTCGTGAAGTCCGGCAAAACGAGCGCCAGCGCGGACATGGCGATGAGCGCTGCGAGACCGGCGCTCGATCCCTCGACGCGGAAGCTCTGCTCGCGGTGCGCGATGCCGCCCACCAGAACGCACAGGCCGACCACTCCGTTGCAGATGATCATGACCGCGGCGTAGATCGTGTCGCGCGGAATGACGGCGGCGTCCGCGCCGCCTGCGATCATCACCGACAAGATGAGCGAGGCCTCGATGACGGTGACGGCGACCGCCAGCACCAGCGTGCCGAAGGGCTCGCCGACGCGATGCGCGACGACCTCGGCGTGGTGAACCGCTGCAATCACCACGCCGATCAGGGCCGCTGCGCACAGCACCCCCAGCAACGGGCCCGCGCCCGCGATCAGCGCAGCGATCAGGAGCGCGAGGGACAGCGCAGGGACGAGCCAAGGCCACGCGGTCACGGTCAGGCGGGCGGCTCTCCGCCGTGCAGGAAGCGCTTGCGCACGTGCTCTTCGTCGAGCGCGCCGGAGAAGTACGAGGACTCAAGCCACATCACGTTGATGATTCCGAACGCGAGTGCGAGGCCGACGCCGAGAATCCAGGTGAAATACCACATAGCGGCTCCTCAGTAACTCATATGCGTGTTTTCGCGGATGTGCGCGACCGTCACCTTGCCGCGGACGACCCAGTAGACCCATGCCGTGTACGCGATAACGATCGGCAGCAGGATGACGACGACCCAGAACATGATGGCGAGCGTCCGATGGCTCGACACGGAATCCCAGGCGGTAAGGCTCGACCGCGGGTCGCTCGACGATGGCATCACGAACGGGAACATCGCAAAGCCGGCTGTGAGAATGACGCCGGCGACGGCGACGCCGCTTGCGACGAAGGCGAGCATGGACCGACCTCCTGCCGAGGAGACGACCACCGCGAGCGCGCCAGCAAACGCGACGATCGGCGCGAGCATCATCCATTTATGAGCGGTGAAGTTGGCGAGCCAGATCCCCGGCGACGATTCGACCGTCTTCGCGATTGGAACGAAAGCGCTCGACGCCGCCGGGATCGACACGATGCGATATCCCGCGATCCCGTACGCGACCCATATCCCTGCGATGGCGAAGAGCACGATCAAGGCGATGGCTGCCCAGCGCGCCGCGGCACGGGCGCGCAGCTGGAGCGCGTCCTCGGTCCTGATCTGCAGGAAGCTCGCTCCGTGCATCACCAGCATCGCGAGGCTCACCAGCCCGGTGAGCAGCGCGAAGGGGTTGAGCAGCCGCCAGAACGATCCGGTGTAGGTCACGGCCATCGTTGCCGGATCGAACTGGAACGGCACGCCCTGCAGCAGGTTGCCGAACGCGACGCCGAACACGACCGCGGGGACCGTGCCGCCGATGAACAAACCCCAGTCCCAGGCATTGCGCCAGCGCGGATCCGCGACCTTGCTTCGGAAATCGAAGCCGACCGGGCGAAAGAAGAGCGCGAACAGCACCAGGAGCAACGCGGCATAGAAGCCGGAAAAAGCGGTCGCGTACACCAGCGGCCAGGCCGCGAACGTCGCTCCTCCTGCGGTGATGAACCACACCTGATTGCCTTCCCAGGTCGGCCCGACCGAGTTGAGCATCACCCGGCGCTCCTCGTCGTTGCGGCCGAGAAAGGGGAGCAGGGTCCCGATGCCGAGGTCGAAGCCGTCGGTGACCGCAAAGCCAATCAACAGCACGCCGATGAACAGCCACCAGATCACCTTCAGGGTTTCGTAATCGATCATGGTTCGCCTTTCAGGCAGCCGAGGCTGCGGAACGCCCGAGCTCCACGTCATATTTGCCCGTGTGCAAGCTCGAGGGCCCGAGCTTGATGTACTTGAGCAGGAGATAGATCTCGATCGCGAGCAACGCCGTATAGAAAATGACGAACGCAGCGAGGCTCGTATAGACTTCCCACGGCGAAAGATTGGATACGCTCAGCGCCGTCGGCAGCACCTCGCTGATGGTCCACGGCTGCCGGCCGTACTCGGCCACGATCCATCCGCATTCCAGAGCGATCCACGGCAGCGGAATGCTCCACAGCGCGGTGCGCATCAGCCAGCGCTGCGGCGCGAGATTGCGCACCGCGAGAAAGCCGAACGACGCCGCAAAAACGAAGAGCATGAAGAAACCCAGCCCGACCATCACGCGAAACGACCAGAACATCGGCGCGACTCGCGGAATCGTGTCGGCGGCGGCGAGCCGGATCTGCTCCGGCGTGGCATCGGTCACGCGCGCCGTGTACTTCTTCAGCAACAGCGCATAGCCGAGGTCCGTTTTTGCCTCTTCGAACTGCCTGCGCGTTTCCGGGCTCTTGTCGCCCGCCTGCAGCTTCTCGAGCAGCGCGTAGGCTTTGATCCCGCTCGCGATGCGCTTCTCCGCTTCGCTGCGCAGCTCCTTGATTCCGGTGATCGGTGTGTCGACCGAGCGCGTCGCGATGAGCCCGAGCAGCCAGGGAATCTTGATCGCGTAGTCGGTTCGCTCCTCTGCCTGGTTCGGCATGCCGAACGCAGTGATCGCTGCCGGCGGTTTCTGGGTTTCCCATTCGGCTTCGATCAACGCCAGCTTGACCTTCTGCACTTCGCCCGAGGTGTACCCGGACTCGTCGCCCAGCACGATCACCGACAGGACCGAAGCCAGCCCGAAGCCCGCGGCCACCGCGAAGGAGCGCAGCGCGAAGCCCACGTCGCGCGCCTTCAGCAGGTACCAGCTCGACACGCCGAGAACGAACATCGACGCCGTGACGTAGCCGGCCGCCACGGTGTGCACGAACTTCACTTGCGCAACCGGATTGAAGAAGAGATCCGGGAAGCTCATGAGTTCCATGCGCATCGTCTCGAAGTTGAATCCTGCGCCGACCGGATTCTGCATCCAGCCGTTGGCGATGAGAATCCACAGCGCGGAGAGGTTCGATCCGAGCGCGACCAGGAACGTGACCAGCAGGTGCTGGACTCTTGAGAGACGCTTCCAGCCGAAGAAGAAGAGACCGACGAACGTCGACTCGAGGAAGAAGGCCATCAGGCCCTCGATCGCGAGCGGAGCCCCGAAGATGTCGCCGACGTAGTGCGAGTAGTAAGCCCAGTTAGTGCCGAACTGGAACTCCATCGTCAGCCCGGTCGTGACGCCCATCGCGAAGTTGATGCCGAAAAGCTTGCCCCAGAACTGGGTCATGTCGCGATAGATCTCGCGCCCGGTCATCACGTAGACGGACTCCATGATGACCAGGATCCACGACAGCCCGAGCGTCAATGGAACGAAGAGAAAGTGATATAGCGCCGTGACGGCGAATTGCAGGCGCGACACGTCGACGAGCTCAAGGTTTGGCATCGTGTTCGCTCCGTTCTGGCACCGCGTTGCTGGAGGAGTACAGAGCGGCTCCAACTTCCCGGCCGTTCAGGCGGCTCGCTTCCGGATGGGCGAACCAAACGCTCCAAATGACGAACAGCGCGAGGAACTTGACCGCCAGCACGATGACGATCTCGCGCGCGAGATTGGGGCGGCGTATTTTTGATGACATTTTTGAGACGCAGTCGCGGGCCGCCACCGTGGGAGAGTTTACCCAACCTTTGAGCCAAGTGCCTACAGAGGCTTGTAGCTGAATTTCTGTCCTCTGACGCTCACTTCGTACATCAGGCCGCCCTTGATGATGGTGAACGTCGCATACCCTTTGTAGTACGCGCCTGCGGTAGTCGCGGCATGCTTACTCGCGCTGGCGCCGGCAGATGCCCCCGTCGAACCGGCCTTCGCCTGTGCCGCGAGGGTGATCGCCACAGCCTGAGCGTCCGCCCCGAATTCGAAGTTGCCACTGGTGAATTCCTCGAAGGAGCGCTCATCCTGAAAGAAGATTATTTCGCTGAACCCCTGGCCACCGAGCTGGAACCCGATCGACACCTGCACCATCGACGTATCGCCGGCGTGCTTGCCTTTGGCGTACACGCATCCCTTGCCATAGGCACCGCCGACGCCGGCGCCTCCTTTGGCAATGGTGGGGAAGACGGCGTATCCATAGGATGTCTTGAAGAAGTTCGCGCTCTCGCCAGCCTTCCTGAACAGGTTGGCGGCTTCGGCGCATGAACCGCGGGCCCAAGCCGATGAGACTGACATACCAAGAAGCACGACTCCGAGAGTCGCAATAAGACGCTTGAGCATCTCTCAGTCCTTAGTTGTTCGGTCTTTGACAACTACTTTGAATCGCGTGTTGGCTGTGGTAGCGGACGCACTTCCGTTTTCCTCAGCAAGGTTGAGGTCGCCCTACAAGGTGCAACAATCGCAGTCAGTCGGCGCATAGCAGCCGTACCCGCCGCTCCGCAACATCGAACGCCTCCGTTGTCTCGGCCTCCAGCAGCTTGTCTTTGGCGGCGATGCACGCATCGGCGTGGCGAATCGCTGCCGGCGGCGCCTTCGAGGCCGGGCGCGCGTTGCAGTTCGAATCGTCGACGAGCCGCAGGTTGGCCCACTCGCCTCTCTCGACTGCTACGCAGTCGCCGACCCGGAAGCCGCCTTCGTCAGTGACCACACGTGTCGTCGAGCCGCCGATGAGCACCGTATATTCGAACGCCTGCTTGTTGCTGGCCATCCTGCCAATCTGCTGGCCGGCGAACGCGCCACCGATCGTACGCAGCGCCTGGTTGCTCCCCGACTGATTCCGGCCGGACATGAGACCGATGGCGCCACCCACCACTGCGCCCCCAGTCTGCGCCCTGACATTCTCCTGTGTGACTAGCTGCATGGCCGTGACGCGACCGTAGTTCACGCTGGTTCGGGCGGATGCGGTCCCGCACAACATGATCGCGAGAGCGGCGCACATGCACGCCCATGCCTTGACGCGAACGACATCTTGCCCTGACTTCATACCGCCCTCCATATGTGAACAACCAAGAACGCAGCAGCGAACACAGCGTTCCACCGGGGATGACGTTGAGATCTCGACGCAATAGACGATGATACCTTCCAACGTGGACTATCGGCACGTAAGTCAATGCGCGTTGGCTTGGCTATTAGCTGACCCTCGCGCGCCCGCGGCCGAGCCGAAGCGAACATGCTGGTTCTGCTTGAGTTGGCGTGCGTTACGCAAGCAGCCGCACTGGCTCTTAAGCTTTCCGACAGGACAGGCACTAGACTGGCGTCGCGTTGAGCCCTCACGCACCAATCGATGCGTTATCTTGCGAGTAGCATTACCCGATCCGCTGAAATCCGAGCCTGACCAGTCATAAGCGAACTATGCGCGAAAGCAGATCCATAGTCCGTGCGCTCGTCACCGCCGCGGCAGTAGGTCTCGCATTGCTCGAAGGCTGCGCAAGCCGCCCGGTCAACGAGCCCATCGCACGAGTGGAACCTGAAAGTGGTTACAACGTCGCGAGGCACATCGCGCGGCGCCCGGATCACGATCCCTCTACGCTTCTCATCCTGGCCTTTTCGGGAGGTGGAACGCGCGCTGCTGCGCTTTCCTACGGCGTCCTGGAAGAGTTGCGCCGTACACCCATCGTCGTTGACGGTCACCACCGGCGAATGCTCGACGAGGTTGACCTCATTACCGCCGTATCAGGCGGCAGCTTCACTGCGCTCGCCTACTCGCTCTACGGCGAGCAGCTGTTTTCCGAGTACGAGGCTCGGTTCCTGAAGCGCGACGTGCAGAGCGTGCTCATCGATCGCGTGCTCAACCCGGGTTACTGGCCGAGACTGCTCAGTCCGTCCTACGGCCGCTCGGAGCTTGCTGCTGACTATTACGACGAGAGCCTGTTCGACGGCGCCACCTTCGGAGACCTTGTCGAGAAGCCCACTCCTGTGGCGATCGCATCAGCCACAGATGTCGTAACGGGAAATCGCTTTCCCTTCATGCAAGACAACTTCGATCTGATCTGCTCCGACTTCACCAAGCTACGCCTCTCGCGGGTAGCCGCAGCGTCCTCGGCCGTCCCCGTCGTGCTCTCGCCGATAACGCTCAACAACTACGGCGGTCGATGCGGATTCGAGTTCCCCACATGGGTACGCGAAGCCGTCGCGGAGCGACGCGATAGGAAGGACGCAGGGCGGGGGCTGCGACGCTACAACGAGCTCGTCGATTTGCAGGACAGCGCAGCCCATCCCTATCTGCATCTCGTCGACGGTGGCGTCACCGACAACGTTGCTATACGAACCATTGTGGAGATATTGGCGAGTATCGATTCAGGGAAGCAATTAGAGTCGATACGTTTACTGCGCGACGTCCGGCGCATTGCGGTTATCGTCGTCAACGCAGTCTCTTCGCCCACCGTCGATTGGGGGCGAAACGAGGCCCCGCCTGGAATGTTCCAGCAGCTGTGGCAATCCTCGAGCGTTCCGATCGACCGTTATTCATACGAATCGATGGACTTGCTGAACGACATCATTACGCGCTGGGCGCTGGAGCGCCGGCTCGCGCTCGCCGAGGCGCGTCTCGCTGGGCGCGAGCCGTCGGCGGATCTCAGCCGACCACCCATCGAGCTCTACGCGATCGACGTGAGCGCGCCTACTGTGAAAACCTCCCGACGACTCTCGTGCTCGCGCCGGAGGCTGTCGACAGGTTGCGTCGCGTCGCGAGCAGCGTGCTGCGCGCGTCGCCGGCTTATCGCCGCTTGCTGGAAGCGCTGGGAGCCGAAACCGCTGAGACCATCCCCGCCGGCGGGTCTCAGTAATTCGAGCTTCGTGCAGGCATTCCGCCGCTCGCTGCGACGAGCCTGATCGCAGTGAATATGACTAGGGCACGAAAGCAAGAAAAAGAAAGGCCGCAAAAATAACGAGGTGTACAGCGCCCTGCATCATGTGCGTGCGGCCAGTGCCGAGGGTCACGGCGCTTACCAGAAAAGTCAGCGCGAGCATCACTAGGTCTTTGGGATCCAGGCCCATGACCAGCGGCAAGTCGAACATGATCGCCGCCAACGCGACCACCGGAATGGTAAGACCGATGCACGCGAGCGCGGAGCCGATGGCAAGGTTCATGCTGGTCTGCAGTCGATTCGCATTCGCTGCCCGCGCAGCAGCCCATGCTTCGGGCAGCAACACGAGCATCGCGATCACGATCCCGATCACTGCCTTCGGGGCCCCGGCCTCGATGACGACCCGCTCGATTGTCGGTGAAAGAAGCTTGGCGAGCCCCACCACGGCCACGAGGCACACGAGCAGCAGACCGAAGCTGAACCACGCCTCGCGATTTGTCGGAGGAGGCGCGTGTTCTTCCGGAGTGGACGTGTCGCCGGCGGGAAGAAAATAGTCGCGATGTCGAACGGTCTGGATGAAGACGAACACCGCCCAGAGTGCAGCCGACGTCACGGCGGCGAAAGTAAGCTGCGCCGCACTGTACGTACCGCTGGGCGTACTCGTGGTGAAGACCGGCAAGACCAGCGAAAGTGCTGACATGGCGATGAGCGCAGCAAGTCCGGCGCTGGACCCTTCCACTCGGAAGCTTTGCTCGCCGTGCGCCAGGCCGCCGACGAGGACGCATAGGCCCACTACGCCGCTGCAGATAATCATGATCGCTGCGTAGATCGTGTCGCGCGGTATGACCGCGGCGTCCGCGCCGCCCGCGAGCATCATCGACAGAATCAGCGAGGCTTCGATGACGGTCACCGCCACAGCGAGCACGAGCGTGCCGAAGGGCTCGCCGACGCGGTGCGCAACGACCTCGGCATGGTGCACCGCTGCAAGCACTGCGCCAATGAGTGCCGCGGCGCAGAGTATCGCCAGTATCGAGCCAACGCCCGCCGCTGCCGCGCCGATGAGCAGAACGATGGAGAGAGCCGGGATTAACCAAGTCCACGCTGCCATGGCGCATTCTAGCCGAGGGCCTGTGATCTGCGTTTGTCTCAATCCCGGGAAGCAATAGGTAAAGATTTGTTTCAGTGCGATCGATGATTGCCTGTGCGACAGTCGACAGCTATGCTCTTGCGCGAAATTGTTTCACCACGCAGTGCGGCGGTGATGTCTGCAACTTGACCGACATGAGAGGGCAAGCTCGTGGATTCCAAGCGTTGGGTGGCGGCGTCGATCATTGCTTACGCAATGCTGACGACTTTGCCCGCATGCAAGCGTGCCGAGCCGCCCCCCGTCGAGGAGGCGCGTCCCATCCGCACGATCACCATCGACAAGCGTGCCGACCAAGATGTTCTCGCCTTGACCGGTACCGTGCACGCCCAAAGTGAGGTCAATGTTGCGTTTCGGATCGACGGAAGGCTCATCGAACGCGACGTCGGAGTCGGCGACGTCGTGCGACCGGGCCAGCTCCTGGCGCGACTCGACCCGCAAAACGAGGACACCTCGTTGCAGGCCGCACGAGCGCAGCTGGCGGCGGCGCGGGCGCAACTCGTGGAGGCGCGAGCCAATTACGATCGAATGCGTGAGCTCGTCGTCGAGAAAGCGGTATCGCAATCCTCCTACGAGCAGGCCGAGGCGCTGCAGAAGACTGCCCAGTCTCAGGTGGAGTCGGCGCAATCGCAGGTCACGCTTGCGGAAAACCGTCTGAGCTACACGCGGCTGGTCTCCGACGTGTCCGGCGTCGTGACGGTGCAGGGAGCCGAGCCCGGCGAGGTGGTCGGCGCCGGTCGCATGATCGTCCAGATCGCGCGCGAAAGCGGTCGCGATGGGATCTTCGACATTCCGGCACAGGCGAAAGACAGCGTGCTCGCGAACCATGCAATCACCGTCGCATTGACCATGGACCAGAAGGTTACTGCGGCCGCGCGTGTTCGCGAGGTCTCACCGCGCGCAGATCCGGTGACCGGCACGTTCCGAGTCAAGGTGAACCTGATCAATCCGCCTCCGGCGATGCGCCTGGGCAGCACGGTGACGATGCGTTTGAAGGTCGCGGGCGATACAGGCTTCGTCATACCAGCCTCCGCGTTAATCCGCTCCGACCGTCAACCCGCAGTATGGCTCGTCGACCCCAAGAGCGCGAGCGTTTCGGCGCGCACGGTGGATGTCCGCGCATTCGATGCCGACAGAGTGGTCGTTGCATCCGGCCTCAATCCCGGTGACATCGTGGTAACGGCCGGAGTCCAGGCCCTGCGACCTGGCCAGAAGGTTCGCCTGCTCGAGACCAGGCAGTGATCGGTCCCAACCTGTCGGAATGGGCGATCACGCACCGGTCGCTCGTCGCGTACTTGATGATCGCGGCGGTGCTTGCCGGCGTGTTGTCCTTCCTGCGCCTCGGTCGCGCCGAGGACCCCAGCTTTACCTTCCGCACGATGGTCGTCAGCGCGGCCTGGCCTGGTGCGACCGTCGACGAGACAATCCTGCAGGTCACCGAGCGACTCGAGCGCAAGCTGCAGGAAACGCCCTACCTAGAAAACATCAGGAGCTACACCACCGCCGGAGTCGCTACGATCTTCGTCGATCTGAAGGGATCGACACCGCCCTCGAAGGTGGCTGATGTCTGGTATCAGGTGCGCAAGAACATCGGCGACATCCGGGGCACGCTGCCGGACGGGGTCCTTGGTCCGGGCTTCAACGATGACTTCGGGGACACGTTCGGCATCATCTACGGATTCACCGCCGACGGGTTCACGCCGCGAGAGTTGCGCAACTACGTCGAGGAAACACGATCGCGGCTGCTGAATGTCCCCGATGTCTCGAAGATCGAGGTCCTGGGTGCACAGGACGAGCAGATATTCATCGAATTCTCGACCGAGCGACTGGCCGCACTCGGGCTCGACTACCGGTCACTGGTCGACGCGGTGCGGGCCCAAAACCTCATCCGTCCCGCCGGCGTGCTGCAGACCGCGAACGAGCGCCTGTTCTTGCGCGTGACCGGCGCTTTCGACAACGAGGAGTCGTTCCGCGGGGTGAACTTCGTATTTGGCGGAAGGAACATTCGCCTCGGAGACATCGCGGAGGTTCGCCGTGCGTACGTCGATCCGCCGCAGCCGCTCTTCCGTCTAAACGGCAAACCCGCGATCGGTCTGGCCATCGCGATGCGCGACGGCGGTGACATCCTCGCTCTCGGCCGCAATATCAAGAAGGAGATGGACAAGATCCGCGCCGATCTGCCGGTGGGCATCGAGACGACACTCGTCACCGACCAGGCGATCACCGTCGACACCGCCATCAGCGATTTCATGGAGTCGCTGTGGCAGGCCATCGCGATCATCCTCGCTGCGAGCTTCGTAAGCCTCGGGGTGCGTCCCGGCGCCGTCGTGGCAGCTGCGATTCCGTTGACGCTGGCGATCGTGTTCGCCGTCATGGAAATCTACGGCATGGATCTGCAGCGCATCTCGCTGGGCGCGCTGATCATCGCCTTGACGCTGCTCGTCGACGATGCGATGACCACGGTAGACGCCATGATTCGCCGGCTTGCCGCCGGCGACACCAAGGAGGCGGCGGCTACCTTCGCCTACCGGACCCTGGCGGCGCCGATGCTTGCCGGAACGCTGATCACGATTGCCGGCTTTGTGCCGATCGGCTTCGCCAAGAGCGGAGCAGGCGAGTACACGTTCTCGATTTTCGCGGTCGTGGGAATCTCGCTGATCGTGTCCTGGCTCGTAGCGGTGATATTCGCGCCGCTGATCGGCCTGGCTCTGTTGAAGGCTCCGAAGGTGAAGGCCGGTGAGGAGAAGCGACCCGGACGGATTCTGCGCGCGTACGGCGGCTTGCTCGAGCGAGCGATGCGCGGACGCTGGATAACCATCGGCCTGACGCTCGCTGTGTTCGTTATCGCAATCTTGCTGATGCGCTTCGTGCCGCAGCAATTTTTCCCGGCGTCGGACCGCCCCGAGCTGGTCATCGACCTCACCTTGCGACAGAACGCCTCGATCTACGCGAGCGAGACCGTGGCCAAGGAACTCGAGCAGGCGCTCGCGAAGGATCCGGATAT
>Ga0318529_10000184_pt1 | contig 13365 bp, 12 predicted proteins | sample GRESIP053b4f23_FD_203494 | JGI IMG/M metagenome (GOLD analysis project Ga0318529, IMG submission 203494) | Tropical soil microbial communities from Luquillo Experimental Forest, Puerto Rico - GRE.SIPMG.053b4f23 | ecosystem: Environmental > Terrestrial > Soil > Tropical forest > Bulk soil... | reverse complement strand
TCGTTGGGAATGTCGAAGCCCACGTGGGCGATCTCGACCTTGGCGCGCATCGCGTCGGGCTTGCGCAGCAGCGTGCACACCCGCAGCGAACGCGGGTGCCGGGTCTTCAGGTTGCGCAGTAGCCAGGACAGGGTCAAACCGGAGTCGACGACGTCCTCGACGATCAGCACGTCGCGGTCGTGTATGTCGCGGTCCAAGTCCTTCATGATCCGCACCACACCCGACGAAGATGTCGCGGATCCGTAGGAGCTGACAGCCATGAATTCGAACTGGGTCGGCACCGGAATCGCGCGCGCCAGATCGGTGACGAACATCACCGCACCCTTGAGCACGGTGATCAACAGCAGATCCTGGCCGGTCTTAGCTGACAGCTCGCGGTAGTGATCACCGATTTCCTGGCCCAGTTCGGCGATGCGGGCCTGGATCTGCTCCGCGGTGAGTAGCACCGACTTGATATCCCCCGGGTACAACTCAGCGGGCTGAGCGGGGGTGATCGCCGAGTGGATCTGCGCCACGACCACAGAGTGCCACGTCAGCGGGCGAAAAACCAACGGCAGCCGCGATTTACACAGGCTCCCGCCTCAAGGTGAGTACGCCGTCGCGCCGCCCCGCCAGCAATCGTTCGCCGCGCAATGCGGAGCCCACCGCCACCCCACCCTGCCCGCGCCAGGCGGTGACGAGGATGTCCACGCCGCGGATCTGCTTGTCGGTCAGCCCGATCGCGCCGCCGGCGAGTAGCCAACCCCGGATCACCCGGCGTCGAACCGGGCCGGGCAGGGCGGCCAGGCCTTGGGCCGACAGCCCCGAGCCCGCCGTCACCTCGGGCAGCGCCCGCGCGGCGAGCGCGTCGATCAGGTCGCCGTCCTCGCGCAGCGCCGTCGCGGTGCGGGCCAGCGCCTCTGCCACTCCGCCGCCGAGCACGTCCTCGAGCAGCGGCAGGACCTCCAGGCGCAGCCGGGTTCGGGTGAACCGGCGGTCGGTGTTGTGCGGATCCTGCCACGCGGTCAGGCCCAGCTCCCGGCACGCGGCGTGGGTCACGGCACGCCGCACCCCCAACAACGGCCGGCACCACGGTGGATCGTGCGGGCGCATCCCGGCGATCGACCGGGGACCGGAGCCCCGGCCCAGGCCCAGCAGCACCGTCTCCGCCTGATCGTCAAGCGTGTGGGCCAACAGCACCGGGCCGCCGTCGCGGCACCGGCCCAGCGCAGCGTAGCGTGCGGCGCGCGCCGCGGCCTCGGGCCCACCGTCATTGCCCACCTGCACGCAAAGCACCTGTGCGTCAACACATCCCAACGCGGTCGCCTGCTTCCGCGCGGCCTCGGCGACGCCGGCCGAGCCGGGCTGCAGGCCGTGATCGACGATCAGCGCGGTGGTGGGCCGCAGCGGGGCCGCGACCGCGGTGAGCGCTAGTGAGTCCGGGCCGCCGGACAGCGCCACGCACCACCGCTCGTCGGTGACGAGATAGGCCGTGGCGAACGCCTCGACAGCCGTGCGCAGCTGCCCTACAGCACCCGGTCGATCCATCGCCGGGGGTCTTCGATTTCGGCGGGGAGCGGCAGCGTGTCGGGGCCCGACCAGATGGTGTTGAACCGCTCCATTCCGACCCGGCCCACCACGTCGTCGACGAACACCTTGCCGCGGGTGTATTGGCTCAGCTTGGCGTCGAGCCCCAGCAGTGCGCGCAGCAGCCGCTGCAGCGGCGGTTGCTTGCGGTGGCGACGCTCGTCGAATCGACGGCGGATGGTGGCCACCGAGGGCACCACGATCGGGCCGACCGCGTCCATCACGTGCTCGGCGTGGCCCTCCAGCAGCGTGCCGAGCACCAATAGCTGATCCAGGGCGTTGCGCTGCGCCTCGGACTGCAGGGCGCGCACCAGGCCGAGGATCCCCGACGCATTGGCGTCCGTCGCGGATGAGCCGTTACCGAGGTTGCGGACGAAGTCGGCGAGCCGGCTGATCACCTGGCCGATGTCTTCGCCGGCGTCCTGGGTCAGCAGTCCCAGCGCCTGCGACATGTAATCGGCCAACCACGGGTTGGCGGTGAACTGCACGCGATGGGTCACCTCGTGCAGGCAGACCCACAACCGGAAATCGGAAGGGTCGACGCGAAGCTGACGCTCGACGGCGAGGACATTCGGGTACACGAGCAGGAGGCAGCCCTCTTTGGCCCCTTCTTTTTCCGAGGCGAACGGATCGTACTGGCCGAGGATCCCGGAAGACACGAACGCCAACACGGCGCCGGTTTGCGCGCCGGTGATGCGGCCGGTGATAAACCCACGCGGCTTTTCGCTTCCGTTGGTCATCACCCGCATCGACTCGGCCGCGGCGCCGATCCACTCAGGGCGGTCGACGATGCGGGCCGGCGGGACCGCGCCGTTGGTGACCAGGCCCGTCACGTCCCGCACCGGCGGTTCGGCTTTCGCGGCGGCACTCGTCAGTTCGTCGATCACCTGGCGGCGGGTGTAGTCGCTGGACGCCGGCCCGGGCCTGGCCAGCCGCTGGCCGACGGTCGCGGCGAATCGCCAGTCAACGGCGGTGCCGATGGTCAGATTCGACGATGAGGTCATGTGCACCCACATGACCAGAGCTTGGTGGCCAGTGCATCCATGGCGTTGCGGCCGTTCGGGCCGGCGGCGTTGGAGATGAAGGCGAACGTGAGCACCCGTCCGCTGCGGTCGGTGAGCACCCCGACCAGCGAGTTGACGGCGGTCAACGAACCGGTCTTGGCACGCAGCCAGCCGGCCGGGCCCTGGTTGGTGGCCGGGTCCAGGAAGCGCTCGGACAGCGTCCCGCTGCCGCCGGCGATCGGAAGCAGATCCAGCAGCGCCCGCAACGACGGCTGATCAGGCCCCGCGGCCGCCTGCACCACACCGTCGAGCGTCTTGGCCGTCAGCCGGTCGTCCACCGAAAGCCCGCTGGAATCCAGGAGCGCGGCACCGGTGGTGTCGACGTGCGCGGTGCTCAACCGGTTGGTCACCGCGTCGACCGCCCCGGCGAAACTCCGCGGCCGGTTGATCGCCGCAGCCACCTCCCGGGCGATGCACTCGGCCATCACGTTGTCGGAGTGGTCCATCATCTCGGACAGCCGCTGTACCAACGGCGCAGACTGCACCACGGCCAGCTGGCGAGCGCCGGACGGCGCCGTCGCGATCGTCACCGTGCCGGGATCCAGGCCGAGGCCCTTGGCCAGCTCCCGCCCGGCATCCAGCGCCGGGGTCTTGGACCGTCGTGAGTCGACGGTGGTCGGCTGTATACGGCCGGCGTCGATCATCGCCGACTCGATCGGCGCAATGTCGCCGTTGTCAACGTCGCCCGGGTCCCAGCCCTGCGCCATCGTCGGTCCAGTGAACGCCGAGGTGTCCACCTGCACCGCGGTCGGCGTCACGCCGCTGCGCCGAACCTGTTCGACGAGGTCACTGACGCGTGGGGCGCCCGGGTACCAGGTGTCCACGTTGGGCGGAGCCGCCGACAGCGTCGGATCCCCGGCACCCACCAGCACGACCGGCCCCTGAGCATTCGGGCCGCCGGCCACCACGCGGGTGCTGATGCGGGCCTGACGGTCCAACGTCAGCAACGCCGCGGCCGCGGTCAGCGCTTTGTTGGTCGACGCCGGCAGCAGCGGCAGGTCGTCGGCCACCTGCCAAAGCTCTTGTCCGGTCATCGCGTCGGTGATCCGACCACCCAGCCTGCCCAGATTGGGATCGGCCGCCGCGGGCGCGAGCGTGGCCGCCACCCCTCCGGGGCTGGGTGTCTCGGCGGTGTCAGCGACCGGGATCATCCCCGGCTTGACCGTCGGCGGGTGCGGAGGCGGCACGGGGGGGTGCGCGGCGCCGGCGCCGTGCCCGCCCGTGGTGAAAAACGCTGCCGCCGCCACCACCGCGGCGACGAACACCAGCACGGCCAACCCGATGAGCGCTTGGGTGGATTTCCGCCAGCGAGTAGGGCCCATCACTCTCCTGACTGTTTGAACCCATTCTGCCCAACCGGCCGCAATACCCCTCGACTAGGGTGGATGCGCGACGCGACTGACTAATCCAGCCCAGCTCAGACCAACCCCTCGCGAAGGAGCCGACGCGGTGCAATTCGACGTGACCATCGAAATTCCGAAAGGCCAGCGGAACAAGTACGAGGTCGATCACGAGACGGGCCGGGTGCGTTTGGACCGCTATCTGTACACCTCGATGGCCTACCCCACCGATTACGGCTTCATCGACGACACCCTCGGTGAAGACGGCGACCCGCTGGACGCGCTTGTGCTGCTGCCGGAGCCGCTGTTCCCCGGCGTGATCGTGGAGGCGCGTCCGGTGGGAATGTTCAAGATGGTCGACGAGCACGGCGGCGACGACAAGGTGTTGTGCGTTCCGGCCGGTGACCATCGATGGGACCACGTCCAAGACATCGGGGATGTTCCGGAATTCGAACTGGACGTGATCAAGCACTTTTTCTCGCAGTACAAGGCCCTGGAGCCGGGCAAGTTCGTCAAGACCGCCAACTGGGTTGACCGCGCCGAAGCCGAAGCGGAGGTGCAGCGCTCGGTGGAACGGTTCAAGGCCACCGGGCACTAACGCTCCTGGCGTAAACGCACCCCGCGTCTCGGTGGCATCCTGGCGATGTGACCCCGATGCTGCATTTTGCCGCCGGCTTCTGGTGGCTGATTTTCCCACTGGGCGGCGCCATCGGCACGGGCCTGAGGGTGATCGCTGCCGCGAACGAGCGTCGGGCCGACCGACGGCTCGAGCGTTACCGGTTGAAGCAGCAAGCCAAGATCGCCGTGGCCGAAGCGTCCGGGCGGAAGCGAGCCAACGCGGACAACTCCCGCCGAGAGCTCTCCAAACTCATTGCGGCGCATAACCGTACCGACGCGCGGTGGTTCGACTATGAATTCGATGTCGCCAAATTGCTGGACTTCCCGATGATGACCGATATGCGCGATCCGCTGACCATCGCGTTTCACAAGGCCAAACGGCGCGCGGACCTGCTGCGGCCGGACCCGCCCGACGACCTCGCCGGCGATCGGAGCGCGCAGCTGGAATACCGCGATGCCGTCCACGAGTACATCAGCGCGTTCGAGGTCGCCGAAGCCGAGGCGATTCGCCGACGCCGCAGCGACTTTTCGGAAGACGATCAACAACGGCTGGCACGCGCCCAGCACCTGCTGCACCTGGCGCAAGACGAGGCGGCTACGCGTGAGGAACGACAGAACGCCTACGCGCGGGCGCAGAAGGAGCTCGACGGGCTGATCGTGCTGCCGGCCCCGGCGCGGGCCAGCATCGAACGGCGCATCGCGGGCCAGATCGAGGCATAACCGTCAGGCGCTGGCCCGGGCGTGGCGCCGGTTGCGCAACACGCTCCAGCCCAGCGCCGCCCCGATGAAGACCACACCCACCGACGCAGTCACCGCCTCGGGGACTTGGAACCGCCCGTCGATGGAGAACAGCATGATCACGGCCAGCACACCGATCGCCCAGTGCGCGCCGTGTTCCAGGTACACGTAACGTTCCAGCGCTTCCTGCTTGACCAAATAGATGGTGATCGACCGGACGAACATCGAACCCACCAGTCCCAGACCAAGCGCGATGATGATCGGGTCCGAAGTGATCGCGAAGGCGCCGGTGACCCCGTCGAAGGAGAAGGCGGCGTCGAGAACCTCGAGGTAGAGAAACAGGGTCAGACCGGCCTTGCCGACCGCCTTGCCGGCCGACTTGCAGGCCGTCACCGCCTCGACGTCCGGCGGCCGGAACGCCCGGCTCAAACCGTTGACGACGAGATACGTGACGAGGCCCAGCAGTCCGGCGGTCAGCACCCTCGCACGCTCGTCGCTGGAGTGCGTCAACAGCGCGCCGACGAGCATCAGCGCAACGAGGGCCACCACCACCGGCACCTGACCGAGCCGCCCGATGCGGGCGAACGGAACCTCGATCCACTTGAGCCACTTGGTGTCTCGGTCGTGAACGATGAAGTCCAAGAACAGCATCAACAGGAAGATCCCGCCGAATGCCGCGATCTGCGGGTGGGCGGAGGTGATCAGCTTTTCGTAGCTGGGCGAGCCGTCCGGGAAGTCCAGCGCGCCGTCCGGCGGCGGATGCAGCGCCAACTTCATCGCGCGTACCGGGTCGATGCCCGCGCTGGCCCAAACGATGACCAAGGGGAAGACCAGCCGCATGCCGAATACGGCGATGAGAATCCCGATCGTCAGGAACATCTGCCGCCAAAACGGGCTCATCCGCTTCAGGATCGCGGCGTTGATGATGGCGTTGTCGAATGACAGCGACACCTCGAGGACGGCCAGCACCAGCAGCAAAAACAGGGCGTTCGGGCCGCCATGCGCGTAGCCGGCGGCAAGGGCGGCCACGGTGATAAACAGCGAAATCCCGAAGGTGCGGAATGCGGCCATTGATCCTTCCCGACAGCCGCTCACAGTAACGAACCACGACGCGGATGCGGGCCGTCGGTACGCGCACACTTACTATCTTCAAATTGTGGCGATGCATCGGGTCAGTCGAACGACAGCGCTGCCCCGGTGACCGAAATCGAATCCTCCAGCGGGCCGGTCGCGCGTGGCAGTCTGGCCCGAGTTGGCACCGCGACCGCGCTGACCGCGTTGTGCGGGTACGCGGTGATCTATCTGGCCGCTCGCGACCTGGCTCCGAGCGGCTTTTCGGTATTCGGGGTGTTCTGGGGGGCGTTCGGCCTGGTCGCCGGTGCTACTACCGGCCTCCTGCAAGAGGCGACTCGCGAGGTTCGCTCGACGCAGTACGTCGACGTGGCGACGGGGGGGCGCACCCATCCGCTGCGCGTCGCCGCGATGGTCGGCGTTGCCGCGGCCGCCGTGATCGCGGCCAGCTCTCCGTTGTGGAGCGGGCGGGTATTCGTCGACGCACGCTGGCTGTCGGTGGGCCTGCTCAGCGTTGGGCTGGCCGGGTTTTGCCTGAACACCACCCTGATGGGCATGCTGGCCGGGACCAATCAGTGGACCCAGTACGGGGCGCTGATGGTGACCGACGCGGTCAGCCGGGTGGCGGTCGCCGCGGCGACGTTCATGACCGCGTGGGGCCTGACCGGGTACTTGTGGGCGACCGTGGCGGGCTCGACGGCCTGGCTGATCATGCTGGCGGCCTCGCCCACGGCACGCGCCACGGCACGCCTGCTGACGCCGGGCGGCACAGCGACCTTCCTGCGGGGCGTCGCCCATTCCATCACCGCGGCCGGTGCCAGCGCGATCCTGGTGATGGGATTTCCCGTGTTGTTGAAGCTGACCAGCGATCAGCTCGGGGCGCAAGGCGGCGTGATCATCGTGGCCGTGATGTTGACTCGCGCGCCCCTACTGGTGCCGCTCACGGCCATGCAAGGCAATCTCATCGCTCATTTCGTCGACAAACGCAGCGATCGGCTGCGGGCCCTGACAGCGCCGGCGGCAATCATCGGCGGCATCGGCGCGGTCGGAGTGCTGGCGGCGGCGGTCGTGGGCCCATGGTTGCTGCGGGTCGCCTTCGGGCCGCAGTACCAGGCCAGCGGCGCGCTGCTGGCATGGCTGACGGCGGCCGCGGTGACCATCGCCCTGCTGACACTCACCGGTGCCGCTACGGTGGCGGCCGCGCTGCATCGGGCCTATTCGCTGGGCTGGGTGGGGGCGACGGTCGCGGCGGGACTGTTGCTGTTGTTGCCGCTGCCACTGGAGACCCGCACCGTGGTCGCCCTGTTGTGCGGTCCGCTGGTGGGAATCGGCGTCCATCTGTTGGCCCTGGCGCGTGCCGGACGCTTGACCAGCTAATTGCGTGTATTTTGTGGGCTTGAATGGACACTGAAACGCATTACCCGGACGTCTGGATCGTCATCCCCGCCTTCAACGAAGCCGCCGTCATCGGTGAGGTGATCGCCGATGTGCGCTCGGTCTTCGACCACGTCGTCTGCGTGGACGACGGCAGCACCGACGGCACCGGCGAGATCGCCAGGCGGGCCGGGGCTCACCTGGTGCGCCATCCCATCAACTTGGGTCAGGGTGCGGCGATCCAAACAGGTGTCGAATACGCCCGCAAGCAGCCCGGCGCGCGGGTCTTCGCCACGTTCGACGCCGACGGCCAGCATCGTGTCAAAGACGTGGCCGCGATGATCGACCGGCTCTGCGCGGGTCACGTGGACGTCGTCATCGGGACCCGGTTCAGCAAGGACCAAGGTGGCAGCCGGCCGCCGTTTCTGAAACGGATCGTGCTGCAGACCGCCACGCGGCTGAGCCCCAGCGGTCGCCGACTTGGCTTGACCGACACCAACAATGGGCTGCGGGTGTTCAACAAGAAGGTCGCCGACGGGCTGGACATCAGGATGAGCGGCATGAGTCACGCCAACGAGTTCGTCATGTTGATCGCCGAAAATCATTGGCGCGTGGTCGAACAACCGGTCGAGGTGCTGTACACCGAATACTCGAAGTCGAAGGGGCAGCCCCTGCTCAACGGCGTCAACATCATCTTCGACGGGTTCCTGCGCGGGAGGATGCCGAGATGAAAAGGACTGAAAGATGAACTGGATCCAGGTGCTGCTGATCGGCTCGATCGTCGCGCTGCTGGTCTATTTGCTGCGGTCCCGCAGAAATGCGCGGTCTCGGGCGTGGGTCAAGGTCGGATATATCTTGTTCGTCCTGGGCGGCATCTATGCCGTTCTCCGGCCCGACGACACGACGGTGGTCGCGCACTGGTTCGGGGTGCGCCGCGGCACCGACCTGATGCTCTACGCGCTGATCATGGCGTTCAGCTTCACCACACTGAGCACGTACATGCGGTTCAAGGACTTGGAGTTGCGCTACGCGCGACTCGCTCGCGCCGTCGCGCTCGAGGGCGCGCAGAAGCCCGAAGAGGCGTCGAACGTGTAGCTACTGCACGTTCGGCGCCGGGTCAGCCGCTGTGCGCGTGCCGGAAGTACTCCACGGTGCGGCGCACTCCGTCGTCCAGCTGGACTCGCGGGCGCCAGCCCAAAACCCTTTCGGCCAAACCGATGTCGAGGCAGGACCGCTTCAGATCGCCGAGGCGCGGCGGATGAAACTCCGGGTCGTCGGGCCCCCCGACGGCCGCGGCGACCGCCGAATGCAGTTGGCGGTCAGAGGTTTCCATTCCCGTGCCTATGTTGAAACGCTGCCCGCCGCCCGCATCCCCGGAGGCCTTGATGAAAGCGTCCACCACGTCGTCGACGTACACGTAGTCGCGGGTGTTGGTGCCGTCGCCGAACACCTTCGTGGCCTTACCCGACAGCAGCCCCTGGGCGAAGATCGCCACCACACCCGCCTCGCCGTGCGGATCCTGGCGGGGGCCATAGACGTTGGCGGGTGCGATGTGCGAGCAGTCCAGGCCGTACAGGTGCCGAAAGGTGTTCAGGTAGATCTCGCCCGCCACTTTGCCCGCGGCGTACGGCGACGCCGGGTCGGTGGGCACGGTCTCGGGGGTCGGGTACCGCGGCGGGGTGCCGTAGACGGATCCCCCCGAGGACGTGTTCACGATTTTGCGGACCCCCGTGAGGCGCGCCGCTTCGGCCAGGCGGACCGTGCCGATGACGTTGACCGCAGCGTCGAATTGCGGGTCGGCCACCGAATGCCGCACGTCGATTTGCGCCGCCAGGTGGAACACCACCTCCGGCCGGTGCTCGTCGAGGATGGCGGGCAGATCGGCGGTCACGATGTCCGCCTCGACGAAGACGTGCGCGGGATTGTCGGCCACGTGCTCGAGGTTGGTGGCGCGGCCGGTGGCGAAATTGTCCAGTCCTACGACCGCGTGACCGTCGGCCAGCAGACGGTCGACTAGCGTCGACCCGATGAAACCGGCCGCCCCGGTAACCAGTGCACGCACCGGCCCACCATACCGGCGGGCCGACCGCACGACCCGGGTACCTTCGGTAGCCCTGGTCGCCGCCGCGCTCATCACGGTGCAGCTGGGGATACGCGCGGTGCTGGCGTTCGGTGGCTACTTCTACTGGGACGACCTGATCCTCATCGGAAAGGCGGGCACCCACAGCCTGCTGTCGCCGTCATACCTGTTCGATGACCACGACGGCCACCTGATGCCGGCCGCCTTCCTGCTCGGCGGCGCCATCGTGCGGCTGGCGCCACTGGGCTGGACGGGGCCGGCGATCAGCCTGGTGGTGTTGCAGTTGCTGGCCTCGCTGGCCCTCGCGCGCGCGTTGTACGTCATCCTGGGTTGGCGTCCCGTGCTGCTGATCCCGTTGACGTTCGCGCTGTTCACACCGTTGGGCATACCCGGGTTCGCGTGGTGGGCGGCGGCGCTGAACTCGTTGCCGATGCTGGCGGCGCTGGCCTGGGTGTGCGCCGACGCGATCCTGTTGGTCCGCACGGGCAGCCAGCGCTACGCGGTGACCGGCGTGCTGGTCTACCTCGGCGGGCTGCTGTTCTTCGAGAAGGCCGCGGTGATTCCGTTCGTCGCCTTCGCCGTGGCCGCGCTGCTGTGCCACGTGCAGGGAGATCAGGCGCCGTTGCGGACGGTGTGGCGAGCGGGTGTGCGGTTGTGGATCGCGACGCTGGCGTTGACCCTCGGCTGGGTCGCGCTCTATTTGGCCGTGGTCAATCAGCGGCGGTGGAGTTCCGACCTGTCGATGACGTGGGATCTGCTGTGGCGTTCGATCACCCACGGCATCGTGCCGGGGCTGGCCGGGGGACCGTGGCACTGGGACCGGTGGGCGCCGGCCTCGCCGTGGGCCACGCCCCCGCCATTGGTGATGGCGCTCGGCTGGGTAGTCCTGTTCGGGGTGCTTGCGCTGTCGCTGATCCGAAAACAACGCATCGGGCCGGTGTGGTTGACCGCGGCCGGTTACACCGTCGCCTGCCAGGTGCCGATCTATCTGATGCGGTCGTCGAAGCAGACCGCCCTGGAACTCGCCCAGACCTTGCGCTATCTGCCGGATCTCGTCGTCGTGCTGGCATTGCTGGCGGCCGTCGCGTTGTGCGCCCCGAACCGACCGGCCGCGGCGCGTTGGCTGGACGCCTCGCCGAAACGCGCCGTTGCGACGGCGGGTTTGGCGGTGGCGTTCGCGGCCAGCAGCCTGTACTCGACGGCGACGTTTCTGACCAGCTGGCGAGACAACCCCGCACAGCCCTACCTGCAGAACGCTCGGGCGAGCCTGGCCGCCGCACGCGCGACCTCGGACGCACCGCTGCTGGACCAGGAGGTCGATCCGCTGGTGCTGCAACGGGTGGCCGCGCCGGAAAACCTGGCCAGCCACATGTTCACCCTGTTGCGCGATAGACCCGAATTTGCAACGGCGACAACGCAATTGCGCATGCTCGACAGTTCGGGCCGGCTGGTCAACGCGAGGGTGAGCTGGATCCGCACCATCGCTCCCGGGCCCATGCCGAGGTGCGGCTATTTCGTGCAACCGGACAAACCGGCGCGGATGAGCCTCGACGGGCCGCTGCTGCCCGCCGATTGGACCGCCGAACTCAATTACCTGGCAAACAGCGACGGCTCGATGACGTTGTCGCTAACCGACGGGCCCGAGGTAAAGGTTCCGGTGCATCCGGGACTCAACCGGGTATTTGTCCGGCTGCCGGGCGCTGGAGATGCGATCACCGTTCGAGCCAACACCACCGCGCTGGCGTTGTGCCTCGCCTCCGGACCGGTCGGTTTCGTCGAACCTGCCTAGGTTGTTCGGCAGTCGGCGTCTCCCACTGTCACAAGCCCCGCGGCCCGGACACGCAAGAATCCCGCATGCGGTCGGCACTACGCTGCGGCTTGAGCAGAGCAGAAAGAAGCCGCGATGGACATCTCCGGCACCCTGAAGCAAATCTTTGCGGGAGCACTGCTATCGGGCGGTCTCGCGGTGGCCGCTTTGGGGCTGGCAGGTACCGCCCAGGCGGTCTCCGGCCCGTATCATTGGTGCCCAGGACAACCCCTCAAAAATCCCTGGTACCCGGCGGGAAGGGATCTGACTTGGGACAAAGGGGTCTGCCACACCTGGTATTACGTCTATTACCACCAGGGCAATGTTCCTTTGACTGATGGCACTCCTAGCGATGTCTGGGACGGCGATAACCCTCCAGCGCCGCCTCCTCCGCAGTGCGGGCCCTTCCCGTGCTCGCTGTTTCCCTAGTGCGGACGAACCATTTGCCCGTCCGGGCCCCGGTTTTTTGTGGGATGGGTCACTCCGACCCTATGCCAGTCGGCTTCCATATCCGCTGGTAAATGGAGCCGCCCGGGAGCCGCCCGGGGGAATCGAACCCCCGACCTATTCGCGTATTCGACGCCGTTTCTTTCGTCCATTGGCGTCCGCGAAAGTATTGCGGCCCAACTAGATACGTAATCGAGCGTCCGTTACGAGTTGCCGTAATCCGGGCAGACTTGCGGGCGTTTGTATCAGGAAAGTGGAGGCTCAGCCTCGGACCTGGGGAGCGGGCGGCCATCAACCAGCCGGGGCCAGCCCGTCTCCCCGGGAGTGACGGGCCGGCCCCTTCAATCAAGGCAACAGGTGCTCTCGAAGGACACCATACCAAGACAAAGGTTTGATTTGGCACAGTTTATCGGACTTCCCCCCCGTGAAAGGCGCTGGAATGCGACTATTTCGACATGGGATACTGCGATGCCGCCCAGGCCGTGGAGTTGGTCCGCGCCTTGCGGCATCAACTGCACGATATGACCACGCGGTTAGCCTGGGTGGAATGCCAGGATGTCGCCGGCAGGAGGGGCCGCGCGGCGCGGATGGAAGCCGCCGAGCTGCGCCGAGACATACAAGAGGCAGAGGTTCTCATCGATCGGCTACATCGCCTCTACCTCAACGGCACCGGGACGAATAAGACCAGGATTCACAGCTGTCAAGCAGTTCGGCCGGTTCCAGTCGTTGGTGACGCGGAACCAGATTGCCCTAGTCCGCGTCTGAATCGTTGATCGGGCCGCCGCTGCTCTCCTCGGGGCGGGCCGTTTCGCGTTGACGTTGCTGAGCACCGCGGTTTTCGCGGACATGGCGTAGGGGGCGGTCGGCTCGGCCGGTGTCGGTGTCGGTGTCGTGCGGTTAGCCGTCAGATGTTGTTGTATGCGCAGTGCTGTACGGGAGAATCGGAATAACTTTGGACTACCGCCCAGCGCTGCGCTGTGATTGTCAGACACTCCGCTAAACCACCGGCCACAACACCACCGAGAGGAACCACCCACCCCTCATGGAACTTCAGTGGGTCAAGGACCACGACGAGCAGTACTCCGCAGACAGCGGCAACCGCACCTACATCGTTTGCGTCTTCAACGTGGGCGAATACGACGGCGACCCCACGCTGACCATGTACGACGACCGGTACCGGTCGACATGCTGGTCTCTGACGACCCGGGTGGGCAGCGTGACTCGTAACCGTGTCCGGTTGTTCAACGACCTCTCCAGCGC
>Ga0318529_10000181_pt1 | contig 13392 bp, 10 predicted proteins | sample GRESIP053b4f23_FD_203494 | JGI IMG/M metagenome (GOLD analysis project Ga0318529, IMG submission 203494) | Tropical soil microbial communities from Luquillo Experimental Forest, Puerto Rico - GRE.SIPMG.053b4f23 | ecosystem: Environmental > Terrestrial > Soil > Tropical forest > Bulk soil... | reverse complement strand
TTCCCGCCACCTCTGGCGGCCGTCCGGCAATGCCTCGCACCACCCGTCGTCGGTGTCAACGGCCTTGTACCCGCGAGCGGCAAGCGCGCCGATAACACTGGACTTCCCGGTCCCCGACATGCCAGTAAGCAGTATCCGCCGCACGTCGCGAGCTTACGGCCCAGGAAACAGGCAATGTCGCCACGGCGGCACGCTGGCCATGATCAACCGGGATCGCGCGGTGCCCGCGCATCCCGCGCGGTAAGAGTCCGCTGTTCATCCCGGCGCCCGCGGACGGGATGTCCGCGGGCGCCGGGCTAGCTGGTGTGCTGTTAGTGCACGGGGTGCGATCCGAACGAACTGAAGAAGGACGGTCCCGGCGACCCAATGCCGGTGGTTGTGTCGTATCCGGCGCCGCAGGTCTGGTGCGCCGGCGTGGTCGAGCACAAGCCCATGGTCGTCAGGGTCGGCGGCAGGCCGTAGGCCTTGCCGAACACGGCCGCCTCGGTGACGCCCTGGCCCTGTGGGTTGCCCGTGACATCGTGGAAGGCGCTGGTGTTCGCCATGTTGTAGAGCGCGGGGTTGGCGAAGCCGAGTGGGATGTTGTGCCGACCTTGGATCAGGTCGGCCTCGAACCCGGTGAACATCGGCGAGGACAGGCTGGTTCCGCCGTTGACCGCGTTGACGTAGACGAGCTTGTGCAGGTGGCGATCGAAGAAGGAGAAGCCGATCTGGTAGCCGACGGTAAAGTCGCCGAGATCGGACACGTCGGGCACGGCCCGTCTGGGCTTGCCGTTGACGACGTTCCCCGACACCACGCCATTTTGGTAGAAGGGCTCGGCGAAGGAGGAAATGCCGCCCGTGGTACCCGCGAAGAAGGTACCGGGCGGAGCGGGCTGCCAGGCCGTGGCGGTTCTGTTCAGGCTTGCCACGTCGGTGACCCAGCCGGTCTCCCACAGGTAGTTGTCGTGGGCGCCGACGGCGATGGTGGTCCCGCCGACCCCGGTGAGCCACGGATCAGCGCCGGGATACTGGATCTTCGTGGGGATCTGGGCGTCCCCGCTGGCGAAGTTGACCGTGATGCCCTCGACCGCGGCCCGCTGGAGCACGCCTTCATAGGCGGCGATCACGCTCTTCGGCACGGGCAGCCAGCCTATGAACCACGAACTGGTCACCACGTCGGCGATGTGGTAGGTGACCACCGTGTTCAGCCCGTCGAGCAGCGGGTCACCGGTGATCGTGCCGTTGCCGGCGACGTAGGTGACCCGCGCCGCGGGAGCCATCCCGTGTACGGCCTCCACGTCGAGCGCGCTCTCGACGTCCCCGGTGCCGTTGGGGACGCCGTGGGCGATGTTGGTGGAGAAGTGGCCGGGCTTGAAGGGCGGGAAGTGGCGATCCCTGGCCCAGCGATTGGCGTCGGGAAGAATGGTCTTGTCATTGTCCTCGCTGAGGATCGCCACGCTGGCCCCGGCTCCGGTCAGCCCGGACCTGGTGGCGCCGTAGGCGCCCAGCAACTGCTGCGGCAGGTAGCCGCAGGGCGCCCAGGTGAGGGTCCGGCCGTAGGCGGCGGGCAGATTGGCGGCCTGCACTTGGCCGTAATAGGCCGAGCACTTCCCCCTGGCCTTGGCGAGCGGCTGCGGATGGGCAGGCACCGGCGCCAGCCGCTGATGCGGGGTCAAGGGGACCTTGGCCGGGCTGACCCGGATCGTGGTCACCGAGCCGGCGATCGCGGCCGGCACCGACATCGGCTTGCTGGCGACGACCTGTTCGGTGCCGCCGCTGGGACGGTACAGTCCCAGCCTGGCGTGCAGGGCGGACTGCGCTTGCGCCACGGTGCCGAACGCGTCGACGGTGAAGCCATCGCGGTGGGTCACGGTCAGGCCGGACTTGCTGAGCCAGCCGCTCACCGCCGCCTGCTGCGCTGAGGTGGCACCGAACTCCGCCGCCACCTGGGCGGCGCTCAGGTAATGCTGGTAACGAGGGCTGGCCGGGTCGGATATCGCCCGCGCGGCGGCGGCCAGGCCGGCCTGGTCACGGCCGATCAGCACGCTGACGTTGACCCGGCTGGCGGCCCGCATCGCGGAGCCGGGCCCAGCGACCGCCGCTGTGTTCGCCACCGCCACCAGGCCGCCTGGCCCGGGTCCGGTTGTGGCGGCGTTAGCAATCCCGCTGCCGAGCAGCGCGCAGGCGGCACTGGCGGCCAGCGCTGCGGTTACGGTGTGCCTTCGACGGTGCATCGATTCGCTCCTGTTCCATCAATGCGGGGGTGAGCACAACGGTCGGCTGGGCGGGACATGCACCAGCCAAGCCCGGCCGTGGTAACGGCTGAGGGCTGCCGTGCAGGAGATACCGGGGATAAGACAGCCAGACGGTAAATATTCGAGGGATCCGCCGTATTCCTGCGCTGTGGGGTCTACGTGCCGCTTCACTATTCGAGCCGCCTCCAGTTGGTGCGGCGCAGTTCCCCAGCAAGCACCGTCCTGGTGACGTACTCGAGATCCTCGAGGAAGAAGTGATTAGCGCTCGCTGCTGGCATGGAACCTTCCCCCGAAAAGAGAACCGTCCGTGAGGCCTAGTCTGCTCCGTTTCTCTCGCGGCTGCCAGATCCCGGGCGAGTAGGCGCTAGGTGTAGGTTTCGGCGAAGCCGATCGCATGCGACGCCACCGCGGGGAGCGACCCAATAGCCTTGTAGCCAGACAGCGGCCGACGTGTCGCCCGGGACGGCACTGGCTGGGCAGTACGTAGCCGGGCGCCGCACCGAGGAAGCCACCCGTCCCCGCGAAGAAGATGTAGATAGCCACGTGCGGGCGGATGATCACGGCAGGAAGCGAGCCAAACTTGGGCACGGATTGGGCACGGCGGCCCGCGTACGGGCACCTGCGCCCGCACACAGCCGCTCGCGACAAGATCAGCAAAAGCGGATGACGGCCGGCCGGCCGGGCGGGCTATCGGCTATCGGGGACACGCCGGTGGTCCGGCTGGCGCGTCTGGCCGGTGAGGGTTGCGCCGAGGTGTGGGTGAAGCTGGAGGCGGCCAATCCCACCGGCTCGTACAAGGACCGGATGGCGCTGGCGATGATCGAGGCCGCGGAGGCCGACGGCCGCCTGCGGCCGGGCCAGCTGGTCGTGGAGTACACCGGCGGGAGCACCGGCTCGTCGCTGGCGTTCGTCTGCGCGGTGAAGGGTTACCCGTTGCGGATCGTGTCCTCTGATGCGTTCGCCGATGAGAAGATCGCCGCGATGCGGGCGTTCGGCGCCGAGGTCGAGCTGATCCCCAGCCCGGACGGCATTACGCCCGGCCTGATCCCGGCGATGATGCGCCGGGCCGCCGAGATCACGGCGCAGACCGGCGCGTTCGCCACCGATCAGTTCCATAACACCGACATGGTGGACGGCTACCGCCGCCTCGGTGAGGAACTGCTCGATCAACTTCCCGGCCCGCCGTCGATCACCGCGTTCTGCAGCTATGTCGGCACGGCCGGCTGCTTCCTGGGCGTCAGCCGCGCGCTGGCCGCCGCATTGCCAGAAGTGCACCGGGCGGTGGTCGAGCCCGCCGAATCGGCCGTCCTGTCCGGCGGGCCACCGGGGACCCATCACATCGAGGGCGGCGGCATTGGCCACCGCCCGCCCCAACTCCACCCCGGCGACTATGACGAGGTCGTGGCCATCCCCGAAGCCCAGGCGGTCCAGACCGCCCGCCAGGCCGCCCGCACCGAGGGCATCTTCTCCGGGCCCTCGACCGGTGCCAACCTCGCCGCCGCCGTCGGCATCGCCCGCCGGCTCGGCCCCGGGCACCGCGTGGTCACCGTTCAGGTCGACAGCGGCCTGAAATACCTCGCCGGCCAGCTCTACGCCTAACCCACCCGCCATCGGCAAAGCCCGTTCACCGGCGCCCGGTCGCGGGCCCGCCAGCAGATGATCATTGCCGTGGACCGGCGCGGGCGAAGCGCGCGGAGCCCACAAGCCACAAATCAGCAGGTCAGCGCAATGCGTCCCGCCGAGAATCCATGATCGTGAGCAAGTCAGGGCGTGACGCGTGTATCACGGTCGCGCTTGGCTCCTCCGTACTGGTGAGAGCGCGCGGGTCAACATGGCCCACTCGCGCTTCGCCGGTAAGGGGAGGGACCACCGTGAAGCGACGCGTCGGCAAAGCGTTCTGGGCCGAGAGTGTGCTGGGTTCGGTAACCACATTCCTGGCCCTGCTGACCCTCGTCTGGCCGGATTGGATCGAGGGCGTCTTCAGCGTCGACCCCGATCACGGTAACGGCTCATTCGAGTGGGCCATCGTGGCGGTGTGCTTCGCGGTCGCGATCGCGTCGGCGGTGCTGGCCGGGCGCGAATGGCGCAGGGCCGCGCCGGCGTCCACCGGCTGAAGCCCTTCTTCCCGCATCCGACGGCGAGCTGAACTGAGGGGACACCGATGACTGAACGCAACGAGCCCGGCGACGAGAACGAGCGCCGCAGGGCGGAAGAGGACGAGCGTCGTACGTCAGAGGCGGGCGCGCGGCGTCCGCGCCGGCGGCGCGAGCACCGAGAGGAGAGCGGCGACGATCCGCGCCGGCGGCGCGAGCACCGGGAGGAGGGCGGCGACGATCCGCTCAGGCACGCCCGGATCCTGCAGCACCGGTGGGAAGGAAGCCCTCCGCCGACCGCGGAACGTTACGCGCGGGCCCTGCAGCAGTGGCGCGCCCTCCCCGGCGCCGTGGTGTCTCCGGGAACCGGCATGACCGCCAGTGCCGACGAGACCGGTCCCGATGAGGGGAGCCAGTCATGAGCCTCAACGGAACCGTCTGGGTTCCGATCGGCCCGAGCCCCCTGAGCCAGGGAACCGGCGACGACAACGGACTCGTAACGGCGATCGCCGTCAACCCCAACAACAACAACGTGATCTACCTCGGCACCGCCGACGGCGGCGTGTGGCGCAGCGGCGACGGCGGTGACACCTGGACGCCGGTCTTCGACCAGCAGCCGGTACTCGGGATCGGCGAGCCAGCCGGCATAGCGATCGACCCCAGCAACACCGACACGATCTACGTCGGCACCAGCTCGCGCGACGGATCCCGCCAGTCTGCAACGGTCGACCAGCCGACCGCGGGCCTGTTCAAGTCGACCGACGGCGGCGCGAGCTGGATCCAGCTGGGGAACGCCGGGATCTTCACCGGCCAGAACATCAACGTGATCATTGTCGACCCGGCCAACAGCAACGTCATCTACCTGGCCTCGTCAGCCGGCGTGTACACCTCGCCGAACGGCGGCCAGACCTGGACGGCCGCGACCGGGATCGGCGGCGACAGCCGCGCGCTGGTGCTCGACCCGACCTCCCCGGCGAACGCCCGCATCCTGTACGCGGGCCTGGACGGGAACGGCGTCTTCCAGTCGACCGACGGCGGCGCCACGTTCACCCAGCAGCTCGGCTCGTCCGTGCTGGGGCCGGCTGCCGGCGGGAGGAGCATCGGCCGGGTGGCGGTCGCGCTGGCGCCGCCCACCAGCGTGCCCAACGTCAACGGTATCCAGGTGATCTACACCGCCGTCTCGGCGGGCTACAACCAGACGGACCCGATCGGCCTGTTCCTGAGCATCGACCAGGGCGGGACGTGGACGCAACTGAACGCGACCGGGATCTCGGGCACGACCTACGGCGGCTACGCCATGGACATTGCCGTCGATCCAGCCTCACCCGGCGACGGAGTGCACGACACGGTGTTCTACGGCTGCCAGAACCAGTTCATCTCGACCGACGCCGGCGGCACGTTCAGCCCGATCAGTGTGGGGCACGCCGACCTCCACACCTGGACCTGCGTTCCCCAGCCGCCGGGCACTCCGACGGTCGTCTACTCCGGCAGCGATGGCGGGATCGACGTGTCCACGAACGGGGGCACCACCTGGTCGCCGAAGAACAAGGGCGGCCTGCAAACTGGGCTCTTCTACAACCTCGCGATCAGACCCGACGCAACCGCCAGCGTCACGGTCGGCGCGCTCCAGGACAACGCGATCCAGACCTCCACGGCGGGGCCCGGATGGACCTCGGGCGCCGGCGGGGACGGCTGGGATGTCGCCTATGACAGCAGCAGCACCCTGTACGCGACGACCGGAGGACCGAACACCCAGGTCGGATCCTCCACTACCAATGGTGCCACGTTCACCCCGATCACCCCGCCCTGGACCTCGGTCGACACCGGCGGCTTCCGCCTTAACCAGGTCGCCGCCGACCCGAGCGCCTCGGGCACCATCTACGTGAGCGGGAACCAGAACCTGTGGCAGCTCCGGACCGGCCACCCGTGGCGGATCATCGCCGCGCCCGGGTCGAGCGGCAACGTGGACGTGGCCCCGACCAACGGCAACCACGTCGTAATCGGCGCGGGCAACCAGGTCTACGTCTCGACGAACGCGCTGGCCTCCACGGTCGGGGGCGCGACCGGCGTCGCGTTCACCAACATCACGGCCAACCTGCCGGGCCGGACCGTGGCTCGGGCGGTGTTCGACCCGGTCGACCCGAACACGATCTACGCCGTGCTCGACGGGTTCTCCGACGACCCGCTCGCCCCGCAGAACGTGTTCTGGACCACGATCGGCTCCGGCTCGTGGACCAACATCTCACCGCTGGTCGACATCCCGTGCGGAGCCATCGCCGTCGACGGGACGACGACGCCCACCACGCTGTACGTCGGTACCGACTACGGCGTGCTCCGCTCGACCGACCGCGGCGCCTCCTGGTCGGTCCTCGACGAGATCCACTTCCCCAAGGTCCCCGTGTTCGACCTCGCATTCAACGCGCAGGCCGGCGTGCTGCGGGCGGCCACCTACGGCCGGGGCGTGTTCCAGTTCGGCCAGCCGACGGGCCCGGCGATCGCGGTGGGGCTGCAGGACGGGCTGGCCTTCGGCACGGTATGCCCGGGGCCCGGGCCGGCCTACCTGACCCTGACCGTCTACAACGTCGGCGCGTCCGATCTGGTCATCACCAACGTCGAGCGCCTGTTCGGCTCAGCCGATTTCACCGTCTTGTCCACGCCAGCCACGCCGCTGACCGTCAGCCCCGGCGAAGAGGTCACCTTCACGATCGCCTTCACGCCGACCGGACCGGCCGGCAGCACCGAGACCGCGACCATCCGGATCATCAGCAACGACCCGACGGCACCGTTCGTCGACGTCCCCGTGACCGGCATCCCGGGCGCGGGTCAGGTGGCGACCGTCATCGCGGACGGCGGCGATTTCGGGAACGTCTGCCTGGGCTCGTTCGCCGACGAGGTGCTCACGATCAACAACTCCGGTGACTGCCTGCTGTCGATCTCCGGCATCCTCACGTCCCCGGGCTTCCTCCCGCCCAGCGTGGTCACCTACCCGTTGCAGGTCGGTCCGGGCGATTCGATCGACGTGCCGGTCCGCTTCCAGCCGACGGCGTCCGGGACGATCTCCGGCACGATCACGATCTTCAGCGACGATCCCGCGAGCCCAGCGTCGGTCTCGGTCTCCGGTACCGGGCGGACGCCGAAGGCCAACCTGGTGATCGCGGACAGCGGGAACTTCGGCCGGGTCTGCGTCGGCTCGTTCGCGGACCAGCCGCTGCTCGTCACCAACAGCGGTCACTGCGCCCTCACCGTCACCGGGATCACCTCGAACTCGCCGGACTTCCTCGTCCCGCTGGTGCTCAGCTACCCGATCACGATCGGGCCGGGCGACGCGCTGCCGGTGCCGATCCGCTTCCAGCCGACCAGGTTCGGCCCGAAGTCGGCCACGATCACGGTGGCCAGCGACGACCCGGCGAGCCCGCTGAGCGTCAACGTCTCGGGCGACGCGCCGCCCGGCAGGCTGGCGGTGGCCGGCTCGACGACCTTCGGCGGCGTGAGCGCCGGATGCTGCGCTGATCGCACGATCTCGGTCTGCAACGTGGGTGACTGCGCGCTGCACGTGAAGAGCGTGCGCCTGCGGCGCCGGAGCCGTCACTGGAAGCTGCTGAACGACCCGTTCCCGGCAAAGCTGCACCCGGGCTCGTGCCTGCCGGTCGTGCTCCAGTACCACGCCACCGAGCGATGCTCGCGCATCTGCGAACTCGTAATCGAAAGCGACGACCCAAAGACGCCGGAACGGATCATCGAGGTCTCGGCGTACACGATCTGGGATCGGGGCTGCGGCGAGGACTGCGATGACTGCCAGCGCGGCGGCTGCGAGAGGCACCACTGCCGGCAGGGCTACCCGTGCGGCTGCGAGGACGACGACGATCGCGACGACGATCGCGACGAGTAGGCGCTCAGCGACCGCTACATGTTATGGCTGCATTGCGCGCTCAACATTGGCGCTGCGGGGAGGTTCCCCTTGGCCCGGAGGAGCCCGGCTGCGGTCTCGCCGCCGGCGACCGCGTGCTGGCGCGGAGCCCGGCCGGAGAGCTCGAGCTCACCGCGGTGCTCTCGGAGGATCTCCCGCGCGACGTCGCGTTCTCACCCAAGGGCCGCTGGCCCAAGCTCGAGGGCGGACGCGCCAACGTCAACGCCCTCAACCCGGGAACCGCTAGCGACATGGGGGCCAGCACGACCGTGCACGGAGTCGAGATCACGCTGACGCGCGCGCCGGACCCGGGCCGGCGTCCGTCACACTAGGTCGGGTCAGGCCGCCGACTCGGCCTTCTTGCTTGCTGCCGCGGCGGTAACGGCTTTGGCCTGGTTGCGGGAGGCTCGGAAGTGTTGCTGGGCACCTTGCTTGGTGAGTCCGTAACACGCGCCGATCTCGTTCCACGTGGCTCCGGCCTTGCGGGCGGCGTCGACCTGGGCGGCCTCCAGCTCCTCTGCCGCTTCTCGCAGGAGCCGGGCGGCGTCGAGCCGGCTGATCGGCCCGTCGGCGGCGTCGAGAGCGCTGAGCGCGGCGACGATCCGCTTGACAGGGCTCTTGGAGGCCATCTTCACAGCGTAGCCGACAGCTGATGCCGGTCAATGATACGTTGACGCCTGGTCAACATTTCGTTGACCTGCCGGGTCGGGAAGCGGGGTGAGACGCGTGGCCAAGAAGAGCAAGAAGAGCAAGAAGAAGGGCAAGAAGGGCAAGAAGAAGGGCAAGAAGTAGCAGGTCCCAGGCGGGACGGCAGCGGCCCAGCCATGTGCCGCTGCCGTCCGCTGGATAAGCGCCTAGGCTCCTGGGCCCGGGGGGAGCAGGATTCGGGCGTTGCTCATCTGGCCCAGGAACGCCTCACCGAGCCCGGGGCGGCGCGGCGAAATGTCGATCGGCCGCGCGCTTCGTGGCCGCCCGGCCGGGATCGCTTGTACGACGAATTCCTGTATCCGTGCCGGGTTGACCGGGGTGAGGTGGATCATGCACAGCAGCTCGCCCCGCGCCCCGGGGATGGACCATGTTACGTCGGCGGACGTTGCCGCGGACACGATGTCGGTGACCGGGGTGGGATCGCTCAGCGGGCCGATCTCGCCGACCAGCTGGCCGATCTCCGCGCGGCGTTCCTTCAGGGGGCGGTCGAATTCGACGTTCTCGGCGAAGATCCGGTCAGCCAGCGCGTCATCCCAATTGCGGATCAGCTGTTCGGCTGACTTCCGCAACTCCACGGTCTCCCGCCAGAGCACGATGGTTTCGGCGGCGGTGCTGTTCCTGGCCAGCACCCGCCCGAGTGCCTCAGTGGCCAGTGCGGAGGGTTCCCCGCGATGGCTGTTGGTCAAGACGACGATTCCGCTACCGGAATCGGGATGCCAGCACATGAACAAAATGAAGCCCGGCAGGCCGCCGGCGTGAGACACAACGGTGCCGCGCCGCAGATCCATCGATATGCGCAGGCCCAGGCCGTAACCGCCGACGCCGACATGCAGTCCACCGTCGGCGTGCGTAGTGATCGACGGCGTCTCGACCGTGTGGATTCGCTGCAGCTCTCGCCGCGAGCTTCGGCTGAGCGGCCCGGCGTCCCACGAATTCGGTGCCCGGAACGCCGAGCCCAGCCAGGTCACCCAGGTGGCCAGGTCGCGCACCGAACTCATCAGGCCGCCGGCCGCCGCGAAAGCGCCCGACGCCACATGCGGGTACGGAACCCAGTGACCATTGGGATCAAGCGAATAGCCGCTGGCACGCACGATGTCCGCTGGCGCGGCGTTGTCGAACCACGTCGACGTGAGGCCGAGCGGCGCGAGCACCTCGTTCTCCACGAAGCGCTCAATGGGCTGGCCCACCGCCCGGGCGACCGCGAGACCGGCGAGCGTGTACCCGAGATTGGAATACTCATAGGCGGTTCCCGGCAGGTGGCTGTAGCGCAGGCCGCGGCTGACCTGGGCGAGCAGATCCTGTTCGGTCGCGTCGATAAACGGGTCGACCCATGAATTGTCCTCGGTCAGGCCGCCAGACATGCTGAACAGCATCCTCACGGTGGGTGGCTGGCACGGGTCTTCCACTGTCCCCGCACCGCTGAACTCGGGAAGCCACTTGGTGATCGGGTCCTCCAGCGAGAGCGCGCCACGATCGCGCGCCAGGAGCGCCGCGGACGCAACAAAGCTCTTGGACATGGAGGCGATAGGGAACGCCGTGTTCTCGTCCGGCACGAGTCCCGCGTCGTTCACCACACCGAATCCGGCAGAGTGAAGCAGCCCTTCGGGGCCCGCCAGTCCGTACACCAGGCCGCGCGCCTGCCCCGCGGCCGTGTATTGGCCGAACAACGCGTCCAACTCGGTTTCGACCGGGACAGGGATGCTCTCATTCGACATGCGGTTCAGCTTCCCTTCGGTGCGGCGGCCCGCTGCCTCGTCAGTGGCCGCGCTCGACGGGCAGAAACAGACGCGACGATTACACCAAGTTTCTTACGAGCGCACACGGGCGCCGCGGCGCGGCATTCGCCCGACCTCCTGTCTGGTCTCAATTGCTCCGATAGGCGCGTACCCTGTGCCAGGCCTCTCCACTGGCCGGGGCGCTCAGCGGGCATGTCATACCCAGGCAAGTAGGGAGTTCGCATGAAGCCGTTCCGCCGCAGTCGCGCCGTGCTGGCCGCGGCGCCGGCCGCCGCCGCCGTACTGGCATTGGCCGTGGCGCTGCCCGGCCAAGCGGCCACCACCGGCTGGCGATCGGTGCTCACCCACCACGACGGGGTAGCCACGAACTACTCCGGCTACACCGCTGTTGCCGTGCCGGGACCCGGTGATGCCTGGGCGTTCGGCAGCACCAACCTGGCCGGCGCCCCGGCCCCCGGAGTCCCGGTCGCGGAGCACTGGAACGGCGCGACATGGAGCGGTAGCCCGCTGCCCTCCGGCCTGCACAGCGAGATCAACGCCGCTGACGTTGTGTCCGCCAGCAGCGTGTGGGCGGTCACCGAGACCAACGGGGACATCCTGCATTGGGACGGCCGCCGCTGGTCGCTGGCCGAGCAGGAACCCGGGTCCTCGGGCCTGCTGTCCACCGGGATCACCGCGGTCAGCGACAGCGACGTCTGGGCGTTCGGCTGTTCCGGGCTTGGGCCCGGCACCGGCACCTGGCACTTCGACGGGAAGACCTGGACCAAAGTCACCGGCAGCGCCGCCGGGCTGGTATCAGCCAGCGCCGTGTCGGCCACGAACATCTGGGCCATCGGCGCAACCTCAACGGGCCCCTGCGGTGACATGCTCACGCACTACAACGGCACCGGCTGGCAGCCGGTGACCGCGCCAGCCCTGAACGGCCTGCTGTTTCGGGGCATCCTGGCGCTGTCAGGCACCAACGTGTGGGCGATCGCGGGGAACGCCAGCGGCGGCCAGGCACAGCTGGTGCACTTCAACGGCAGCACGTGGACGAGCGTCAAGGCACCCTATTCGGGCATCACACTGTGGTTCTTCGCCCCCGATGGGCACGGCGGGTTCTGGCTGGATGGCTCCACCGGCCCGAGCCAGACCTCGGTACTGCACTACTCGGCCGGCGGCCAGTGGAGCCGGACCACGCTCACCTCCGGCAGCATGGGCCCGATCGCGCTTGTTCCGGGAACCACGTCGCTGTGGGGCGCCGGCTCAGTCCCCACGTCAACCCCCGCCTCGAACGCCAGGATCTGGGAATACGGCCAAGCCGGGTAGCCCGGCAGCCAACCGGAGCGATGCACGACCGCCCAGGCTCCCGCGGACCCCAACCCGGGGAACCGGGTGATCCGCGTGGCACGGAACTCCTTCTGGGACAGGACACGCAACCGGGTCCACAGTGTCCGCCTCCCGCCCGCGGGTCAACGGGGCGATTCAGTCACGGGATGATTCTGATCCAGAGGCGCGTTGACGTAGATGACGCGACATATCGTGTTGCCTAAGCGGGTCCGGGCATTGAGGGCTCTGGGCCTTGAGAGGTGAGCGTGATGACCGGCTGGTACGTGGAGCGGACGCCGGGCAGGCCGGCCATTGCCGTGATCGCTGCGACGCTGCTCGCGCTGCTGCTGGTGGCGGTCGTGCCGGTGGCCCTGCTGGCCGGGGTCGTCATGATGATGCTGGGACACGTCGTCGGCGGGCTCGCGCTGTTTGGCGGCTCGGTCCTGGCCGCCGCCATCGCTGTCGCGTTCGCGGGCGTCAGCGGGATACGGCACCTGCGCAAGCTGGTCTCCGGGAGCACCTTCTCTCTGGTGCAACTGGACGACAGCCAGTACACCCACGTCGAAGAGCCAGGGGGCGGCGACTACACCAACGTCGTGCAACTGGATCGCAGCGAGTACACCGAAGTTCGCTGACCTCACCGTCGGTGCTGCTGGCACGCATTGGGCCGACGTTCCCGGCGTCGCAGATCCCGGTGCAGCGCGCGTCCAGGTGAACGGCCGAAGGATCCAGCTGGCCGGCGAGAAGGCGGTGGAGTTCGGCGCGGTGCACGCTGGCGAAGCCGGCCCCCCAGCGCTTTTGCATGATCTCGTAGGGCTGGTACAACAGCCATCCCCCGTCGGGTCGCTTGATGCCGGACCCGGCAGCCTCCCCAGCCAGGCGCATGACGCCATCGGCCAGCCCGATCGCCCTGAGGGCCCGGAAGGCGTTGCCCCACAGGCCAACGCCGGCCCCAACCTCTTTCAGCTCGGGTGCCTGCTCGTAGATCTCGGCGTCCAGGCCCTTGCGGGCCAGGGCGACGGCGGCCGTCACCCCCGCGATTCCAGCACCGATAATGACAACCTTTCGGCTCATACCTGTAGCCTCGGCCATCGGCGCGGACAGGGAAAGGAAGCTGACCGCCTCGTGTTTTGATGCTGCCACGACGGAAGGGGCCTTGCTGCCCCCGTGCACGCCGGGATGGCGGGACGACGGCCGGAGGGGGAAGAGCGGCGCTGGGCCGCTGACACTTGCTAGCCCGGGCCAGGGTCTGGCATGCCAGCGACACTGTCCCGACATCCGCGCTGATGGCCCAGCGTGACCGCCCGGCCTGCCCGGACGTTGACAGGCGGGCCCGTTGGCGGAAACCATAACGAACACTGGTGCGGGAGGGAGATGAGGGCGATGGGGACCGTGCGGCGATC
>Ga0318529_10000170_pt1 | contig 13594 bp, 7 predicted proteins | sample GRESIP053b4f23_FD_203494 | JGI IMG/M metagenome (GOLD analysis project Ga0318529, IMG submission 203494) | Tropical soil microbial communities from Luquillo Experimental Forest, Puerto Rico - GRE.SIPMG.053b4f23 | ecosystem: Environmental > Terrestrial > Soil > Tropical forest > Bulk soil... | reverse complement strand
GCCCAGGTCCAGTTGGGCGGGATGGGCGTCGGCGATGGTCTCGAACTTGCGCAGCGACCCCCAGTCACGGCCCCAGTCGTGCGACAGGTAAGTCGACATCACGTGGGCGCGCAGCAACAGGTCGGTGATGCCCAGCAGGCCGCCGTTGACGCCGTCCTGCCAGGTGTCGGTGTCCTGCTTCTTGGCGTTGTAGTCCGGGGTGATGCGGAACTTGGGGATCTCGGTGACGCCGTTGACGTGCAGCATCGGCTGCTGGCACGGGAACGCCAGCCCGACCGCCCAGTCCAGCAACACCGGCTGCGTCGAGCCGACGTACTCCTGCAGGGAGCGCAGTTCGGGCACCCGCGGAGGGGTCACCGCGATCCAGTCCTCCGGCGTCAGGGACAGGTCTTCGGCCACTACCCGGACCGCAACGGCGTCCGCGGGCATCTGGGATCGGGCGAAGCGCAGGTTGCGCCACACCTTTGGCTGTTCGCCGTACAGGTCGTAGGGCACCAGCCGCCCGGCCGGGAGCACGTCGCCGCCGGGACCGGGTTTGCCGTATTCGAGCACGACGGTCTGCCCGGAGGTGTGGCCGTGCAGCACGCTGTTGCCCGCGATCGTGCCAGCGGCGGTGACCACCACCAGGGGATGCCCGTCGTCGGGTTTGGGCAGCTGGTACCACGCCGAGGTGAGCCTGCTCTGCTGTTGGGGCCCGGTGGTGTAGCTGCCGGCGATCGGAACCTGATCGGGGTTGAGGCCGTACGGCAGCGGCACGGTCGATCCGTTGATGCCCGGCGTCGTCAGTTTGAGCGGGGCATCCCAGTCGTAGTCGGTGCCGGGCTGAGGCACCGCCGTCTCCTTGACCGACTCGGCCAGGGTGCGGTCCGGTACGCCGTTGGGGGTGAACCCCGTTGGGTTGACACCACCGAGCGCGCCCAACGGGCCGAAATTGTCGGGTAGGGGCGTCATGAAGCCGGCGTTGCTGTCCGGCTCGACGAGGATGTCGTCGGCCAGCGCGCAGCCCCCGGCGAATTCGCGCAAGTTGTCCCAGGCATTGGAGTAGGTGGGGTACTGGCGCACGATTCCGGCGACCATCGACGCGATGAACACCAGCGCCATGAATCCGGCCGCTATCGGCACCGGCGCTGCCGTCACCGCCCGCGCCAGCCGGCCCTCGCCGTGATCCCGCGACGCGAAGTGCAGCCAGGTCGCCCAGAGTGCCGCGATCGCGAACAGGACGAAAAGGACTGTACTGACGCTGATTCCGTGGAACCTCGGCATGACGCTGTTGAACGGGACGCCGTAGCTCGAGACGTACCACCAGCCGTTGGTAGTGGCGAAACAGAGCGCCAACACGAACAACACCGCCGCCACGAACGCCATGCGGTTGCGCGACCAGCGCAGCACCTCATGCGACACCAGCACCGTCGTCAGCGCGGCCATCGCCGCGCCCACCGCGGCGAACAGCCCGAAGTGGTGCACCCACTTGGTCGGGGTGAACATCAGGAAGAACATGGTGCCGAAGATGACACCCATCAGCCGCCACGCCGGCCCACGGGCCACTCCCCGAACTCGCTTGCGCCGCAACATGATGAACATCGCCGTGAACAGGCACAGCGCGGTGATCAAAAAGCCGAACCGGCGCGACAGCGAACCGTCGACGGTGGGCAGGATGAGGTAGTAGTAGCGCAGGTTCTCGGTGTACCACGCCTGGCTGGGCCCGATCGCGGTGCGAATCCTGGTGGCCTCCAACACCGTTGACAGCGTCTGGTCCGCGAACACCACGGTGAGGATGACCGAGCCGGCCGCCAGCATCGGGGCCACCAGGGGCCACGTGCCGACGAGGCGATGGCGGTGGACCAGGATTCGCAGGATCGGGCGGCCACCGGCAACCAACGCGGCCACCGCGATCAGGCCGGTGGGCTGGACGCCCAGGGTGAACGCGGCGGTGATGATGGCCAGCGCCGCCGGCGTCAACCGGCTGTAGCGCATCGAACGCTCGATCAGCACGTAGGTGACCAGCGAGCCGAGCGCGATGATCGGCTCGGGGCGAAGGCCGTTGTTGAACGGCATCCACGCGGTCAACAGGACCAGGCCAGCCGCCCAGGTTGCGGCTTTGCTGGATGCCACCGCAGGCCCCAGCCGGGGAAGCACTTCCCGCGACAGCAACAGCCAGCACAAGAGCCCGGCGACCAAGTCCGGCAATCGCATCCACAGGCTGCCGTCGCTGACCTGGGTCATCAGCGCCAGCAAGTTGTAATACCAGCCGAACGGGTCCTCCGGGCTGCCGAACCAGCGAAAGTAGTTGGACATGTAGCCGGCGTGACCGGCGACCCGCGCCATGCCCAGGATGTAGCCGTCGTCGGAGGAGTTCGCGCCGATCACATGCCACAGCAAGAAGCCGAATATCACCGTGGCGTCGGCCAGGGTGAACTTGCGCCAGTTTGCCGGTATCCAGCGTTGCATTCGCCGGCCGTCCATTTGGTCGAGGCGCCACAGGGCGACCAGCGCGACGATGGTGGACACGATCGCCAGCACCATCGCGACCAGTTTGAGCGTCGTCGGTGTGGTGGAGAACCGGGTGTCGATGGTCGCCGAGAGCTGCAGCCCGGGCGGGGCGGGACCGGTCAGATCCGTGAACACCCCGACGATCTGGGGGCGCAGATTGGGATCGGGGAAACCGCCGCGCACCGGCTTGCCCGCCGGATCGCTCAACCCGACGAAGGTGGCGAAGGCGCCGGCTTGTGTGGAGGTGATCTCGATGCGCTGGCATTGCGGGGACTCCGCCTGATCCCGAGGCACGCTGGCGATCACCACATTGCGGTCGGTGACGTCGACGCGCTTGCTGTTGGCGACGACGAACAACCCGTTCAGCGCGGCATCCTTGCCCTTCTTGGGTGCCGTACTCAGTACGACCCCGCCGTCGGGTGGCAGGGCGCGCACCACAGAACACGGCACGGTTGCCGTCACGTCGACCGGTGTCAGCGAAATCAGCGGTGCGGTAACGCTATTCAATTGGCCATTCTGCGGCCAATTCAGCGTGGCGGTGGTCTGCACGACGGGCAGCAGCGGCGTCGCGACCGACAAGACGAAACCAATCAGCCCCGCGATCGTCGCGACCCAGCGTGTCCCGCGCACGTCTTGACGGGCGCTCGCCTTGTCTTCGCGGTTGGTGACGGTGGTGACGCTCATGGCAGCGCCCTTATCGGTCCTTGCCGGCTCCAGCCGGGCACCGTGGTCACACCCTGGTCGACGACGGCATCGGGTGCCTGATCAGCCGGCACCAGCCGGTGGTACCGCTCGACCGATCCCCAGTCGCGATACCAGTCGCCGCGCAGGTACGTCGAGACCGTCGAGGTGCGCAGCATCGCCTGTGTAATCAGGAACGGACCCCCGTCCTCGCTGGCCTCCCACCCGTTCGACGAGGCCGCCGTCTGTTTGTGATCGGGCAGGATGCGGTATTGCGGAAGTTCGGCAACGCCAAGGTGTTCGGAGAACGGCCGCTGGCAGGGTAAGTTCGCCGCGGTTGCGATGTCCATCAGCACGGGTGTCTGCGATCCGATCAATTGCTGCAGGGTTTGCAGCACCGGGACCCGCGGCGGCGTGAAAGCGAACCACTGCTCGGAACTCAAGTTCGGGTCATAAGCGACGATGCGTGCCACGTTGGCCTCCGGGGGCGCCCAGGTGAGCGGGAACCGCAGATTGCGCCACGCCGGCTCCGGACCTATGTCGATCGGCTGTACCTCCGTAAGCGGCTGGGTGGTGCCGTCGGGGCGAGCGACGCCCCACTGCAATTTCAGCGACTGCCCGTAGGTGAAGGTGCCATCCTCTTTATACGACCAGATCGCACCGGCGGCGGAAACCACCACCAGCGGCCGGTCGCCGGTGCGGGGCGGCAACTGGTACCACGCCGAGGTAGCGGTGGCGGCCAGCGAATTTTCGCCGTAGCTGCCCATCACTGGTGTGCGCGTCGGGTCGAGGCCGAACGGTAGTGCCACGTGCGACCCGTTGACTCCGACCGGGCCCTTCCCGCCGGCCGTGCCCGCGGAGTCACTCATGGTGGCGTTGGGCTTGTTGGGTGACCCGGTGGAATTCACCACCCCAGGTTTGGTCACTACGGGGTACGACCTCAGGTCATCACCCACCCCTTCGGGTTTGAAGCCGATCGGGTTGATACCGCCGAGCGGGCCGTCAGGCCCGAAGGTCTGCCCCGGAACTGGCTCCAACATGCCGGCATTGGAGTCGGGTTCGGTCAACACGTCGTCCGCCATCGCGCAGCTCGCAGGCGAGAGGCCGGACGCGATGGCCGCCAGGTTGGCCTTGGCGGTGGTGTAGACCGGGTAGCGGAAGACGGCACCTTTGGCCAGCGAACCGACCTCGCCCAGGACCATGATCGTCGCGACCACCAGCAGCGGGGTGGAGGCCAGGACGCGGTTGCGCCGGTTGTCCTTGACTTCGGTGTGCCCGGCGTAGTCCATGCGGAAGTGCTGCCAGGCGGCCAGCAGCCCGGTGAGGATCGACAACGTCAAAAACATCGACGTCACCGGATGGCTGGCGATGACCGGCTGGATGTCGAACCACGGCACCCCGTAGTTGCCGACGTAGAACCAGCCGTTGATGCCCGAGGTGGCCCACGCCAGCACGAACAGCAACGCGGTGATGTACAGCGTCAGATTGCGGCGGCTGTGCAGGCCGATCCGGGCCAAGGCGAACGCCGTGACCGCACCCAGCGCCCCGGCCAGGCTGGCGAACGCACCGAACTGTACGGCCCACTTCGTGGGCGTGAACGTCAACAGCAGCAGGCCGACCGCGGCGGTGCCGATCAACCGCCACGTCGGGCCGCTGGCCAGCCCGGGCACCCGGCCGCGCCGCAGCATCACCACCAGCATTCCAAACAGGCACAACAGCAGCACCAGCACCGCGAATCGCCGCGCCATCGACCCGTCAGGGTTCGACTCGACGGTCAGGAAGTAGTACCGCAGCCAGTCCTGGTACCAGGCGATCGTCGGCCCGACCTTGTACTTGATGCGCACCGATTCGGCGACGGTGGCCAGCGTTTGACTGCGGAACACCACCACCAGGATCAGCGACAACGACGCAGCCAGCACCAGCAGCGGCGCCAGTACCCCGTCGGTCGCCTGGCGTCGCCGGATCATCTGTGCGATGGCCCGGGCCCCGGTCAGCAGCACGGCGACCGCGATCAACCCCTGCGGTGCCAGGGTCACGGTGAGCATCGCGACCACGATCGCGACCGCGGCCGGGGCCAGTCGTCGCAGCGCGATCGAGCGTTCCACCAGCATCCAGGTGACGATGACGCCCAGCGCGATCAGCGGCTCGGGCCGCAGACCGTTGTTGAACGGCAGCCAGGCTGCCAGGAACACGGCGCCCGCGGTGAGCACCGCCACCCGGTTCGTTCCCAGGCTGCCCCTGCCGGGACCCAGCCGGCGCAGCACCCAATGGCCGATGATGAGCCAGCACGCGATCCCGGCCAGCGTGGCCGGTATCCGCATCCATACGCCGGCGGTGCTCACCGACGCCAATTTGGCGAGCACCGACAGGTACCAGTCGAACGGCGCCTCCGTCGCCCCGAAGTAGCGGTAGTAGTTGGCCACGTAGCCCGCCTTCGGCGCGACCCGGGCGATGGTCAGGTTGTAGCCGTCGTCCGACGAGGTGGGGCCGATGATGTGCCAAAGCAGCAGCGTGGCAATCACTAGGGCGTCGGCAAGCCAGGTCGCCGCGCCGACATGCCGCCACGTCACCCGGCTCTCGCGCGGGCGGTAGCGGGCGAGCCAGGCGATCGGGGAGCGCCAATTGACAAGCGCGGCCCCCCGACTGTGACGATCCAGCGTCGCCAGCGCGAGCACGGCGACCAGGACGGCCAGCGCACCCAGCACCATCGCGATCATCTTCGTGGCCGAAGGCGCCGCGATAAACCGGGTGTCGATGTCGATGCGGGCCGACAGGCCGGGTTGGGCGGGCACCTTCATATCAGTGAAGATTCCGCCGACCTGTGGCTTCTTTTCTGACGGGAGAGTCCCGGCGGCGCCGGGTATGCCGACGAACTCGGCACCGGCAGCGCCGGCGTTGGCCCAGGCATGCAGCACGGTGCACGCGCCGGCCGCGACGGCCGGGCGCTGTGCCACGGCGGCCACCGAATCGCGGAACGCGACCACGATCGTGTCCTTGTTGGCGCGCACGAAGAGCCCGTTCTTGCCGGCGTCGACGCCACCGGCCGGCAGGGTTGACACCACCAATCCGCCGCCGGGAGGCAACGTAGCCATCGCCACGCACGGGATGGAGATGTCCAGCGCGCGCGGTGCCCCGGAGACCAGCGGGGCCGTGATCTGGGTGACTTGCCCGTCGGTGGTGCCCTGGGTCCAGACGACCGTCGCGGTGGTCTGTTTCACCGGAAGCAGTGGCACGAGCACGCACAACAGCACCCCAACGAGTCCCGCGACGACGGCGATCAATCGCGGGATACGCTGCGATCGCTGATTACGGTCGTGGGGCACGAGGCTCGATGGTAAGGGACGCCGCTTTGTGCGGTGAGGACGCAGGGCCGCCCGCGGGCCGACAGCCGCGCGCCGTCGAAAGTTCGTGACAACTTTTGGTTTAAAAACCCACGGCATTGGAGTACAGATGGCGCGTTGGCCACCGAGCGGAGGGGACTTGCGTGACCGCACCCACCCAAACCGGCTCGGAGAGGATCCAACACTCGCCCAGACACTGATCCGGATGCGAGCAAGCGCGCCGTCGAGCGGCTGGTGAGCGTGCTCAACGGGTCGTCGTGCAGGGTGCGTTACCCGCTCCCTGAATCGGCGCCAGCGGCGAGCCGAGCTTGCCGAGCCCGCGCGTGATTTGCCGCGCCCAACCCACCAAATACACTGTCGTCGCGGCGTATGCGTTAAAAATGGGGACTTGAGGCCCTCAAAAACGGCCCCGATCACCCGGGAGGCTGGCAGCGCGATGACGAATACAGGTCTCGGCTTTGGTGTCTTGGGACCCTTGCTGATGACCTCCCACGGCGTCCGGGTGCCGGTGGGGCCGCCGAAGCAGCGAGCGGTGTTGGCCATGCTCCTGATCAACCGCAACCGGCCGGTGTCCGTGGAGTCGTTGATCAACGCGGTATGGGGTGAGGACCCGGTGCCGGCCGCCCGCACCAGCATCCAGGCCCACGTGTCGAACCTGCGCCGGCTGCTTCGCACCGCCGGCGTCGACCCTTACCAGACGCTGGCCAGCGCACCGCCGGGGTATCAACTCAGCGTCCCCGACGCCGACTGCGACCTGGGGCGTTTCGTCGGCGAAAAGGCCGCAGGGATTCAGGCTGGCGCGGCCGGGCACTTCGACGAGGCCAGCCACCACCTCTCGTTGGCGCTGGCCGAATGGCGTGGGCCGGTGCTCGACGACCTACGCGACTTCGCCTTCGTCGATGCCTTCGCGACCGCGCTGATGGAAGAAAAGGTGGCGGCCCACACCGCGCGCGCCGAGGCGGAAATCGCGCGCGGACGCGCCGGCGCGGTCATCGGCGAGCTCGAGGTGCTCACCGCCGAGCATCCCTACCGCGAGCCGCTGTGGGCGCAGCTGATCACCGCCTATTACGTCACCGAGCGTCAGTCCGATGCCCTCGGCGCATACCGGCGACTCAAGGCCGCCCTGGCCGAGGGGCTCGGCATTGACCCCGGTCCCACGGTGAGTGCCCTGCACGAGCGGATCCTGCGCCAGGAGCCACTGGGCGAAAAGCGGGAAGCCCTGACCACCCACAAGCGCGGCGTCTACCGGCGGGAGACGACGACCGAGGGCATACCATTGGCGCAATTCGTCGCGGCCCGCCTGCGCGACCAGAACGGGCGAGTGCATCGGCTGACGGGTGCGATCACCCGGATCGGGCGTTTCGGCGACAACGACATCGTCCTCGACGACACCGACGTCAGCCGCCACCACGCCGTGATCACCGACACCGGAACCGGTTTCGTCATGACCGATTTGCGGTCCACCAATGGCGTCGAGGTGCAGGGCCAGCGCATCCGGGGCAGCGCACCCCTGGCCGAGGGCGACCACATCCGCATCGGTGGTTACGAGTTCACCTTCGAAACCCGCCCCGGCTGACGATCGGCTACCCACGCAGCCGTTTGGCCAGTGTGTCCAGTCCCGGGCCGCTGAGGTCCGCAAGCGCCGCCGGGCGGCCGGACATCGCCATCAGGAGAGCCTCCCCGGGGCCGGTGACCTCGGGTCCGTGGCCGTGTGTCCAATCCATGTCGGTCGCGCGCAGCAGCAGTCCCCGTATCCGGCGTCCGGCGCCGAGCCTGGGGTTACCGGGTACCAAGCCGAGGACCCGCTCGAGCCGATCGGTCGGGACGCGGCGCGGCCGACCGAGCGAGCGGCGGATGTCTTGGTGATGGATCGTGCCGTCGACGAGCGCGATCATGCCGCCGAAACCCGCTGTCAGTCCACGTGGCTGGAGGTGATTGCGCAGAAATTCCAGCAGCTGTTGCGGACTCATGGCCGCGAACTCGTCGACGCCCACCTGGTTCACCTGGTTGGCCCACACGATCCCGCCCTTCGCGAAGCGCTTGAGCAGCCCCAGGGTGCCGAGGTCTTCGTAGCTGATCACATGCGCGACAACGTCTTTGACGGTCCACTTCGAACAAAGGCTCGGCGCCTCCCAGTCCTGTGGCGTCAGCGTGGCCAGGAATTCCGCGAGGTCGCCCCGCTCGGCGTGGGCCATGGCCATCAGGGTGGGCGTCATTTGCGAGCCCCGGCGCTGAGCAGGCGACCGTAGCGATCCAGATACAGCGGCCAGCCCGCGTCGCCGTCGACGCCGTCGGCGACGTTCTCCCACCCCGGGCCGTGGCGATCCAGATGGCGGTGTTCGAGGTCGACGCGCGTGCGATCGTCGGACTCCGCGGTGAAGCGGACCTCGACTTCGCTGGCCTTGGACTGATCGGCTTCCAGCCGCCAGGTCGGACCGATATCCCAGGTGAACAGCACGCGCCCAGGCGGCTCGTAGGCCAAGATGCGCGCCCAGCGGCAAACGCTGCCGTCGACGCCACGGTCGTAGATGTGCCCGCCTACGCGGGGCTCGAAAACCGTCTCGGCGATCGGGACGGCGAGCAGATTGTGCTCGCGAGGCTTGAAGTCGCCGAACCGCTCGGTGAACACGGCGAACGCACGCTCGATCGGTGCGTTGACGACTACGTGGTGCGCGATATTCGGAGTGCGTGGCTGCGTCATGAGGGTTCGCCTTCCCGGTGCTTCGGTTCGTCGATGGTCTGCGCGTAGGTGGACAGGGCTTGGGCCCAGAACCGGTCAAGCTCGGCACGCAACGCCTCCAGGCCGGTCGGGTCGAGCTGGTAGACGCGACGCGTTCCCGCGGCGCGATCACGCACCAGTCCGGCGGACTTGAGCACCTTGAGGTGCTGCGAAACGGCCGGCCTGCTGACGGGTAGGTCGCGAGCCAATTCACCGACGGCCGACGGCCCGTGCGCAAGGCGTTCGACGATGGCCCGGCGCGTCCCGTCGGCCAGTGCCAGCCACGCCGCGCCTTCTCGGACAGCTTGGTAAGTGGCCACGAACGGTAAGTCTAAGCTTACCGAAGCCCGCCATCAAGCGACCGCAAGGATTTCCCAAGGATCGCGCAAAGATCCGGCAACTGGTCGGCAGCACACTTCCGCTGTCGGCAACCGCCTAGTCCAAAGGAGAAATCGCAACCATGAGTGCCAGAAAAGCGAAGATGTCCAAGCTGCGAATCGCAGCCGGTGTCGCAGTGGGCACCATGGGTCTGTCACTCCTCGGGTCGCTGGTGCCTGCCGCCGCCTCGGCGGATCCGTGGGTGCCCAACTCGGGGCCCCTGCACCCGGCTCGCCACTACGCCCCGAATGTCCTCCACCCGGTCTGGACCCTCACACACCCGATCCGCGCCGCTATCCCCTAAGCGGGCTAACGCGAAGGCCCGCGGCAGGCATTAGTGCCGAAGCGGCGCCGGGTTCCACAGGCCGCTGCGCGTCGCCGTCCCCAACTCCAGACTGGCGGGCTGTGCGTTGGGGTAGTAGGGCGTTAGCCGCTGCAGCGAGCCCCAGTCGCGGGACCAGTCGTCCTTCAGATACGTGGCCATCGTGGTCGCGTTCACCAGCAACTCGGTGACGCCAAGCGGGCCGCCGCCGTTGTTGTCCATCACCGGTGAGTTGGCCTCGGCGCCGAATCGGTCCGGCAGGATGCGCCATTTCGGTGTTTCGTCGACGCCGTTTTGATGGCCGAACGGTCGCTGGCACGGGAACGCCAGGCCGACCAGCCAGTCCAGCAACACCGGATTCTGCGAGCCCACGACATCCTGCAGCGTGCGGAGCTGCGGAATCCGCGGGGGTGTGAGCGCGATCCAGTGCTGCGGCGCCAGATCTTCGTCATTGGCGACCAAGCGGATTTGGGTGGCGGTGCCCGGAATTTCCGACAGCGGCAACCGCAGGTTGCGCCACGCCGGCGATGCCCCGATGTCGGCGAATTGGGACGACCCGCCGGGGTGTCCACTGGCCGCTTCGTCATCGGTGGCCCACTGCACCTGGACCTCACGGGGATCGAAGCGCCCGGACGCACTCACGACCAGCAGCGGCCGCGCCTTGTCCCGTGCGGGCAGTCGGTACCAACCCGACCGCAGGTGAGCGGGGAGTTGGATGCCCGACCGCCAGCTGCCGAGCACCGGTGTGCGGGCCGGATCGAGGTTGTAGGGCAGCTGCGCGACCGAGCCGTTGATTCCCGGCGCCGGGGTGGTGCCGCCCTCGGTGCCCGGCTCCGCGCCGGTGGTCAGCTTGTCGTTGATGAAACTGCGGTCGCCCGGACGTTCCATCACCGGGTCGGCGCGGACGTCGGCGGGAATACCGTTGGGCGTGAACGCCTCCGACAAGCCCGCCCCCAGAGCATCGCCCACCGAGCCGCTGACCGGCGACAGCATGCCGGCGTTGGGATCCGACTCCACCAACACGTCCTCGGCCAATCCGCAGGACTTGCCGGTCAGCGCCTGCAGGTTGGAGCGGCCCACCGACCACGCGGGATACTGGGCGGTCATCGCCAGGGTCAACGATGCCACCTCGAACACCACCAGCACCCACGTCGCAATTGCCAACGGGGACTGGACGATTCCGGCGAGCCGTGCCCCATAGCGGGTTTTGGGCGGCCCGTTGTCGGGGTCGACGAAGTGGAACCACGCCGCCAGCAGCAGCACCAGTACGGTCAGCCCGAGGAGCGCGGTGGCGAAGGCGTAATGCCACGCCGGGAACGAATTCGACCAGGGCACGCCGAAATTCGACACATACCACCAGCCGTTGACGCTGGCGAACGACAACGCCACCAAGAACAGCACCACCGCGGCGAAGACGGTGCGATTGCGCCGGGAGCGCATCGCCACGGACGTCACCGCGACCGCGGCCAGCGCGCCCAGTGGCCCGGCCAGACCGGCGAACACCCCGAAGTGGTGGGTCCACTTGGTGGGAGTGAACATCATCGCGACGAACGAGATGATGGTGATCCCGACGATGCGGCGGCTCGGTCCCGCGGCCGTGCCCGGAATTCGGCCCTTGCGCAGCGACATCGCGACCGTTATCCCGAGCGCGAGGACCAACGCCAGCACGGCGAAGCGGCGGGCCACCGACCCGTCGGGGCTGGCCATGAACAGCCGCTCGTAGCGGGTGTGTTCGTCGAACCAGCTCAGGCTGGGCCCGACGGCGCGCTTGAGCATGCTGGCTTGAATCTCGCCGGCGAGGGTCTGGTCGCGGAAGATCAGGATGGCGGTGACGGTGACCGCGGCCAGCAAGGGCGCCACCAGGGGTAGCGCTCCAAACCGTTTGGATCTGCGATGCAGGATGGTCCGCAGCGGCCCGATCGCGACCAGCAGCGCGCCGATCGAGGCGATGCCGGTCGGCCCGGAGAACAGGGTCAGCGCACCGATGATGCAGGCGATCGCGACGGGCAACAGCCGGCTGGTGGCCACCGCGCGTTCCACCGAGCACCAGGACAGCAGGATGCCCAGCGCGATGATCGGCTCCGGCCGCAGGCCGTTGTCGAGCGGCAGCCAGACCGCCAGGAACATGCCCGCCGCCGTCCACGCCGCGGCCCGGTTCCTTTTGACGGCGTGACCCAGGCGGGGCATGACTTCACGGCTGATCACCCACCAGCAGGTCAGCGCCATGGCCAGGGTGGGCAACCGCATCCAGATGCTGGTGGTGCTGACGTGTGCCCACAAGGCCAGCAGGTCGTAGTACCAGCCGAACGGGGCCTCGGGCGTGCCGAACCAGCGGTAGTAGTTGGCCATGTAACCGGCGTGCTCGGATACCCGGGCCATGGTAAGGATGTAGCCGTCGTCGGAGGTGTTGGCGCCGACGAAATGCCACCAGACCAGCACGGCGATGACGAGGGCGTCCAGACCGCCGATCGACCACCATCGCGGAGGCAGGAAGCGGCGGTGCCGGGTGCCGTCGGCCGTGTCGAGGACGTGCAGCGCGACCAGGGCGGCAGCGGTCAGCACCACCCCGAGGATCATCGCGGCCATCTTCAGCGGGGTGGGGCTGCTGCTGTAGCGGGTGTCGACGGTCGCCGAAAAACTCAGGCCCGGCGGCGCCGGCCCGGCCAGATCGGTGAACACACCGACGATCTGGGGCCGGAAGTCGTAGCCGCTTTTCTCGCCGCGCAGCGGCGCGCCGGGATGTTCGGCGTTGGGCCCCTGCTTCAGCCCGACGAATTCGGCGGTGACCCTGTCGGCGTGCGCGCTGAAGGTCAACCGCTGGCAGGCCGGGCTGAGCACGTCGCTCAGCGGGGCGGTGACCACCGCAACGTTGCGCACCACCAGCACCAGATAGTCGCTGGCGCGCTGGATGAGCAGCCCGCGGTCGACGGCCTTCGGGGCCTGCTTGGGCACCGTCGACAACAGCACCGTCTTGCCGGCGTTCTGTGGGCCGGCCAGGCCGACGGCGGCCTCGCACGGCACGCTGACGTTCAATTCGGTCGCAACGTACCCGATCAGCGGTGCATCGACACTGGCAAACGTGCCGTTCTGCGGCCAGTTCAGTTGGGCGGTGGTCTGGTTGACCGGGAGCAGCGGGGTGGCGATCGCCAGCAGGGCGCCGAGCAGACCGGCGACGGTAGCAACCAACCGAGCGAGCCGGTGGTTACTTCCCGCGTCGTTCACGGAGCTAGATGGTAGTTCTTCGACCAAGCCGGCCGAGGTTTCGGTGGCCATCAGTCGTCATGCTCCCGGCTTACGGATGGCCAGCACAAACGGGCCGATGGTGTCGACGACGAAACGCGGATCGGCGAACAGGGCGGCCGGCAAATCGACGGTGTATCGGCGGACGTTGGGCTGGTTGGGGTAGACGTCCTGGGCCAACCGCAACGTGTAGTTGCCGTTGGCGCCGCGGCGCATCAGAAACACCGTCGGCGGCGGCCAGGGCGATGTGTCCAGCGCGTGGATCAACTCGTCGGGGGTCTTGAGCTTGGACCACTTCTCGATCTGCGCGGCCCGCAGGTCGAACTGCGCCAGCGGGTTGGCGTAATGCGACGTCAGCCCCTGGAATCCCCAGTAGGGGTAATAGGACAGGAAGCTGTAGTCCGCCGTCATCACCACGACCTG
>Ga0318529_10000169_pt1 | contig 13606 bp, 10 predicted proteins | sample GRESIP053b4f23_FD_203494 | JGI IMG/M metagenome (GOLD analysis project Ga0318529, IMG submission 203494) | Tropical soil microbial communities from Luquillo Experimental Forest, Puerto Rico - GRE.SIPMG.053b4f23 | ecosystem: Environmental > Terrestrial > Soil > Tropical forest > Bulk soil... | reverse complement strand
GACCCCGTTCGAACCGCGATTCGACGCCGCCAACGCGCGCCCCGGGCCCCCGTTGGATGCCAAGGGCCGGCGTATGCTTGAGGAGCATTTCGCCCCGCACGACGAACGGCTCGCGAAATTGCTAGGCCGGCAGCCGGGCTGGGTCCGGTGAGCATCCGATGTTGATCGTTGAACCCCGGACAACCGACTCTTCCTGCAGCGGAGTGCCCGTGTCTGCCATGCTGTGTGCCGAACGGCAGGGTCCGGCCCGACCGGACGGCCGTGAAGGGAGATCGCCGATGAAGAGGGTCGGTCCAGGCAGCGCAGGCGCGCACGGACCGGTACCGTCATGAGCGCGGCGGACAAGACCGTGGTTCCCGCCCGGCCCGGTACGGCCAAGGATGCCGCGTACCGGCCGCCGGTGCCGCAGCCGCGGCCCGCCCGCGGCCTGTCGGGTTACGTGCGCGATCCCAGGTCGCTCAACCCGGCGCTCAAGCAGGGGGCGCGGCTGACCCTGGTGACGGCCCGCCGGCCCACGAGCCGCGCCCGGATCCTGCCCGGCTTCCTCATCGTCGGTGCCCAGCGGTGCGGGACCACCTCGATGTCCCGCACCCTCGACGAGCACCCCGCCGTATTCAGCGCGGTCCTGCACGAGGAAGTGCACTTCTTCGACGTCTCCTACCGCCGCGGGCTGTCCTGGTACCGCAGTCATTTCCCGCTGCTCGCGGCCGCGCGCCGGTCTGCCCGCGCCTCCGGCGTCGAGCCGGTGTCGTTCGAGTCAAGCCCTTATTACATGTTCCATCCGCTGGCCGCCGAGCGGATCGCCAGGGACCTGCCCCGGGTGCGGCTGCTGGCGCTGCTGCGCGACCCGGTGGAGCGCGCCTACTCCGGGCATGCCCACGAGGTGGCGCACGGCTTCGAGACCGAACCGTTCGAGGCGGCGCTGGAGCTGGAGCCTGCCCGCCTGGACGGCCAGGCCGAGCGCATCGCGGCGGATCCGGGCTACTTCAGCTACAGCCATCAGCACCACTCCTACGTGGCCAGGGGCCAGTACGTCGAGCAACTCGAACGGCTGGAGCGGCATTTCGGCCGCGATCGCCTGCACGTGGTGGACAGCGGCGACTTCTTCACCGACCCGGAAGCGGTGTACGACGGAGTCCTGGCGTTCCTGGGGCTGCCCAACCGCGGCTACCCGGCCTTCAAGCGCCGTAACGCCCGCCCGCGCGCTCCTATGTCCGAGACGGTGCGGACCGCGCTGGAGGAGCACTACCGCCCCTACGACGAGCGGCTGGCCGCCTGGCTTGGCCATGAGCCGAGCTGGCGCCGCGGCGGCTGACTGGGGCTACTTGCGCTTGGCGAACTTCGCCCGGGCCACCATGCCGCCGTAGGCCATGAGGTCAAGCGAGTAGCGCTTCCACAGCCTGCCCGGTTCCCTGGTCAGCCGGTAGGCCCAGCCGAGCCGCATGGTGTTCACCCAGCCGGGGTACCAGTACACTCGCTCGGCCAGGTGGTCGAGGTAGCTTCCGCCGGTGATGATCACCGGCACGTCGAGCCGGTCGGCCACCTGCCACACCCACGTCTGCTGCATCGGGGTCGGGATGGACACGTGCAGGATGTCCGGCTTGGCCTCGTTGATGGTCTTGACCATCATGTCCACGTCTGCCTCGTCGTAGCGGCCCGGGTGACCCCGCGTCACGTCCCAGTAGCCGTGCAGGGTGCCCGCGATCGGGAGGCCGGGGAAGGTCTCCTCGAGGTTGGCGCCGGCCTTCTCCGGGGTGCCCTCGCTGCAGCCGAACAGGAAGTTCGAGAACCCGCGCTCGGCCGACAGGGTGAACATCTTCGGGCAGATGTCGTCGTTGCCCTGCCGGTCTGGCACTGGAAGGCCGAGCATCCGGCCGCCGAGGACGATGCCCCAGCCGTCCGGCAGCACGATGTCGAAAAGGTTCATCTTGTCGACCAGCCCGGCGGTCTTGTGGCCACGCAGGACGTAGTCGGGGTTAATGAAGGACACGGTCAGCCGCGACCGGGTCTCGACCGCCTGCCGCACGGCGTCCAGGAACGCCTCGTCGGGCAGGCAGGACAGGCCGATGCCGAGGAACTCCCGCTTCTGGGCCCGGTACCTGGCCCCGAGTTCGCTGCCCGCCGCGCCCTGGGCGGCGCCGTTCGTCGCCTCCCCGGATGGCGTCACAGCAGGCCCTCCGCGGCAAGCAGCTTCCGCAGGCCCGCTTCCAGGTCATATTGGGGTTTCCACCCAGTAGCCTGCATCAGTCTCTGCGGGTCGGAGATGAGGTGCCCGTCACCCTCCCGCATCCGCTTGGGCACCTGGCGGACGTCCACCGGCCGGCCGGTGATGTCCCCGATGGTCTCCATCACATCCTCGATCGTGGTGCCCGTCCCGGTGCCGACGTTGAAGACCTCCAGCCCGGGCTGGCCCTCAGCCGCGGCTACCAGTCCGGCGGCGGTGTCGGTGACGAAGATCAGGTCGCGCTGGGGCCATAGGTTCCCCAGTTCGATCGGCTTTCCCGCGCCGAGCGCCTTCATCACCTCGGGCAGCACGTGCGGGTTGGTCTCTCGCGGCCCGTAGGTGTTGAACAGCCGGGCCACCACGGTGCGCAGCCCGGGCCGGTCGGCGTGGAACCGCCCCATGACCTGCTCACCCATCCACTTCGAGATGCCGTAGATCTCGTCCGGCCGGGCCGGCGCGGTCTCCGGCCACGGGTCGTCACCAAAGCCGTAGATCGCCCCGCTGGAGGGAAACACGAACGCCTTGAGCGGAGCGCCGCGCACGGCCCGGATCACCGTGTCCAGCCCGAGGACGTTGACGTCCAGCGCCTCCTGCGGGTGGGCGTTGCAGTAGGGGATGAAGTGCAGTGCCGCCATGTGGAAGACGGTGTCCGGAGCGAAGTCCGCGACCGGGGCGAGGTCTTCCGCGCTCCTGATGTCACCGTGGAGCACGGTGAGGTGGCCGTCCGGGGGGCGGCGCTCCAGGTGTGCGCGCTTGCCGAGCCTGAAGTCATCCACCACCAGCACGTCGGCGCCGCCGTCCAGCAACGCCTCCACGAGGTGGGAGCCGATGAACCCGGCCCCGCCCGTGACAAGAACGCGATCCATTTATCGTGGCCTTCCGTTGGTCTGGTGTATCGCCCTTGCCGGGATCGTCCGCCGCGGTGAGCTGGTCGGGCCTGCGCGGCTCCCCTTTGCCTGCCCGGTGATCATATCGGCTGGTCACCGGCGCTAGGACGTGTACGGCAGGAAGCACAGGCCGGAGAAGCCAGGCTGTCCTCCGCAGGAGGTCTTGCCGCCGAAGTTGTCGCTGGCGATCCACAGCCCGGCGGTGGTGAGCAGCATGTCGTCCGCGCCGTGCCCGCGCGACCTGGAATACAGGCCGGCCGTATTGGTGGAGTTCTCGATCAGCGTTCCGCCGGTTGCTCCGGGCGTCAGGCCAGCCAGGCCGGGAGCGGGGATCGCGCCGGAGCCCATCCTGTTGCAGGCGTTCTGGTTGTTGAACCAGCGGTTGTGCCCGGCCACGTAGACAGCGCTGGAGTCCGCCGCAGCCGAGTACAGCGAGTCACAGCCGTCGGAGGCGATCCAGTCGGAGAAGACCTGCGTCTGGGTGGCCGGGAACGCCGCCGCCCCGTCACACAGGCCGGGCATCGGAAACGTGCCGTTCCAGAGGATGGGCTTGACGCCGGTGTCGGCGATGTAGATCTCGGAGTCGTCCGGTGACCAGGCCGCGGCGTGGATGTAGAACGGGTGCGATGCGCCACAGTTGAAGTACTTGTCGTTGGGGTTCAGCGTGGCGTTGGGGTCGCTGCCGTCGAATTCCGGGGACGTCCAGCCGGTGACCGTGGCGGTGGTGCCGCTCACGTCGATCATGAAGATCTGCCGCCGGTTCAGCCCGCCCACGCTGGTGTAGTCACCCTCCACCAGGACCAGCGAGCCGCTGTGCGACAACTGCTGGTTGTAGACGTCGGTGGAGTTGTTCTTCACTTGCGGGAACGTGATGTGGCCGGAGATGTTCAGGGCCAGGAAACCGTCATCCTTGCCGGTCGTGGGGTCCAGGCTCGCGTAGTAGGGGTTCACGCCCTTGTTGTCGTTGATCGAGGTAAAGGTCCCGCCGACCAGCAGGTGCCCGTTCGCTCCCCCAGGCACCGCCAGGATCGTGTCGACGTGCCCGCCGCCGGTATTGTGGCCGAACCCGGTCACCACGTTGCCGGTGGTGGTGTCGATCTCCGCGATATTGGCCACCGTGGTGCCGTTGACCGAGGTGAACTGCCCGCCGATGTAGGCGTCCGCGCAGTTACTGCCGTTGAAAGCGATCGAGTTGATCTCGCCGTTGACGTTCGGAGCGAAGGACGTGACCGTGAACGGCGCGGTATCGCTGAAGCTGAAGATGTTGGTGCGGCTGAACGTCTGCGTCGAGCCGCCGTTGTTCCCGCTGATCTCGGTGAAGCTGCCCACCGCGTACATGGTCCCGCCGCAGTCCGCGAGCTGGCGGATCGTCTCGGTGATCGTCCCGGTGGACACCAGCGTGGGCGTCCCCGCGACCGGCGTCGGGGACACGGGGCTGGTCGCGGCCAGCGCCGGTGCCGCGGGCAGGCACAAGGTACCCGCGGCGATGCCCGCTATCAGCACGCCACCGACGCCGAGCTTGCGCCGGCGACGGGCGTGGTTTTCTTGCCGCATTGTTATTGTTCCCTCCCTGGTCGGGGAATGGGTGGTTCCCCTGGCGTCATGCGTCGGCGGCGAGCAGATCCGCCTGGTACTACTAGTAGGGCAAGAAGCAGATCCCGGCGAAGCCGGAAACGCCGCCGCATGAGGTGTTGCCGCCGAAGTTGTCGCTGGCGACCCACAGCCCGGCGCTGGTGACCAGCAGGTCATCCGCGCCGTTGCCGCGGGAGCGGCTGTAGAGGCCGGCGGTGCCACCGGCATTGGTCATCAGCGTCCCGTCCGGGTGGAAGCCGCCCAGGCCCTGGGCCGGCGTCGAGCCGGTTCCCGGGTGGTTGCAGCCATTCGTGTTGTTCGCCCAGCGCTCGTGGCCGCCGATGTAGACCGCGCTGGAGTCGGCCGCCACCGAGTACAGCGAATCGCAGCCGGTGTAGTTGACCCAGGTATGGGTGAGCCCGCCCACCTGGGTCGCCGGGAAGGCCGCCACCGAGTCGCACAGCCCGGTCCGCGGTTTCGCTGTCGACCAGTTCCACGGTTCAAAGCCGGTGGCCGCCGTGTAGACCGTGGAGTCGTCCGCCGACCAGGCCGCGGCCCGGAGGTAGAACGCTTCCTTGACCGAGCACTGGTAGGCGTAGCCGTTGGGCAGGTTGCCCTTGCTGCCGTCAAACTCGGGAGAACTCCAGCCGGTGACCGTCGCCGACGCCCCGCTCACGTTGAGCATGAAGATCTGCTGCCTGCCCAGGCCGCCAACCGAGGTGAAGTCCCCTTCGACCAGGTCCAGCGTGCCGCTGTGGGAGAGCTGCTGGTTGTAAACCTTGGTCGGGTTGCTCAACACCCCGGGGTAGACGTAGTGCCCGGAGATGCTCAGGTGCACGAACCCGTCGTCCTGGCCGGTGGCGGGGCTCAGGCTGGCGAAGTACGGGTCGGCGGTGCTGCCGTTGATGCCCTTGAACGCGCCGCCCGCCAGCAGGTGCCCGTTCGACACCACCAAGGTGTCGACCTCGCCGCTGGCGTTGCTCTTGAAGGCGGGCACGAGCGCTCCGAGGTTCGTGTCGACTTCGGCGATGTTCTTGGCCGCGGCGCCGCCCACCGTGGTGAACTGCCCGCCGAGGTAGGCGTGTGAGCAATCGCTGCCGTCGAACGCGATGCTGTCGACCGTGCCGTTGACGTTCGGGTCCCACGACGTGACGGTGTACGGCGCGGTGGCGCTGAAGCTGAACGCGTTATTCCTGGCGTAGCCGGTCGTGCCCTGCTTGATCTGGGTGAACGTGCCGACCGCGTACATGGTCCCGCCGCACTGCACGAGCTGGCGGATCTGCTCGGTGGTCCCCGTGTTCACCAGCGTGGGCGTACCGCTGGCCGGGACGGGGGACACCGCCCCCGCCAGCCCCGCGCTGGCGGGGGCGGCTAGTGCCGATGCCGGGAGACAGCATGCGCCCGCGGCGATGCCCGCGACCAGCGCGCCCCGCGCGCCCCGCTTCCCCCATAGCTGAGCGCTGGTGCGCCGATGCATATGGCCTCCTGTGCTTGTTAACCGGTAGGTCGGTTTTTACGAATACGGAAGGAAACAGATGCCGGCGTGCCCGCTTACCCCGCCGCACATGTTTGACCCGGCCAGGTTGTCGCTGGCGATCCAGATCCCGGCGCTGGTCCGGTAGATCTGGTCCGCGCCGAGGCCCCGGTCGCGAGAGTAGAGGCCGGCGGTGCCGCTGGAGTTCTTCACCAGCGTCCCGCCCGAGGCGCCGACGGTGAACCCGCCCATCCCCGGCGCCGGGATCCCGCCGTTGCCCTGGTTGTTGCAGCCGTTGGCGTTATTGGCCCAGCGCTCGTGGCCGCCGACGTAGACGGTGGTGGAGTCGGCCGCCACCGAATACAGCGAGTCGCAGCCGGTGTAGTTGACCCAGTCGTGGCTGACCGTGCCCAGCGCGGCCGGGAAGGCCGCCACCGCGTCGCACAGCCCGGTGAGCGGGAAAGTCTTGTTCCAGTTGAAGGGGGCGAACCCCGTGTCCGCGATGTAGACCTCGTTGCCGTCCGCCGACCAGGCCGCCGACTTGATGTAGAACGGGTGCTTGTCCGCGCAGAACTGGCTGAACTCGGGGGAGTTCCAGGCGGTCGCCGTGCCCGCGACGCCCAGCATGAAGATCTGCTGGCGGGCCACGCCGCCCACACTGGTGAAGGTGCCTTCCACCAGGACGTCCTTCCCATTCGGGCTGAGCTGCTGGTTGTAGACCTCGGTCGTGTTGACGCCCACGCCGGTGTACACGTAGTGCCCGGAGATGTTGAGGTTCAGGTAGCCGTCGTCCTGGCCGGTGTTCAGGTTCAGGCTCACGTAGTACTTCTTGCTGGAGCCGTTGATGGCGGTGAATTTCCCGCCGACCAGCAAGTGGTTGTTGGGCGTCCGCAGGATCGTGTCCACCTGGCCGTTGGCGGAGTGCGCCCAATCCTGGACCATGGTGTTGTTATACGTCCTGATATACGCGATATTGTGCGCGGAAGAACCGTCGACCTGTGAGAACACTCCGCCGATAAAGGCGTGGCTACAGTCACTGGTCAACTGAATCGAGTTGACTGTGCCATTAACACTGGGCTGCCACGACGTGACGGCATACGGTGCGGTGGCGCTGAAGCTGAAGATGTTGTTCCGGGTGAACGTGCCGTTGGATCCGCTGATCGAGGTGAAGGTGCCCACCGCGAACATGGTGCCGCCGCAGCTCACAAGCTGCCTGATCTGCTCGGTCGACCCGGTCTTGCCGAGCGCCGGGGTGCCGGCGGCCGGGGTGGGGGATACCGGCCCGCTTTGCGCGGCTGCTACTCCGGATATCAGGCCGGAGCCACTGACCGCCAGCGCGCTCAGGGCCGCGATGGGCGCGCCGCGCAGCAACCAGCGCGCAAGTCCCTGCATCATGCCTCCACTTGTGTCCGCGTGACCGGCGCGGCCGCAGACCCCCCCGGGGTGCCGCGCGCTATGGCTGACTTGTGTTCCTGCGTATCCCGAACGCAACATCTTAGGGCCCGCCCCGCGGGCACACTGACAAACTACGCGAGATGACAAGGCTCCGAGGCTCCTCTGGCCGGCCCACGGCGGGCCCGGCGTGTTCGGCGGGGTTCGGTAGCGGGAGGCTTCAATACGCTCCATGCCCGCGGGCCACAGCCGGCCAGGTCTTCCACAGGATGAGCAGGTCGAGGGCGAGCGACCAATTCTCCACGTAGCGCAGGTCGAGCCGCACCGCTTCGTCCCAGGACAGGTCGGATCGGCCGTGGATCTGCCACAGGCCGGTAATCCCGGGGCGCACGGCCAGCCTGCGCCGCACGTAGTCGCCGTACTTGGCGGCCTCATCGGGCAGCGCGGGGCGCGGGCCCACCAGCGACATCTGCCCGAGCAGCACGTTGATCAGCTGCGGCAGCTCGTCCAGCGACCAGCGGCGCAGCCGGGTGCCGATCTTGGTGACCCGGGGGTCGTCGCGGATCTTGAATAGGACGCCCGCGCCCTCATTGTGCAGCTGCAACGACGCCTTCTGCTGCTCGGCCTGGACCACCATGGTGCGGAATTTGTACAGGCGGAACGGCCGGCCGTCCTTGCCCACCCGCACCTGTTTGAACAGGGCCGGCCCGCCGTCCTCCAGCCGGATCATCACCGCGATCGTCAGCAGCACCGGGGCGAACAGGAGCAGCGCGGACGCGGCGGCCACCTTGTCGAACAGGCCCTTGATGACCTGCCGGAGGCCGGACAGGTCGGGGTGGTCCACGTACAGCAGCGGCAGGCCGGCCGCGGCCCGGACGCTGGTGCGCGGGCCGGCCACGTCCAGCAGCGCGGGCGCCAGGCACAAGTCGGTGTCGGTCTTCTCCAGTTCCCAGGCGAGCTGCCGCAACTGGACCGGCTTCAGCTCGGGGCAGGCGAGCACCGCCACGGTGTCCGCGTCCGAGCCGCGTACCGCGCTGGTGACGTCATCGAGCCCGCCGAGCACTGGGACCCCGGCTATCTCGTCGGGCCGCAAGGCCGGGCCGGCCAGGCACGCCGCGATCACGGTCAGCCCGTGGTAGGGCTCTCTGCGCAACTCGTTGATCAGGTCGGCCACCGCTTGTGGGTGCCCCACCGCCACGGCCCGGCGCATGCAGGCACCCGAGTCGCGCAGCCGGTGCAACCGCTTGCGCAGGGCATAGCGGGCGACCAGGTCGATGCCCACGGCGCAGGGCATCGCGATCAGCACGTAGCTGCGCGACACCTCCGCCTTCGTGGCGTAGGAGAGGATGGCGATCGCGGAGGTAAGGCCGAGCCCGGCGTTGATGACCCGCCGGAACTCGTCGGCGCCCGCGCCGATGAAACGGGGCTCGTAGGCACCGACCAGCGCCAGCGTGCCCACCCAGATCAGCGGGAGGCTAAGGGTCAGCACGATGTAGGCGGCAGGCACGTGGCCGTGGGCGTCGTAGCGCCCGCGCAGCGCGATGAGCCCCGCCGCGAGCGCCACGGCGGCATCGAGCACCATGGCGTTGCGAAGGTATCGCCCGACCCAGCCGCCTGCATCGGCTGCGTCGCCCACGGGGTGCACTCCCGCATGGGCGTGCGGGCTTACCGCCAATCGCTCACGCACCTACGTGCCCTCCCATTCCGACCCTGGGCTGCCGGAGATCCCCACATGGACACGTGACCAGGGCGGGAGTGACTTCGCTGCAGGGCCCGCACACCCCGGTCATGTCTGTCGATCTGGTGCTCAACCTTAGCGGGAAGGCGTTTCAATTATATGGAAACCGGTAAAATTTGGAACAACACAAGCGGAACTAAGAACGCTACGACATGAGCCTTTCTTCGGTATACTAGAAACCTAGTTTCTCGGTTGGATTGCTCTAAAATGTTCGCCGCTGGCTCCCGTCGCACTCGCCGCTGGCTCCGACTCAGACGTCGGGCGTGGTCACGGACAGTAATGTGACGCCCGTCATGCTGCACACCCGCGCCCGCCTCAGCGGGCCGCCTGACGGTATCCTGCGAGAGTCGGGCAAGTGAACTCCTCCCGCCCGCGCTTCGTGCCCGGTCGTGACCGAGACCGAGGCCCGGCCCGGCCCGCCAGGCAGCAGCCAACCAAGGAGCACCGCCACGTGACTGTGAGCCGTCCGGCCGCTGTCGTCATCCTCGCCGCGGGGGCGGGAACTCGGATGAAATCCCAGCTCCCGAAGGTGCTGCACCCAATTTGCGGGGCAAGCATGCTCGATCATGCGCTGGCCGCGGCCAGGGAACTCGACCCCGCCGAGCTGATCGTGGTGGTCGGCCACGGCCGGCGCCAGGTCGCCGGGCATCTTGCCGAGCACGCCCCCGACGCCCAGGTGGTCGTCCAGCACCGGCAGGGCGGTACCGGGCACGCGGTCCGCGTCGTCGCCGAAACGTCCGGCCTGGGCGAGGGCACCGTGGTGGTCACGTACGGCGATACACCCCTGCTGCGCGGCAGCACGCTCGCCGCCCTGGTCCGCGAGCACGCCGCGCAGCGTGCCGCCGCCACGGCGCTCACGACGGTGCTTGCCGACCCCACCGGATACGGCCGGATTCTGCGAGATGACGGGGGCGCCTTTGCCGAAATCGTCGAAGAAGCCGATGCCAGCGCCGAGCAGCGAACGGTTACCGAAATCAACTCGGGCGTTTACGCATTCGAATCAAGCCTGCTCACCGATTCGGTAAAGCGGCTGCCGACCGACAACGCCAAGGGCGAGGAGTACCTGACCGACGTCGTCGCCATCCTGCGCGCGGAGGGCCACCGGGTGGCCACGGTGACGACACCCGACAGCGACGAGGTCTGCGGGGTGAACGACCGCGTCCAGCTCGCGCAGGCCCGGCGGGTGCTCAACGCCCGCATCCTGGAGCAGTGGATGCGGGCAGGAGTGACATTCGTCGACCCGCGGACCACGTTCGTCGACGCCAGCGTGGTCCTCGCGCCGGACGTCGAGATCGGCCCCGGCACCCAGCTCGAGGGCGGCACGGTGGTCGAAACCGGGGCGCGCGTCGGCCCGGGCTGCCTGCTGCGGGACACCCTGGTCGGCGCGGGCGCCACGGTCAGCCACGTGGTGGGCATGTCAGCAAGGATCGGTCCCGGTGCCGCGGTGGAGCCCTTCACCTACCTGCCCCCGGGAACCGAGCTGCCCGGCAACGGGCCCGGGCGGAAATGGAGTGACGCGGGCGCGCCCACCGGTGTGCCCGCGGGAAAGTGGGCCCAGCCGTGACCGGCATCACCGTGAAGGCCAGGAAGAAGCTCATGCTCTTCTCCGGCCGTGCGCATCCCGAGCTTGGCAGCGAGATTGGTGACACCCTCGGCATAGCACCAACCCCGGCCCGGCTGTCGGACTTCGCCAATGGCGAGATCTTCGTCCGGTTCCTGGAATCGGTCCGCGGCTGCGACGCCTTCGTGCTGCAGAGCCACACGGCGCCGATCAACCAGTGGATCATGGAACAGCTCATCATGGTCGACGCGCTCAAGCGCGCCTCGGCCAAGCGCATCACCGTGGTCACGCCGTTCTTCGGCTACGCCAGGCAGGACAAGAAGAGCCACGGCCGCGAGCCGATCTCGGCCCGGCTGATGGCCGATCTGTTCGCCGCCGCCGGCGCGGACCGGCTCATGGCGGTGGACCTGCACACCGCGCAGATCCAGGGATTCTTCGACGGGCCAGTGGACCACCTGTTCGCGCTGCCGATCCTGGCCTCCTACATCGAAGGCCGGCTGGACATCTCTCGGGTGACGGTCGTCGCACCCGACGCCGGGCGGGTCAGGGTCTGTGAACGGTGGACCGACCGGCTCGGCAGCCCGCTCGCCATCATCCACAAGCGCCGCGATCCCGACGTTGCCCACCAGGTCGCGGTCCTGGAGGTCGTGGGGGATGTGGCGGGCCGGACCTGCATCGTGGTGGACGACATGATCGACACCGGCTCCACGATCAGCAAGGCGGCCGACGCGCTGTTCGCCCAGGGAGCGGCGCAGGTGATCGTCACGGCCACCCACGGGGTGCTGTCCGGCGCCGCGGTCGATCACCTCAAGAATTCCCGGATCAGTGAGGTCATCGTGACCAACACGCTGCCCATCCCCGCGGAGAAGCGCTTCGACAAGCTCACGGTGCTGTCGATCGCGCCACTCATCGGGCGGGCCATCCAGGAGGTCTTCAGCGATGGCTCGGTGACCAGCCTGTTTGAGGGGCGTACCTGAACAGGACAACCCAGCGCAACCGGCCGGCCGGCCAGCGGACAGACTCGCGGGCCTGGGCGCGCGGATATGCACAAATTTCCCGATAATCCGCACTTTCCATCGGTACGCGGCTGATACTCCTGTGTTGCGGCGGCGGGGGAAATCATGCGACCCCGTAACCTGCGCCGCGTGCCCGCCCGCCTGGGCGGGCGTCAGCATGTCGGGGCCTAACCATGGGGAGAGTGCATGATGCCAAAACTGAGGCGACTAGCGTGCGGTGGGGCGGGCACGGTGGTGGCCGTGCTCGCCGTGGGAGCAGCCGGGCTGAGTCCGGCGGCGGCGGTCACCGGCCCGGTGTCCGCGGTTCCCGCGGCGGGAACGCCGCAGCTGGCCCCCACGGGAACGACGACCGAGCAGATCCGCCAGCTGGCGGACTGCGGCGGGACCATGTACGCGGTGGGAACCTTCACCTCGATCAGTCAGGGTGCCACCACGGTCACCCGGAACAACATCTTCAGCTTCAGCGATACGGCCCCGTTCGCCGTGACGTCGTGGGACCCGAACGTCAACGGCGAGGTCAACACGATCGCGTTCAACAACGGCAACTGCGCGGATGCCTACATCGGCGGCTCGTTCACGATGGTCGGCAGCACCGCGGTGAAGAACATCGCGGAGATCGACACCACCACCGGGGCCGTCGTCCCGGCGTTCAAGTCCAACGCGAGCGGTCAGGTCGAGACGATCCTCGCGGCGAAGGGCCACCTGCTGACCGGCGGCTTCTTCAAGGGGATCAACGGCAGCAGCGCGAACCCCTACTACGTCAGCCTGAACCCGGCCACCGGCAAGGACGACGGCTACCTGAGCCTGGCCGTCTCCGGGCATTACGTCTACCCGAACGTGAAGACCAACAACACCGAGATCTACAACCAGCAGCTCAGCCCGAACGGGAACGACGTCCTGGTGGAAGGTGACTTCACCAGCGTGGGCGGCGCGGCCCGCCAGCAGATCTTCATGCTGGGCCTCGGCGCCACCGCGGGCACGGTGACCGCCTGGAACTCCCCCGAGTTCAGCCAGTTCTGCGCCGTCAACCGCCCGTTCTACATCCAGGCCGCGACCTGGTCACCGGACGGCACGGAGGTCTACATCGCGGACACCGGCAAGAACCCGGACGCCTGGAGCCACACCTTCCCGCTCACCGGGCTGTGCTCGGCGGTCGCGGCCTTCCCGGCCACGCTTGGCACGGTCAGCCACGACTGGGTCAACTACACCGGGTGCGACTCGCTGTACTCGGTGGCGGCCGACTCCAGCGCGGTGTACGTGGCCGGGTCCGAGCGCTGGGCCAATAACCCCAACGGCTGCAACCACACGGGCAGCGGCTTCGTCAACGCCCCGGGCATGGGCGGCTTCACCCCCGGCGCCACGGGCGGCACGCTGCTGGAGAACTCCGGCAACACGGCCGGGCTGTACTCCCGGGCGCGCGGCCTCGGCGCGGACGACATGCTGCTGACCGGCGCAGGCCTGTGGGTCGCCAGCGACAACCTCAAGGGCTCGGCCACTTGTGGTGGCGTCTCCGGCCACGCTGGGATCTGCTTCCTGCCCTACTCCTGATCGGGAAGGCCGAGGCAGTCATCGGGAAGGCCGAGAGCCGAGGTAGTCATTGGGAAGGCCGAGAGCCGAGGTAGTCATTGGGGAAGGCCGAGGCAGGCAGGGCCGCCGGCGGAGGGCTGGCTTTCCGCCGGCGGCCGGCCTGCTGACGATCCGGATGCCCGTTTGGCGGTGACCGCTGCCCCGCCCCGGCAAGC
>Ga0318529_10000166_pt1 | contig 13645 bp, 11 predicted proteins | sample GRESIP053b4f23_FD_203494 | JGI IMG/M metagenome (GOLD analysis project Ga0318529, IMG submission 203494) | Tropical soil microbial communities from Luquillo Experimental Forest, Puerto Rico - GRE.SIPMG.053b4f23 | ecosystem: Environmental > Terrestrial > Soil > Tropical forest > Bulk soil... | reverse complement strand
TTCCCTAACTGTTGGGTTTAGCCTGTGTCGTCGCCCGGCTCACAGAGGGCGCGCTGACGACGAACCTCCTTTCATGCTCTTTGTCAGGCGCGTCAATCTCCGCTTTGGGGGAAAAGCGGACATCGGCCTGACACCGCGCAATGTCCGCTTTTGACCCAAAGCGGTCATGGAGAGCGGTCGGTGGGCAAGGCAAACAACGTACCCAATCATCTCGGAAATGTTGAGCATGCGGATCGCGTTTACTGCGTGTTACTATGGTCAACTGTGACACACCCGACACTCTACGACCTGATATGGGACGAGCACGTCGTCGATGCGGAGCGAGACGGTACCTGTCTGCTCTATGTCGACCGGCACATCGTGCACGAAGTGGACAGTCCGCAAGCGTTTAACGGGCTGCGGCGTGCCGGCCTGCGCGTGAGGGCACCGGAAAAAACGCTATTGGTCGTCGATCACAACGTCCCGACCTCGAGGCGCGCCGAACCCAACCCGGATCCCGAGAGCGCGGCGCAGATCGCCTATTTCGCGGAAAACGCCAAGCTCTTCGGGTTGGAGTACTACGACGAGTTGGACAGGCGACAGGGCATTTGTCACGTCGTCGGGCCGGAGCAAGGCTTCACGCTTCCGGGCACCATGATCGTCTGCGGCGACAGTCATACTTCCACCCACGGCGCTTTCGGCGCGCTCGCCTATGGCATTGGCACCTCCGAGGTCGAGCATGTGCTCGCGACGCAGACTCTCATCCAGACGAAGTCGAAGAACATGCGCGCGGTCGTCGACGGCAAGCTGCCGCCGAATGTCACTGCCAAGGACATGATACTCACCATTATCGGCGAAATCGGCGCCGCCGGCGCGACGGGCTACGCGCTCGAGTTCGCCGGCGAGGCGATACGCGCCCTGTCGATGGAAGGGCGCATGACGGTTTGCAACATGTCGGTCGAGGCGGGCGCGAGGACCAGCATCATCGCGCCGGACGAAAAGACCTACGAATTCCTCAAGGATCGACCGAAGGCTCCCAAGGGCGAAGCGTGGCAAGAGGCCCTACGCTACTGGGAGACGTTACGCTCCGACGAGGCGGCCCAATTCGACCGCGAGGTCCGGCTCAACGCCAGCGACCTCCCGCCGCTCGTGACCTGGGGCACCAATCCGGAGCAAGTGAGCTCGATCACTGGCCGTGTTCCACGGCCGTCCGAGATTGCCGACGAAAGCAAGCGCCGCGCCGCCGAGCGCGCCCTTGAATACATGGGGCTGAGAGGTGGCGAGAAGATTGTCGACATTGCGCTCGATCGGGTGTTCATCGGCTCCTGCACCAACGCACGCATTGAGGACTTGCGCGAGGCCGCGCGCGTCGTGAAGGGCAAGCAGGTCAATCCCAATGTAAGTGCGATGATCGTGCCCGGATCCGGCCTCGTGAAGGCGCAGGCGGAGGCGGAGGGGCTCGACAGGATCTTCGTAGCGGCAGGTTTCGATTGGCGCGAGCCGGGCTGCTCGATGTGCCTAGCGATGAATCCCGACAAGCTCAAACCCGGCGAGCGCTGTGCCTCGACCTCGAATCGCAACTATGAGGGCCGGCAAGGCTACAAAGGCCGCACGCATCTCGTATCGCCGGCGATGGCGGCCGCAGCGGCGATCGCGGGGCGGTTCGTCGATATGCGGACATGGGGCTGAGTGCACAATCGGAACTCTATCGAGTCCATGTCGGCTTCTGGCACTTAGCGGACATTTCGCGCATTTCGCGACTGAGTTTCAATGTCCGCTATTGGGGGTAAAGCGGACATCAGTCGAACCTTCTCCCATGTCCGCTTATGACCCAAAGCGGACATCGGCAGTTCAGGATTTGTGCAGCAACGCCGGATAGTGGCGCATCAGAAGTGCATCGTCGGGTATCAAGAAAAGGGTACAACTTTCGCCCGCTCTGCGCCGGCGTCATCTGTTCGCGGTCCCGGCTCCGCGCGGAACGCAAACGTCTGTATTTGGTTCCCGTGCGTCTTGCGGAAATACTCGCGACGGAAGCCGCCTAATTCAGCAGGCGTTCATTTTCAGGGGCCTCTGATAGCTGCCGGGGGATTGTCTATCTTGGAGGTCTCCATGACTGAAAAACTAATCTCGCGTCGAGGCGCATTTTCCCTTCTCGGACTAGGCGCCGCGTTGGGCTTTGCCGTTCCGACTACCGTGCTAATGACGTCAGATGCTGATGCTCAGGCCCAGCCAGCCACTCCAGCGCCAACCACCCCAGCACCATCCGCAGGAACGCCCGGCATGAACCGGCGTCAAGCGCGGCGCGCCGGTCGCCACGAGCGACGTGAAGGGCGCCGCGAAGCTCGCGAGATGCGACGTGAAGGGCGGCGCAACGCTCGCGAGACGCGACGTGAGGCACGGCGCGGAATGTATATGCAGTCCACTAAACCGGTGAAACAACCACAATAGTTCGAGCCATCTATCAAAAACGAATGGCCCACCGGGCACAGAACTCGGTGGGCCTTCGCGGTTGCCATTAAATGGGAGTAAGGACGATGCGAATGCGAAATCTAGTGATCTCGGCTCTCGTCGTTGGGCTGCTGTCGCTGCTGCCGTTGTCGCCGCGAGTCGGTCCGTCGTCAGGATTGCTGCCCGTGTCGATCTCACTCGGCCAGGATGAGGCCAAAGCCTACGTGACGTATCGGCGTGCTCGGGTGGCGACGCGGCGGGCCTATCGTCGTAGCTACTACGGTGGCTATGGCTACTACGGTGGCTATCATGGCTACTACGGTGGCTATCCTGGCTACTACGGTGGCTACTACCGTCGTTATTGATAGCCTGTGCGAAGTTACTAAAGCCGGTCTACATGAGCGACCGTGGTTGCTCGATATCGACGCGGCGCGATGTCCGCTTTTGGCACAAAGCAGACATCACAGCCGTGCTGATCCATGTCCGCTTTTGGGGGTAAAGCGGATATCGACTGAACCTTCAATATTTCAGTTTAGGAGAATTGATCGGGCCTTCGAAACCGGCGACGGGCGCAGAATTACCGCGTAGTGCTAACCGCAATTCTTTCGTCAGCTTGCAAGCGACGGCGCGCGCATCTTCGCCGGGCGCTAGCTTGTGGCTGAATTTTCTTCCAGTTTTCCTCGCCGGCTGGATCTCCTTCGCGGTCGGTCAGCGTAACGACACCATCCTGCAGCGTATACCATCCATACAGCGGTCGGCTACTGGTTTGGCCGGCCGCCGCCATTAGAACACGGAACTTTCGTCAGCGCGCGAGTAGTTTCTTGTGGCCAGCATAACGCCTATTTTCGTATGCGAAGCTAAAGCAATTCATCCCGCCCGTCGGGAGAGCGACAATGACTTTGTTAGTATTGGCCTACCTCGGCGGCGTTCTGACCATCGTTAGCCCTTGTATTCTTCCAGTGCTGCCCTTCGTGTTCGCCCGGGCTGATCGCTCCTTTGCAAAAAGCGGTCTGCCGATGTTGGTTGGCATGGCTGTCACGTTTGCCGCGATTGCAACATTGGCGGTTGTCGCGGGAGGGTGGGCGGTCGACGCGAACGAATATGGCCGGACAATCGCTATAATCGTTCTGGCGGCCTTTGGATTGGCACTCATCTTTCCTAGTCTCGCCGACCGCGCCATGCGGCCGTTGGTAAATTTCGGGGCGAAGCTTTCCAGTTCTGTAGGCGCGCAAGACGCTGCGATGCTGCCCTCATTTCTGCTCGGTGTTGCAACAGGATTTTTGTGGGCCCCGTGCGCCGGGCCGATACTAGGCCTTATCTTGACGGGTGCTGCCCTAAACGGCGCCAACATCACCACGTCACTGTTACTATTCGCTTACGCGGCCGGAGCAGCTACGTCTCTGGCGCTTGCTCTTGCAGTTGGTGGTCGCGTGTTTGCTGCCATGAAGCGCTCTCTCGGTGCGGGCCAATGGATCAGGCGGGGCCTGGGTGTTGCCGTACTGATCTCCGTAGTTGCAATCGCTTTGGGCCTCGACACTGGTTTTTTGACCCGCGTTTCGCTCTCCAACACGGCTTCGCTCGAACAAGGCCTGGTTGACCGGCTCCATCCAACATTGAAGTCGGCTGATAATTCCACGCAATCCTCCGGCGTTGTGTCAGGCGGGTTGGCGAAGATAAAGCCGGGGACCTCGGACGCATTGTCGGGCGCAGTGGACTGGATTAATTCACCGCCCCTGACCATCGAAGGTCTGAAAGGAAAAGTTGTTGTAATCGACTTCTGGACCTATTCCTGCATAAACTGCCTTCGCTCAATTCCCTACGTCAAAGCTTGGGCTGAGAAATATAAGGATCACGGACTGGTCGTAATCGGTGTGCATACACCAGAGTTTGCTTTCGAACGCAATATCAACAACGTGGGCGCCGCGGTATCCGATTTGAAGATTGAATACCCGGTTGCGATCGACAACGAATATAAGATCTGGCGCAGTTTCGACAACAGATATTGGCCCGCACACTACTTTATCGACGCCAAGGGTCGTAGGCGTTTCCACCATTTTGGCGAGGGCGAATACGACCAATCCGAGCAAATGATACAACGGTTACTCAAAGAAGCTGGCAACGGCGACGTTCCGCAAAGCCTTGTCAGCATCAACGCTTCGGGTGTGGAAGCGGCGCCGAGCGTTGACAGCGACCGATCGCCGGAGACTTACATCGGCTACGATCGCGCGCGCAACTTCAGCTCACCGGGCGGGATCGTCAAAAACGAAAGCCATCTCTACGCGTCAGCATCGCTTCTGCTGGATCAGTGGAGCCTATCGGGAGATTGGACTGTCACAGGTGAAAATGCGGTCCTCAATGGGGTGGGTGGCAGTATTGTGTATCGGTTTCACGCTCGCGATTTGCATCTCGTCCTAGGTCCCGGCACGGACGGCAAACCAATACGATTTCGGGTGACCATTGACGGAAATGCGCCGGGCGCGGATCACGGCGCCGACACCGATGCGGACGGTCAAGGCGTCGTCGACAGCCAGCGTTTGTATCAACTTGTCCGACAGAACGACGTGATAAGTGACCGCACGTTCGCAATTGAGTTCCTGGATCCTGGAATTTATGCCTACGCTTTCACGTTCGGCTGAACACCCCGCTTTCAGGGTGAAGCGGGCATCGGGCGGTCGGGCCTCAATATGAGTTGCCACTGAGCATCGTTTGTTGCGGTGCATGAGTCCGCTTTTGGCACAAAGCGGACATTCCACGACTGAGTTCCAATGTCCGCTTTCGGGGGTAAAGCGGACATTCGTTCAGGTTGGCGCGGTTAGTTATGACCCTCGGTTGCTTTGGGCGAGTGGCATTGTCGGCATATTTGGTCTTTTCTTGCAGCGGTGATCGCGCCTAATCGGAGCTGGCGCCGTTTGGGAGGACTGACGTGCGGCACCCAGCCAACACAATCGAGGATATGAAAAAAATTCTTCTCGGCTATCGCGACAACATGAGAATCGAGATTGAAAACGGCGTCACCGTAACGGCAGAAACAGTGGCGGATCTTCGCGCACTCCCCACGTGGCCGGACGGCTTGGTTTTAGACATCCACGTAGACCTTGACCCCCGATTGAGCGTCATAAGGGTCGGGCGTGCCGATCCGACCAGCTAACATCACAACGGCATAGTAATGTCTGCTTTTGGAGGTAAAGCGGACATTCCTCCAACCATCCGCGATGTCCGTTATTGACCCAAAGCGGACATTAGCAACCGATCACTTGTCGCAAAATTGCGCTGTGTCAGAACGGCCTATCGCCGACAATGGTGCACCGGCGCATCACGCGCTTGTGGCGGGCCTCGTCGAAACCGGTCGCGCGATGCAGCGTGCAGCGATTGTCCCACACCATGCATTCGCGTGGGTTCCAACTGTGCGTATAAACACGGGCCGGTGGCGTGATCATTAGGTTGAGTTCCTCGATCAGCGCACGGCCTCCTTCGTAATCCATGCCTTCAATCCACTCGGCATGATCGCCAAGAAATATCGCCTTCCGTCCGGTATCTGGATGTGTACGCACGATTGGATGTGCGATTGGCGGTACCTTGGCCTTTTGCTCTGCCGTGAGCGGGTCCTCGCCATGGCGGCGTGTACGTGAAAAGTCGAAATTGTGAATGGCGCGACGGCCATCGATTTTGGACTTGATCGTAGGGGGCAGCAAGTCATACGCCGAATACATATCCGCAAACTCAGTTTCGCCACCCACCTCCGGCACAATTTCCGAATACATCATTGTCGCCTGTCCGGAGCGCTCGCGCCAGGATCCGTCGGTGTGCCAATAGAGTGTGCCCTTGTCGGGGTGCTTGCCGCTCGGATTGCCGTCCTTGTCGAGGTTGGACAGCGTGTAGATTTCCGGATGCTCTTTGTAGCCGTGGTACTGGCTAAGCACGTGGATCTGCACCTCGCCGAAATTATGCGCGAAAGCCACTTGCGTCGTTGGCGGCAGATCGACATCACGAAACAGGATCAGTTGGTAGTCGAGAAAGGCTTCATAGACCTTGGCGAATATTGCCGGCGACACGGCTTGCGCGAGCGTAATGCCGATAATTTCGCAGCCGAGAACTGGATGCAGCGGTATGACTTGAAACGGCCAATCGCGCGCTGGATGTGGAGATTTCAGCTGGGTTTGCGTCATCAAAACCTTTTCGAGTTGTGGTGTTGATTATGCCAGGAGCGGTGCGGGCTTCCTAGTCAGCCTCTTGCCTGCTGGATATTCGGGTCGCCCATAAACCGGCGCGTTGCGTGGTACGACCAACATCGTCGGTTGGTGGTAACATATGTTACACATAGACAAGTTCGAATAACGGAGGGTGAGATGCCTGGAGTCCGTAATGCGATATACCGGATTACGCTTGGGATCCTCACCACCGCTTGGATCAGCACCGCAATGGCGCAGGAGGTAAGGCATTATCGCTTTGCCTATGATCAGCCAAAAACCACTGGATATGGCATCGCGGGCGATCTTTTCACCAACAAGCTCAAGGAATTGAGCGGTGGGTCGATGTTGATCGACCAATATCCTGGCGCCCAGCTCGGCCAGGAGCCGCAAGTTCTTCAGCTGGTGAAAGCGGGCGACGTGGAGTTCTGCATCAGTTCGTCAGCAAACGCGGCTACGCTCTCGCCGCAAGCTGGCGTGATGTCGCTTCATTACTTGTTTCGCTCGGAAGATCACCTCGTGAAAGCGCTATCCAATCCAAACGTAACGCAAGCTGTGAGGTCTATGATCGAGGATACGGTACAAGGCGCCCATGTGATTGGCGTGCTCACGCTCGGCTTGCGTAGCATGTACAGCAAAAGACCGGTTGACAAAGTTGAGGACATGAAGGGCCTCAAGGTCCGCGTTCAGGCGACAGCGACCGAAGACCTGATGTTTCCCGTTTATGGCGCCCAAACAGTCCATATGCCGTTTGGTAGCGTATACACTTCTCTGCAAACCGGCGTCGTTGACGTCGCTGAGAACGGCGTGAACGTCTATCTCGCCAACAAACACTATGAAGTCGCTCCGGTCCTGTCAATGACTGAGCATGAAGCGAACAACAATCTCATCTGGATCAGCGACAAACTATGGAAAAGCCTGTCGGATGACCAAAAGAAATGGGTGCAGACAGCCGCCGATGAGGTCAGCATGAAGGAGCCGGCCATGGCATTGGACCTGGAGCACCAGTCGGCTGGCAAACTCAAAGCCATTGGCGTCTCGGTCGTTGATAAAGTCGATAAATCCGGATTTCAGAAGCTTGCCGATCCTTACCTTGACAAGCTGGCTAGTGAACTCGGACCGCATGCCTCGAAGATTAAGGATTTGATCGTGGGCGTGAAGTGACGGAGCGAAGGCACCTAGCTTTGGCTGCAGATTGCAGGCTCTGATTGCAATGGGCATCGCGGATAGGCTCCTGTCTCGACGACAGACTCATTTGAAGTGGCGGTCGTTCGACGTTCTTGAGTTGGCCCTGATGGGCCTGTGCGGGATCTTGTTATTCGCTTTTTGCAGCACGGTCATTTTCGACATAATTACACGCACGATCCGTCACCCCTGGCTTTGGTTACAGGAGGTGACTTCGACATTTTTTATTTACGCGATTTTCTTTGGCGCTGCCGTGGCGACGCGCCGCAATGATCATCTGTATCTGACTGCGATCGCTGAAAGCCTGCGAGGAAAGCTCCGGACCGCAGTCGAAATCTTTACCAGGCTCGTCGTATTGGGCGTGGCAGTGAGCTTCATCGTTTTTGGTTATCTAAATTTCCTGCGCGGCTTTTCCAGCTTCCGCATGCCGTCGTTGACGCCAATTGCTTCCCTGTACGCGGCGATTCCAATATGCGGCGTTTTGGTCGCGCTGTTTGCGATCGAGCAAATTGTCAATGGCTTACGAAACGGCTTCGAACATGCCGAGTTGTTCGAAGAACCACAGCGTGTCCAAGCGATCGAAACGATAGTCACCAAAGTAGATCGCTCATGAATGCTGGTTACATACTCGGATTGATGAGCTTTCTTTTTTTGTTCTTTGGCTATCTCGGTGTACCAGTCCCGTTCGCGTTGATGGCAGGTGTTCTTATCGGCGCTTCGTTCACCGAAGTCTCCCACGTCGCCATTATCCAAAAAATGTTCGATGGGATGGACTCGGAAGCATTACTTGCGATTCCATTCTTTCTGCTGGTCGGAGAGTTGATGAGCTCGGCGAATGTGGTCGTGCGGGTAGTGAATTTGTCGCTAGCGCTGGTCGGTCACATTCGCGGTGGTCTCTCGCAAGTGGTCACTGTGTTCAGCATGTTCTTTTCCGAAATGTCGGGCTCCACCACTGCTGATGTTGCGGTCATTAGTAGGGCGCTTGGCCGCCCTATGAAGAAGGAAGGTTATAGTCCTGCGTTCATTGCTGCGATTATTGCATCAGCATCGACCATCGCGGCGCTGGTGCCGCCGAGCATCACCGCAGTGGTTTATGGCGCAATCGGGAATGTCTCGATCGCCGGACTTTTTATGGCGGGTTTTGTACCCGGCATGATGATTGGCGTCGGCCTGATGATCTATTGCTATTTCTTTGGACCCGCTGGCATGCGGCGGCCACGCGCTGCATTTCGCGATCTGGCAGGAGCTTTCAAAGATGCATCGCTCCCCCTGATGATCCCAATCATCCTGTTGGGCGGCATTCTCACCGGCTGGTTTACCCCAACCGAGGCTGGCGTAGTCGCTGTCGCTTACATCCTTATTGTTGTCATCCCGGCTCTTAACCGTGGTCATATCAGGTTTCTGGCCTACGATTTCTGCCTTGCCGGCCTGATTTTTTCCTTGCCTTTGATCACCATTGGCGCGGCGAATGCTTTTGGTTGGCTTTTTGCTTATTTGCGCGGAGCGATCGTTATTGCTGAATGGATCACAAGCATTTCGGCCCATGATCCACATTTGATCATGTTGTTGATGGTCGCGCTATTTACAGTCATAGGCGATTTCATTGAGCCGGTTCCGACAATCATAATCTTCATGCCGTTAGTGAACGCGCTGACCGACGCGGGCAACATCAATCCCGTTCATATGGGTGTGGTGCTGATTACGACGCTCGCGTTTGGCCTGATCACGCCGCCTTACGGCCTGGTTCTTTTGATGGCATCAAAATTCGTCGATGTCCGCTTCTCTCAGGCATTGCGGGCGGCATGTCCGATCTACATTGTTTTCTTTGCCACGATCGCATTCACGATTTATTTCCCGTCGGTGGTGCTCTGGCTACCGAAACACGTGCTGCCCGCTTCGGTCGGTTGTTTCCGCAGCCCGACCGGTGTCGGCTATATCTGTCCGCCGTAGTCACGATCCCGATCTAAATGGGTGCTGTTCCAACAGCGCAACCGATAACGAGGTCAATGTCCGCTTTTGGCACAAAGCGGACATTCCAGTCGCCCACAGCGATGTCCGCTTTTGGGGGTAAAGCGGACATGAGTCGTACCTTCCCCGATGTCTGCTTTTGACCCAAAGCAGACCATCGGCTCTTGTGCTCTGGATGTCTGTTTCTGACCCAAAGGGGGACATCCCTGACGATGGTGGCGGCTTACCGCCGTTCCGCGATGAGCAACGGTGTTCGCCTCAATAGACCTGATTTCCAACGGTTTATATTGGGCCTAAGCTAAGTCAACGAATTGGTGTGGAGGGCATCATGCGCTCGACCCTTACAACAATCATCATCATTGGAATGCTGCTCGGAATAGCGGTCGGTTATGCATGCCACACGCTGTGGCCCGATCCGGCAGTGGCAAAGAGCATATCCGATTACATTTCACTGATGACCGACGTATTTCTGCGCCTGATCAAGATGATTATCGCACCGCTTGTGTTCTCCACCCTAGTCGTTGGCGTGGCGCATATGGGTGACCCCAAAGTTGTCGGCCGCATCGGCGCCAAGGCCATGGCGTGGTTTATCTCGGCATCGCTCGTCTCGCTTCTGCTGGGGCTTGTGCTGGTCAACCTCCTGCGTCCCGGGGACAATCTCAATCTGCCGCTGCCTGATGCGCTGGCCTCGACCAATCTTAAGGTGGCCTCGCTGTCGATGAAGGATTTCGTGACGCATCTGGTGCCGCGATCGATCGTCGAAGCGATGGCGAACAACGAAATCCTGCAGATCGTCGTATTCTCGCTGTTTTTTGGCGTTGCCTGCGCCGCACTTGGTGAACGCGCGCGCTCCCTTGTCCGGGGAATCGAAGAGCTCTCGCACGTAGTCCTTTCGATCACCGGCTACATCATGAAGCTTGCGCCGCTCGCGGTGTTCGCCTCTATGGCTGCCATCATCACCACTCAGGGGCTTGGTATCCTGATCACTTACGGCAAATTCGTGATTGAGTTCTACGTCGGTCTTGCTGTGTTATGGGTATTGCTCCTCCTCATCGGCTATCTGTTTTTCGGCAATCACGCGATACGCCTCGTAACTTTGGTGCGCGAACCGTTCCTGCTCGCCTTCTCAACCGCGAGCAGTGAAGCGGCCTATCCAAAAATGATGGAGCAGCTCGAAAAATTTCCGATCAGCAAGAAGATTATCAGCTTCGTCCTGCCGATGGGCTATTCGTTCAATCTGGATGGATCGATGATGTACTGCACCTTCGCGACCATGTTCATCGCGCAGGCGTACGACATCCAGCTCAGCCTGGGGCAGCAGATTACGATGCTGCTCCTTCTTATGGTGACCAGCAAGGGTATGGCCGGCGTTCCGCGCGCCTCGCTGGTCGTTATTGCAGCGACGCTGGCAAGCTTCAACTTGCCCGAGGCCGGACTCCTTCTGATCATTGGCATCGATCAGTTCCTTGATATGGGTCGATCTGCCACCAATGTGATCGGCAATTCGCTGGCGACCGCGGTAGTGGCAAAATGGGAGGGCGAGAAAATTGTTATCCCGGTTGAGCCGGAAGTAATGCTCGAGCCGGGTGTCGCGTAAGGCGTGTCATGTCGCGTTGGCGCTTTTCTGCCGGGCTCGCTCTTGCCATCGTCGCTGTTTGGTCACACGCAGCTGCGCAGGACGATTCAATCGGTGCGCTCTCTGGTACTTTGAAAAAAATCAAGGAGACGGGGACCATCACGCTCGGTTATCGCGAAGGCTCGCTACCGTTTTCTTATCTTAACAAACGAGAGCAACCGATTGGTTATTCGCTGGACCTGTGCCGCGAGGTAGTCGAGCAAGTGTCGACCGAGCTCGACGGCATGGACATCAAAGTTGTTCTCGCTCCGGTAACGTCAGGCGATCGATTCGCCAAAGTAAAGACCGGCGACATAGATTTGGAATGCGGCTCCACCACGAGTAACCTGCAACGTCAAAAGGAAGTAGCGTTTTCACCAGTTTTCTTTGTTGCCGGCACTAAACTGATGGTGCCGAAAGCTTCCAAAATAGCTTCTTATCGAGATCTTGCTCGAAAGACGGTGGTTGTGACCGCCGGCACCACCAATGAGGCCGCACTTCGGACGATTTCTGATAAACAGAAACTCGGCATTGATATTGTCACCGCTCGCGATCACGCCGATTCATTCGCGGTGTTGGAAGCAGGCAAGGCTGACGCCTTTGCGACAGATGACGTGCTGCTGTACGGCATTATCGCAACGGAGCCGAGGGCTCATGACATGAAGGTCGTTGGTGAATATCTTTCGTACGATCCTTACGGTCTTGTCTTTCGCCGCGACGATCCAAGTTTCGCCGCCGTTGTTAATAGCTCGTTCCAGCGCATGGCGGTCGATCGGCGTCTCACCGAGCTATACAATAAGTGGTTTTTACGTCGGTTGCCGACCGGTGAAACGCTAAATTTACCGATGAGCCCCCAGCTCGAAGAAGTATTCCGTGTCTTGGGTACACCCGATTAAATTTGTTTATGCGAGGATCATTTTCGTACGCTGATGCTGCAGTGCATGAGGAGTTCCAATGTCTGCTTTTGGGGGTAAAGCGGACATTGGTTGACATTGGTTGGAGGTGCCGCGATGTCTGCTTTTGACCCAAAGCGGACATTGCATTCGCTCGGCCTTGTTTACGAGCCCTCCAGCGCCTGCATCTCGGCCTCGGCCTTATCGAACCAGAACCGCATGCCCATCTCCTGGAACAGGCTAATCGCGGACGTGAGATGCTCGGTCGCTCGCCGATCTCCTGCTCGCCCGTAGAGCTTGCCGAGGCTGAAGCGGCAGCGAGCGACGAGCGGGCGCATGCCCAGCTCCAAGGCCAAAGCGGTCGAGGCGGCGTAGTGGGCTTCGGCCGCCGCCACGTCCAGGTGGTCGCGGTGCGACGCCATCTCGCCGAGGAGGCGGTGAGCCCAAGCCTCGTGACCACGTTCCTCGCGCTCGCGAGCGAGCAGCACAGCACGGGTGCCAAAGTTCCATGCCTCATCCGCCCGACCTGCGAGGAAGTGCGCCTCGCCGAGCTGCACCATGCTCATCGAGCGCAGATATCCGATTCCGGCAGATGCATAGCCGGCCAGGGCCTGCTGCAGCCAGGAGACGCCTTGCTCGACGCGCCCCGACCGCGCGTGGATGTGCCCCAGAGCCGCCAGCGCGATCGGAGTTAAGTACGCGATGTTCAACTCGTTAGAGAGAGTGACCGCATGCTCGAGCGGGATGATCGCCCGGGTGAATTCTCCGCGGAGGCCCTCGAGGCGTCCTAGGTTCAAGCAGGCCCAAATGAGGCTGAAGGGGTGATCGAGCGATTCAGCGAGTCGGACAGCCTCCTGCCCATGGTCGCGTCCCTCCTCGAACGCTCCCAACTCGGCGAGGGTATGCGCCAAGAAGGCGCGTGCCACCACCGCTGGATACGCAACGAGGCCAAAACGATTGCGAGACAGATCGCCCGGCAGCGTGTCGATTAAGGTTCGGCAGCGGCGTTCGGTTCCGCGATAATCGCCGGAGAGAGCGCCAAGCCAGACGTGGTAGTACGTGCCCGCAATTTGGAGCGGGACATCGCCGAGAGACGCGCCTATAGCCTCAACCTCGTCGGCGAACGCGCGCACATCGCTCGCGCGACCACCCGTATTGAGCTGAAGGCCGCTCATGTAGCCTGACACCGACGCCAGTCGGCGCCGATCATTGAGCTTCCTGGCGAGGGCTTCAGCTTCCCGGAGATACCCTTCGATCCTTCCCCATTCCACCAGTGGGAGTAGAGCGTTTCGAAGGTCAAAGCGAAGATCGATGGCCTGCTCCACGGTCTCGCGAGACTCGGGTAAGTGGGTCAACGCCGTCAGTGCTTC
>Ga0318529_10000144_pt1 | contig 14114 bp, 10 predicted proteins | sample GRESIP053b4f23_FD_203494 | JGI IMG/M metagenome (GOLD analysis project Ga0318529, IMG submission 203494) | Tropical soil microbial communities from Luquillo Experimental Forest, Puerto Rico - GRE.SIPMG.053b4f23 | ecosystem: Environmental > Terrestrial > Soil > Tropical forest > Bulk soil... | reverse complement strand
TTGCGGTGCCGTCTGAGCCATTCGCGAGGCACCGCGCTGCCGGGTGAGAGCCTTTCCACCAAACGCCAAAAACGCGGCCCGTGGTTCATCTCAGCGAGATGCGCAACCTCGTGTGCGACGACATAGTCGACGACCGACTCGGGCGCAAAGATCAATCGCCAGCTGAAGGAAAGGTTGGCTCGCCCCGAGCAGCTCCCCCATCGGCTCTTCGTATCGCGCACGCTGACCCGCGCCACGCTCTTCCCGATCCGAAAGGCAAGCCGACGAGCCCGATGGGCAAACTCCCTGCGCGCCGTCGCAACAAGATGGTCGCGGAGACGGCGCGCCAGATGCTCGGGTTCTCCTCGCACTCGGATTTCGCCGTCGACGATCGCCACCGGCGGCGCTCCGGCGTCGAACTCGCGACGGATGCGGTGCGGGATCCCGAACACTGGCACGATCGCGCCTTCAACAAACGGTAGTGGCGGATGCAGAGTGCGAAAACGGGTCGCGACCCATTCGCGCTTAGCTACGAGAAAGCGCAAGCCCTGGCTCGCCGTTACGCCACGCGGCAGGACCAGTTCGACCCGGCGTTCGGCGGCATCGATTCGCAATCCGATCCGCCGCGCCCTCGCGCTGACCCGTATCGACACTGGAGCACCCAGATCCAGCGCCGCCACCTGGCGTCGGATATCCTCGAAAACCAATGCTCAGCCTCCGCGGCAAACGACCGCAAGCTATCGGCCCAGCACGATGTCGAGAAGGGCAAACGGAAGCCCCAAGAAAGCTTAGGGATGATTCGACGGTTAGCGATACCCTATTACCAATTTCCCGAATCGCTTCTTCGACTAAACCAATGCCGCACAGACCGCCTTCTCGAAGTTGTCGAACAGGGCCAGAGCCTTGGGATCGGCAAACGGGATCAGCTGCATCAGGATGACGCCGGCAATTTCCTTTGCCGGGTCGATCCAGAAATAGGTGTTGCCCAACCCCGCCCAGGTGAGGCTGCCGGGGCTGCGCCCACCCGGCACCTGGGCGGTCGAGATCATAAAACCGAGCCCCCATTTCTTGACCGTCCCGGGGAAGAACTCCGCGTCGTTCGAATAGGCCGGCACCACGGTTTTGAGCGGCCGCACGTTGAGATCGCCAATCGCGTTCTCCGACATCAGGCTGACAGTCTGCGGGCTCAACACCTGCCGGCCGTCGGCGCGGCCGGCGTTCAGGAATAAGCGTTGAAAGGCGAGGTAATCTGCCGCGGTACCGTAGAGCCCGCCGCCGCCCATCTGGAACTCCGGTTCCTGCGGCAGCTCAAACGGGATCGGCGCCAGCGTTCCGTCCGGTGCACGCGCATGCATGCCGGCCAGCCGCGCGCGGTGCTCCGGGGTCAGCTTGAAGCCGGTATCGTTCATGCCGATCGGGCCGAACAGATGTTCGGCGAAATACTCACCGAGGACCTGGCCGCTGACCCTCTCCACCGCCTTGCCGACCCAGTCAATGTTGATGCCGTAATCCCATTCGTCGCCGGGATCGAAGGTCAGGGGCAGGGCCAACGCGGCGTTCTCGCACGAGATGACGCCGGGAATGCCCCTTTTTTCCATGTAACGGCCGATCTCCGGGCTCCAGATGTCGTAAGCGAAGCCGGCTGTGTGGGTGATCAGATGGCGCAAGGTGATGTGCCGTCGCGCCGGCCGCAATCTCGGCTCGCCAGCGGCATCGAAGCCTTCGAGCACTTGCGGCGAGGCGAGCTCGGGCAGCACACTCGCGATCGGGCCGTCGAGCGCGAGCCTGTCTTGCTCAACCAGCTGCATCGCCGCCGCTGATGTGATCGCCTTGGTCATCGAAGCGATCCAGAATACGGTATCGGCGGTCATCTCGGCGCCGGACAACACGCGCCTGCCAAAGGCGCCCTGGTAGGCCGGACCCGCGGCTGTTGCCGCCATCGCGACAACCCCTGGCATGTCGCCCCGATCGATCGCAGCCCGCAACACCTGATCGATTTGCGGAAATTCTCCCATAACCTCCTCCCTCGGCAGGTTTATCCCGCAGTATGGACCAAATTCTCACTCATCGCAGCGATCGATCAGGTGGATGAACGAGCCGGAGACCGATCCGCGCCGCGAGCCGCAGGCGCCGAGATCGGTTCCTGCCGCATCGCGCGCCGACAGGAGCGGGACTTCGGTATCTTCTTCGACAACCGCCGCGTAGTGAAACTCGTGGCCGCGAAAACGGGACCCCGACGGTCCGAATGGTCCATCCTCGCAAAAGCTCACGCAGCGGTAGCCGAGATACGGGCGTGGTTGGGCAAAGCTCGCGACCAGCGGCAATAGACCGGCCATCTGATGCCGGACTCCTTCGCCGTCGATCAGAGCCCGGCCGAGAACCATATAGCCGCCGCACTCGCCGTAGATGGTCTTCCCATCAGCTGCGGCTTTGCGGAGGCCGGCTCCAAACTTTTCCGCGGACGCGAGCCGGTCCGCCCAAAGCTCCGGATAGCCGCCGGGGAGGTAGACCGCATCCGCAGCGCCATCGGGCGCCTCATCGGCAAGCGGCGAGAAGAACGTGAGCTCGGCGCCTTGACGGCGCCAACCCTGCAGCACAGCGGGGTAGGCGAAGCAGAACGCCTCGTCGCGCGCGACGGCAATCCGCCAACCCAAAACCGGCAGCGGCGCGGCTGCGCCCGTAGCGCGCAGGACCGACCTGCGCGCCAGGCCCAGAACCCGGTCCACATGGATGCCTGCACCGATCTGGCTGGCGCAGCGGTCGATGACGCTGTCTGCCATCTCGACTTCGCCGGCGGGCACGAGGCCGAGATGACGAGACCGAAGAGCAAATGCCGGATCGGAGGGCAGTGTACCGAGGCAAACAACAGACGGCGCATGTCGGGCCACCGCGCCGGCAAGGAGGGAGTGGTGGCGGTCGCTTGCCACTCGGTTGAAGATCACCCCAACGAGCGGCAGCCGGGCCTGGTGTGTCGCAAAGCCGCGCACCAACGCAGCGACCGAAGCCCCCTGCCCGCGCGTATCGACAATCAGTACGATCGGCCAGCCGGTGAGGCGTGCGAGTTCGGCGGTCGATCCGGCTTCGCCCTCGGCGCCCGTCCCGTCGAACAATCCCATGACGCCTTCGCAAAGGACGATATCGGTGCGGTCCTCGAGTTCGGCGACGAGCCCTGTGAGGGTCGCCGGCCGCATTCCCCAGACATCCAGGTTGAGCGAAGGCCGGCCCGTGGCGGCAGCATGAAAGGTCGGATCGATAAAATCCGGGCCGGCCTTTGCCGTGGCGACCCTGAACCCCCGCCGGCACAAGTGCCGGGTCAAGCCGGCGGTGATCAAAGTCTTGCCGGCTCCCGAGGCCGGCGCAGACAAAATCAATCCACCCCCGGTCACGGCAGACCACTGGTCCAATCGAGCGCGGCGTGGAGCCGCACGACCTCGCCAATGACGACTATCGCCGGAGCCTGAACAGGCGGCGCAGAGCACGCAACGCCTCCGAGGGTCGACACGGTCACTGACTGCTCGGGTGTTGTCGCTTTGCTGATGATCGCGATCGGCTCATCGGGCCCCCGGCCGCAGCTCAGCAGCCGCCCGGCGATCTGCCGCAAATGCCTCGACGCCATGTAGACGACGAGCACGGGGGCACCGCGGGCGATCGCAACCCAGTCGAGCCCCTCGGACATCTCGCCATCGCTATTGTGTCCGGTAAGGAATGTAACCGCGGAATTGGTCTCGCGATGGGTGAGGGGTATGCCGGCATAAGCGAGCCCGCCGATACCAGCGGTGATACCCGGGACTATCCGAAACGGGACGCCGGCAGCGGCGAGAGCCAAGGCCTCCTCGCCACCGCGCCCGAAGACACAGGGATCCCCACCCTTGAGGCGCAGAACCCGGTTGCCGTCGCGAGCCAACTTAATCAACCGTGCCGAGATGTCCGGTTGGCTCGGCGAAGGACGGCCGCCACGCTTGCCCTCGTAGTCGAGGGTCGCCTGAGGCTGGGCGAGGCGGAGAGTGCGCGGATCGACCAGCGCATCGTAGACGACGGCATCGGCGCGCGCGAGCGCATGGAGCGCCAATGCGGACAGCAGCCCCGGGTCGCCCGGGCCAGCCCCGACGAGCCAGACGCTGCCCTTTGCGAACTCCGGCAGACCGAGAAGCGCGCTGTCGATCAAAGCGATCTCTGAGGCGATGAGCCGAGCATTGAAGGCCAAAAGGTAGTCACGCCGGACGTTTTTGCTAAGATCAGCGCATGGCGCGGGAGGCGGGGACAGCGCTGCGGCGAGGGTGGACCACCGGCGCTTGCGCTGCTGCGGCGGCGCGGGCGGCGTTCACTGCTATGCTGACCGGACGCTTTCCCGATCCGGTGTCGATCCGGCTGGCGCGCGGCGGCACCGCGAGCTTTCCGTTGGCGTTCGCGGAGCGAGAAGAGGCCCGCGCCTGCGCCGGCATCATCAAAGACGCAGGTGACGATCCCGATGTCACGCACGGCGCGCTGATCATCGCTGAAGCCGCATGGGCGGCCCCAGGTTCGGGCATCGGCTTCGCGGCCGGTGAAGGCGTCGGCACAGTGACCCGCATCGGCCTTTCGCTGGCCGTCGGCGAGCCGGCGATCAATCCGGCGCCGCGTGCGATGATCCGTGATATGCTGATCGAGGTGGCGGCAAAGAACGGCGCGCCGCCTCCCGATGTCACGGTCACGATCTCGATCCCGGGCGGTAAACGCCTCGCCGAAAAGACGATGAATGCTCGACTGGGGATCATCGGAGGGCTCTCGATCCTCGGCACGACCGGCATCGTCATCCCCTACTCCTGCGCTTCCTGGATCCATTCGATCCATCGCGGGATCGATGTTGCGCGCGCCGCCGGGCTCGAGCGAATCGCCGCCGCCACCGGCGCTACGTCCGAGCGTGCCGTGCAACGCCTTTACGATCTCCCCGATCATGCCTTGATCGACATGGGTGACTTCGCCGGCGCCACCTTGAAATATTTGCGCCGCCATCCGGTCCCGCGCCTGACGATCGCCGGGGGTTTTGCCAAAGTTGCCAAGCTCGCCGCCGGACATCTCGATTTGCATTCGGCGCGCAGCCGCGTCGATACCCAGGCATTGGCCCGGATGCTGGCGGAACTCGGCGCCGACGCTGCAGTCGTCGATGCCGCGCGATCTGCCGCCGGCGCCGGCGAAATCCTCACCCGCGCCGGCGCCAAGCGGAAAGCACTTGCGCGCGTCGTGGCGGCGCGGGCACGCGAGGTGGCGCTGGCGACAATCAGCGGTGAGATCGCTGTCGAAGTGGCAATCGTCGATCGCCAGGCGGAAATCATGGTGCGGGTCGGCGAATGACCGCTGGCCGGCTTTTGATCCTCGGGGGTACGGCCGAGGCGGCAGCGCTCGCACGCGGTGCCCTGGCCCGGTTTGGCGATAAGCTTCAAGTCACGACGTCCCTTGCCGGCCGAACCGAGCGGCCGGCCCCGCTTCCGGGTCAAATCCGCACCGGCGGCTTCGGCGGCCCGGCGGGCTTGGCCACCTACCTCACCGAATATGCCGTTGGCCGGGTGATCGATGCCACCCATCCGTTCGCCACGCGGATCTCGGCCGAGGCGCGGCTGGCCTGTGCGGCCGCAAACGTGCCGCGATTGATGCTGTTGCGGCCCCCTTGGCAGCGTCATACACTCGATCGCTGGATCGAGGTTGACGACATGCGTGCGGCGGCTGCCGTCGTCCCGCGTATCGGGCAACGCGCCTGGCTTACCGTTGGCGCCAGTGAGATTACGTGCTTCAGCGCGGCGGCCGGGGTCCGCTTTCTCGTTCGCCTCGTCGATCCGCCCCGTTGGCCGCTGCCGCTGCACTCTTACGAAGTCGTTGTCGGACGCGGGCCGTTCGCGCTGGTCGAAGAGCGCAACCTGATAGAGCGCCATGCGATCGATGTGCTAGTTTGCAAAGCGAGCGGGGGTGCCGCAACTGAAGCCAAGCTCATCGCTGCGCGCGAATTCGACATTCCGGTGATCATGGTGCGGCGACCGCCGATCCAGCCGGGCGAGGCGGTCGAGACGGTGGAAGCGGCGCTTGACTGGCTCGCCGGCTCGGCCTTCCTCGAATTAAAGATGGTGTAATGAACACGCGCTTGGTTTCGATAGTCGTCTTCGCCGCGATACCCACCGTTTCGGCCAGTCTGGTCTGTAACGCCCAAATCAACCCCTTCACCACCTACTATGACAACGTGGCCCGGGCGGCGCGGCAGGGCGATGCCGCCCAGGTCAGGTTGCTCGTCGCCAACGACAGCAATCCAAACCAAACCGACGAAGAGTCGCGCACCGCCATGCATTACGGCGCGATGAACGGCAATCTCACGATCATCGCGATTCTGGTCAAGGCGAAGGCCAAGCTCGACGCGAAGGACAAGCTCGGCAATACGCCGATGCATCTGGCGGCTGATCGCAACCAGGTGGACGCGGCGCAGCTCCTCCTCGATGTAGGAGCGCCGGTCGATGCGGAGAACAAGAACGGCATGACGCCGCTGATGATTGCCGCCAGCCGCGGCAATATCGAAATCGTCCAGGCGCTGCTCGCGAAGGGCGCCAGCGTCACCAAGACCGATTTTACCGGGCGCGACGCCGCCGGCTGGGCGGCCGAGAGCCACCGCCCAGCGGTGGTGCAGGCAATCAAGCGGGCACAAGCCGCGAAGCGATCGTGAGCCGATGCCTCTTGGCCTCGAGCACGTCGGCGCAGGTGTCGAACCCTCATCGTCTTTGTCGATCTCGTTCGACCGCTCGTGCAGATAGCCGTGCAACGCGATTTCGTGGCCGTGTTTGAACGACAGGTCGATCTGCGCCGGGTATTTTTCGATGGCATTGAGAAAATTTCCTCATCCTGAGGAGGCCGCCCACGGGTCGGCGCTGCGCGCGGCCCGGGGACAGCTCCACGGCCGTCTCGAAGGACGCGCAATGCTGATCCGGCCAATCGTCGATTTCCTGACAGCCTCTTTCGCGGGGTGACGATGATCGGTGGCGAAAGCAGAACTCACTTTCGCGTTAAGCTCTAAGTTTTTTCGAATACTGCGCAGGAAATCCGATACTCGGCGACGAGCCAATAGAGCCGCGCCATCGAGCGCTTCCATCTTTCGAATGACAGGAATGGCACGGGGAAGCGCCAGACATGCCGCAGCAGAATCCACGGCCGCTCCCGGATCGCATCGCGATAGGACACCCCGGCTCCGAGTATCGTGGCGTCGAGCATCCTCGCGCTCTCAAAGAGTTCGCTGAGCTCGGCGGGGCTCGGCCGATACAGCGTATCGATCGGATCGCGGTGGTAGGGGTAGCTGAACGGCACTGTCACGAAGACGAGCCCACCCCTCGGCAGGAGGTCGAGGCAGTGGCGTGCCAGCTGCTTTGGCTCGAGCACGTGCTCGAGCAGATTGCAGCAAAGCAGCGCGTTTGGCCGAAGCGCACTCAGCCGCTCGACATCTGAGGCATCAGTCAGATCCGCCCGGACATCGACGCCGGGTAGTTCGCGCATGTCGACATGCAGAGTCTCCACCCCGCGGCCGCGCAACGGACAAAACACCTCGGCGTCGATCCATGGCTGTATGGCCTTGCGCACCACCGCCGAACTGCTGCCGAGGTTGAGCAGCGGCGACAGCCGCTCGGGGGGAAACGCTTCGAGCGCGCGGCGGAGCCAGCAAGCCTCGGCTTCGAACATCGCGGTCTCGATCGCTCCCCGGAAAGCGCCACGATGCCCTAATCGGGCACCCCTCCGAAAGAGCCATCTGCGTCAGCTCACGAGAACCGACGTCCCAGGTAAACATCGAGGTAAGTGCATAATTGATCAGCGACCCGACCAGCGCTCCGCCTGTTCCGGCAAGCAGCCACATGCCAGTTAAGGTATAGAGATCGCGCGCAGCCAGAATATTTACCACAGCGCCAAGGCTGCATATTGCCACGAACGAGACAAGGCCCCGCAGTGCCTTCCACCCGACGAGCCGGTATTCTCGATAAGTCAGCCTGTTGTTGAGGAAGTAATTCCACACCATCGCCACCACCGCCGCCACCGATTGAGCGCCGACAAATCCGGCACCAACGAGAACCAGCAGAACTCGGAGTACCCCAAGATGGATGACCACGCCACTCGCGCCGACGAGGCAAAAAAGAACGAATTTCGACGAGATGTAATGACTGCTCGCCTTTTCGGCGAGCAGCGCCAAATGCTCGAGCACGGTAAACCATTCCAGCTTGCCGCCGCCCTAACCTCTTCCGCGAAACCGATAGGGCAGCCCCGTTACCGGTAACGGCCGCGGCGAGGGTGCCGGAAAGTCGATCAGGATCTTTGTTCCGACAACCGAGCAGCCCCGGCGTTCACAACTTCGCGCAGTACCATGAAAAAACCGCTGACAGGGCCAGCGACGTCCGATTTCAGAAGACCTGGCGCGAGCCACACTCTGGCACGGCCCGGCTCGGCTGGCGCCGTCTGGCTGATGAACGCTCACTGGCTGCCGGTCGGCTTGAGACGGCAGATCGGCACTCTTCTTGGTAATCGAGAAGTGAACCGGGTTGCTGCGGCAATCCGGAATCCCCTACCGCGACAAAAGCGGTTTAGAAAAGAGTGATGTCAGGCTCGAAGCCCATCGCTGACGACGCGACGGCAGCGGTTCCGATTTGGCTGTGCGGTGCTCGATCGATCACCATCTCGTTACCGCCCCGACTCGACGCCTGCGCCTTTCCAAAGGCTACGCCGCTCAGAGCGTTCTTCGCCTGGAACGAGGCGCGGCATGTTCGGGATCGCCGCTATGTTATCGCTTGTGACATTCATCGGTTGCTTCGGAGATTCAAAGGGGAGATCGGGCTCTGTCTCGCCCATTTGGCGGGCCAACCAATCATTCGCTGGCGAGCTGGCGGGCGACTCGGCGTATCGACGAGCCAGCTCTTCGCCGCGCGCGAACTCATCGAAGCGTGCCACCTCGCTCCCGCCGTCGCTGCAGCACGGCGCCTCGTCGAAGCTCTGCTGTCCAGCATCGGGGCGAAAGACATCGCTCGGCATGCTGCGGTTTTTCGAGCCTTCGAAGATTTGGCGGGCGAGGTGGATCTCGACGCGCTCGCCCGGCTGCGCCCCGCTCCCAAGCCTGCTGCACGCTCGCCCCAGGAGATTCTGATCATCAAGCTCGGGGCTCTCGGTGATTTCATCCAGGCGCTTGGCCCGATGCCGGCAATCCGCCGGCATCACGCGGATGATCGGATCACGCTGCTGACGACACCTCGCTATGCCGAGCTGGCGGCCCAGACGCGGCTGTTTGACGACATCTTGATTGATGATCGTCCGAAGGCGCTCGATCTCGAGGGTTGGCTGGCGCTCCGCCGGAAGTTGCGGCGCGGACGGTTCGACCGGGTCTACGATTTGCAGACCTCCGACCGGTCCGGCATCTATGCGTGGTTGCTTTGGCCGCGGCGAACGCCGGAGTGGTCGGGGATCGCGTGGCGATGCACTCACCCCCACGCCAACCGCGAACGAGACCGGCAGCACACGATGGACCGGCAGGCCGAGCAATTGCTGATGGCCGGCATCTATCCAGTCTCCGGCGTGCCTTGGCTGCCGACGACCGGATCTTTGCCCGCGGCTGTCGGGGGCAGGCTCTTTGCCATGCTGATCCCCGGTTCATCGCCACGCCACCTGCCGAAACGCTGGTCAGCAGACCATTATGGCGAGCTGGCGGCGCGCCTGAGAGACATCGGTTATTTGCCTGTCCTGGTGGGCGTTCATGGCGAGAAAGATCTCGCCGGGACGATTTGCGAGATCTGCCCAGAGGCGGTCAATCTCATCGGGGAGACGGACGTGGCAGCGCTCGCCGCGCTCGCTCGAGCGGCAGCCCTGACGGTCGGCAACGATACCGGCGCGACGCATGTCGCCGCAGCCGGTGGCAACCCGGTAGTCGTCTTGTTCTCGCGGGCGTCCGATCCGCGGCTATGCGCGCCACGCGGCAAGCGCGTCCGAGTGTTGGTGCAACCCGATCTGGCCGATCTGCCGGTCGAGGGTGTTTTCGCCGCTTGCATGGCGATGGTCACGGCTGCTGCCGGTTGACCCCGTGGACGGCAGCGTGAGTTCGTACTTTCCGCACCTATCCGACTTGCTCGCGCTTTTGGTGACCTGGGCGATCGGTGCGGTGCTTTTTCTCGCCGGGTCCGGGTTGACCGGCAACCGCATCGCTCCGGAAGTCCAAATAGCTGCCGGCTGGGGGGCATTATGTCTCTTGCTGACCGGCTGGGGGGTTTTCCTCCCCTTGAGCTTGCGGATCCCGGCGATTGGATTTGCCTTCGCGACTCTTGGCGTATTTTTGCTCCCCGGGCTGCGGCCGAGCGCTGGGGCCTGGGAAACGCTGGGCCGCATGCTCGTCGTCTCGCTGCCGCTGTGGGTGGTCATGGCGCCGGTCAGGCCGTCGCAGCCGGACACCTTCCTCAACCTGCTGCCCAATGCCTTCTACTTGATCGATTATGGCCGCCTCCCCACGGCACTCATGCCGCCGAGCTCATCGCTACTGCCGGCCGCCCCTTACAACACGCAGTTTTTGAGCTTCCTTGGTTCGTTGATCGAACCGGACTACCCAGCCTCGGGCATGTCGCTCATCAATGTGCTGCTTCAGCTGGTCGCCGCGCTTGCGATCGCGCGCGCGCTCGGCCGTCAGCCGCTGTCGCCGGCAACAGCGCCGCCGGCCTGGGGACTATTAGCGGTTTGCCTCCTGCTGACGACTCTGCTCAACCCCGGCTTTGTGCCCCGCATTCACTTTGCGGCCTATGGCGAGGCGTCAATGGCCGCAATGGCGGCTCTCGCGGCTTGGCGTTTTATTGTCGCGCAAGGCGAGCTGGCGGCCCGCGACCGGCCGGCGCAGCTCTGGCCGCTAGCCCTGGTGCTGGCGGCTATCGTCAATATCAAGCAAACCGGGTTCGGGCTCGTCGCGGCGCTCGCCGGCGCCGCGCTGATCAGTGCGTGGGCCGAACGCAGCGTGCCGCGGCTGGCGGCGCCGCGGGTTATTGCATTGGCACTGCTGCCAGCCATCTGCCTCTATGCGATCTGGCGCCATCATGTGGCTCGCGCCGGTATGCCGGAATTGACTCCGCTGCGTTTTGCTGAGTGGCACTGGACCAGTCTTTGGGCGACCGGTGCGAGCGCAGCCCATGTCATCTACGGCAAGCCGACCTATTTTGCCTGCGTCGCGATCGCGCTGCTGATGCTGCCGCTGTTGTTGTTGCGGCAGGGTTGGACACCGACGACGCGGCTCCTGATGTTCAACGCGGTACTATTCGCACTCTACAACATGTTTATTTTCCTGACCTACATAGCAGCTTTTCCAACCGAGATGAGCCTCGAGGCGCACTCCTATTTTCGCTACAATACCCATCTCTCGCTGGTGCTCGTTCTCGCTCTCGCGCTCGCCGCCCGCGACCTGGGTGTGGCAGCCTGGCTGCGGCGCGAGCGGTTCCGGCTGGCCAGTGCCGCCGTGTTGGTATTTGCCACCTTGGCGCCGATCGCTTTTGTAAAACGACTGCGGTTTGATCTCGATATGCCGCAGCCCCTGGTCTGGGATCTCGCTAAGAAGCTTTCTGGTTACTTAAAAGATGGTGATCGTCTGGCATTGCTGCTGCCGGGCGACAACGACAGCGTCGCCACGATGATGGCGGGCGTGCTCGCCGACACGCCGCCGCGCCGTCTGCGGCTTGATCTGCTGCGCCGTAATACGGCAGATTCGGCGACGCTCGACGACGTGGCTCGACTTGGCTATGCGCTAGCCCTGATATCCTGCACGCCTGAAGGATCGCAGGAACTGCCGTCCTCCGAGGCCGTCCTGCTTCGCTATGGTCCCAATGGATGGCATGTTCTGGCAGCCTGGCCCTATCCTGCCAATACGGCTAAGCAACGATGGCAACATATCCTGGCATGGGGCCCGCTCTGCCGTACACCGTAACAGTCAGCTGTTCGCGCAGCCCGCGTCGTGGAGGACGGCAAAGATTTGAAAACTCGGCCGTTCGAAGATCGGGCCGAGACATCGGATTGGCGGCACGTGAACCGGGCGTTTATCGACGAACACGACAAAATCGTAATGGGCGAGCGTCGGCAATATTCGCTGCCGTTCGCCGATGTCGCCGTCGACAAGCGCGGCCCACAGGCGTGTCGGAGGCGTCGCTTCCGCCAACTCCGCGTATGGCGGTCTCAGCTCCATCGGCTGCTGACGTGGATCGGCGAAGAGGGTCGGCACAAAGGCTTCACGCCGCGCAACCGCCAGGGCCGGGAGATGCGCTTCGGGGATCGCCGCCACGTGGGTAAGGCCGGACGGCATCGCGACCGCAAGCTTGGCGCCGCGAGGCAGCGCGTCGATGCCGGCGAGATCGGCGGAATAGACCGCATCGGCCTGACGCCAGACATGCTCGATGACCGCCAGACGAGTGACCAGGAGCAATGCCGCGACGACGGCGACGGTGACGGCTGCGCGGCGATTTGGGAAGCGAGGGGCACTCGCGCCGATCAGCAGCAGAAAAAGCGCTACCGGCAAGCGGTGATCGGTTCCCGAGCCGCCATAGATTTGGCTCGGCAGCAACAAATAGACCGCAAAGACGAGGCAGACGCTCCACGCCAGCCGAGGCGTCAGCCGCAGCGATCGCATCCAGCAGAGCCAACCGAGCAGACCCAACAACAGCGCGAAAGAGGCTATATCGAGGGCGCGATTATAATTGTCGAACACGCTGAACGGGAGATCGGCTTTGCGCCAGAGGGCGGCATAGCTGATCGTGCCGGCGGTGGTCGGGCGCCAATAGCCGAGGATCAGCGCCACGGGGACAACGAACTGCGATCCCGCAATCGCAATCCTGCGGCCGAGCGCTGGCCACTTGCGGGTGCGCAGCTCGCCGAAAGCGGGCAGTAGCTCGACGCCCAGAATCACCAATGCATAAAAGCCGACGGCGGCGATGTGACTGAAGTAGCAGGCGAGCCCTACGATCGAGGACGCGGTCATTCTCAGCCACCACCGTGCTCTTTCGAGAGCCAGCCACAATGCGGTTCCGGCCAGCGCAATACCGACCCCGAACAAGTAATTGACAAAGCCCCAAAGAAAGACCCGGTTGTAGAGCAGCAGGAAACACAGCAGCGGCCAAAGCCGCCAGGCGCCAGTCGCAACGCGGTTCAGCCAAACCGTGCCGCCGGCAATCACAGCGAAAATCATCGCCAGGAACAATCCTGAGGCAAACTCGAGCGGCAGCACCCTCGCAAGGGGCGGCACGATCAGGTCTTGCGCGAGATTGGGAAGAGCCGCCCAGTGCACCTCGTAAAAGGCATTACCGCCTTCTGCCAGCAGATGCATGCGCGCCAAATGATTGGGATAGTCGAACAGTGGCGGCAGTACCGTCGAGAACAACGGCACTGAGACGAACACCATCAGCAGCGCAACCGCGCTCCATATCCTCAGCGCCGTGCCGGCCATGGAAGCTTGGTGTCCTGGGTCCCCAGTCGAGCAATCCTGACAGAACGCATCCACGCCCGTCATTCCGGGGCGCCGCGCAGCGGCGAGCCCGGAACCCATTTTCCAGAGGCTGTGTTCGTAAGTTCGGGGCTGCCTCGCTTCACTCGGCCCCCGGAATGACGCTCAATGTGCAGCGCAGTGCAAGCGGGGTGAGGGGATAGATCCGGCCAGCGCAAAATTAGGTCAAAACCGCTCCACCCACGGCCGCAGCTCGACTTCCCAGGTCCAGGCCGAGCGTGGCTGCCGCAGCACATGCAGATAGGAGGCAGCGATCGCGTCGGGGTCGAGCGTGCTGTCGGGGCGGTCCGGCGGCTCGACGCGCCCGGGATTGCGGATCGCCCCGTCGATGACGAAGTGACCGACATGGATGCCCTGCGGCGCGAGCTCGCGCGCGATGCTCTGCGCGAGGCCGCGCAGCGCAAACTTGCCCATCGCAAATGACGACGACTGCGGATACCCTTTCACGCTCGCCGAAGCGCCGGTGAACAGGATCGCGCCGCGCCCTTTGGGCAGCATCCGGGCTGCCGCCTCGCGAGCGACGAGAAAGCCGCCGAACGCGCTGACCATGATCGCGCGCTCGACCTCGGCCGGGACCAGCTCGACCAGCGGGCCGCGAGCCCGCCCGCTGGCATTGTAGACGACAACATCGGGC
>Ga0318529_10000134_pt1 | contig 14520 bp, 15 predicted proteins | sample GRESIP053b4f23_FD_203494 | JGI IMG/M metagenome (GOLD analysis project Ga0318529, IMG submission 203494) | Tropical soil microbial communities from Luquillo Experimental Forest, Puerto Rico - GRE.SIPMG.053b4f23 | ecosystem: Environmental > Terrestrial > Soil > Tropical forest > Bulk soil... | reverse complement strand
CGCGCCGGGCGTCCAGGTCGGCGCCAAGGACGCCAAGATGGGCCAGGAGGGCGCGTGGACCGCCGATGTCAACTTCAGCGACGTCCGAGTCGGGAGTGACGCGCTGATCGGCGGCAGCGAAGACCTCGGCTACCGAGCGGCAATGACCTCTTTGGCGCGCGGCCGGGTGCACATCGCCGCCCTGGCGGTGGGCGCCGCCGAACGTGCGCTCGACGAATCCGTGTCGTATGCCGCGACCGCGACCCAGGGCGGGACGCCGATCGGAAGCTTTCAGTTGGTGCAGGCGATGCTCGCCGACCAGCAGAGCGGCGTGCTGGCCGGCCGCGCGCTTGTCCGCGACGCCGCGCGGATGTGGGTCACCAACCAAGACCGCAGGATCGCGCCGTCGGCGGCCAAGCTGTTCTGCACCGAGATGGCCGGCAAGGTTGCAGATCTCGCCGTGCAGGTCCAAGGCGGTAGCGGCTACATGCATGGCGTTCCCGTCGAGCGCATCTACCGCGATGTGCGCCTGCTGCGGCTGTACGAGGGCACCAGCGAGATCCAGCGCCTGATCATCGGGTCGAACCTCGTCAAGGCGGCACAGCGATGAGCGGTTCCCGGCGGGAATAGCCCTCCGGGCTCGGCGTTCCAGCCCACATGAGAAGCTTCAGCGAAGACGAACGTCAGGAATTCCTCGCCGCCAAGCATGTAGGTGTGCTGTCCGTCGCGGCCGGCGACGGCCGCCCGCCGGCCAGCGTCCCGATCTGGTACGGCTACGCCCCCGATGGGAACATCCGGATCAACACCGGGTCGTCTAGCCGCAAGGCCCGGCTCATCGAGCGCGCCGGTGCGGTGACGCTGGTCGTTCAACGCGAAGAGTTGCCATACCAGTATGTGGTGGTGGAGGGCACCGTCGTGGAGACGACCAGGCCCGCCCCGGCGGAGGTGCAGGAGGCCATCGCCATCCGCTACCTCGGCGAGGAAGGCGGGCGCGCGTTCGTGCGCAGCATGGAGGGTGTCGAGGAGGTGTTGTTCGTCATCCGCCCCGACCGCTGGCTCAGCGCCGATTTCACCGGCGATCTCTAAGCCCGCCGCTGCAGAAATCTACGCGCATACGCCGATGTTTTGCCGCATGCGGTCGCCGCATGCTGGCTAACATGAGCGAAATCGAGTGGAGCGACCTGGGCGTCGACGAGGCGATGAAAGGGCCCTTGCCGACCGGCACCGTGACGCTGTTGTTGGCTGACGTCCAAGGGTCCACTCAGCTGTGGCAGTCACGGCCCGAAGAGATGACCGAGGCGATCGCCAACCTGGATCAAACCCTGGCGGAGTTGGTGGGGATCCATCGCGGTGTGCGTCCGGTCGAGCAGGGCGAGGGCGACAGCTTTGTCATCGCGTTCGGCCGGGCATCGGATGCCGTGGCGTGCGCGCTCGCGTTGCAACGCGCGCCCCTGGCGCCGCTGCGGCTGCGCATCGGGGTGCACACCGGCGAGGTCCAATTGCGCGACGAGCACAACTATGTCGGGCCGGCCATCAACCGGACGGCGCGACTCCGGGAATTGGCGCACGGCGGGCAGACGGTGTTGTCGGGCACGACCGGTGATCTGATTGCCGACACGCTCCCCGGCGACGCGTGGCTGGCCGACCTGGGCATCCACGCGCTGCGGGATCTGCCCCGTCCCGAACGGGTGGTGCAACTGTGCCATCCCGACCTCTGCAACGAATTCCCGCCCCTTCGGAAGCGCGAAACCGTTGGCGCTCAACACCTTCCCACCCAGTTGACCAGCTTTGTGGGGCGCACGGCGGAAATCGCCGACGTCCGAAACATTCTCGCGCAGAGCAGGCTGGTGACGTTGACCGGTGCCGGCGGCGTGGGCAAGACGCGGCTGGCGGTGCAGGTCGCGGCCACGGTCGCCGCCGACTACGCCCACGGAACCTGGTGTGTCGACCTGGCCCCGATCACCGACGCCGACCTGGTGCCGGTCACCGCCGCACGGACCCTGGGGCTTCCAGATCAGCCGGGACGGTTGCCGGAAACCAGTCTGCCGCAGTTCATCGGCGGCCGGCACGTGCTGCTGGTGCTCGACAACTGCGAACATCTGCTCGACCCCAGCGCGGCGCTCGTTACCACGCTGTTGGGTGGCTGCCCAGGGTTGACGGTGTTGACGACCAGTCGCGAGCCGATCGGAATGGCCGGCGAGGTGACGTGGCGCGTGCCGTCGCTGTCGCTGGCCGACGACGCCGTCCGGCTGTTCGACGACCGTGCGAGCCACGCGCGGCCCGGTTTCAGCATCAACGACGACAATGCGGCCGCGGTCGACGAGATCTGCCGTCGCCTGGACGGCATGCCGCTGGCGATCGAGTTGGCGGCGGCGCGGGTACGCGCGTTGTCGCCCAAGGAGATTCTGGCCGGGTTGCAAGACCGGTTCCGGTTGCTGACCGGCGGGTCGCGAACCGCTGTGCGGCGGCAGCAGACGTTGCGGGCCTCGGTGGACTGGTCGCACGCGTTGCTGACCGAGCCCGAGCGGATCTTGTTCCGCAGGCTCGGGGCTTTCATAGGCGGATTCGACCTTGAAGCCTGCCAAAGCGTGGTTTGCGACAAGGACCTGGCACCGCACCAGGTGCTGGACGTACTCGCGCTGCTCGTCGACAAGTCACTGGTGATCGCCGAAACGGCAAGCGGCCCAACGAGGTACCGACTGTTGGAGACGATCCGGCAGTACGCACAGGAAAAGCTCGGCGAATCTGCCGAGGCAATCGCGGTCCGGTACCGGCACCGTGATCACTACACCGCGGCGGCCGCCGCACTGGACGCCCCGGCAAACAGCAACTTGGAGCTGCTGCTCGACTGGGCGGAAACCGAGATCGACAATCTGCGAGCCGCGTTCGCGTGGAGCCGGGAAAATTCCGACACCGACACTGCATTGCAGCTCGCCACATCCCTGCAGCCCTATTGGCTCACGGGGGGCCGTCTCAAGGAAGGATCGGACTGGCTCGACCTCGGTCTGGCCGACGCTGAGGGCGCCGATGTGACGCCCGAGGCGATGGCGCGTGCCTTGGCCGACAAGGCGTTCCTCGATAACATGCGCTCGCCGGAAGGCCTAGCACGGGCACAGCGTTCACTGGCCATCGCTCGCGAGCTCGATAACCCCGCACTCTTGGCGCGCACTCTCACCGCTTGCGGCCGCCTCGCCGTCTGGAATTCCGAAGTGGCCAGACCATACCTGTCGGAGGCGGAGACCTTAACCAGAGCCACGGGCGACAGGTGGAGGCTGAGCCAGCTCCTCTACGGTCAGGCGCTCACCGCCGTCGTGGGGGCGGGAGATCCGGACGCCGCGGTCGCTGCCGCGACGGAGGGCCGCGACCTCGCCGACGAGGTCGGCGACCGGGGCTACTCGCGCGGATTCCGCTGGTGTCTGAGCAGCGCGCGATGGGTGTTCGGAGATGTCGACGTAGCCGCAACACAATTCCGCGAATTGATAAAAGAAGCCGACCATACGCACGCGCTGATCTGGCAGGTGAATGCCCGATCGAGCCTGTGCTATGTGCTGGCCCACAGCGAGCACCGGGATGAAGGTCGGGCCGCCGCGCGTGAGGCGCTCGACGGTGCCGCCGAGATCGGCCGGTACCAGGAGGGTGTGGTGTATGCGGCCCTGGCCTTTGCGGAACTCTCCCGGGGAGACGTCGACGCGGCCGCCGATGCCAGCGACGCGGCCCGCGAGCGGTTCGGCGACTGGCCGCTTGCGGCCACCACCGCCAAGCCCTCAGCACAGGTCGCGATTGCCCGCGGTGATCTGGCGTCCGCGCGTCGTTTCGCCGAGGAAGACGTTGCCAGCGCGGCGGGCTGGTTCATGGTGCAGGCGCTGATCACCCGCGCGCGCGTGGCCTTGGCGGAAAACGAGCCGCGGCTGGCCGAGCGGGATGCCCACGACGCGCTGACCCGGGCAGCCGATATGCGAGCCCACCTGTTCGTGCCAGATGTGCTGGAGCTTCTTGCCGCCCTGGCTCACGGCAACGGCAGTCACCTGGAAGCGGCACGTCTTTTCGGTGCGGCGCATGCCATGCGGCAGCGCACCGGCATTGTGCGCTTCCGCGTCTGGGATGCCGCATACACGGCATCGGTTGATGCGGCGCGTAACGGCTTGGGAGAAGAACAATTTGACGCCGAATGGGACGCAGGCGCGGCCCTGTCGACCGACGGGGCGATCGAGTACGCCCGCCGCGGGCGAGGCGAACGCAAGCGGCCGCCCAGCGGTTGGGCCTCGTTGACCCCGACCGAGCTTGAAGTTGTCCGCCTGGTCGGCGATGGGCTAGGCAACAAGGACATCGGCGACCGGCTGTTCATCTCGCCGCGCACCGTGCAGACCCATCTCACCCACGTGTACGCCAAACTCGCGCTCACGTCGCGCATGCAGCTGGCTCAGGAAGCCGCCCGCCGCGCTTGAGCCATCTCAGCCGAGCAACTCCAGCGTCCCCAGGTCGCGGATCGCCCGACAGCCCCGTGTGAGCATGGTCAGCACCATGTCGTCGCCGCGCTCGGTGGCGGCGGCGAAGGCAAACCCCAGCGCCGAGATCAGCGGCGCCTGCAGCACCCCGAGTCGGTAATCACGCCAACATGTTTCGCGGTCGTAGTCGGTGACCCCGCAACTGGCTAGCGCCCGGTGATAGTCGGCAACGAGGTCCTCTTCTATGGCCGCGCGCAGTTGTGAATTCAGGCTGGTTGCGGTGAAGTAGGCGAGATCCCGCGCCGGCAGACCCACGCCGAGCGTCTGCCAATCGACCACGCTCACCCGCGTGCGGTCGGGGTCGAACAGCATGTTGTCGAGACGATAGTCGCCGTGCAGCAAGGCGAATCGGTCATACCCGGCCAGCAGCCAAGGCTGCACCAAACCCATTGCCGTACTGAAGGTATCGCGGTCTTCGGGGCTCATTCGATCGCCCAGCTTCTCCAGCGTGATGTCGGCGCTCATCCGTGCCACCTCGCCCATGCCCGTGGCCCCCGCTTGGTCCGGACGTCCGAACGCGATGCCGGGAAAATCCAGCCAGAACGGATCGCACCAGCTCGGTGCGTGCAGGCCGGCCAGAGCGGTAACCGCAAGGCGCGCTTCCTGTTCACCGCAGCCGGCAAGTTGATCGCCCTGTACCGCCGGCGCTTGATCGGCCAGCAGCAGCGCGAAATCCATTGCATCTTCGCTGATCTCGCAATAGAAGCACCGTGGTGTCGGCACCTGAACCCGATCGGCCACGGAAGTATAGAACGCGCATTCGCTGCGATACCCGATGACGACGCGGTCGCGCACAGTGTCATCCTGGGCGGGCAGTTTGATCACAAAGGTCTGCGGCAGGTCACCGGGATCTGTCGCATACCTGGCCGTAACCCGGTAGGTGGCGCCGGTCTGCCCTGTGCCGATGGCCGCGACGTCCACTGCGGAGACCTCGACAGGTGCGCGGCGTCCGCTCAGCGCGGCAGACAACCATTCGGGGGTCACGTCGCCGGGGTACCGCGGAATGGACACCACAGCACTCATAAGCGGCACGCCTCCAGTCTCGGACGGTCGACTGACCGATCAACTGTAAGGCATACGGCAAGAGCCGCGGTCAACCACGTTGACCCATTCGGCGAAGACGCGCCATCCGACGGCCGTCCGCTGCTGCGTCCGACTCGTCACCGCGGCGGGTGCCCATCGCTCGCCCTGCGCTCCAATAGGCCTGGGCGTGTATCACCAGACTTGCGAAAACCGAACTCGTCAAGCAGCCGCCTTGAGGGTCGCGGCCTCGGGTGTCGCCCGTACTTCGTCGGCGTCGGCGAGGCTCTCGCTCGGCCCTCTGCAGGGCTACGATTGTTGCTGCGATCGCTGGCGCGTGAACTTGACCGCCGCGCACGGGAATCCGTTGAGACAAGGGCGATTTAATGACTGAGTCACCGATCTACCTCATCACAGGCGCCGGTGGCGGCGTGGCCGGCATCAGCCCACAGGTGGTGGAAAGACTGCGCGGCCGTGGCGAGACGGTTCGCGCCATGGTGCATCACGACGATTCCCGGGCCGACGCGCTGCGTGAGCTGGGCGCAGAGGTGGTCGCCGGAGACCTGACCAACCCCGTCGACGTCTTCGCGGCGATGTCCGGCGTCACCCGAATGCTCTTCAACATGAGCGTGTCACCGGATTACCTGCTGGCCACCACCGTGGTGTGCGCGGCCGCGAAGGAGCTCGGCAGCCTCGAAGTGTTGGTCAACATGTCGCAGATGACGGTCTCCCAGATGACCGCCACCAGCACGGAGGAATCGAAGCAGCAACGCCTGCATTGGCTCGCCGAGCACGTGATCGATTGGTCGGGCATACCCGCCGTGCACATCCGGCCGACTGTCCTGCTCGATAACCCGCTCTTCGGCATGCTGGCCGCCCGCTCGATCCGGGAGACCGGCCGCCTGTCACTGCCGTTCGGAAGCGGCCGCACTTCGCCCGTCGCGTCCCGTGACGTCGCCGACGTCGTCACCGCGGTGCTGACCGCTCCACAAGACCACCTCGGCGCGGTCTACGAATTGACCGGCCCGGCAACGCTTGACGTCGACGAGATCGCCGACCAGTACGCCCAAGCCCTGGGCCGAACCGTCACCGCGGTTCAACCGTCCGACGACGAATGGCTGCACCAACTCAGCGAGATAGGACTGCCGCCCCACGTGCAGCAACACATCGCCACCATGGCCCGGCTGCACAAGCAAGACCGCTACAACCGCGCCACCCAGACCGTTGAGGACATCACTGGCCACCCCGCGCAGACCGTCCGGCAATACGTCGAGCAGCACCGGGATCTTTTCAGCTGAAGTCGATGTCAACGGATCGGTCGGCCTCTGGGCGGCTGAGAGTCCCGCGTGTGCGGCGCGTTCGCGAGCCTCTGCGACTCTGCGTTCAGCGAGGTCCACATCTTCAGCGGTAATGACTGCCTCGGTTGGTGATGCTGGCTCGTGTCGGGTTGGCATGGCGCCTTCCGAAACGCAACGCTTTGCCGAGAGCTTGTCAGCGAACTAAGCGCTTCTTCGCCTGGCTTCCCGCGGCGTTTCTCTCGAAGCGCTCCTCAAGTTCGGATACGAGCCACCACTCCGTGATCACGATGGCGAGTACCACGGCCACTCGGGTCAAGCCGCCTCCGAGAGCGGTAACCGCGACGATGCCGGCGACCATCCAAAGCGCGGCGAGCATCCAGACCCCGGCGGAAACTGCGTGGCGGGTGCCTTGGTGTCCACTGATCGTCGTATGCATATCTGCCTCGCTTGGACTGGGGTCACCGTGTGCTGCGCAGGACTCATCGTGGAACACCTGGGCGGTCGGAATGTTGCCCGTGTGGGGTAATGGTGACCAATCTCACTCGGCGGACCGGAGTGCGGGCGGAGGGACTCGAACCCTCATGCTCTTTCGAGCACCGGCACCTAAAGCCGGCGCGTAAGCCAATTTCGCCACGCCCGCGGACCCCGCGATCTTAACGCTCGCGGTCGCGGAATTGTCAGCGGTGCTGTCGGGCAGCCCCCGGAATTCCATGGAGCCGGCCCCGCCAGTACGTCATCGCCATCTACCGCAAGGCCGCGGTGGCATGCCTCGACGAATTCGTCGGGCCCAAGTCATGAGCGGTACCTTCAAGGAGTGTCCACTACGCGTCGTCGCAGGCCCGCACTGATCGCTCTGGTGATCGTCGCGGCATGCGGCTGCCTGGCTTTGGGCTGGTGGCAGTGGACCAGGTTTCAGTCCGTCTCGGGCACCTTCCAGAATCTTGGCTATGCGCTGCAGTGGCCGCTGTTCGCCTGGTTCTGCATCTACGCGTACCGCAAGTTCGTTCGCTACGAAGAGGAGCCACCAGACCCGCGGAAAAACGGCGCGATGACCGAAATACCCGCCGGGCTGCTGCCGGAGCGACCAGAGCCCCTACAGCAGCCGCCAGATGATCCCGCGCTGCGGGAGTACAACGCCTACCTGGCCGAGCTCGCCAAGACAGATGCCCAGAAGCAGAACAGGACCACCGCATGACCACACCCGAGACTCCCGGCGCACAGGCGCCCGCCGTCCCGGTCGACAAGATCCGCACCGCGCTGCTCTATTACCGGATCATGGCGTGGACGACGGGTATCTGGCTCATCGCGTTGTGCTACGAGATCGTCTCGCACCTGGTCTTCCACCACGAGATCCGGTGGATCGAAGTCGTGCACGGCTGGGTGTATTTCGCCTACGTGTTGGCGGCGTTCAATCTGGCGGTCAAGGTCCGCTGGCCAATAGCGAAGACGGTCGGGGTGCTGCTGGCCGGCACGATCCCGCTGCTGGGCATCATCGTCGAGCACTTCCAAACCAAGGATGTCAAGACCCGCTTTGGGCTTTAGGCCGGCGAGCGCCACCTGCATCTCTGCGCGAAGCCGCACGCTTTTTGCCCGCCTCTAAGCGACAACTTCAGTTGATGCGGTGTCGGATTGGCTTGCGGCAAAGGAATTGATCCTCAGAGGCGGGCAAATCGTCGACCCCTCCAAGCCGGGGCTCCTGTGGCAGGTGTGGCTCGCGCCCTGCGCTCGGCTCTAGGCCAAGCCACGCAACGCCGGCACCAGCAGGGCCAGCGCGCGACCACGGTGCGAGACCGCGTCCTTCTCGGCGGGGCTGAGCTGGGCCGCGGTGCGGGCCCCGAAATCCGTGCCGTCCGGAACGAAGACCGGGTCGTAGCCGAATCCGCCGTCGCCCCGCGGCTCGCGAGCGATCGTGCCGGGCCACTCGCCGCGGACGACGACTTCGCCGGACGCCGAGACCAGCGCGCAGGCGGACACGAACGCCGCACCGCGGCAGCCGTCCGGCATGTCGCGCAGCTGCGCCAGCAGCAGTGAGGTGTTGCCGGCGTCGTCGCCGTGGTTGCCGCACCAGCGCGCCGACAGCACGCCGGGCATCCCATTCAAAGCGGCCACCTCCAAACCGGAGTCGTCGGCCACACAGGGCAGACCGGTCGCGGCGAACGCGCCCCGCGCCTTGGCCAACGCGTTGTCCTCGAAGGTCGCACCGGTTTCGGGCGCCTCGTCGAACGGTGCGACGTCGTTCAGCGACACCAGCGTCAACCCCGACAGACCGGCCCCGTCCAGGACCCGGCGCAGTTCGGCCAGCTTCTTGGGGTTGCGGCTGGCGACCAGAAGCCGGGTCAGCTGCCGAACGCCTTTGGCGGCGGAGGTCCCTCGGGCAGCACACCCGGGTAAGGCAGCTCCAGTGCCTCGCGCTGCGCGGCGAACAACTTGTCGCACGCGCCCAGCGCCATGTCGAGCAGCTTGTCCAGCGTCGAACGTGGGAACGTCGCGCCCTCGCCGGTCCCCTGAATCTCCACCAGGGTCCCGGTGTCGGTGGCGACGACATTCATGTCGACCTCGGCCCGCGAGTCCTCGTCATAGGGCAGGTCCACCCGGATCCTGCCGTCGACGACGCCGACGCTGACCGCCGCGATGGCGCACGACAGCGGCCGCGGGTCCGAAAGCTTGCCCGCCGCCGACAGGTAGGTCACCGCGTCGGCCAACGCTAGATAGGCGCCCGTGATGGCCGCGGTGCGCGTGCCGCCGTCGGCCTGCAGCACGTCACAGTCGACGGCAATTGTGTTCTCCCCCAACGCCCGCAGGTCGATGCAGGCGCGCAGCGAGCGGCCGATCAGCCGGCTGATCTCCTGGGTACGCCCGCTGAGCCGGCCCTTCACCGACTCGCGGTCTGAGCGGGTGTGGGTGGCCGACGGCAGCATCGCGTATTCCGCGGTCAGCCACCCCAGGCCCGATCCCTTACGCCAGCGTGGTACCCCCTCGGTAACGCTGGCGGTGCACAAGACCTTGGTGTGACCGAATTCGATCAGCACCGAACCCGCCGGGTGGTCGGTGAACCCGCGGGTGATGACTACGGGGCGAAGCTCGTCGTCGAGGCGGCCGTCTTCTCGTTTGGACACCCAACAACCCTAGCCAACGCTAACGCGGTTAACTCAGACCCTTTCAGAGCGGCGGACATCGAACGTCTCACCGCATACCACCGCGTGCACGGGCCCGTCGAATTCGGCCTTGGCCTCGCTGATCACGTCCTCACGCGAAGTCCACGGCGGGATGTGCGTCAGCAGCAGCTCGCGCACGCCGGCCCGCGCCGCAGTCCAGCCGGCCTCGGTTCCGGACAAATGCAGGGCGGGCGGGCGATCGGGCGCGTGTGTCCAGGAGGCCTCGCAGAGGAAAACGTCGGCGTCGCGAGCCAGCTCGACGAGCTGATCGCAGATGCCGGTGTCGCCGCTGTAGACAAACGAGGCGCCGCTGGGGTCGGTGATGCGCATGCCGTAGGACTCGGTGGGGTGCGCCACCACCCGCGGCGTCACCGTCAGCGCGCCGAATGTCACCGGCTCGCCGTCGGCCCAGTGGTGAACGTCGAAGATGTCGGAGCAATCGTCGATCTCCCCGCCGTAGGGGGACGACGCGGCCCCCAACCGAGACCAGGTGTCGCTCGGCCCATACAGCAACGACTTACCCACCGGTTTCGACGGATGGTAGCGACGCCACACGAACAGGCCCGGCATATCCAGACAGTGGTCGGCGTGCAGGTGAGACAACAGCACCTGCACGGAGCCGGGATCGGCGTACCTCTGTAGCGCGCCGAGTACACCGCCGCCGAAGTCGAGGACCAGCGGTGGGGTATCCGGCGCCCGAAGCAGATAACCCGATGCAGGCGAATCCGGACCCACAACGCTGCCGGAGCAGCCGAGCACGGTTATTCGCACGCCCACTACTGTGCCATGCCCGTTACCACGATGGAGAAAACATTGCCGCTTTGGTGTGATGAGAATCTCGCGCGCACCTAATGGACACGAGAATGACGGTGAACCGGTTGAACGCCGGTGACCGCCGGGCCGAGAAATCGCGCCGCCAGTTTGGTGAAGGCCTCGGGGTCGCCGGTGGCTTCGAACACCCGGGTGGCGGGCGGCGCATCATGCGGACGCAGCAGGTCCCGCTCGGTGAGCACCCGCAGCACTTCCTTGGCGGTTTCCTCGGCGCTGGAAACCAGCGTCACGTTGTCGCCCATCGCCAGCTGGATCAGCCCGGACAGCAGCGGGTAGTGCGTGCATCCCAGCACCAGCGTGTCGACCTGCGCGCGCTGCAGCGGCTCCAGATAACCCTCGGCCAGTCCGAGCACCTGACGACCGCTGGTTACGCCGCGCTCGACGAAGTCGACAAACCGCGGGCAGGCCACCGCGGTGACCTCCGTGTCCCGGGCGGCGGCGAACGCGTCCTGATAGGCATGCGAGCTGATCGTCGCCCGCGTGCCGATGACACCGATGCGGCCGTTGCGGGTGGTGGCGACCGCGCGGCGCACCGCCGGCAAGATCACCTCGATGACCGGCACGTCGTAGCGCTCGCGGGCATCCCGCAGGCACGCCGCAGACGCCGTGTTGCATGCGATCACCAACGCCTTGACGCCGCGGTCGACCAGGTCGTCGCCGATCGCCAGCGCGTGCGCGCGGACTTCGGAGATCCTGAGCGGACCGTAGGGCCCATTGGCGGTGTCGCCGACGTAGATCATGTCCTCGTCGGGCAGTTGGTCGGTGATCGCCCGCGCGACGGTCAGTCCGCCGACGCCGGAGTCGAAGACCCCGACGGGCGCTAGAGCCGAGCTCATGTCTTCAGGTCCGGCAAACGGGTGCCGGCTTTTTTCTTTTCGCGGGCCTTGCGCTCCGGAGCGGACAACAGATAGGCGGCCACGACGCCGGCGACCGCGCCGGACAGATGACCCTGCCAGGAGACACCGCCGCACTGGTGGAGCACCGGCATCGCACCGAGCAGCACGCCGCCGTAGAGGAACAAGACCACCAGCCCGATGACGATGTCCCAAAACTTGCGCACGAATATCCCGAACACCAGCAGGAAAGCCAGATAGCCGAAGATCAGGCCCGAGGCCCCGATGTGATCGGTCGGGCCGCAACTGCTGCCTACGTTGCCGATCAGCCAGGTGCCAAAGCCGCCCAGGATCCAGATGATCGCGGTGGCCCAGACGAACCGGGACATTCCGGCGAGCGTCACAAAAAACCCCAGCACCAGCAGCGGGACCGTGTTGGCCGCCAGGTGCTGCCAGTTGGCGTGCAGAACGGGCGCGAAGATGATCCCCCACAGCCCATCGGTCTGATCCGGCCTGATGCCGTTGGCGTCCAGGGAATGCCCCATCAGCTGGTCGATCAGCTCGACGAGGTACAGCAGCGCCACGAAGGTGAGGATCGTGGCCCCGCCGACCATCCACTGCGGTCGCTTCTTCGTCTGTGTCGCTGGCACCCGCGGATGTTCCTGGTTCATGCCCATAGCTGCCCTTCTAGCGCGTTCTCGGCATCATCCAGGCTACCGGCGTACGCGCCGGTCGACAGATACTTCCACCCGGCGTCGGCGACCACGAAGGCGATGTCGGCGCGCTCACCGGCCTTCAGCGCCTTGTTGGCCATTCCCAGGGCGGCATGCAGCACGGCGCCGGTCGAGATGCCGGCAAAAATGCCTTCGGAGTCCACCAGCTCGCGGGTGCGGCGCACCGCGTCGGCCGCGCCGATGGAGTAGCGGGTGGTCAGAACGTCCGGGTCATAGAGTTCGGGCACAAAGCCTTGGTCGATGTTGCGCAGCGCGTACACCCGTTCGCCGTAGCGGGGCTCGGCGGCCACGATCTTGACGCCGGGCACGCCCTCACGCAGGAATCGCCCGACGCCCATCAGGGTGCCGGTGGTACCCAGGCCGGCGACGAAATGCGTGATCTCGGGCAGGTCGGCAAGCAGCTCGGGGCCGGTGCCGCGGTAGTGCGAGTCGGTGTTGGCCGGGTTGCCGTACTGATACAGCATGACCCACGATGGGTTGGCCACGGCCAGTTCCTTGGCGGTGGCCACCGCGGTGTTGGACCCGCCTTCGGCGGGCGAAAAGATGATCTGCGCGCCATAGAGCTCCAGCAGCTGGCGCCGTTCCACCGACGTGTTCTCGGGCATCACGCAGATCAGCCGATAGCCCTTCAACCGGGCGGCCATCGCCAGGGAGATCCCGGTGTTGCCGCTCGTTGGCTCGAGGATCGTCGCGCCGGGCGTCAGCAGGCCGTCTTGCTCGGCTTGCTCGATCATCCGCAGCGCCGGCCGGTCCTTTATCGACCCGGTCGGGTTGCGGTCCTCGAGCTTGGCCCACAGCCGTACGTGCGGGCCGTCCGGCGCGTCGTCCCAGCGCGGTGAGAGCCGGGGCAGACCAACGAGCGGCGTGTTGCCCAGGGCAGCCAGCAGGGAGTCGTAGCGCGTCATGCGCTCCGCTCACCCGCCAGCCACGGCGGGCAGGATGGTGACCGAGTCGCCGTCGGCGATCGCGGTGTCCAGGCCGCCGGAGAATCGCACGTCCTCGTCGTTGACATAGACGTTCACGAAGCGATGCAGCTTGCCGTCATCGATCAGGCGCTCGGAGATGCCCGAGAAGTTGGCCTCCAGGTCGTCGATGACCGCGCCCAGCGTGGCGCCGCTCGCGGAGACGCGCTTCTCGCCGCCGGTGTGGGGCCTCAATATGGTCGGGATGGACACGGTGACGCTCATGCGGGCCTTTCTAGTACTGCTCTAGTACTGCTCGACGATGTTGACGGGTTCTTCGGTGACGGCGCGGTCGACGATGCGATAGCTGCGCACCTCGTGGCGATCCGGGTCGCGCGTGGACACCAGCACGTAATGGGCATCCGGTTCGGAGGCCAGGTTCACGTCGGTGCGGCTGGGGTAGGCCTCCGTCGCTGTGTGTGAGTGGTAGATGACGACGGGGACCTCGTCGGCATTGTCCATCGAGCGCCACACCTTGAGCTGCTCGCCCGAGTCGAAGCGGTAGAACGTGGGCGAGCGCTCGGCGTTGATCATCGGGATGTGCCGCTCGGGGCGATCGGAGCCCTCCGGGCCAGCCAGTACCCCGCACGCTTCGTCGGGGTGGTCGCGGCGCGCATGGGCGATGATCGCCTCCACCAGGTCGGCACGGATCACCAGCACGTGAACTGTTTCCCTCCCGTCAGCCGAATGCTCCGGGCAACATGTCGCGGTAGGTCGGGATTCCGGCTACCGATTCAGCCGCCAACACCCCGACTAGCACCGCGCGGGCCAGGCAATCGGCCGCGGCTATGCCTATCTCGGTGACGAGGCGCGTCTCGGGCGAGAACGCGGCGGGCATCCTGTTGGAACCGGCCCCCGGGGCCACTTCGACCGCCCCGGTGGCCAACGCGAACACTGTATCGCCGTCGAGCGGGGTGTGTGCCGGCCGGATCGTGCGGGCCAGGCCGTCGTGTGCGGCGATGGCGACACGCCGGCACGCGGCCGGGCTCAGTGCGGCGTCGGTCGCCACCACCGCGATCGTGGTGTTCAGTGGGCCCAACGGTGACGGCATTTGCGCGAACGCGTCGATCTGCTCGGCCGGCGGCGGCGTCAGCGCGAACTCGTCGACCAGGTCCGCCATCCAGGGCAGACCGGTCGCCCGGTCGACCACGTCGCCCGCGGAGTTCACCGCGACGACCGCGCCGACGGTGACGCCAGGAGCCA
>Ga0318529_10000124_pt1 | contig 14823 bp, 16 predicted proteins | sample GRESIP053b4f23_FD_203494 | JGI IMG/M metagenome (GOLD analysis project Ga0318529, IMG submission 203494) | Tropical soil microbial communities from Luquillo Experimental Forest, Puerto Rico - GRE.SIPMG.053b4f23 | ecosystem: Environmental > Terrestrial > Soil > Tropical forest > Bulk soil... | reverse complement strand
GCGTTGCGACCGTCATGTGCTCCAAGGGCAAGCACGGCGATTTGATCAAGCGCCGCTATCATGAGCGCGGCGAGCCGTGTCCGATCGCGGTGGTCGTGGGCATGCACCCCGCGTTGTTCATGGTGGCGGGGCTCGAGATTCCATACGGAAAAAATGAATACGACGTCGCCGGCGGCCTAATCGGCGAGCCGGTCGAGGTGATCGAGGGGCCGCGCACCGGGCTCCCCATTCCCGCGCAGGCGGAGATCGCCTTCGAAGGCTTCGTGCATCCCGACGACCTGATCGAAGAAGGGCCGCTCGGCGAATGGACCGGCTATTACGCCGGCGGCAAGAAAAAGGAACCGGCGATCCGCATCGAGACCTTCATGCACCGCAACGACCCGATCCTGCTCGGCGCGATCCCGGCCGTGCCGCCCGATGACGACTCCTTCTACCGCGGCACATATCGCTCCGGCGCCGTGTGGAACCAGCTCGAAGCCGCCGGCGTGCCCGAAGTGAAAGGCGTGTGGGCGCACGCGGCCGGCGGCAGCCGGCTCTGGCTCACGGTGGCGATCAAGCAGCAATACGCCGGTCACGCCAAGCAAGCCGGGCTCATTGCCTCGCAATGCCACGCCGGCGCCTATGCCAACCGGGTCGTGGTCGTGGTCGACGACGACATCGATCCCGACGACATGGATCAGGTGGTGTGGGCGATGTGCACGCGCTTCGAGCCGCGCGAAGGCATCGAAATCCTGCGCGGCTGCTGGAGCACGGTGCTCGATCCCATGGCCTATGGCAGTAACGATCCGCGCAATGCGCGCGTCGTCATCGATGCCTGTAAGCCGTGGTCGCGGCGCGACACCTTTCCGATCGTGGCGCGCGCGAGCAAGGAACTCGATGCCCGCATCCGGGCTAAATGGGCGCACGTTCTGCCGCGCGGATAAGCGCGCGCACGCTGCCGCACTACCTCGCGCCCTCGCTGATGACGGCACGCACCTCGGCGATGACGTCGGCTGGGGTCTCATAGAGTTCGCCCACGAGCTTATCGATCGCCGCGCCGCTCACCGGATTGACCTCGAGGCCGCGCTGCTTGGCCACGGCCAGGAATTCCGGATCGGCCATGGTCGCATCGAAGGCCCTGCGCAGCGCCTCCTTGCGGTCCGCCGGCAGATCCGCGGGCGCCGCGAACGGCCGCGCCATCGACTGCCGGCTCAAGACCAGTTTGAGGATCTGTCGCTGGCGGTCGGTGGTCGCGAAGTCCAGGATCAGCGGCACGTCCGGCAGGTCCGGGCTCTTCTTCAAAGCCAGCTGTGCGACGATGTTGATGCGTTTGTCTGCGATCCAGTCGGGTTTGAGCCGCTTGAGGCTCGACCACGACCAGCCGCAGCGGCCGTCGATCTCGCCGCGCTCGAGCGCGAGCGCCACTTCGGCGGTTCCGGGATAACCGGAGACAAGCTTGAGCTTGACCCCGAACGCGTTCTTCATCACCGCCGCGAAAATATCAGGGTCGGACCCCGAGCCTTCGCCGCCCACGGTGAAGGGCAAGGCCAGCATGTCGTTCCAGGTCTTCACCGGCGAGGCGTGCCAGGTCGCACAGACGCTGACCTCGTCGGTACCGCTGCCGAGCCAAGTAAATCTGCGCGCGTCGAATTGGGTCGCGCTAGTGCCGATCAGCGGCTCCATCGCAAGGCCGCGGGAAAAATGGCCGATGACGGTGCCGTCCTTGGGCGCGACGTTGTAGAGGAAGTTGGCGGAGCGCAGGCTGCCGGCGCCGGGCATGTTCTGCGCAATGACCGTCGGATTGCCCGGGATGTGCCTGCCCAGATGGCGCGCGACCACGCGCGCATAAGCATCGTAGCCGCCACCGGCGCTATAGCCGATGATGAGGGTGACGTTGCGGCCGCGGTAGAAATCGGCGAGCGGATCGGCGTGCGCGCCCGCGAGCGGCAGGACGAGGGCGATGAGGCTCAAAGCGAGGCCGGCGCGCATGGGGGTCCGCGGTGAAATACTAGGTCGCGCGCTCATCCAGGTGCAACCAAAGCCGGATACGGCCGGCCGATGACGTCGCCGGATTGTTCCAGCACCTGAGGAGGCGCGATTGGATCACTTACGGAAGCGCGGCTTACGTTTCTGGCCTTCCATTCCCCAGCCGTTTGATCCTGATTTGATCCTGTTAAATATGGTTACTGTTGCCGATGCGGCCGATGTTGTCATTGTGATGGGGTGGACCCATGCCGTCGCGTATCATCGCGTCGCGCTTGGTTCGATTTTATCGGCACTTCCGCGTTGCGACGGCAGTGGTCCGTCGCGTCGGATAACACCCCGTGTCGCCCAGTTGGGTGGCAATTCGGGTGGCAAAAATTTCGGCGCGGTGTGGCAGCTGTGACGAGTGTGACCGCCCGATCGGGAAGGGGGGTGGGGCGGGAATGGCCGTCACACCGGTCACACGCCTCACCCATCGGAGGTGGGAGTGATCAGTCGCAGGTGACCGCGCTCAGGTTTGACGCGGCCTTCTTGTTCGTATCCCTGCAGAGCATCTTCGAATTGACCGCGTACGTATCCATTGAAGCTTCCTCCGGGAGTTCGCGGTCCCGGCGGCCAGCATGTCTTCGATACGACGGGCGGCTTGGCTTTGCGCAGAAGCGCGGCCCGTTCGGCTATCGTGATTGGATGCGCGTATTCGAGACCGCTAGGACCGCGATATCGTGTCCATCGCGCGTCGGGCAGGTCCAGCCGCTTTAGCTGTTTGTCGAATTCCACAGTCGGGATCACATCCGATCTTTGCGGCAGGCCAAACGCATCGAAGATCGCAATCCCGTGTCGAACGATGGTGACCTGCGGACGCTCCTGCTTTTCTTTCTCGAAAAAGAACATCAACGCATCACGGATGCGTTGCCCCCATTCCGGGTTGCAGCTGTCAGCAATCGAGACCAGGCCGCGTGCGTTGTCGCCGTATCGGGCAATCAGTTCCGGCGGGATCGACGGCTTGGGATTGAGCTTCACATTCGCGGCCCAGCCGCAGAGGAACGAATACACCTGATCGAACACCCGAATGAGCTTTTCTGACCCCGGATTTTCCGGACTTAGCTCTACATTGTACTCGTACTTCGGCTTCGTCTGTTCGGTGAACCGTTCCATTTCAAGCGCGAACGATCTGCTTTGTTGGGTAGGCGCTAGGAAGGTTGTCATGCCCGCCAAGAAACCGCGAATGCCGGCAGAGAACATTGGAGCGTAAAGGTTGAAGAACGCCTCCTTTCCTCCGATCACCAACGAGATTTCCGACGCCTCGCGGTCATATCCGAGGTTCCAAATTCTTTGCAGTGCTCGCCTAGCCTCCGCCTCTAGGTGGTCCATCTCGTCGGTCATTACGGTGCCGTGACCGAGACCAAGAAATCTTTGAATCGCCGCGCCGGTGCTCAGGACCGTCCTGTTTGGTCGGTAAACGAGGCGCTTGGTCGCCTTTCCGAGTGTGGACTTTCCGCTCTGCGGCTCTTCGCTGACTACTGCCAGTCGCGGTGCTATGGCGAACCGCGTGTAGACGTGCGTGAAACAAGTCCACAGCGAGCTGATGACAGAGACGGGCTCGCTCATCGTCACGTATGATCCGACGAGGCCCTCCACCAAACCGGCTGGGGTATACTCTGGTTTGCTGTACGGATGAGGCGCACCAACACGCGGATCGGACGGCGGCGGCGTAGCGCTGGCAGCGAGGATCGCTGTTAAATCGGCCCATGTCAGCCCGTGCCTGGCCAGGAACGCGTCCAGCTGTTTTCGTGTGTTCGCGGCCGCGTTGGCGTTTTCCTGACCAAACAAGCCAAAGCACTGAGCCAGCCGTCGGAAAGGTTGCAGCTTCTTTGGCGATTGCGGGGCGCTCGCATCGGCAAAGACCTTTGGCATATCGCCCCAGCCGAAGTGATGGCGCAGCAATAGGCCGGGCGGTGTCGTGGCGCCGAGGTTCGCGGTGGCGAGCAATACCTCGGGCAGGTCGCCCCATTTCAAACCATGTTCGGCCAGGAGTTTGAGCAGGCGATCGCGCTCTTCCTCTTTCCAACTGGGCGAGCCAAGCAAAATGAAGTGCGCGCGTATGAGTTCACAAACATTAGGCGAGGGTAGGGCCATGGTCTGCTTCTCCGCCCAGGGGGCCACCCTTTCCGACTATGAAATCGGCTTCGTGCACTATGAAGAAGAGCGTTCCCTTGGAAGTGCAAACTTCGACCCGGTAGAAGATTTCCTCGTTTGGATTTCCCGCCTCGTCTTCGCCTTGAGTCAGGCTAAATACGATCTCACAACCCGATTTGAACGAGCCATCACCGCGCAGGGTAAAGCCAAGCTCGGAGAGCGCGTCATCGAGTTTATACTCCATGGTTTCCTCCCAGCGCGTCGTTGATCGCCTTCGCGGCCTTGCTGTCGTCCTTCTTGAACAAGTGTGCATAGGTGGAGAGCGTGATCGCCGGACTGGAATGTCCGAGCCGGTGCGCGATCTCGGGGAGAGGAACGCCGGCGTCGATCAGCTGCGACGCGTGCGTGTGGCGCAGTTCATGGAACGTCACTCCGAGCCCGCGCTCCTGGGCGAACCGGGCCCAGGCCGCGCTGAACGCCTCGGGCCCCTGCGGGGAGCCGTCCCAGGCTGGGAACACCAGATCACTGTCACCGAGCTTACCTTGGCCGAGCAGGAGCCGGCGTTCGAGTAGGCGTTGGCGCTGTCCATGCAGGACTTTAATAACGATGTCGGGGAGCGCGACATCGCGGACGCCGGCTCTGCTCTTGGGCTGCTTGAACCGTAGCCCGGCCCTGGTTTGCTCCAGGCTCTCGCGCACCTTGAGCAGCTTGGCCATGAAGTCGATGTTGCCCCAGCGCAGCGCTAAGATCTCGCCGCGCCTTAGGCCGCAGAACAACGCGGTCACCGCCGGAGCCGCGAGCTCGTGGCCGTCGAGCGCGGTGGGGAATTCTTTGACCTGCGCGAGGGAGAGGATGTGCATCTCGACCGGCACGACCTTGGGCGCGCGCTGGGCGGTGCAGACGTTCCGCAGCACGAGCTCGTGCCGGACGGCTTCACGTAACGCCTTGTTGAGGACTCGATGCGCATGCGCGACGGTGCGAGGGGAAACGCCACCTTGGCCTGGGCGACCGCTGGGGCCCTTGCGACCTCGGCTCAAGAGCGTGGCGTGCCAGTTCTCGATGTCGCGCGCGGTCAGCTTCTGCAACGGCACGGTGCCGAGGTGGGGCAAGATCTGGTTCTTGAGCAGCTCGTTGTAGCCCTGCTCGGTCTTGGGCGAGATCGTGTTCATGGCGCGCCAATGCGCTACCCGCTCGCACAAGTACGCCCCGACGCTGAGCCTGTGGGGATCGACGTGGCCGCCGTCGGCGACCTGTGCCAGCAAGCGATTGAGCTCGGTCTGCGCCTCGCGGCGGCTGCCCTTGACGTTCTTGTAGCGAGTCCGGCGCCGACCGCCCTCCCGGCCAGCGTCGTACTTAAGCTCATAAGAATTGCTGCCGCGCTTGCGGATGTGTCCTCTCACGATTTCCTCCGGGGCTTGGTCTGGGGTTTAGCAAGCGCGCGGGCGCCGATGGTCTCGAGCGTGCGGGCGACGGCACGGTCCAGGAGGTCGTCCAGCAGTGCGGGGTCGGCGATCCAGGTGATGGAGTCGACGCCCGGATCGAACCAGGCGGCGCCGTTTACGCCCCGGACGTAGCGGTAGCCGCGGCGCTGGAGCTCCTTCACCAGCTCCGTCTTTGAGGTTTTTTCTGTGACGAACTCGGCGTTGGCTACGATCGCCCGCGCATCCTGGCCCGCCTTGGCCAACATCGCTTGTGCGTCCTGGCGCGTCTTTTCCCACTCAAGGCCTTCGGAAGCGCGCTGGATTACTTCCGCACTCAGCGTGCGACCGCTGGCTTGCGCCGCCTTGACGAACCTTTCGTAAATCTCTGCCGACACTCGAGCGGAAGTGGTGAGTGTCGGTCGGTGCGGTGTCTTCCGCCCCGGGGGGCGTCCGACCCTTCGCTTCACGGCGACCTCTTGCTCGGCTTGCTCGGCATCCATAGCGACCTCCTCGCGTCCAGAGAGACAGGTTGGTGTCGTGGCAACCCGTATCACCGCTTACGCCACTGTGTCAAACCGTATGGCAAACAATTCTTGACCCCCGATACGGGTGCCTACAATGTCCGGCCATCAGACACAGAAAGGGAGCCCGCTATGGGCAAGAAGAGGAAGGCGCCGGCGCCGGCGAAGGCGGCGGCGTCGGCACCGGCGTTGTCTATCAAGGCACTGCCGGTGAAGGCGCTGATGGAGGACACGACCGTAAGCGTCGACGACGCGGCCCTGCTGCTCGGGTTGAGTCGCGGTAGCGCCTACGCCGGGGTCAAAGAAGGACAAATCCCCTCCCTTCGTATTGGGAATCGCATTCGCGTGCCGACCGCGCCGTTACGCGCAATGCTCAAGCTCGAGGCGAATGCCGCTTAAATAAATGAAGCCCCCGGGGCAGCGGCTGCTGCGCCGGGGGCACTTGTCTGCGTGTCTGCGTCAATCCCGAAACCCGTCAAAGCCTCGGAAGGTCCGCAAATGCAAGCCCTATATACGGCCGATCTGGAAAATCGCAACGACAATTCCGGACAGGAGCAGCATTGCGTCGTCACCCTCGACGAGCTCGCCGCCCAAATCCGCGAGGCTGATCGGGCTGTCCGGGCCGCGGAGTCTAACGCGTTAGACTCCGCCTACGTCGCGGGCGAACGCGTGCTCAAGGTGAGGGGTCGCGTCCCTAACTTGAGGCGCTGGTTGGAAGAGAACGGCTTCGCCTTCTCGACCATGTTTCTATACCTGAAGCTCTTCCTAAACCGGGAGAAGATTGAGGCCGCGCGGAAGGACAGCCCCCACCTCTCGTTGCGCGCAGCCGTGCGGTTGATCGGGAAGAAGCGCATCGCTGGTGCGAAGACTTCTGGCAGGACCGACGCCGGCAGTGGCGGCCCGCAGGACGACGTCGCGAAGGTGCTCGCGGTCTTCGACGCCGTGCCCGCCGAAGCGATCAAGGCGGCGCTGGAGAAGCGTGGCTTCGCCTGGTTCCTGAAGCGCATGCCTGCGAGCTGGATACCCCTGTTGATGGCGCGCGTCGCCCATCTGCCACGCAAATCCGACGAAACCGACGAGCCGTTTCTCCGGGGAAGCGAGGTGCTCCGCCGCGCCCTGTCACTGGTCATGATCGCTAGCGACCCAAAGACCACGCCCGCGGTCGCCGCATCCAACGAGAAGGAGGCGGTCGCCGCCTTGCGCCAGCTGAATTTCGTGCTGGCCGGTGCGCATATCGACACAGTCACCATCGTCCGGAAACACGCAAAGGCCAACCGCTGCGTCGAGACGAAAAAGTCTCGTCGCGCTGCCTAAGAGATTTTGAGCTTCGGGTATTCCGCCCGAAACCGTCGCGCGCCACCAGGCCTGGCGGCGGCGGAGGGAAGGACTGACGAGTTCACCGTCAGTCCCTCCAGTCCAGGGCCTTATGAGGTTTCCCATGAAGAACGGGAACGGTAAATATAGCGTTGCCCCTGAGTTGTTCAACTCGGTCTCGCGACTGGTTACCGGCCAGTACGCGAGCCACGCCCAGCTTTCGCGGTCGAGAAGGCCTATGAGGCAGCTGACATGTACAGGGGCGTCTCCCTGCTCTGGCAGCCCACCATGGTTCAGTGCGCCGGGATCTGGCGCATCAACAGGACTTACGTGGGCTGGGCCGTGAAGCGGCCGTGCGACCGCGCGCTCGTCGAGTCCGGCGCGGTGCCGCTGGCGTTGCCGACGACAAAGGCGCTGCCCCCGCCCATGAGCCCGGAGGAGAAGCTGGTCGACGTCGTCAGCCAGGTCGGCATCAACGGCACGCACGACCTACTCGTTAGGATCGAGCGCGCACGCGCCGCCGCCTAGTTGGCATCGACCACCGCGGTCGCCACGCGCGCGAATGCCGTGGCGGTCGCGGCCCTCTCCAAGGGTCTGTTTCCCCGAGCCGCTGCTGACGGTTCCGTGAAGCAGACAAGAGAACCGGAATTAGCCACCGCGATAGCACGCCTGTCGCGGCGAAGGCTTGGAGTTTCAAATGAAGCGCCCCAACAACGAGCTCGTGCGCGAGGCAGTCAAGGCCGTGACCGCGCATGGCTTCGTGCCCATCGTCCGCAATGGCGGCAAGCATGTGAAGCTGTCCTGGACCAGCTGCGGGAAACTGGCGCGCTTCGCCTATGAGTCACGCACCGGAAAGACGCCGCCGGCCTTTACCGAGGCGCACTTCGAGCAGGCGAATACGGGCGCGGTGATTGAAACCTACAGCGCCATCGACCTCGGGGATGAACAAGAGGCGCAATCATGATGAAATTCATCCCCGCAGACGCGCGACTCGCCGAAAAGAGCGGCCCTAAAATTTTAATCGTCGGCTCCTCGGGCGTCGGTAAGACGTCGCTGCTGCGCACCTTATCCGCCAAAATGCTCGCATCGGCGGTGTTCATCGATATCGAAGCTGGGCATCTTGCTGTAGATGACGTCCCCATCGCGAGCGTGCGCCCGCGCACATGGGACGAATGCCGTGATCTCGCCTGCGCTCTCGGTGGGCCCAATCCGGCCTTGCCACCGACCGCCAGCTATAGCGAGGCGCACCACAACAAGGTCATGGAGGACCACGAGCTTGCCCGGCTCGCAGACTATCCGATCCTGTTTGTCGACAGCCTGACCACCGCCGGCCGGCTTTGCTTCACCTGGGCGGAGCAGCAACCGGAAGCCTTCACCGATCGTGGCCGCAAGGATCTGCGTTCAATCTACGGATTGCACGCCCGCAGCATGGTGGGCTGGCTCAATCAGTTACAGCACGCGCGCGAGAAGACCGTCGTGTTCGTGGCGGTGCTCGAGCGGAACATTGACGAGCTCAACATCGCAACCTGGCAGCCGCAAATCGAAGGCGCGAAAACCGGGCGCGAGCTGCCGGCGATCGTCGACGAGATCATCACCATGCAGTGGATCGACTTCGGCGATCGCAAACCAGTGCGCGCGTTCGTGTGCACGAACCCCAATCCGTGGGGCTATCCCGCCAAGGACCGTTCTGGCCGGCTCGAACAATTGGAGCCGCCGAATCTCGGTGCGCTGATCGACAAGCTCACCCGTCCCGGTCAGCGTAAACCGTTCGTCACCGTTTCACCCGAGCAACCCACGCAAACTTGAGAGGAGGCACACCATGCCCTTCAACTACAGCGATGCGCCGCCGCCGCGGGATTTTGAGCTGATCCCGCACCCCACGGTCGCGACCTGCATCCTACACATCAACGCCGGTGGCGTCGGTGAGGATGGCATGCTCAAGCGCAGCAAAGACGGCACCTGCGAAATGCTTGCCTGCGAGTTCACCGTCATCGACGGGCTCTACAAGGGCCGCAAGTTCTGGGAGTACTGGGTCATGGTCGGCACGACGGATGGGCACAAGCAGTCCGTCGGTTGGAACCAGGGCATGATCAAGGCCATTATCGACTCCGCGCTCGGGCTCAAGCCGGACGATATGGGCCCGCAGGCGTACGCTGCTCGCAACCTCAGCTACAAGCAGCTCGAGGGCCTGACCTTCATCGGCAAGATTGGCGTCGAGAAGGGCAAGCCGAAGAACGACAACAGCGGCGAGAACTGGCCGGACAAGAACATCCTCCTGGGTGTGATCACGCCCGACAAGAAGGACTGGCACCCGGTCGAGCAACCTCCGCCCTTCAATGGTGGAGGCAGCGGAGCTCAGGCCGCGGCGCCATCAAGTGCTGCACCCCCCACCCCGGCCGCGCGATGGGGGCGACAAGGGCGTCTCTCGTAAATCGAACGCTGCAACGATTGCGCGCCAGGCCAATGCCGCTGCAGGCGGCCCGCTGATGACGCCCGACGAGTTCAACGACGAGATTGGAATTTGAGGAGCGAGGCCATGACCGAACCCAAGGACTGGTACACGCCCGCGACCTTCGACAACGGCGAGAGCGGCTATTGGATGACCCGCGAGGGCGTCATCTTCTACGCGATGAAGACCGACGGCAGGGTTGCGGTGCAAGCCCAAGTGGAGATCGCGAACATCGTCACCGCCTGGTATCGCGGCGAGATTTTTCCGCGCGGCGCGGCGCCAACGGTGGCGATGATCCTCGAGTTCGACTCGAAGGCCGAAGCCGACACGAAGGATTCGTCCTACCCAAAGGCGGCGCCACAGCGTCCCGAGCCGGTGGAGATTCTCGGCAGCGTGTCCGGGTTGCAGAAGCTTCTCGTCGAGATGGCTGAGGAGAACCGTGGGCTCGATCACGCCGCGCTCACAGAACTCTTCGACGCGCATCCGCTCGTGATGGGCGTGTGGCAGGCCGAGGGCGAACTAAATCGCCCCTTCGGTCATGGCTTCCTTACCCTGAAAGGCGCCGAGTACCTGATCGGACAGGTCAAGCAGCAGCGCACAAAGAAAATCAGGGCAGTGATGACGGCCGTCTGGTGCAACAACCGTGAGCACGCGGAGCTGCTGCGACAAGCATTCACCGGGCCCGAACAGCCTTGAGTACTGTGCCATGCCCAACTTCAATCGCGCCACGCTCTCGCTCGAGCCGATCAACGAAGCAGTCAATGCCGCCATCGAGCGCGCCGCGGCAACGGCGGCGGAGATGCCGCGTCCCTATCTGGGCGCGTCGATCATCGGGCACGAGTGCGCGCGCCGTATCCAATACGACTGGTGGTGTAAACCCGTACTCGCGGCCCGTACGCGCGAAATCTTCGACCGCGGGCACTATTTCGAGCAGCGCTCGCGCCAGCGTCTCATCACTGCCGGTTTCAAGTTTGCGCCGCCTGAAGCGCTCGCCTTCACCGCCGTCAATGGTGCGCTCCGCGGCCACGCTGACGGCATCATCATTCATGGTCCGGACCTGCCCGGCGCCTATGTGATTTACCCGTTCGTATGGGAGCACAAGGCGGTCAACGCCAAGAACTGGCGCGCGGTCGAGCGCGACGGGCTCGAGAAAACCTTTCCGCAATACGCTGCGCAAGTCGCGCTCTATCAAGCGTATCTCGACGTCACCAATCCCGCGCTTTTCACCGTCACCAACGCTGACACGTGTGAGTGGCTGCACTTCCTCGTGCCGTTCAACGCCGAGCGCGCGCAGCTCTGGTCCGATCGCGCCGTCAACATCATCGAGGCGACGCGCGCTGGCGAGTTGCTGCCGCGGGGCTTTGATGATCCCGAAGATTGGCGCTGCAAGATGTGCCCGCACAAAGAGCGGTGCTGGAGGTGAGCCATGGCATTGCCGTCCGAGCTCACCACCCGGGAAAACGAACACCACGGCTCCGAACTTGGCGACGTTATCCGGCAACTGGCATCGGACAACCAGGGTGTAGCCTTTGCTGCCCTGTGCGCGATGGCGCGGAAACTAGAAAAGTATGGCTGCAGTTTTCTCGACCTTGCCGATCACATCGAGAACGGCAGCGGTGGCCTGAGCGAGGACGACAAGAAGAAAATCCGCAGCGAGATCGAGAATGCCCGTGCCATCGGCTACGCCGAGGGCGTCGCGGCGGCGGAAAGCAAGCAACACGGTACCGGCGCGTTCCGTAACACCGACGGCAAGCTCGATTGGAAGGAGGTCGCGCTCTACGTGCAACGTGAGAAGCATCGGCTCAATCCCAAACATCACGACTTCATCAACAAGGTGGCGGCGCAGACCGTGTACGACCGCGAGCCAACCCAGCCGATGCACAAGTACCTGCACAGTCTGTTCTACCAGCTCGGAGGGAAGATCACATGATTGATCCGGATATGCAGCTTGCCTATCGCGCCCCCGGAGATACTCGTCGCTTGCTGATATACCCGCTGTGTGGCGGTGATGTTCTTCGCCAAGGCAAACCGAATGCGCATCGCTACGGGCTCTCGCTCGAGTTCTCGTGCCAACAATGCAGTTCTGTTGTCGAGTTGGCGATTACTCCCCACGACGGACAGACACTGGTCTATTGGCGCTAGGAGGAGGCCATGGCCGGCATCCCATTCATGCTTACCAATGCGATGAAGGACGCCTTGCGCAGCCGCGGCCTCATCGACGACGAAATCGAAAAGACCACTCCAGCGGAGGCGCAGAAAATTCTACTGACGCCGGATCCGCGCGCGGTGCGCGAGTCCATCCAGGCGATTGCGACGCAGGCGAAGGCAGCCGCGGGCGCAACGCCAGGCCTGCTACAGCTCTCACGACTGCATCCCGTATCCGAAACCCTGGTGCCGAGCCGTTACACGCTCGACGACATCGACCGCATGATTAGCGCCGCGATTGCCGACTGCGAGGCCGGCCATAACGTCTACATCGAGGGCCGCTTGGTTCCGGCGAGCTTGCGCGGTAGCGAGCGCGGTACGCTCAAGGATACCGTTGCGGTATTTGCCCTCGTTGTCGACAGCGATGCTGACAAAGGCATGGGCTGGACGCCACCGGCGACGATCCGCCCGAGCATGACGGTGGAGACCTCGCCCGGCAATTTTCAGTTCTGGTTCTTCCTCAGGGCAGCAATCAATGCCGAGCTCGCACAAAAGCTGGGCGAGCGCATCCGCCGCGCTGTCAATAGCGACCACGACACCGGCAACCCGACCCAGCCCTATCGCATCGCCGGAACGATCAACTACCCGAACGCCAAGAAGACCGCGCGCGGACGCGACACTGTGTGGACCCGGCTGATCGCGCTCGATCCCAACGCGCTATGGACACCGGAGGAGATCGAACGGGCATTTCCATTGTCAGAGCAGCCGAGGACCAACGGCGGTGCGCCGACGCCAGGCGGCAGCGCCAGCGAGGCTGATATTCCTGCGGACACCATGCGCGTCATCCGCGACGGCCCCACCAAGGGCAACGCGCGCGACCGCTCGCTCGCATTCTTCAACGTCATGATCGCGCTCAAGCGTCTCGGCTTCACCGTCGAGGGCATTCTCGAATTACTCGAGCGCCATCCTGAGGGCGTCGCCAAGAAGTACGAAGGCCGGCTGCGACAGGAGGTCGAGCGTGCCTATAACAAGATCACTACGGACGACGAGCCGAGCGGGGCGCAAACTGTGATCGCGCCGGTGGTGTCGCCTACGATTATTCCGACAACGTCGCAGCCGCTAGCCGACGCGCATGCGACCTTTAAGAAATGGCTGGGTCAGGATTACGACACCGACGTGCTCGACCTCACTCTCGCTGCTAGCGCAGCTGAGCGGTTGACCGGTGATCCGCTTTGGCTACTGGTGATTTCCGGTTCCGGCAATGCCAAGACCGAAACCGTGCAGTCGCTCGCGGGCGCCGGCGCGCTCGTCACCAGCACGATTACATCCGAGGGCGCTCTGCTGTCGGCAACTCCGCGTCAATTGCAGAGTGGCCGGGCCACCGGCGGCTTGTTGCTCAAACTCGGCAATCGCGGTGTGCTGGTCATCAAGGATTTCACCTCGGTCCTTTCGATGGACCACAAAGCGCGCGGTCTCGTTCTGGCCGCGTTGCGCGAAATCTACGACGGCAAGTGGGAGCGCAATGTCGGAACGGCCGGCGGACGAACGCTCCCCTGGAACGGTCGCATTGCCATCGTCGGCGCCTGCACTACTGCCTGGGACACCGCGCACAGCGTCATTGCCATCATGGGCGATCGCTTTGTCATCGTTCGCGCCGATTCTGAAACTGACCATGTCCGCACCCGTTCGGCATGGCAAGCCATCCGCAATACCGGCAAAGAAGCCACCATGCGCGCCGAGCTGGCGGCTGCCGTCGGTGGACTCATCGCCAGTGCCAGCACCGAGGAGTACCAACTCACCCCTGCCGAGACTGATCGCCTGATCAAGCTTGCGAATATCGTGACTCGGACGCGCACCGGCGTCGAGCGCGATTACAAGGGTGATACGGTTGATAAGCATGCGCTGGAAATGCCGACCCGCTTCGTCAAGCAACTGACCCAGGTCGTGCGCGGTACGGTGGCAATTGGCATGCCGCCCGAAACGGCCATGCGGCTGGCAAGCCGGTGTGCGCGCGATAGCATCGCACCGTTACGGCGAGACATCCTGCTCGATGTCGCTGCCCACCCCCAGGCTCGCCCGCGTGAGGTTGCTCGCCGCATCGTCCGGCCGCGCACAACGGTGGAGCGTGAACTGAGAGCACTTCACCTGCTCAACGCGCTGGACTGCGATCAGGTGGATATGGTCCAGGGTGGGCGGCAACATACATTCGAGCGCTATAGCCTGGCACCGATACTCGACCGTCAATTATTGTTATCGATGTGATGGTTAGCATGGACCGGAAATGTGGGTGGCTGCGGTTTTCGCCCTGGCCCGGAAAAATGGGAGTAGAGAATGTTCCCCTTAATAATCTCTCTGAATCTCTACTCTCACACTTTTCCGGGCCAGTAAGGTTTGAGTGCGCCGTCGCGCCAAAAACAAAAGCAACGGGAGACGTTAAATGACCAGCGAGCAGGACAAATCCTCGATCATCAACCGCGGCGAGAGCGCGCCGGCGCGCTCCGAGCTCGATGCCTTCCTCGCTAATATTAGGGGGCGCACCACGGCTGCCGCAGGCACGCGCGGTCGTCTCATCTTTGCCCTCGACGCCACCATGAGCCGGGAAGAGACGTGGGATCTCGCCTGCCAATTGCAGGCCGAGATGTTCCGGGAGGTCGCTACTGCCGGTGGACTCGACATGCAGCTAGTCTATTACCGGGGCAGCCTCGGCGAGTGCAAAGCCTCGCGCTGGTTCTCGCAATCCGAGCCGCTCACCAAGGCCATGTCGCAGATCAAATGCGAAGCCGGGCATACCCAGCTCGAGAAGGTCCTGATCCACGCCCGGAAGGAGACCAAGCTGCTGCCGGTCAGTGCCCTAGTCTTCGTCGGCGACGCCATG
>Ga0318529_10000119_pt1 | contig 15148 bp, 10 predicted proteins | sample GRESIP053b4f23_FD_203494 | JGI IMG/M metagenome (GOLD analysis project Ga0318529, IMG submission 203494) | Tropical soil microbial communities from Luquillo Experimental Forest, Puerto Rico - GRE.SIPMG.053b4f23 | ecosystem: Environmental > Terrestrial > Soil > Tropical forest > Bulk soil... | reverse complement strand
GCCGACATTCGCTGCAGTTGCGCGCACCTATGGCGTCGATCCTGCCATCATCGCCGCGATCTGGGGGGTCGAGTCCAACTACGGAACGCTCGGTGGCGGTCGCCCGGTTATCCGCTCGACCGCAACACTCGCTTGCGTCGGACGCCGCCAGGATTATTTCCGTGACGAATTCTTATCAACGCTTGAAATCCTCCAGCGCGGCGACGTGCCGGCCGACCATCTGGTCGGTTCGTGGGCGGGCGCGTTCGGGCCGACCCAGTTCATGCCGAGCTCATTCAAGCGCTATGCCGTCGATTTTGACGGCGACGGCCGCCGCGATGTCGTCGATTCGATACCGGATGTGATTGCGTCCACCGCAAACAATCTCAAGACCGATGGCTGGGTTGCCGGACAGCGTTGGGGCTACGAGGTCGTTCTGCCGCCGGGCTTTGATTTTCTTTTGGCCGATCGTTCGCGGCAGCTAACGTTACGGCAATGGGAAAATCTCGGTGTGCATCGCGCCGACGGCGCTTCGTTCCGCGAGCCCGATGCCCGCGCCTATTTGCTGCTGCCAGCAGGTGCGCGCGGTCCGGCATTCCTCATGCTGCAAAATTTCCATGTGATCATGAAATACAATCCCGCCGAAGCCTACGCGCTCGCGATCGGCCACCTCGCCGACCGGCTGCGCGGCGGTGGTCCCTTTCTGCGGGCTTGGCCGCGCGATGAGCGCGTTCTCAGTCTCGACGAGCGCTATGAAATGCAGCAATTGCTGGCGCGGCGTGGCTTCGATGCCGGCGAGCCCGATGGCATGTTCGGTCCGCGGACCCGGCTTGCCATCCGCAATTTCCAGGCCTCGATCGGGGCAATCCCCGATGGCTTCGCATCGAGCGATCTGCTTGACCGTTTGCGGCAGCCTTGAGCCGCAATCCGGAACCTTTTGGCAAACCGACACGTTTCCGCTTCGTTTTGCGAGCAAGCTTTTTTGGGCGCATTGGCCTAGAATGACGGTCGCGCTAAACATGCTTTTGACGGCTGGGTTATGACACTCGACAAGACAAAATCGCAGGCGCAGCGACACGTTCTTGCAGCGCTCACTGTTATGGTCGGTGGTTTGGCCGCTGCGGAACCCGCCACCGCGCAATTTTGGGGCGGCGACCGCTATAATGGCGGCGGCTATCATTATTACCGGCCAAGCCCGCAGCGCGATTTCTTCTTCCCGTTCTCCGGCTTCATGCGGCCGGCTCCGGCCGTCGATTCCAGCAAGGCGCCGCCGCCGCGAAAACTGGAAACGCCGCCGACCACCACGGTGGTAGTCGTCGGCGATTCGATGGCCGATTGGCTCGGCTACGGATTGGATGAGCTCTATGCCGGTCAGCCGGAGATCGGCGTCGAACGCAAAATCCGCGCCGCTTCGGGCCTCATACACTACGACGCCAAGAACGATACCCTGGATTGGCCGCAGGCGATGAAAGACGCGCTGGCGAATGAGAAGCCGAACGCCATCATCGTGATGCTGGGCCTTAACGATCGCGTGCCGCTACGCGACAAAACTCCGCCGCCGGCGCCGAACGCAAAACGCGCCGCGGAGCCTCCCCAAGCCGGCCAGGGGACAAATCAGAACGCAAATCAGCCTGCAAACCAAGCTGCGAGTCAGAGCACAAATCAGGCTGCCAGCCAGGCCGCAAATCAGACAGGGAATCAGCCAGCCGGCGGGGCACCGCAAGACAAAACTGCGATGCCGGTGGATACCGAAGCGCCTCCTCAGTCGGCTGCTCAAGCTGATACGCAACGGCCGGTGCCGGGCGGCTTATATGAATTTCATACCGACCCATGGGCGACGCTTTACGCTAAACGCATCGACGAGATGATCGCGGCGCTCAAGGGCAAAGGCGCGCCGATCGTCTGGGTGGGACTGCCGGCGATCCGCGGACCGAAATCGAGCGGCGAGATAAGCTACCTGGATGAACTTTATCGCGAGCGCGCTGAAAAGGCCGGCATTGTCTACGTCGATATCTGGGACGGTTTTGTCGACGATCAGGGACGCTACGCCGTCCAAGGCCCCGATTTCGAAGGCCAAACCCGCCGGCTGCGCACCGCGGATGGGGTGCATTTCACCAAAGCCGGTGCGGTCAAGCTCGCAAGCTACGTCGACCGCGAGGTGCGGCGGGTGATTTCGACCCATGTCGCGCCGATAGCGCTCCCGGCGCCGGAATCGGCGCCAAAAACGGGAACGACTGGCGCACGGCCCGATGTCGGACCGGTCTTACCTCTCTCCACCAGCGAAGCGGATAGCGGCGATCTCGTCGGCGCTACCGGCCGTTCCGGCCAGGCGACCTCGGATCCGGTTGCGGCCAAAGTGCTCACGCGCGGCGATCCGTTGTCTGCGCCAACAGGGCGCGCTGATGATTTTTCGTGGCCCCGCCCCGGCGCGGGTGCGAATGCCGCGGCCGATATTGCTCCGCAGCCGGCCGCATTGACGCCGGCGGCACCGCCATCGCAGAAACCAACCGCCGACACCGGCAAGGACGCGAAGAGTAAGTCCGCCAAAGAGACTGCGCCCGCCAAGCAATCGCGCCCGGCCAAGGCCGATCTCGATGCCGCCCCCATTCCGCCGGCGCCCGTCGGCGCGCGTTGAGGCGAGGTTAAAGCAGACTTTCGGTGTCCAGCATCGCTGGCGCGGTCAGCACGGCAGCAAACTCGATCCCATCAAATATTTGTCGACGGCATGGGCAGCCTGGCGGCCTTCACGGATCGCCCAGACGACTAATGATTGGCCGCGGCGCATGTCGCCGGCGACAAACACTTTGTCGATCGACGTCCGGTAATCCTCGGTGGAGGCGCTGACATTGCCGCGCTGATCGAGCGCAAGATCGAGGCTTTTGATCATTCCCTCGTGCACCGGGTGCACGAAGCCCATTGCCAGAAGCACGAGATCGGCGTCGATCTCGAATTCGCTACCGGAAATCGGCTTCATCTTGGCATCGACGCGGATGCAATGCAGCTTTCTAACTGCGCCGTTGTCGCCGCTGAATTTCGTCGTCATCACGGCGAAATCGCGCTCGACGCCCTCCTCATGGCTCGATGACGTGCGCAGCTTGAGCGGCCAATCCGGCCAGGTCAGCATCTTGTTCTCGTTCAGCGGCGGCTGCGGCATGATTTCGAAATTGGTTACCGACAGCGCGCCTTGGCGAAAGGCGGTGCCAATGCAGTCCGATCCCGTGTCGCCGCCGCCGATCACGACCACATGCTTGCCTTTGGCCAGAATCGGTTCGCCTTCGATCGGTGCTTCACCGCTAACGCGGCGGTTCTGCTGCGGCAGATAGTCCATCGCGTAATGGATGCCCTTGAGTTCGCGTCCGCGCACTGGCAGGTCGCGCGACTTTTCGGCGCCGCCCGTCAGCACCATCGCATCGTGCCGCGCAAGTAATTCACCTGCGTCGACATTGACGCCGACATGGGCGCCATAGTGGAACACGACACCTTCCGCCTCCATTTGCGTTACGCGGCGATCGACGTGGTGCTTCTCCATCTTAAAATCGGGGATGCCATAACGCAGGAGCCCGCCAGCCTTGGCCCAGCGCTCATAAACATGAACGTCGTGCCCGGCTCGGGCAAGCTGCTGCGCGCAGGCAAGGCCGGCCGGCCCGGAACCGACGATCGCAACCTTTCTTCCAGTCCGTTCGGATGGCGGCTCGGGTTTCAGCCCTTCGGCGATGGCGCGATCGGCGATCGCGCATTCGATCGATTTGATGGTGACCGGATTCTCGTCGATGTTGAGCGTGCACGATGCCTCGCACGGCGCCGGACACACTCGGCCCGTGACTTCCGGAAAATTATTGGTCGAGTGCAGATTGCGCGCGGCTTCTTCCCAATTGCCCATATAGACGAGGTCGTTCCAATCGGGGATCTGATTATTGACCGGACAGCCCGGCGTGCCCGGTGCGAGGGAGCCGGTGCCCTGGCAATAAGGCACGCCGCAATTCATGCAACGTGCTGCTTGAGTCACAAGCTCCTTCTCGGGCAGCGGCAAAATGAATTCCCGCCAGTGCCGAATGCGTTCAGCGACCGGTTGGTAGTCACGATCCTCGCGGGGATATTCAAGAAAGCCGGTGATCTTGCCCAAAGACGCTCTCTATTGCTGGCAGTTTGTTGGCGATCTTGTGCGAGTTACTCCGCCGCAATGGCTGCGGCCTTGAGCTCGTTGAGCGCCCGGCGATATTCGACCGGCATGATCTTGCGGAATTTCGGATACCAGCTGGTCCAGTCATTCAATATCTTGGCGGCAAGCGCCGAGCCGGTAAAGCGCGCATGTCGGCTGATTAGATGATGCAGCCGATGGCCATCGAAACGGCTCATGTCGGACATGATGTCGACCAGGCCGTGGGCTTCGAGATCACGCGCGTGGTGGAAGATCTTGGCGTTGATGTCCTCTTCCTCCGGCATCGGTTCAAGATCAACCATCGCCAGGTTGCAGCGTGAATTAAAGCTGCCGTCCTCGTCCAGTACATAGGCGATGCCGCCCGACATGCCGGCGGCGAAATTGCGGCCGGTATAGCCAAGCACCACCACGATGCCGCCGGTCATATATTCGCAGCAATGGTCGCCGGCGCCCTCGATGACCGCGATCGCCCCGGAATTGCGGACCGCAAAGCGCTCCCCGGCCACGCCGCGGAAGTAGCATTCGCCGGATATGGCGCCGTACAGCACCGTGTTGCCGACGATGATCGACCGTTCCGGGACGATTCCAGAATTGACCGGGGGGCGCGCTACGATGCGGCCGCCGGAAAGCCCCTTGCCGAGATAATCGTTGGCGTCGCCCTCAAGCTCGAAGGTTATGCCATGAGCGAGAAACGCGCCGAAGCTTTGTCCTGCGGTGCCGCTAAATCGCGCGACGATCGTGTCCGCAGGCAGGCCCTCGTGGCCGTAGCGCTTGGCGATTTCGCCCGACAGCATGGCGCCGACTGTGCGATCGGTATTGCGAATTGGTAACGACACGCGTACCGGCTCACCGCGCTCGAGTGCTGGCTGCGATTGCGCGATCAGCTTGCGATCGAGCACATCGCGGATCTTATGGTCCTGCCGCTCGCAATTGAAAATTGCGACATCCGCGGGCACGTCCGGCTTCATGAATAACTTCGAGAAATCGAGCCCGCTTGCCTTGGCGTGGGCGATCAAGTCGCGGCGATCGAGCATTTGCATCTGCCCGATCATCTCGTTGAACGTGCGGAAACCCAACTCGGCCATCAATTCACGCACTTCTTCGGCGACAAAGAAGAAATAATTGATGATGTGCTCGGGTTGGCCGCGGAAGCGCTTGCGTAGCACCGGATCCTGGGTGGCGACGCCGACCGGGCAGGTGTTGAGATGGCATTTGCGCATCATGACGCAGCCGGCGGCGATCAGCGGCGCGGTGGCAAAGCCGAATTCGTCGGCGCCAAGGAGCGCGCCAACCACGACGTCGCGGCCGGTGCGAATACCGCCGTCGACTTGCACGGCGATGCGGCCGCGCAACCGGTTGGCGACGAGTGTCTGATGGGTCTCGGCAAGTCCAATCTCCCACGGCGAGCCGGCATGCTTGATCGAAGTGAGCGGCGAGGCGCCGGTGCCGCCCTCGAAGCCGGCGATGGTGACGTGATCGGAACGCGCTTTGGAGACGCCGGCGGCGACCGTGCCGACACCGACTTCGGACACGAGCTTGACCGACACGTCGCCCTGCGGGTTGACGTTTTTCAGATCGAAGATGAGCTGCGCTAGGTCCTCGATCGAATAAATGTCGTGATGGGGCGGCGGCGAAATCAGGCCGACGCCGGGCGTCGAGTGGCGCACCTTGGCGATGATCTTATCGACTTTGTGCCCAGGGAGTTGCCCGCCTTCGCCAGGCTTGGCGCCTTGCGCGATCTTGATCTGCATCACGTCGGAGTTGACCAAATATTCGGCGGTCACGCCGAAGCGCCCCGACGCCACCTGCTTTATCGCCGAACGCATCGAGTCGCCGTTCGGTAAGGGCTTGAAGCGGTCCGCTTCCTCGCCGCCCTCGCCGGTATTGGATTTGCCGCCGATGCGGTTCATGGCAATGGCGAGCGTCGTGTGCGCCTCGCGCGAGATCGATCCGAACGACATCGCGCCGGTCGAAAAGCGCCGGACGATGTTCTTCGCTGGCTCGACCTCCTCGATGGCGACCGGGCGGCGGCCGTCCTCCTCGGCCGATTTAACGCTGAACAGGCCCCGGATCGTATAGAGGTGCTGCGACTGTTCGTTGATCTGACGGGCGAACTGCCGATACTTCTCAAAAGAATTACCGCGCACCGCGTGTTGCAACGCGGATACCGTAGCAGCATTCCAGACGTGCTCTTCGCCGCGCACGCGAAACGCATATTCGCCGCCGACGTCGAGCATGGATTGATAGATCGGTGCGTCGCTGAACGCATCGCGATGCCGCCGCACCGTCTCTTCGGCAATCTCGGCAAGACCGACGCCTTCGATTCGGGTTGCGGTACCCGTGAAATACCTGGCGACGAAATCAGATTTCAGCCCAACCGCATCAAAAATCTGCGCACCGCAATAGGACTGATAAGTTGAGATGCCCATCTTGGACATCACTTTGAGCAGTCCTTTGTCGATCGATTTGATGTAACGCTTGATGACCTCTTTTTCATCAATCTTCTGCGGCAATTCATTCTTCATTGCCGCGAGCGTTTCGAAGGCGAGATACGGATTGATCGCTTCGGCGCCGTAACCGGCAAGGCAGCAGAAGTGATGCACTTCGCGCGGCTCGGCCGACTCGACGACCAAGCCGACCGATGTTCGCAGGCCCTCGCGGATCAGATGATGATGCACGGCGGCGCACGCCAGCAGCGACGGTACCGGAATCCGGTCGGCGCCGGCGCGGCGGTCGGAAAGGATAATAATATTGACGCCGTCGCGGACTGCAGCTTCGGCCTTGGCGCACAGTTCGTCGATTGCTGGCTCCATCCCCGGAGCGCCCGATTCCGCGCGCCACGTCGCATCAAGCGTTAGCGACCGGAAATGATCGCCGAGCTCGGAAATTGCCCGAATTTTTTCCAGGTTGGCATTGGTGAGGATCGGCTGGTGAACCTCAAGACGTTTTTTCTTTGACGAACCCTCAAGATCGAAGAGATTCGGACGCGGTCCGATGATCGAGACCAAGCTCATCACCAACTCTTCGCGGATCGGATCGATCGGGGGGTTCGTCACCTGCGCGAAGTTCTGCTTGAAGTATGTGAACAAGACTTTCGGCCGGTCCGAGAGCGCCGAGATCGGCGTGTCATTGCCCATCGAGCCAACGGCTTCTTCGCCGGTGGTGGCCATAGGCGTCATCAGGAGCTTAAGATCTTCCTGGGTGTAGCCAAACAGCTGCTGTCGATCGAGCAACGATAAGTTCGAGATCGGCGCAGCCTCGGATACTGGCGGCAGATTTTCGAGCACGATTTGCGTGCGCTCGAGCCACTCCTGATAGGGATGGCTGCGCGCCAATTCCGCCTTGAGCTCATCGTCGGGGATGAGTCGTCCCTGGTCGAGGTCGACCAGCAGCATCTTGCCCGGCTGCAGGCGCCATTTCGCGATGATGTCTGGTTCGGGGACCGGCAACACGCCGGTCTCGGAGGCCATGATGATCCGATCGTCGCGGGTGACCAGATAGCGCGCCGGGCGCAAGCCATTGCGGTCGAGCGTGGCGCCGATCTGGCGGCCGTTGGTGAATGCGATCGCCGCCGGCCCATCCCAAGGCTCCATCAGCGCCGCGTTGTATTCATAGAAGGCACGACGCTCGTCGCTCATGAGCGGGTTGCCTGCCCAGGCCTCCGGAATCATCATCATCATGGCGTGCGCGAGCGAATAGCCACCCATCACCAAGAATTCGAGCGCGTTGTCGAAGCAGGCAGTGTCGGATTGGCCTTCATACGAGATTGGCCACAATTTACTGATGTCAGCGCCGAATTTGGGCGACGACACCGAGGCCTGCCGCGCCGCCATCCAGTTGTTGTTGCCGCGCAACGTGTTGATCTCGCCGTTATGCGCGATCATCCGGTAAGGATGCGCCAGGGACCAAGTCGGGAAGGTGTTGGTCGAGAAGCGTTGGTGGATCAGCGCCAAGGCGCTTTCGAAGTCCGGATCGTGCAGATCGGGATAGTAGGTGCAGAGCTGATCGGCCAAGAACATGCCTTTGTAGATCAGCGTGCGGCACGAAATCGAGACCGGATAATAGTTTGACGTGCTGCGCGCGCGTCTGCTGTAAAGCGTGCTCGAGATGGTCTTGCGCAAAATGTAAAGCCGCCGCTCGAATTCATCTTCCGAGGCGACCTTGGGATCACGCGAGATGAAGACCTGCATATGCACCGGCTCAGTCGGTTTGACCGATTCACCGAGCGTCGAGTTGTTGGTCGGCACATCGCGCCAGCCGAGCACAGCCATACCGTCCTGCGCCGCCACGGCGGCATAGGTGTCCATAATCTCCTGCCGCCACGCCGCGTCGTGCGGCATGAACAATGCGCCGACCGCGTAGTGCCCGGGCGGCGGTAACCTGATGCCAAGCGCGGCGGCCTTTTTGGCGAGAAACTTATGCGGCGTCTGCACTAGGATACCGGCGCCGTCGCCGGCGCGTGGATCTGCGCCGACCGCGCCGCGATGCTCCAAGTTAACGAGGATCGTCAGCGCATCTTCGATGATCTTGTGCGACTTTCGTCCTTTGATATCGGCAATAAAGCCGACGCCGCAGGAATCCTTTTCCAGCGTCGGATCAAACAAACCGAAACCAGACGTGGTCATCGTCCACGCGCTCCTCGCAGGACCCCGAAACGCTCGGTTGTCGGGGGTCCGGCGCACAACAGCCCGCGCAGGATTGCCGCATCCTGCGCCAGGGCGACCAACTCATCCTGGAGGCAACCTTCGATCCGCTTAACGGCCGCGGGTTGCTAGCTCTTGCCGCCGTCCGGCGCGCCCTCGCCACCCGGCAGCCGATCCGCGCGTCTCGTCGGATTTCAACCGACCGCGCACTTTGGGATCATAATTGGGACAGCAATGCTGTCCTATGCGAAACATGGCAAATTCCCGGCGTCAATACAAGCCGCGCGGCAGAATAAGCCGGCGGAAAAGGCGCCTTTCGGCCCAACACGTCACGCTCACCACTGTTCCGCTCTCGAAGTGGATCACGGGATGGCTGGGAGCGCAATGCAGAGCCGCCACCGATATCGCAACAGGCTGGAGTCCATCTTGCGCAAGGGGGAGAAGGAGAGCACAAGGCACCGTTAAGAGCCATCACGCCGTGCGTTGCGCGTACGCGCGGTCCCCCGCTGGGTCCCAACGCAATGAATTTCGCCAGCGACAACACGGCGCCGGTCACACCTGCCATTCTCGACGCACTGATTGAGGCGAGCCATGGTTATGCACGCGGCTATGGCAATGATGACTGGACGCACGCGCTCGAGCGCCGGTTCTGCGACATCTTCGAGCGTGAAGTGGCCGCTTTCCTCGTGCCAACGGGCACGGCAGCCAATGCGCTGGCCCTGGCGCAAATCTCGCCGCCGTTGGCCGCTGTTCTCTGTCACGCCAACTCGCACATCGCCACCGACGAATGCGGCGCCCCCGAATTCTTCGGACACGGCATCAAACTCGTTGGGCTCGCAGGCGAGGGCGGTAAAATCACCTCAGAAGGCTTGCGAGAGGCGCTCGCAGGTTACGGCGGGCACAGTCCGCATCAGGTGATTCCTGCGGCACTGTCGCTCACCCAGGCGACTGAGGCCGGCACAATTTACCGGGTGCGCGAAATTTCCGCGCTTGCCGAAATTGCGCGGTCGCGGTGCACATGGATGGCGCACGGTTTGCCAATGCGCTTGTCCGGCTCAACACCACCCCTGCCGAGATGACTTGGCGCTCCGGGGTCGATGTCTTGTCGTTTGGCGCCACTAAGGGCGGCGCATTGGCCGCGGAGGCTGTGATCTTCTTCGATCCGGCTGCTGCGGCATGCTTTGGCGAGCGCCGCAAGCGCGGCGGTCACCTTCTATCAAAACACCGCTTCATCGCCGCGCAGTTCCTGGCCTACCTCGACGACAATCGTTGGCTGACGCTCGCACGCCACGCCAATGCTATGGCCAGCAAATTAGCGGATGCACTCACTGCGATCGGCATGAGGCCGGTGTGGCCAGTTGAAGCCAATCTCGTCTTCGTCACGCTGCCGCGCGCGCTCGACGCCAAGCTCAAGGCGGCCGGCGCAAATTATTATGTTCGCTCGAGCGACAGCTTGGGCATCGGCGCCGACAATGTCCTGGTGCGGCTTGTTACCTCGTTCGCGACCGGAGACGACGACATCGACCGGTTCGTCAACCTCTGCGCAAGGTCTGTCACACGCCTAAGGGTCGCCCCAATTTGAGGCTCATCTCACGGGTGGCGGGTAAATGGGGGAGGGGCCTTGGTCGTGCTGAGACTATTCGCAGCCGTGTTCGCATTTTGCGTACTGGCCGCCGGCTTCAGCTTAGCCCAATCTTCGTCAGGCCCATCGCCGTCAAGTCCGCAGTCACCGCCGCTTCGCGGCTTCGTCCCGCCATATGAGATTCTGCGGACCGTACGCGCCGCCGGGTTCGATCCGTTAGCGCCGCCATTGCGGGAGGGCACGACCTACGTTGTGCGTGCCATCGATTTTCGCGGCGTCGCCATGCGCGTGGTGGTGGACGCACGATCTGGCGCCATTCGTGACGCTAATCGCATCGTTTCCGGTCCTGGGCTTTATGGTCCTTACGCTCCGGGGCCTTACCCACCGCTGGTTTATGGGCGCCTCGCTGCGCCGCCTCACCCGCCACCCAACGATCTCGATGATAACGAGCCCACGTACGGCCGGCCGCCTTATGTCGGCGCATCCAAATCACCACCGAGCGAGCAGTCGCATTTTACCGGGATCGGTCTCGTACCGCTGCCGCGGCCCCGGCCGGCAAGTCTCGAAGCGCCAGGCGCGGGTGAACGAAAGCCGATGGCCAGACCGGATGTTGCGATCGGCGCACCACTTCCGCCAACTTCGCAGCCATCGAGCTCGCCGAGTAAGCCTTCGATCACTCCCCCGATCAACGACTGACGGCAGTGACTGAAGCCTTGCCGTGAATCAAAAAAGGCGCCCCGAAAACCGGGGCGCCTGTCTGATTTTCAGGAAAGACCGTTAGGCGGCTTTCTGGGTCTCGATCACGGTCGAGCCGTTGGCCTTGCCATTGATCGGGATAGTGCGCGGCTTTTTCGCCTCGGGGATCTCGCGCACCAAGTCAACGTGCAAGAGACCGTTCTCGAGGCTCGCGCCCTTAACCTGGACAAAATCGGCGAGCTGGAACACGCGCTCGAAGGTGCGCGCCGCAATGCCCTGATAGAGCACTTCACCGCGCCTCTCTTCCTCCTTGGTGCTCTTTTCGCCGCGGATCGTCAGCGTGTCTTCTTTCGCCACGACTGAAAGCTCCGGCTCATTGAATCCGGCGACCGCCACCGACACGCGGTAGGCGTTTTCGCCGGTCCGCTCAATGTTGTAGGGCGGATAACCAGGAGCCGCGCCCTCGAGGCCGTGATCGAGCATCGAGAACAGACGGTCGAAACCGACAGTGGAACGATAAAGGGGTGCTAAGTCGAAAGCTCGCATGGCATATCCTCCTTCTGAAGCGACATGCGGATGGCCCGCCCACTGGGCCGAGCCTTTGAATGCGCAGCTTGGATGGCCTGCGCGAGCTTCATATGGGGTTCCCTTTCCGAGCTCGCAAGAGCACATAACCTATTGTTTTAACGACAAAATAGAGCAATTCATAAATACGGAAAATCATGTGGCGAGCCTTCTGGGCCGCCTCTGAGCTATTTGTAACGCCCCACATTGAGCGGCTTTGCAGGCTGCTATAAGCGAAGGTCACTGCTCGCCCGAAATTTCATGAAGCTTATCTCCATTCCCGCAAACCCGGTTCCCGACAATTTTATCGCCGGCGCGCTCAAGACGCCTGACGGTGTGACTCTGCGTTTCGCCCGCTGGCTGCCTCCGGCCGGCCGCCGCGGCACCGTGTGCATCTTCCAAGGTCGCTCGGAATGGATTGAAAAATATTTCGAGACGGTCCGCGATTTACGCGCACGCGGGTTCGCGGTCGCGGCGCTCGACTGGCGCGGGCAGGGGCTCTCCGACCGTGCGCTGTCCGATCGCCGCAAAGGCTATGTGCGGAGTTTCACCGAATATGATCTCGACCTCGAAACCTTCATGCGTGAAATCGTCTTGCCGGATTGTCCGCCGCCGCTCTTCGCCATCGGTCATTCCACTGGCGCCAACGTTCTCCTCCGCGCCGCGCATCGCGGCCGGCAATGGTTCGACCGCATGGTGCTGATCGCGCCGCTGATCGCGCTCGGCGGCGTAGATTATTCCATGGGGACCGGTTGGATCATCGTCCGCGCGCTACGCCTTGCCGGATTGGGTGGGATGTACGTTCCCAGGACCGACACCACCATCGTCGAATCGCGCCCCTTTCTCGGTAACATTCTCACGTCCGATCCGGTGCGCTACGCCCGCAACGCCGCGACTATCGAGGCAGAGCCCGCGCTCGCGCTCGGAGCGCCGACTGTCGCTTGGTGCGATGCCGCATTCCGCTCGATGCGCGCGTTGCGCGAACCACGTTATCCAGCGCGGATTCGCCAACCGCTGCTGATCGTAGCCGGCGGCAATGATCAGGTGGTCTCGAACGCCGCGATTGAAGATTTTGCCGGCATGTTGCGCGCCGGCTCGCATCTGGTCATCGTCGGCGCGCAGCACGAATTGCTAATGGAACAAGATCGTTTCCGTTCGCAATTTTGGGCGGCGTTTGACGCGTTCATTCCAGGCACGCCGCTCTATTGAGATTGCGAACCACGCCACGCGGCATTGAAGCCGTGGCGTCAACCATTCAATAGTTCGAGCGTTTGCGCGTGGACGCGTTTGTCGCCGGCCGCCACGATTCGTCCGCCCTGATGCGGGCGGTCATTTTCCCAGGTCGTGATGATCCCGCCGGCGCCTTCGATAATCGGGATTAGCGGCAGCACATCGTGCGGTTTGAGCTCGGTTTCGATGACGAGATCAATGTGACCGGCCGCAAGCACGCAGTAGGCATAGCAATCACCGCCATAGCGCGATAGGCGCACCACGTGCTCGACCCGTTGAAAGCATTGACGGTCACCGGACTTCATCAATAGTGGACTGGTCGTACACATCACAGCGTCCTGGACTGAAGCGCAGGCGCGCACGGTTAAGTTTCGATCGCCGGCCGGTCCGCGGTAGCGAGCGCCGCGTCCGTCGCCGGAAAAATGCTCGCGCGTGAACGGCTGGTGCATCATGCCGTAAATCGGTTCGCCGCGGCGGGTTAAAGCAATCAGCGTCCCCCACATCGGCATGCCGCAAATGAACGATTTGGTTCCGTCGATCGGATCGAGGATCCAAACGTATTCCGCGTCGGGATGCTCGGCGCCGAATTCTTCGCCGACGATGCCGTGCTCTGGAAATGTCCGTCTGATGAGCGTGCGCATCGCTGCTTCGGCGGCACGGTCGGCGGCGGTTACCGGATCGAACCCGCCGGTGCGGCTTTTATTTTCGATGCCCAGGGCGCTCCGAAAAAACGGCCGAATGGTCTCGCCGGAAATGGCAGCGAGCTCGTCCACAAAGGCGGTAAAGTCGATCGCCGTCATCACAGTCTCTGAAATGCCGCGCATAACTTGGCCGCCGGCGGCGATAATGTTCTAAATTCAGGATCTTGGTCTCTGCCGTGTGTCAAAATGACAACTGGCGAAGTTTTAAGCAATCTGGCGCTTGAACATAAATAGCTGATTTCACTTATACATTTTTCAATTGCTGGATAAATATGCACAATTCCTCCTAATTCTGTGGGAAAAATTGCTTATGTGCGGCCGTTCAGCCTTGAATTTTGTGCGGCGCAGTGTATGTTGCTGCAGTGCGGTAGCGCGAGACTCTCTCGCGCCACCGTCGCCCTCCTTGGGCGTTTCCTCCCTAGACTTGGGCCGCTCCCGTAAGGTGGGCGGCCCTTTTTCTTTTCTTCGCCGCGACTACTCGGCGGCGGCGCGATAGGGCCGCAGTTCTTCAATTGGGATTTCGACGAGCCGGTCGGCCAGCACCTCGAATTCGTAGGCCAGTTTGGCGAACGAAGCCGAGGGCTCATAGCGACGCTCGTCCATGTAAAGGGCGCGGTTGATTTCGAGCTGAATTGCATGCAGCCCGGCGGTCGGGTTGCCGTAATGCTCGGTGATGAAGCCGCCGGCATAGGGCTTATTGCGGCTCACGGTGTATCCAAAGCCGCGCATGCACTGCTCGATTGCTTCCGGCACAATGCCGACGCAGCTCGTGCCATAGCGATCGCCGAGCACAAGATCGGCCCGCGGGCGCTCATCCCGGCCGCTCGTGCTCGATGGCATCGAGTGGCAGTCGATCAAGATGGCAGCGCCAAAATCACGTTGCAATCGCATGAACACCCGCCGCAGCGCACGATGATAAGGCTTGTAAAGCCCGTCGATGCGCCGCATCGCTTCCGCCACCGCAATACGCTGATCGTAAATCTCCTGGGCGTCACCGACCACACGCGCGACCGTACCAAGCCCGCCCGCCACCCGCATTGAGCGGGTATTGGCAAACGGCGGCAGGCGGCCTTCGAACATCCGCGGATCCAGCTCATAAGGTTCCCGATTGACGTCGACATAGCAGCGCGGAAAATGCGCCCGGACCACGGGATGGCCGCGCGTCACCACGCCTTCGATCAATTCACCGACGAAGGAGTCCTCCGAGCGCCGCAGCGTCGCCAGATCGAGCCGCGAAGTCAGCAAGAATTCACGCGGATAAACGCGCCCGCTATGCGGCGAGTTGAATAATAGGGGACCGCGGCACTCCGCCGGCTCCAGGGCTTCGAACGGGGGGTCGAATTCGTCCTGCAATTCCGGCATGACGCTGGCGGGGCTTTCCTCGACTCGTAATGTGCCGTTTCGACTATTTTCCATACGCGCCGGGGCTTGCCAAGGCCATTCACTGCCGCGGCCGGGTCGCCCGTTTATCGCGGTTACCGCGGCGTTCTTTCACCCGATGTTTACCTGGCGTCCGGCTTATGGGATGCAGGGGGCCGGCGAAAGCCGGGTTGGCTTGGACATGTCCAAAATCCTGCTTGCCGAAGACGACATC